>Ga0268262_10003444_pt1 | contig 17105 bp, 17 predicted proteins | sample TergutNc150P3_FD_190354 | JGI IMG/M metagenome (GOLD analysis project Ga0268262, IMG submission 190354) | Nasutitermes corniger P3 segment gut microbial community from laboratory colony in Florida, USA - Nc150 P3 (SPAdes) (version 2) | ecosystem: Host-associated > Arthropoda: Insects >... | reverse complement strand
CGAAGCCGTTTACCTGCGCCATTACGCCCAGAAAAACCCCCTGACCGAATACAAGGTGGAAGGCTTCCAGATTTTTGACAAGATGGTTGACGACATACGCCAGGAGATAGCCTCGCGCCTGCACCTGGTGAGGATTCAGATCTCGCCCGCGGGCGCCGCGGGCCGTCCCAGCAGGACAATCGCCACTTCGCAGTCGGCAAGCCACAGCAGCATGGGCTCCTTCGGAGGCGCCTTTGCCGGAGGCGGCAAAGGCTCAGGCTCTCCCATGGGCGGCGCGGGCAGTCCCGACGGCGCCACTGTGGTACGCAGCCAACCCAAGGTAGGCCGCAACGACCCATGCCCCTGCGGCAGCGGCCGGAAGTACAAACACTGCCACGGGAAATAGGGGAATAGGGACTGGGGATCAGGGATCGGGGACTGGGGACGCCGAGTTATGATTGACTATATTGTTGTATCTATGATATATTCAATATAGGGATTGAATAAAATGAGTGATATGCTTGTTTCGGCAATTGAAAAGCCTCCCAAAAACGTTAAAAAGGCTGAGGATAATGAATTAATAATGTCTCAATTTACTAAAGCGGTGTTTTGGAATTGTGATTTAACCAAATTTGATTACAAAAGAGATAAAGACTATATCATAAAAAGAATTCTTGAAGCAGGATTCGAAAATGACGAGTTTCTCATGTGGAAATTATATTCATACGATGATATTAAAAATGTAGCGGTAAACATGGAAACTCTTGACGAAGATATGGTTGCCTATATGGCGTTTGTTTTAAGTATAAGTCAAAGTGAGTTCAGATGTTACAAAAAGAAGCCGTGGTACCGGAAATGATCTCATTGATTAGGGAATTGCAAAGTAATTCCTTATTCAAAGATCATATTTTAACCGGAGGTACAGCGCTTGCCCTGCATTTAGGCCATCGCACTTCTACAGATATTGATTTATTTACATTAAAAGAACAAAGCGCAATAGCTTTCGTTCGTTATTTAAAAAGTAACTATAAAAATATTACTATAGAAATTGCAAAAGATGATTTTACAAGAGCTATAATAAATGGCATAAAAGTTGAATTAGTTCAGTATAGAGAAAAATATATAGAGGAACCTTTAATTGAAGACGGTATTTGTTTGCTTCACAAAAATGATATAGCTGCCATGAAACTTGACGCTATGTTTAAAAGATCAGAAGCAAGAGATTTTATAGATATAGCATTTTTATTAATAGAAATGCCTCTTAATCGAATGTTTGATTTATATGAAAAGAAAATGGGTTCAATAAGCCGTATTTATATGAAAAGAACATTGTTAACAAAATGCCATGCAATTAAGGATAATGAATGGTTAAAAGGAGGTATAATAATGCTTCGTCATGATATAATTCCAACAGATATACCAAAGCTTATAGAGCAAAAAATAAGAGAAAATAATAAAATTATTACTGATAAAATAGCTGCAAGTAATATTAAAAATACAGGTAAAATAACACATGAAAGGAATATATCTATTAAAATAAATACAAATACAGATAGTTTTATAAAATCAACAAAGAAATACGATAATCCATTGGAAATAACAAAAACATTGTTTATGCATATTGTCAATGACAAGAAATTATTTGAAAATATTATAACAAGCAATAATCCTCCCAATCAAATAGAATATGCTAAAGGTTCGCATGAAGTATTAACCGAAGCTTGTGAATTTATATTAAAATTTATCAAGGATGAAAATGATAAAAAAGATTATATAAATTGGTTTTCATCAATGCAAAATTTATATATTCAAATGGAGGATACATTTAAGTATTTCCCCCCCGGAGATTTGAATGATGGTCTTTACGTTGCTTCTTCCGGACTTGCTAAAGCTTTTGAAAAAGTGATAAATTTAATTAAAAGTGAAGGCCTTCCCCCTGATTAACAAATATATAGAAAAAGCGCTTGAATTATATTTTAAAATCAGTTACAAACATTATATGGTCGCTGTCAGTGGAATTTTAAAACAAGGTGGGGCGCTTCTTGCGCTTTGTCTCGCGGTTTTTTTCTTTTCATGCCGGGTTCCGCAAGAGACTGAAACGGGAAGGTTTGTGTGGAATATTCCTAAAAGAGGCGTGAGTTATAATTTTAATTTTCCACGGCCAAATAACTCGGACAGCGGCCCCGGCCATAATAACGCGGCCATAATTGAGGAGGATATGAACCTGCTGGGGCCTGGCATCAGTTGGTTTTATAGCTGGGCAACTTCTCCTGACAGCGCTGTCAGCGCTGTGGCGGATCAGAAAAAACTGGCCTTTGTGCCGATGGTTCATAGAAGCTCCAGTAATCTTGATGATGTGCGTAAGTATGTACGCGCCCATCCCGATGTAAAGTACATATTGGCTTATAACGAACCGAATTTTTATGACCAGGCAAATATGACGCCGGCGCAAGCCGCCCAGCACTGGCCCCAGTTGAAGGCCCTCGCCAGAGAATTAGGCTTGAAGATCGTATCACCGGCAATGAACTACGGTACTATGACGGGATACAGCAGCCCCACAAAGTGGCTTGAGGAATTCTTCGGAACCGATGGAAACCCCGGCTTTCCGGGTGTTTCCCTTAATGATATTGACGCTATCGCAATACACCAGTACAACGACTTTGGCGACCATGTCCGGAAATATATTGACAGGTTCAGGAAATTCGGCAAGCCCATTTGGATGACCGAATTCTGCGCGTGGGATGATAAAAAAGGGCAGTATTTTACAACGCCTGAGTTTCAAATTGGCTTTATGAGCCAGGCGGTTATCTATATGGAACTTGATCCCCTGGTGGAACGTTACGCGTGGTTTATCCCCAAAGGCGGTAAATTCGCAAGCGAGGGCGGTTTTCCCTGGAACAAACTGCTGACAGCCGTGGATCCCGCGGCTTCGCACAACCTGCCCGCTCTGACTGATCTGGGTAAGGTGTATGTTAACATGAGCGCCTGTGATAAAACCGTCTATTTTGTCCCCGGCGAAGTTATCGCCGCAAAGGATTTTTCAAGCAACAATATATCGGAGTTGGTTCCGGCCTCTCCTTTTACCGCCAATACCAAACCATGGCAGGACGGCGTCAGATTCCGTCCCACCACCAATACCAAAGCCGGCTCTCCGGCGCTTGACATCGAGTTTTTCATGCCGTCCAACAACCCCAATAATATGTGGGTGGAGTATCAGTTGGATATTCCTGAAACCAGGCAATACGCCCTTACGCTGTATTATACCGCGTCGAAGGACTCCAATATGACGATTAGTATTGATGGGAATTCGGTTGGCGCCGCCGCTTTGGACAAATCAGACGTGTGGACTTCCAAAACAGTTCTCCTTACTAACGTGTCAGCCGGAAAACGCGTTATCCGGCTGCTTGTAACCGGCGGTAACTGCGTCCTGAACTGGCTGAAGGTGGAATAAAGTCTGCTCATTAAGTCCTTTCAGTCGTTGACTTTATTGATGGAACAGTGTATATTTATTATTGACAGGATCCCCCGCACCTCCTAACAGTGTGTCCCATGGGGGGGCGTTTTTTTATGAAGCAGGTAAAACCATTTCTATCTTTTGAAGAGCAGATTGAACGACTTCGCGCTCACGGTTGCAATGTTGAAGATTCATCATTTGCTCAAGCCTTTCTATCCAGAGTAAATTATTATCGGTTCTCGGCATATTTTTTGCCATTCAAGGGAAAAAATGGCGAATACAAAGAAGGAATTTCATTTAACTCTGTTTCTCGTATTTATGAGTTTGATCGGAAATTACGGATTATTCTATTTGCCGCAGTAGCCCGCGTAGAGGTGTTTTTACGCACTCAATTTGCCCATTATCATGCAGAGCAATATGGTCCTATGGGCTATATAAGCGATACAGCATTTCGTGCAAAAGGTCATGACCACACGCGTTTTGTAAAAAAATAAATGATGAAATTAAAAACAACGCCAAGGTTCCATTTGTCCAGCATCACATTCAAAATTATAATGGCCAGTTTCCAGTATGGGTAATTATAGAACTTTTTACCTTTGGTATGCTCTCCCGGTTTTTTGCAGATTTACATACAAAAGACCAAAAAACACTCGCAAAAAAATTGTTTGGACTTAACCCTAAAACTCTTGCAAGCTGGCTGCATTGCTGTACTGATTTAAGAAATAATTGCGCCCACCATGACAGGCTTTATTATCGTATTTTTCCGTCATTTCCCGCAGGTCTCCCCGAATTGGAAGTAAATGATCGTCAGCGTATATTTGGTATGCTGTTGGTTCTCAAAGAACTCTATCCCGATAAGGCTGGGTGGAATATTGAGGTATTTGAACATATACAATCTATACTTATGGAATACCAGCCTGATATAGAACTACAGCATATTGGTTTCCCACAAGACTGGCGGAAGATGTTAAAGGTATCGGATGAAGTAGATAGAAGAATTTAACACGAACAAAGAAAAAATGCTGAGTGGAAAAAACTCCGTGTTTATAATCTTCTCTTCTTTCGTGTTGGTTAGTGATGTTCGTGGTAAATTCTGTGTTAATATTGTATATAATCCTCTTTTAGGCTATAATATAATAGTGATAAATACAGATTAGGATGCGCTATATGCTTGAACAGGAAAATGCTATGCTTGTACATATGGCTCCAATAGCTTTTGAAAAAAGCAAAGGCGGATAAATATGGGGAAAAGGTTACTTGATTATTTGGTTGAAGAAAAAGAAATGAAGTTAAAAGGGGGTCTGTATCATCACTCACAGATTGAATTTGCGTATAACACCAATCATATAGAGGGAAGCAGGCTGACTGAAGATCAAACAAGATACATATATGAAACAAATACGATAAACAGCGGGGAAAAAGAAGCGGTTAATATTGACGATATAATAGAAACAAAGAATCATTTTCGATGTTTTGATTATATGCTGGATACCGCCGATAAGGAATTGACAAGCGGTATAATTAAGGAATATCACAAAATATTAAAGCAGGGGACGAGCGATTCCGAAAAAGAATGGTTTAAAGTAGGGAAGTATAAAACACGTCCCAATTTTGCAGGAGACACGGAGACAACGGAACCTGAAAAAGTAAATACGGAAATAGAGAAACTGCTGCAATCTTATGTAAAGAAAGAAAAGGCCGATATTTTTGATATTATAGAATTTCATTATTATTTTGAAAAAATACACCCTTTTCAGGATGGGAATGGAAGGGTTGGCCGTCTTATTATATTTAAGGAATGTTTAAAAAACGATATAGTTCCATTTATTATAAAAGACAAAAATAAACAGTTTTATTACCGGGGCTTAAAGGAATATAAAAAAATTGACGGATACTTAAAAGATACCTGCTTGCATGAACAGGATGAGTTTAGAAAAATACTGGAATATTTTAAAATTCAAAGTTGAATCTCTGATTACGCTGATTTTATTTTCTACCACGAACCAACACGAACTACACGAACAAAGAAAAAATGCTGAGGCTTCCATCGCCGAGGCTGAAAACGACACCGACCCCAGTTTACTTGCCCATGCCCTGGGGGTTGCGGCTAAAGCGCGGGGTATGCTGGCGGTTTCACGCGATGCCGGAGTTGATCGCGCCGGTCTCTACCGCTCCTTTACGAAAGACGGGGATCCGCGTATTAGCACCTTTGACAAAGTGGCGCGTTCCCTGGGTTATCATCTTACGCTTGCGCCGGTGCAAAAGTAAAAAGAATATCCTCTCGCAGAGGCGCAAAGGCGCGGAGGGAAGAAAAGCCTGAACTTTTAATTTCGCTGATTTATTTCTACCACGAACCAACACGAACTACACGAACAAAGAAAAGAAGAATTTAACCACGGAGGACACGGAGGGGGAAAATAAAGATATTAATATTTCAAATTTCGTGTTATTCCGTGTAACTTCATGGTTAAATATTCCTACTCCGTGTAATAAATTAAAATGTCGTCAAGGGAAAGATAGTAATTAGTACTATAAGAATATTCTCTAATTACTCCGGCTTAATCTTTACCCAGCCGGTTGCTGGAACTGTTAATGTAACACTTTGTTTAAGGTCAAATTCAGGTTGTAAAAAATAAATAGGCTGATAACCATCAAGAATACCACCGGTAATATTCAATCCACGATCATTTGTTCCCGTATTAATACGGTAATATGATATAGATTCAGTTAATACTTCATAAAGGTCAGGTTCAAAAGAGCCCAATAATAATGAGTTATTGGTAAGAATGGGATTGACTGCCAAATTGTTTCCCCAGCTGCTTGTATATGAATCTCTTGTATATGCCCGTGAAATTGCGCTTGCATAGTTGTTTTTTAACACAATTTCATAAGTATCGCCGGACAAATTACGAGGTTTTGGAATAACAGGATCAGATAAATATCCATTTTCCATCATTCTATTTACGGCTGTTACTATATAATAGACAGTACGGCCTTCCGGTATATAATCAGTATAGCTTGTTCTATGAAGTACGGTAACTGTATTACCTTCTATATTGGAATAATTTACATTATCATAACTAAAATACAGTCTGTATCCGTATGCTCTTGGAACTTCCTTCCAGCTTATCTGGACAGTTGTTTCTCCATATGTGTTTGTTTCATATAATATAGCCCTAAGACTTTTTGGCGCAAGAAGCGGCGTTCCATCACCCCTTACTTCAAATGACACTACATTTGAATGTGGTCCTACTATAATGTCATAATCATATTTATCTTCTCTCCATGTTAATTGACACAAAGCGGCAAAATATTCAAATGTTCCGCCATATATAACATCCCATACTGTATCTCTAAAACTTGGCGTAAAGCTTAACATATGGGGTTTAAAACCATTACTGTTATAATTTGCAGAACCTCCCGGGAATACTGTATAATTTCTAAATAGAACATATCCAATATATATTCTTCCATCATATTGATAATCACCTACAGAATAATCATCTGGTTTTGGGAAGTCACTTACACTGTCAAAATTTAAAATAAATCCATCGTTATATGAGTATCTTAGATTAGTTAAAGCGCCTAATTCAATCCATTGCGCGTATAGAATAGTATTGCCTTTAATATGATCAAGAATATAAGCGTAACCTGATGGAAATAATTTTCCGCTTCCATCAGCTTTTAAATTCCATCCATAGAAAGTTTTATCTTTATATTTTAGATCTCCATGATTTGGCAGTGGATAACGCCCGTATTTATCATCTTCTTTTATCAAAATAGACGCTGGAGGCGCGCCTGTAGCGCCGTTTCCGTCAAATGTAATTGTATAAATTTCAGGTTCAGCTGTACATGAGGCAAGCAAAAGAAATAAAACAAGCATTAAAATTATATTTACTGAAATATACAATTTATTTTTCATAGTTATTCTCCGAATATAAAATGTTCATTGACTTTAACCGCAAACGTATCAAACCAATACGGCTTCTTGTTATCAACGCTTTTGATTGCTGCCAGCGCAAAACCGCTGTCATTAAGCCGGACTATCGAGTTAAATGAAGAAACAGAATCATAAAAAGTTTCCTTTAATACAAGTCCTGTTTCAGTATCTATTCTGACTATCCATCCTTTTCCGGCTTGCCAGCCGTAGAAAGAAGGATCATAAACAGAACCGTTATTTGCGGAACCTGCAGCCGTAATAAGATTATCCGTTATATTCAGGTCAAACAAGAAATTATCGTAATAATTACCGTATTTTTTAAGCCATACTTGATTATATGAAGTATCTAATTTAGCTATATATGCTTGAGAGACAGCCCCTTCTGTGGCGATTCCGCTTATGTAAATATTTCCGGAAACATCAGAACTTATGGAAAAAGGCCTCCAGCTTTCGCTTGCCGCGCCATAATTTTGAATTTCAATAACTGATCCGTCTGTTTTATTTATTTTCAGAATAATTGACCTTGTTGCGGCATTATTACCGGTATAACAGCATACAATATAATTATCGTTGGTATCCAAACCGCAAACGGATGTATTTATGGAATTATCGGAGTATGTATATTCATTAGACCAGATTTCAGTTTTATTACCGTATTGAAATTTATATATTAACGATGAACTTGCGGTAAAATGCTCATCATTGACGCCTATATATTCTTTTCTGTTACCCAAAACCAAAAACGCGTTATTATCGACATTAACTAATTTAGTACCTGTTAAACTTTCCAAATTATTATCCGCCGGAATATCCAGAGAATCAATAATCTGTCCTTGTTCGTTTAAGAAAGATAGCAATATGCCTGTCCGCAAACCTTTTGAATATGTGGAAAGAACCACATAATTTTTGTTTATCCTGATAATATCATTAAAGGAAGTTTGATAGGCTGCAGATGTGGTTCCAGCGTATACAATTCTGGCGGGAAAAACGGCATTTTCCCAATTAATATCTTTTGCCGTAATATTGGGTATTTCATAAGCCTCGGCAATGCCTGTATTTTGTATAATAACGGGTATTACGCCAAAATTCCATTCACCGTTGACAAGCGTATTATCATTATATACCAATTTGTTGACAGGGTAATGACTGCGCCAATGAGAAATACCGTATCTATGAATCGAAGTTAAATACTTATTAAGGTTTGAATTGGAATCTGAAAAATTACCGGCAGTATAGTTAGTTATTTGTTTTTTCCATGTACTTGTTGGCTCCGGTTTAATTTTAACATGAATATCCGGAATTATTTTTGGCGTATTTTCAACATCAGTTAATATAAAATCATAAATATAGCCCGGTACAAGAGCCAAATTAGGGAAATAATAGGGTATTTCAACATTTCTTAAAGTATAATCGCTTATATTTAATTCATTCTTTCCCAGCCGATAAATTCCCGTTTTGCCTGCCGGAATCATAATTTCTTTATTTCCAAGCTGTAACAGTACAGAGTTAATTCGTCTGAAAGCTATATTATAAGAAATATCATTTTTAATCCTTACATACGCGTAATTAAAACTGATGTTTTCAGGAACGGGTATGTCTCTTGAGTATGAATTACCTTTTTCTATAACAAATGTTTCTTCCAATCCGCTTGTTAATCCATCAGCAAACGCCTCGCCGCTGAATGAATCATCTCTTTCTGCTAACTTATAGCGGTATGAGTATCTGAATGTTGTACCGATATGGCTTTCAACACTGCCTTGAATATCGCTTGTTCTTGACTCACCGGGGGCAAGTTCATCAAACAGTAAAATAGTAGTATCACGGTACACTTCAACATAAAATTGGGTATTATTCTTAAAAGTTACCTGTGCGTATTCAGGTTTTATTTCTGCACCATTATTATTATTTGATTGGTTTTCGCACGATGCAAACATAATAAAAGTTATGATTAAAAAAAGCATTTTTTTCATGTTTTACTCCTGTTCAAATTAATGGCTAAAAGTCCGCACGGCGCGGCATCTGAAAGTTTCGTCTTTTGCGACCCAGTCCTGTTCGCCGAATGCCAGTATTCCACGATAATAATCGACTTCACCTACTAACCATCTATGCTCTGCTATATACCATGCATCAATACTTGAATTAGAAAAATTTTGTATATAGGCGTTATAGCTGTCATATTCCTGTGATGACCAGTATCCGTCCTGAAAAAACCCTCCCAGCTTCTTTCGACAAAGATTTTGATAGATTAAATCCAATTCTCCCCGACTTGGAAGCTGCCAATCGGTAAAACCGCCGCCGCGATAATTCTTTGCCGTTTTTACCGCGTTATCCCATTCGTCAACGCCAAGCTCACCGCCGCATTCCTTGTACTGGCCGCCCTGGGCAAAAAAGATAATACCGCCGCCGGGGCCCGTATCTCCAATCATGAGTCCTTTCTCGGCTATTAGCGTATCAACGATGTTTTTAATTGTATTTGTTCTTTCGTTAATCGTGGTTGAAATAGATGTATTATTGGTAAAAGTTATCTCGTTATTACCTTCATTGCATGTCAGTACTTGTGCAGTCCTGCAACGTACATCATCACCGCGAATTTGTAGTGAGAAAAAAATATATCTTGTTCCGGCGTTAACGTCTTTAACTGAATCCTTGCCGCTGTTTATTGCGCCAAAATCAACTGAAGAATACTCAATGTTCAAAAGGTTATAACTGGACATATTATTGATGGTAAGAGTTGTTTTTACGGTTCCATTACTTCCATTTTGGTTGTTATTGTTATTATTCGGAGTATTTCCGGTATCACAAGCTGATATAACAAGCGCAAGAATTGATGTTACCATATAAAGTTTCTTCATGTTAGTTCTCCCAATAATCACAACTCTTCAAGAATTCATCACACACAGGTGGTGATAAGGCAAATGAAAAAAATCTTTCTTCCTCTTTAGGTTTCGTACCACTGCGTGATGTCTTCTTTTTTACTCCTTACCTTTCTCCTTACAGCCTAAAGAGTAAAAACTCTAACAGCTCTAACTCTGTATAGATTGCTTATATTACTATTGTCTTTATTACCAGTATAAAAACTTTGGTAATATGAATAAGATGAACTATACGATGTGGATGTCCAATAAATACTAGTTGAAAATCCTCCCAGATCTTTTTTATGGAGATTCTGATACATTAAATCAAGTTCACCTGTGTCAGGTAGATGCCAATTAGTAAATCCGCCGCCTTTATAGTTTAAGGCGGTCGATAAGGCGGCTGTCCAATTAAAAGTACCCAGTTCTCCACTGCATTCCTTATATTGTCCTCCTTGAGCATAAAAGATCATCCCACCACCGGGGCCTGTGTCACCAATTATATACTCGTTACTTCCATTTCCCTTTACCCTAAAAGTAAATTGGGCATTATTCTCGCTATTTGTTGCTATTGTTACTTCGGCGTTAAAGTTGTTTCCAACAGTCTGAGGGCTAAATCGAATAATAAAAGTAGTTTCCCCCCCGGGTATAATATGCATTGTTGCAAAAGGTTGCTGCACAACGCTAAAATAGCCTGAAGCGTTATTCGAAAGATTGATAACATTACCGCCTCCAACGACATTGAATTCCAGATCTGCTCTCCCGGAATTACCTATGGTAAAGGTGACATCTCTGTCAGTATTAAACAGAACACCGCCTAAATTATAATCCCCAAATTGTGCAATAGATATATCACCAACTCTTACTGTTATTTGAGGTACTCTTGTAACCCCCAAAGTGTCTAATTTATCTTTGGTTTTATTGGGGTTATCATTGTCAAAAATAAGAGTGTTATTGGTAATGGTAAATACTTTTGGAACATCTTTTTCGACTGCAATTTTATCATCAGTACGGGCATTGATGGGGTATTGTATACGCTTAAAAAAGACATATCCGGCACCCTCCTTTACAAGTAGGGTTTTACTTTTACCGCTTTTTATTGACGCATTGCCCTTTGTAAAATCATTATTGTCCCATATTACATCTGTTATTTCGTAAGATGATTCATTTTTAATTGTAAATGCCGTACCGTCTGTCGAAGAACTGCCTTTTTTAAATTGGATAGTAACCGGTGTCGAATTATATCCAAACAAATTACCTGTGTTTAATATTAAGGTATCACCTGAAAGTGATCCTGTCCCCTCATTGGAGTAATAGGATGATGAGTGTAATAGTATACTACCGCTCCCGTTCCGATTACATTTTCCATTGTATGATGTTATATTCCCATCGTCATAGTAAAATACCAGTACCCATGAATCTTTGGTAATATCAAGTGTTACCAGCGATGCTTCTCCATAACTGCCTGACCATTTACCAATAAAAGCGGTGTTAATACTTTCATCAACTGGTTTAAACGGATTCTCATCCTGCTCCTGATTGAACCACTCGTCACACCCAGCCAGAACTAATACTAAAATTGCCATTAACGTAAAAAACTTCTTCATTTTAGGTCTCCTTAATTAAAAATGATTGTTTGTTCCCCGGTTTTAGTAACCGAGCTTCCGTTATAAGTAAAGCTGTATATCCAACCATTCTTCACGGTAAAGTCAGGAATGGTGGTATTTGCAAATGTCGAGATTACTTGATAATTCTGGTATAATTTACCATCGGCAGGGATACCACCTTCATTGCCGATCGGCAGTTTATAAACGCCAGTTTTCCCGGGGGCGACCGAAATATTACCGTTACCGGTCTGTTTGAATACAGTACCCAAATACTTTAATTCAAACTGCAAATTTGCAGAATTTAGTATTTTAATAAATGCGTTACGAAATTCAAGGTTTTCCGGCTGAGGTATCTGCTTGGTGTAGGATTTGTTTTCTTCTACAACAAAGCTGATTTGAACATTAGGGTCTATGCCGCTTGCGATTACTTCGCCGCTTTCTGTATCAAATGCGTCGTTTATTCTATACAGATATTCAATGGAAAAAGTCGAGCCGATACCGTAATTATCACTAGTACGGACATCAACTTTTTTAGATCCACCCGCGGATAGTTCCAACAGTACCGGGCCGCTGAAAGAGTCCTGATGAATAGCCGCTTTATAGCTTGATTCATTAAAAAATGTCACCTTGCCGGTTTTTACAACGGTATTATTCCCGTTATTTGAATTGTTATCATCCGTTTTATTATCAGGACAGGCGGCAAAGAGCAAAAATAATAACGGCAAAAACACATAAAAAAGATACTTATTCATTTGCTTCTCCGTAAATATCCAGCTTTGAACCCGTGTTGATTTCCGAGGTATAATTTTGAGGATCATACGGCCCAATTCCATAGCCAGCGTAATCAAGGGTTGCGTTATAGATATACCCATTTTTTATTACAGGAACATCGCCGTTTTGCTTTACAGGAATGGTAACCATTTCGTCTAAAAGGGACATATTTAAATCCATTGCCTGCCCTTCGACGGTTGAAGACAACATAAAAAGAAGTGTTTCGCCGGAATTTATCGCATCTTTACCACATACTGTTTTCCCAAGCCGAAGGTTGGCAGTATAAATTGGCACGTTATTGGTGCATCTAATAAAAGCGGCGGAATATGGATAATTATTGATTAGTTCTTGCAGCTGCTGTTTTTCTGGTTCTGTTGGAAATAAATATGCCATTATGTCGTGATTGGGTATCTCGTATATACCGTAATGGTGGGTTATAGGGCGGGGATCTGCCCAGGCATAGTTTTGCCATGAATTAAAATTTAGGTTTAAAGAAATAATCAATTCTAATATTTGGTTGTAAAAAAAGTAAACGGGAAAAATGTCTATATAATCCCTGGAATTGGTATAAACGACATAATATGACTTTGGGGGGAGGTAAATTATTTTTTCTCCTTCGGGTCGGTTCTTCCGTAATTCAATTCCCGTTTGCCAGGTATTGTGAACAATGAAACAATAATTTCCAAAATTAGACTGAATTATTTCCGCCCTGTGTATTTTTTCTTGATCGTAGGTAACTATAGCCGTATACTCGGCTTTTGCGCCAGCTATATATAATTTATTCTTGTTGTATTCTTCAATAGTCATACCCCGCAGAATCATATAACCACCGATGTTAACATCGTCAGAAACAGATGATATGTCAAACATTTTAGAGCTTGATTTATTAATGCCGCCTAAAATTGATGAAAAGTTAGGAATCTGTCCAAGAAAAATAATCATATCCTTTGATGTGTTGTTGATCACCTCTAATGTTCCGTTTGGATCATTTTCCCAATTAATGTCATCCGTTACCGAATTTTTGCTCGTACCGGCAGGACAAGCAGCAAAAATAAATCCGATGATTAGAAATAAGTTAAAATAAACAAATTTCTTCACTAGAATTACCCCATTACAGAACAATATAACAAGCTGCCCAAACCGGTAATTGCCAATTTGGACAGCTTAATCGTTCTTATTTAGCGACTAACAAGTCACTGGTATTAATCGCCTCTTTTTCTTCGATAGTCGCCGTATAACTTGCTACTTGATCTACTGCACCTGTACCGCTATAGGTCAAAGTAACCTGATATATATAGCCATTCTTAATGACCGGATTTGTGGTTTCACCCGCAAACCTGACAGGAACACGTACAGTATTAGTCAGGAGACCGCAGTTAAGCGCAAGCTGTTGCCCTGCTTGTGTAGCGGGAATTTCATAAGATTCCAACTGACCTGATGAGACAAGAGTATAATTACTTTCCGCCTTACGGGTTGAAGTTCCTATACAAAAACTGGAGTCTCTGGTCGCGTTGTTCTGTACTGTTATTGTAGCGAAAGGAAGGGTAATAGCTCCAAAAACTATAGCCAAGTCCCTATCCTGCGGAGGAAAATCATATTCCTGGACACTGGGTCCAATAGCTCTGGGCTGAACATCCTGATGATCCGCTTCTGCTGTTGGTGCGAAGGTAACAATGGATTGAGATCGTGTATTATAAGCCACATATACCGGGAAAAGGGTTATCGCGTCATTTGTGGATGAGAATAAGGGGTATCGAACTTGTTTGGGAGAAAGGTATGCCAATTTTTCTCCGTCCATGGAATTCAAACGAAGCTCCAGTCCATAATCTGAACGATTTTGTACCATATAAGAAAATTGACCGTCAGTAGTTGAAATTAATTCAGCACGGTACTTTTTACCCGCGCCATAAGTGGCCATAGCGGAATAATCAACCTTGGCTAGAGAGAGAGCGTTTTTATTTTTTTCGTATTCTTCCAACCGCACGGCCCGGATGATCATATAACCTCCGGTTTGAAAATCTTCAACCATAGTGGATACATCCAGAGTAAGGGTTCTTCCTGATTTTACGCCGCCCAGAATTCCATTTTTTGTAATTGTTCTGCCGATGAACACCACCATGTCATAAGGACTGTTGTTAACTACCGTTAATGTACCATTCGGGTTACCTGTCCACTTGATTTCATCGTCTCCGGTTTGATTGTTGTTTTTCTTGTCATCATCAGCGGGGGGACACCCAGTGAGGCCAAAAATCAACCCCAAAACCAGCAAAAGTGCCGAAATTTTCAGCATTTTCTTCATTTTTTGCTCCTTTTTAGCGAATTTCCGCAGGAATACTCCTGCAGTGTTGGTATGGAAACACCGCTATTTGCGGCGTCAATCCCTAAAGATTTTCTGGCGGAATTCTCCGCAAAATAGGCCAAATTGACCCATGTGAGTAAATTAGCCCTGTTATCCGGCGTTAGCAGGCTGGAAATCCTGCGGATTTTAGCTTTATTGTTTGGCATATTCCTCCCATTTCATTATATCCCATATTTTAAGAAATCAATGTATTTATATCAATTTTTTAAGAATATGTCAATAGTTATTAAGAATTAAATATTTTTATTGTTGTTTTTCTATTTATTTAGTATCCTATATTTTAAGGATGACAATACTCGACCGAATCCGGCTTGTCCGTAAGGAAAAAGGCTTAAAACAGGGAGAATTTGCCGATAGAATCGGCTTAACCCAGACATCCATGTCCATGATTGAGAACGGGAGAGCCCCCCTCACCGACAAGAACATAAAGCTGATATGCGCTACTTTTGCCGTTGACGAGGACTGGCTGCGGACGGGGAAGGGTGAAATGTTCGGCGCTGAGTCGCCCTATGAAAAAGAGCTTCTGGAAACTTTTAGCAAACTAACCGCCGATACCCAGGAATTTATTCTGGATATGGCGAAAAATCTTTTGAAAAGACAAAGGTGATACTCTTAGCGTTTTGTCTCTTGACAATACTATCGTAATGCGATACTATTATAACAGGCGAGTATTTTAGTGATACAAAGTTTTGGGGACAAAGATACCGAGGCGCTGTTTAACAGGGAACGGATTAAAAAACTGCATCCTGACCTGCATATGCGCGCAAGGAGTAAACTGCTCATCATTCATGCCGCCGTTGACGAAGACGATCTGAGGGTTCCGCCGGGAAACCATTTTGAGAAATTAAAAGGGGATAAAAAAGGTTGGTGCAGTATTAGAATTAATGACCAATGGAGAGTTATTTTTAAATGGGCGCAAGGGAATGCAAGCGATGTGAGTATTACAGATTACCATTAGGAGCGTATTATGAAAAAGAAACTTGATTTTATTCCTCCGGGAATCATATTAAAAGAAGAGTTTATGGACCCTCTTGGAATTACGTCATACAGATTAAGCAAGGAAATAAAAGTACAACAAACCGCCGTCAGCCAGATAATTAACGGCAGCCGAAGGATAACGGTTGGTATGGCTCTAAGGCTTTCAAGGTATTTTGGCAATTCAGCCCAATTCTGGCTTAACCTTCAGAATCATTATGATCTTGAATCTGAATTGGAGAAAAAAGAATACCTGATTAAAGAAATAGTCCCCTATAGCATACACGCGGCTGAAAAAACGGCTGTTTATGCGTAATTCAAGGGCCAGGGTTCGGGGTTTTTAATCAATTGATTGAAGCGCTTGATCTTGTGCAATAAAGAGCTTACGCCCTTCGATATCCTCACTCGATCGGTCATGGACGCGCAAGCGCGTCCGCGACCTCGCTCCGTTCGCAAAAAAAAGGACGCTGGTCTGCAACGGTGTGGTGTCTTTCGACCCTCTACATCCGTCCCGCTTGGCGTCCGTATATTGAATATAACATATTGCGTTACTTTTGACAAGAAAATTTTGAAAAAATGCAAGCAAAACGCGAATTTTCGGGCAGAATAATTCTAAAAATCAGAGGTCAAGAAAACCTGATTTATTTAAATGTTGACGATTTGAAAAAATAAAAAACACGGGCGCTTTCGCGCCCGGAATGGTACGGGGGGGGATGTTGGCATCCCAGCCTCGCATATTAAATGTATCTGTTTTTTTGATAAAAGTCAAGGCATTTTTTAGTTTTTTGTGACAGAATGAGGAATAGGCTTCATGACAGCGTATCGCGCTGCCTGATATTTCAGGTTTTCTTCAGCTTCTTTTTTAAAACGTTTTGCGTTGGCGTTTATTATTTCAATATCCCGCTGTCTGCGCTCACGCTTTTTATGTTCATTATTAGACAGGGAAATTGATTTTTTCACTTTTGTTATCATGCTATCAAAATACAGCTTTTTATTTCAATGTCAAGAGGGGAACCTTCGCCCTACGGGCTCGGTTGAGGTTCAAGAGGGGAACCTTCGCCCTACGGGCTCGGTTGAGGTTCAAGAGGGGAACCTTCGCCCTACGGGCTCGGTTGAGGTTCAAGAGGGGAACCTTCGCCCTACGGGCTCGGTTGAGGTTCAAGAGGGG
>Ga0268262_10003443_pt1 | contig 17106 bp, 10 predicted proteins | sample TergutNc150P3_FD_190354 | JGI IMG/M metagenome (GOLD analysis project Ga0268262, IMG submission 190354) | Nasutitermes corniger P3 segment gut microbial community from laboratory colony in Florida, USA - Nc150 P3 (SPAdes) (version 2) | ecosystem: Host-associated > Arthropoda: Insects >... | reverse complement strand
TTTTTTCCCCAGCTCTCCAAAATTTGGAGAGCTTCCCCTTTGCGGCCAACAGAGGAGTTTGCCACCAAATATGAGGCTATTTTTTGCATTCCCTTGTATTTCATAGCCAAAATCAGGCTTCTGGTTAGGGAATTCATAGGGAAAAGGCTTATTGCGTCCTCTTTGCGGGCGGGCCATATTGGGTGCTCACCGCAAGCGATTAGCTCTTCCTTGCAGTCCTTGCAAAGCCAGGGGTCTATTTTTTTGGAGTTCCCGCAAGCTAGGCAGGAGTCGCCAAAAAAGAAAAACGAAATGGATTCTCTTATGTTCATACTTATTAGACGTAACTTTTGGCAAAAAAAATCCTAAAAAGTGAATTTTTTCAAAAATTTTATATATTATTACTAACGTCAGCCCTTAAAATGGAGTTTTTTATCAAAATTTCATCAATTCCCTTGCATGAGCCAAAACTGCGGGGGAATTTTCGTCTCCTAACATTCTGGCTATCTCGGAAATTCGCTCTTTTTCGCTCAGAGGTTCCACGGTTGTGTAGGTGCGTTCCTTTGTTTCTATCTTTTTTACGCAAAATTGACCGCTTGCCTGTGCAGCGACTTGGTGCAGGTGCGTTATAGTCAGAACTTGGTGATATTTGCCAAGTTCCCGCAGACATTCTCCAACTTTGTGCGCCGTTTCGCCGCTGATTCCGCTATCCACCTCGTCAAAAACCAAAAGGGGGATTTTGTCTCTCTCTGCCATTGCGCATTTAAATGAGAGCAAAACGCGGGATAGTTCGCCGCCGCTGGCGGCTTGCTTTAATGGCTTGAAACCCTCGCCCTTGTTTGGGGCAAGCCAAAATTCGCCCTGCTCCGCACCGGAGGCGTTCAAATTTTCCACCTGCGTGAAGCGTGTGGAGAATATGGCGGTTGGCATTGCTAAGGTGTGCAAAACATCTTCAACCTCTGCATCCAGTTTTTTTGCGCCAGAAATTCTCTTTTTTGAGAGTTCGGCGGCGTTTTTTTCAAATTCAAGCCTGAGTTTGGCAGAGTTTTTTTGCATTTCGGCTATATCTGAGTCTGAATTTTCTAAACTTTCCAATTCCTGTTTTCTCTTTTCCCGCAAATCTATTAAGCCGCTCAAATCTGTGTGGTATTTGCGTTTTAATTTTTGTATCAAGGCAATTCTCGCATTTGCGTTTTCTATTTGTGCTGGGCTGTAATTCTCCGGTTTGCTCGCTTTTTTCAGTTCTTGGCTCAAAACTCTGAGAGCTTCTTCTGCTGTTATCGCAACATCGGGTTTGGGGGCATCACTGCATTTGCCTTCAAATTTTTGCAACCTATATACAAGTTCGCTCATACGCTCCAAAATGCCGCCTTCGCTTATCAGCAAATCCAAACATTCATTTGAGATTTTTCTTTTGAACTCGGAACTTGCGGAGCTTTGCACAATGCTTTCACATTCCTCTTCTTCGTTTTGTTTTAAGTTTGCGCTTGCGAGTTCTTTCAACTGAAATTGCAAAAAATCTTTTTGCTGCGCTATGGATTCCGCATTTTTTTTGCACTCCTCTATTTTTTTATTCACCTCGTTCCATTTTTCAAAAGAGTCCTTGCATCTTTGCAAAAGTTCTTCGTTTCCGCAATAAGCGTCTATGAATTTTTGCTGTGCTCTAATATCTTTTAACAGAGTTTGCTCGCTTTGTCCGTGCATCTGCACAAGTTTTTCACCGAGTTCTTGCAAGTCGCGGGTGCTTGAAATAACGCCATTTATGCGGGCTTTGCTCTTGCCGTTTGCGAAAATTTCGCGCTGAATTTCAAGTTCGCCATCTTCAAAATCTATTTCTCTCTCTTGCAAAAATTCTTTTGCATCGCTCAATTTTTCAATGTTGAAAAGCCCTTTTAAAACTGCGCACTCCTCGCCATTTCTAATTTGCTCTGCGCTCGCTTTTGCTCCGCACAAAAGTTTTAAGGCGCTTAGAAACACGGATTTTCCCGCGCCCGTTTCGCCTGTGATAGCCCAGAATCCATTTGAAAAAGAGATTTCTGCGCTTGCTATCAAGGCTAAGTTTTTAATGTGGATCTGTTTCAGCATACCAAAGCCTTAGCTTTGCACCGTCAAAATCTGTATTGAAATTATAGCTTGAATAAGCGGGTCTATTTGAGAAAACATTGGAGAATAGAAAAGAGAGAGAATTTGTATCTAACATCGGGTTTCCAAGCCTTAACGTGATACCAAAGGTATTTGGTGCATACCTGCGCAGATTTCTAGTGACTTGGAGTTTTAAGGTATCGCCTTTCCAAAATACGAGATTTGGATGCCCATATTTTTTTACATAAGCCGTATCTGCCCTGTACTCTTCATTAAATACAAGCACCGGTACTGGAATTCCAAGTTCGCTTCCTGTGGTATCGCTTGATTTTGGCAAAACCAATTGCGCAAAGACAACAGTTTTGTTAGCTTTTATTTTATCTTTTCCAACTTCAAAAACAACGCCAAGAGATTCTCTAATTCCGGCGTGCAAACACAAATCCCCACAAGATTTCACCCGTGTTTTCTGAGCAACGCGCAATAAACCGGATATATCCGAAGTTGTGGGCGGGGCAATGCGCAAAACCACATCTTTTGTGAGCAGCCTTATGCCTATGAGCAACCTGAGGGTGTCGGCTGTGGTGGCTCTAAGTTCCAAAAATTCTTCTGGCAGAGTTAAATTGAATGTATCACGTGTTCCGCCGGATACCCAATCTATGCTCACATCTGCGGAATCGAAATCTGTGAGAGGTTTTTGAAATTTAAGCCAAGTGGTATCGTGTTCTGTTTCTCTTTCCTTTAACCAATAAAATTTGGTTTTTATATTCTTCTGTTCTTCTGGAATTTTACCTTCATAAAAATTTGCGTAAAAAACGCTGTCTGTTCTAAGTCTCCAAGTGGAACTGAGCCTGCCACTAACCCTCAAACCAAAATAAAGCGTCTGTTCTATATCATTCACATTTCCAAGCGCGGCAAAAGAATTTACCATAAAAGCAGAGCTATCGTACCCCAAACCCGAACTATCCTTCATCAACGAAATATCAATTTCATCGTAATCCTTTCCATAAGAGGTTGCAATACCTTGGTCGTCAAACCATTCTTTAAAATTTGCAGAATCATCATCAGAGGAACACGCCGCAAATAGCGCACACAAGAGCATAATTAAAAAAAGGCGAAGCATCGTTTGAGGAATATAGAAATTTTGTATATTACCATTGGAGTTTATTATGAAAGAAGCAACCGAAACTGTTGCTACGGCGGCAGAAATTAAAAGAGCTATGGGAACGCTGCGACTTGGCGAGTGGGCAGACGACCTTTTGGACGAAATAGAGCTTGACAGGCGACTTGAAATAAGTTTAATGCAGGCAGACAAAGGGATGACGATGTCATTGGAAGAGGCTGAAGCTAGAATAGCCAAGAGGTTCGCCAATGGATATTTGGCACACTAGCCGTGGTACGGAGTTTAAAGAGCCTTAGGGCTTGCAGTGAGGCTTTGAATATGCGCATTCCAATAATAAAAGCGACCGCGACTTCCAAAGAAGTTCTGGAGATTTGTTCCCGCACAGCTTCGCAGAGCGAGAAAATTGAAAAATTGGTTAAGGAAATTCTTTTGAATGTTAAAAAAGACGGGCTTAGGGCAGCGGTTCTTTATGCTAAAAAATATGATGGATTGAAGAAAAATAATTTGAAAGTTAGCGAGGCAGATATAAAACGGGCTGCTTCCAAAATTGATTTGGGTTTGAAAAATGCACTGAAGCAGGCTATTGAAAATGTAAAGGTTTTTCACCAAAAACAAACGGAAAAATCTTGGACTTTCAGAGGCAAAGATGGAGAGGTTTTGGGGCAAAAAATTAGACCGCTCAAAAGGGTTGGTCTTTACGTGCCGGGTGGGGCTGGAATTTACCCAAGCACTCTGATTATGAATGCAGTTCCAGCTTTGGTTGCAGGGGTAAAAGAGCTTGTGGTGGTGAGTCCCATAAAAAATGGCTTGCACAGCTCGGTTGCTTATGTGCTTTTGGAACTCGGAATAAAAGAGGTTTATCACATTGGCGGTGCGCAGGCAATAGGCTTGCTGGCTTATGGCGCAAAAGGAATAGCACCCGTTGATAAAATTGTTGGTCCGGGCAATGTATTTGCCGCCTTTGCAAAAAAAGAGGTTTTTGGAACTGTGGATATAGACATGATAGCAGGTCCCTCTGAAATTGCGGTTTTGGCAGATTCCACGGCAAACCCGCAGTGGGTGGCAGCAGATATGCTTTCGCAGGCGGAACACGGCTCCGGCTTTGAGGCTTCTGTTTGCGCAACGGATTCCTCGGTTTTTGCAAAAAAACTTGCCGCTTGCATAGAGGAGCAGGTGAAGGCTAGCCCAAAGCGGGAAATTTTGGAAAAATCTCTTAAGGCTTATGGGCGAATTTTTTTGGCTAAGGATATGAAAGCCGCTGTGGATATTGTGAATAGAATTGCACCGGAGCATTTGGAGATAGTGGCAGAAAACCAAGACGAGTTGGAAAAAATGGTTGAAAATGCGGGAGCTATATTCATAGGCTCTTATTCTTCTGAGCCTGTTGGAGATTATTTTGCAGGACCCAACCACGTTTTGCCAACAAATGGCACAGCTAGGTTCGCAAGCCCGCTCGGGGTTTATGATTTTTTAAAGAGAACCAGCATAATAAGGTATAGCAGAGAGGCTTTGGAGAAAAATGGGGCAAATATAGCGAAAATCGCAGATTCTGAGGGTTTTTATCACCATAAAAGGGCAATTATGGTGCGTTTGTAAAAAATATGTCAAATTCTTGTAAAAATTTTCTATATTTTAGGGGAGATAATTTAACGGAGGCTCAGATGAGTAAGATTAAAATTTTGGCTGTGGCTATGGTGAGTTTAGCCAGCACGACCTTTGCTGCGGGCGATCTTTGGGAATTCGCCAATGTACTTAAAACAACAAACGACCCATTTTGGGGGCAAGTTCATACACCCGGTGCAAAGTTTTGCTGGAATGAGGTTACGCCAGATGGTAAAAATGACTGGGGGGCACCTTGCCATAAAGGAACCGGTGGCTTTTGGTATGGTTATTCAGAATACGGTGGAAAAGTAAATGATGCTGTTGATAATACAGATGTGTCGGTATGTGAGGGTGTTGTTATTGAGAAGTACATAGAACCTGCAAAAGATGGCAAGCCTGGGCAAAATACGGACTGGATAAGTAAGACTGTGGTAGGTACTAGTGGTGTAACTTCAGCTGGTCATTATATGATTAAAGGTTATGGCTTAGGTGCTGGAACAGAGAGTTTTGATGTCAAATTTACAGGTCCCGGTGGAACCGAAGATGAACCCAACGTATCCGGTATTGGTTTTAATTGGCGTGGAAAAGAAGAAGCACCTTGCAACCCAGCTTCAGCTAATGAAAAATATCCAAATAAAGATTACCAAGGCATTTACACAGAAGACCTTTCTACTCAAAAAGGTCTTTGTCTTGTTTATAAAGCAGACAAAGAAGGTGTTGATGTTGAACTCGGTTGGAACGAAACCTCGTATGACTACAATACTTGGGTAGCGAGATTGCCCGTTGCTTCTGGTTGGACAACTGTTAATGTGGAATGGGATAAACACTTTGCGCCTTCTTTCCCTGACCCTGATAAGTTTTTTCCTTTAGTGGATATTGCTCTTAAAAAAGCAGATGCTTTGAGATTTGTTCTTAAAAATAAGACTACAACTTCAACATCAGTTCGCTTCCAGTTGAAAGAAATCGGCTGGCATGGCACTTGTGGAGCTCCAACAGTAACTATACCAGAGATTCCAGATTCAGACAAATGGTGGGAAAATGGCAACACGCCTATTATCGGTGGCAAAGTGGCTTCTGCTTATAGATTCAGCATGAACGGCCGCACTCTCTCTGCAAACTTCGCTGGCAATGTTCAGGTTGTGAATTTGCAGGGCAAGGTAGTAGCACAAAAAGCACTTGCCAAAGATGAGCGTTTGAACCTTTCGAACTTGCCTATGGGTGTTTATATGGTTCGTTCCGAGACTCGCGGAATCGTGCAGAAAATTATGGTGAAATAATCTATTTTTAGATTTTACAAGTCTAAGCCCTCGCAAGAGGGCTTTTTTATTGCTAAAAATCACAGAAAAGCGAAAAAATACTTTTTTTGCAAAAAAATTTGTATATTTACATATATGATACGTTCTCTCCTTTTAATCGCGCTAATGGCAGTTCTCTCCTTTGCCTCTCCATTTTCAGAACACGGCAAATTGTCTGTTAAAGACGGCAAACTTGTGGATAAAAACAACAACCCTTATGTGCTACGCGGCATGAGTATGTTCTGGAATATATATTCAGAAGGTTCTAAGTATTACAATGAGAGTAGCGTCACCACCCTTGCAGGCTCTTCTTGGAATGCAAACGTAATCAGAGTTGCCATAGGGAATACCAGCGACCAAGATGCCAAAAATTTTATGGATTGGACTTCGAAAGCTGGAATTTATGTTATTGTGGACTGGCATTATCACACTACAGACCTAAATAATGCTAAGACTTTCTTTAGCACGGTGTCTAGTTATGCAAAACAGAAAGGCTACACCCATGTTCTATATGAGTTATTCAACGAACCAATAAATCAATCTTGGGCTGACATAAAATCGTATGCGGAAACGCTTATAGATATTATCAGACCAAATGACCCAGATGGCATAATAATAGTGGGCAACCCTAATTATTCCTCTGATTTAGGTTCTCCAAGGGCTAATCCCATTGCTGCGAGCAAGTCAAAGAATGTTATGTACACCCTGCACTTTTATACTTCGGATCCAAGCCATAATACTTTTCAAACCAGTCTTAAAGGTGCTTATTGCAGTAATTTTCCAGTTTTTGCAACTGAGTGGGGAACAAGCCAAGCAAACGGCGGAGGCACACTAGACTGGACTAGAACAAATGGCTGGATGAGCATAGTTGAATCTATTGGCATTTCTTGGGCAAATTGGTCTTACACAGATAAATGCGAATCTTCTGCGGCTTTATGCGGTGGTTTATCAGAATCTGGAAAGTATGTTCAGGCAATTATGAAAGCCCGCAATGGTGGCGGTGCAATCACCTCTGCCAATGGTTCCAACAATGTGAATTTAACTACGGTTGACCCCGGATGTTCTAATGGTAATTCTGGGTCGGAAACGGGGGTAAAAACAGGTATTGTAAAAGTGAATGGCTCGGCAACAGATGCTGTGGATTTTGTTCCGGGTACTATGTCTGGGGCAAAAGATTCTACAATGATAAACCAAGCACCATTTTTGCAGAACACGGCAAGCACATTCAAGGTCGGTTATAAATTAACCGATATTTCAGGACCGGGCAACTATGAGATTAGGTTTAGATATAGAGCTACGGCTGGGGTAAGTGGCTCTTGGGAGGGTAGTGGCTTAGGCTCAGGTACATTTGAGCTTGCAACTGCTAGCAATTTTAAATATTCGGATTGGTTTCCTATAGCTATAACAGCAAGCGGAGAAACACCGTTGAATTTAACCATTAACGCTGGCGCATCCGGTAATTTTGTGCTTGCGAGTGTTCAAGTGAAGGGCACAGGTGGCACAAATCCACAACCACAACCAAGCTCCAGCTCAGGTGGCGACATTCCAACACCAAGTTCCAGCTCTGAAGGGGAGCCCACTCCAGTCGGTTTGCCTCAAGTTGTGTTTAGCAACAGCCTAAACGCAATGCAAAACGCTGTGAATTTGCAAGTAGCCCGTGAAGCCAGCTTCAAAGTCTTTGATCTAAAAGGTAACCTAGTGCGTTCACTTAAATTCTCACAGGGCAGCCACACCGTATCCCTCGCCGACCTGCCAAAGGGCTTGTATATCGTAAAAGCTCAATTTGGGAGCCAAAAAGAAGTGTTGAGAATGGTGGTTAAGTAAAAAAATCGCCCTCATTTGCCTACATTTTTTTAAAAAGCACATAAATAAATGCTTTATTAAATGGCAGGCATACTTATTTGCCTAAAATAATATATATTTAATATATGTAGTTTTAGCTTAAGAGGGTGTTCTCTATGCTCAAAAAAATAACAGCCATATTGGCACTCGCTGTGCTTCTCGCATATTCTGCGGTTAATTATCCGTACCCAATGAGAAAAAATTACGGCAATAACACCATAAATGCGGTAAACTCAACCGCAGACAACGACTTAAAAGCCAAATTCCAGGCTTATATGACCAATTTTTATGTAGAAGGAAATTGCAGCGGCACAAAAGATTGCGCTCGCATTAAGTTTTATGACCCAGACGCTCAGGGAGATGAGCAATACACCGTTAGCGAAGGCATTGGCTACGCTATGTTATTAGCGGTTTATTTCAGCGATAAATCCAAAAGCTATGAAACAGAATTTGGCAAATTGTGGGCATATTACAAGAAGTTTTCAAGCAATGGACTTATGAATTGGAAAATAAACGGTTTTAGCGGTGCTGCTTCAAATGGCACTGGCTCTGCTTCCGATGCTGATTTTGATGTTGCCCTTGCCTTGGTAATGGCTAATTATCAGTTTGGAGGCACATCATATCTAAATGACGCAAAAACTTTGATAGCATCAATAAGAAGCAGAGATTTTGATGGCAATAATTTGCATTTGCCCGGTGATTCTTGGGGTGGAAGTGCCGACAACAATAGAAATCCCAGCTATGTAGCTCCGGCGGCTTTTCAAATATTCAAAGAAGTAGAAGGAAATCAAGATACCAAGTGGGATAACATTATTTCAAAAAACTATACCTTTTTAACAACCAATAGAAATAACACATCTGGTTTGCCATCCGACTGGGCAAATACCACCGGCACTCCCGTACAGTGCCAAGCTTGCGGATATAGCGGCACAAAATACGGGCAAGATGCGGTTCGCGCACCTTGGCGTTGGGCTACAGCAAAAGCTTGGTTTGGGAACGTAACTGCACATTCAAGTGCAGGTACTTTACTCACTACATTGGCAGGTTGGGTTAAAGACAGAGATGCTACCGCTGTTAAAGGGCCTATAGATTTGAATGGAACTATACCTGCGACTGGAAATTCCAATGCCAGCTACATCGGTTCTCTGATGTGCGCTCTGATGAATAGTAGCACTTATCAGTCCAAATTGAATGATTTTTTCGGCACTATGACGGGTCAAACTGATAGAGCCAACAGTTCCTATTACAACCAGTCTATGTTGCTTTTAACAGGCTTGCTCGCAAGCGGCAATATGCCAAACTTAAAAGCTTGTGCTGCTGGCAACTGCGGCACAAATATGCCTGCCATAGGTGGTGGTGACGGAAACTCCACTGTATTAGATAGGCTTGCCGTTGCAGGGCAGGATACCGAAGACAATAGAAATTTGTCTGCCATTTGGGAAGGTTGGTACGCATATACAGATAAAGATGCAGACGATGGAAGTGGTGGCAAAGCTAGTTCTAGCATAACTAATGCTACATTCGCATCTAAAGACGAAAGTAAGGATTGCGCAAACTCTACGAGTTATCGCGTAGTTCTTCAAGAGAGCAGTGAGTGGGCTGTTAGAATTTCGAAATACACGCTTAATGGGGGAACATACAAATACGAGCCATTTGTAGCCATAGGTTTGGATGCTAGGAAAAATGGCAAAGCTGCAAGTGCTGGTGGTTATGACCTCTCACAATGCAAAGACGGATTTAGTTACCAATATAAAGGTCCGCCTCACAAATTCAAAGCGTTAAGCTCTGAACTCACAGAAGGCAAAGGCTTTGATCATTTTAAAAACGTCACAACCTCTTCTACAGACAAATGGACAACTGCTACAATACCCCCGGGTGAGCTAAAACAGCCAACTGGAAGCTGGGTTACCGAAAAAAAAGATTTTAACTTAGCAAAAGTTCGTGCTTGGGCATGGGAAATTTTAGGTAAGGCTAAAGATGAGACAGGAGGTATAGAGGGAACTCCGTCAACAGGTAGTTTTGCTATAAAGGATTTCAGATGCCTCGGCAAAATGACCTTGCCAGCTTACACGCCTTCTAAGTGCAATAGCGGTAGCGGCACTCCTCCAGTTGGTAGCGGTGGTGGCAGTTCTGGTGGTAGCACCGTCTCTAGCAGTTCGGCGAAAAGCAGCAGTTCCGCTGCCACTGGTGGCAATAATTCCAGCAGTTCTGTGAGAAGTAGCTCTAGTGCGGCTGGCGGCGGCGGTTCTAGCAGTTCCGCCCTCGGTAGCGGTTCCAGCAGCTCCACAGATGGCGACAGCTCCAGCAGCGAAGGAGACGATACCCCAATAATATCTATCTCTAAGCATGCAGCAAACAACGGCGCTCTTGCAATTAAAAACGGAGTGAATTTACAAGTCTCCAAAACGGCAAATGTAGAGGTGTTTAGCCTAAACGGAAAATTCATGCGCAGGCACGAATTTTCAAGCGGTAGCTACTCCATAATGCTTAACGATTTGCCCAAAGGCTTGTATATTGTGAAAATCCAGTTTGAAAGCCAAAAGGAGATATTGCGTGTGCCGGTTAGGTGAGCATTTACTATATTTTTAGCATTCAACTGGAGAGGTGTAATTTGTCTAAAGACCCTATTTATGCAGCCCAAATTGAGGCTTTGAATGCTAAAAAAAACAATATGAGGCTTGGAGGTGGTGCAGATGCCATTGACAAGCAGCACAAAAAAGGCAAACTCTCTGTTTGGGAACGCATAGAGTATTTCTTTGACCCCGGAACCTTTGTGGAAGTTGGAGCATATATAGAGCTTCGCAACGAGTTTTTTGGGCTTGGCAAAAAAAAGACACCGGGCGATGGAGTGGTTACGGGCTTTGGGCTTGTAAATGGGCGTTTGGTATATGCCGCTGCTCAAGATTTCACCGTTCTGGGCGGTTCGCTTGGCGAAATGCACGGCAAAAAAATCGCAAGCCTTATGGATATGGCTCTGCAAAACGGTGCACCCTTTGTTTCCATGAACGATTCCGGCGGAGCAAGAGTACAAGAGGGTATAGGTGCTCTTTGCGGCTATGGCGATATTTTTATGCGAAACACCCGTGCAAGCGGAGTTATTCCCCAAATATCTGTTATAATGGGACCTTGTGCTGGAGGAGCTGTCTATAGCCCCGGCATAACAGATTTTGTGGTTATGGTGAAAGACACATCTTATATGTTCATAACAGGCCCCGAAGTTATCAAAACCGTGACCGGAGAGAATGTGACTATGGAAGCCCTCGGTGGTCCAGAGATGCACGCTGGCAAAAGCGGAGTTGTTGCCCACGTTGGCGAAAACGATCAAGATACTTTGGACTGGGTAAAAAAATTGCTCTCCTATATACCGAGCAGCAATGTGGAAATTCCGCCTTCCGTAAATTCTGCGGTTAATTTGGAAATGCCCGCAGATATAGAAGAGCTTGTTCCGGCAGATGCCTCAAAACCCTACGATATGTCTGCGGTTATCAGAAATGTTTTGGATATACATTCATTTTTGGAATTGCAAGAGACTTATGCCCGCAATGTGATAATCGGTTTTGGGCGGCTCGGTGGCACCTCTGTTGGCATTGTAGCGAACAACCCACGTGAGTCTGCGGGTTGCTTAGACGTGAATGCAAGCGATAAAGCGGCGCGCTTTGTGCGTTTTTGCGATGCCTTCAACATACCTTTGGTGACCTTTGTTGATGTCCCTGGATTTTTGCCGGGCACCGACCAAGAATACAACGGCATTATTAGGCACGGAGCAAAATTGCTCTATGCTTATGCAGAAGCTACCGTTCCAAAGTTAACAGTTATTTTGAGAAAAAGTTATGGTGGCGCATATATTTGCATGTGTTCCAGACATTTGGGCGCAGATTTTGTTGCAGCATGGCCGGGTGCAGAAATAGCGGTTATGGGGCCTGGTGGTGCAGTTAATATAGTGTTCAAAAAAGATATTGATGCGGTTAAAGAAGCGGGTGGCGATGCAGATGCAAAAAGGGAAGAGTGCAAGCAGGAATATATAGACAAGTTTGCAAACCCTGCCATTGCAGCATCTCGCGGTTATGTTGATGATGTTATTGAGCCTTCAAAAACTCGCGGAATTCTTTTGGCGCATTTAAGGGCTTTGGCAACAAAACACCAAGAAGGTCCAAAGAGAAAGCACGGAAATATTCCGCTTTAATCGTCGTCATCGCCACTCTGCCCGCTTGGGCTGGAGAGCGAAAGCACAGCTAAGAATGCTTTTTGCGGAACCTCAACGGAACCTATATTCTTCATTCGCTTTTTACCCTCTTTTTGCTTTTCCAATAGCTTGCGTTTGCGGGTTATATCACCGCCATAGCATTTAGCGAGCACGTCTTTGCGAACCGCTTTAACTGTTGTGCGGCTTATTATTTTGCCACCTATAGCACCCTGAATTGCAACATCAAATTGCTGGCGCGGAATTAGGTCTTTTAATTTTACGCAAATCGCCTGTGCGTAGTGCTGGGCTTTTTCTTTGTGGATAATCACCGAAAAGGCATCAACAGGGTCTCCGTTCAAAAGTATATCTAATTTAATCAAAGGGTTTTCTTTGTAGCCCGCTTGTTCATAATCAAGCCCTGCGTAACCTCTGCTAACAGATTTTAATCTATCGTAAAAATCAAACATAACTTCTGCAAGTGGGAGTTCGTAATGCAAAATAACTTTGTTTTCGTCTAAGTATTCCATTGTGCCAAATGTTCCGCGTTTTTCTTCTGCGAGTTGCATAAGAGGACCAACATAATCTTTGGGCGTGAAAATTTGCGCTTTTATATAGGGTTCTTCTATATGGTCGTAGCGGCTTGCATCGGGGAGTTTGCTTGGGCTTTCTATGGGTATCATCTCTCCGCTTGTCATGTAAACGCGGTATTCCACGTTTGGAACTGTGGTTATTATATCCACATTGAATTCGCGGTCTAGGCGTTCTTGCACAATTTCCATGTGCAAAAGCCCCAAAAATCCCGTGCGAAATCCAAAGCCAAGCGCGCCGGAACTTTCGGGTTCCCAAACAAGGGCGGAATCGTTTAATTTCAGTTTCTCCAAAGCCTCGCGCAGGTTTTTATAGTCTTCGGGGTTTATGGGATAAATGCCGCTGAAGATCATAGGCTTAACTTCTTTGTAGCCCGCAAGGGGTTCGGCAGCAGGATTTGCGCAGTCTGTTAAAGTGTCGCCTATTTTAACATCGGATAAAGTTTTTATGTTTGCGAGAACATAACCCACCATTCCGGCACCGAGTGAAGGCTTGGCATCGCGTTTCATTGAGAAGGTACCAACTTCGGTCACCATATATTCGCCGCCTGTTTTCATCATGCGTATTTTTGTGCCAGCTTTTATGGTTCCTTCCACAACTCGTATATAGCTTATAACGCCTCTATAAGAATCATAAACAGAGTCAAATACAAGGGCTTTGAGCGGGGCAGAGGAATCTCCTTTTGGAGGTGGAATTTCGTCTGCGATTTTTTCAAGTACCTCTCCAACATTTATGCTGGATTTTGCGCTTATGCGTGGAATTTTGTCTGGGTCGTAGCCGAGCAGTTCGCCAATGCTGTGTGCCACTGCATCTGGGTTTGCACCTGGCAAGTCAATTTTATTTATCACAGGAATTATGGTTAAGTTATTATCCATTGCCAAATATAAATTTGAAAGCGTTTGCGCTTCTATGCCCTGCGAGGCATCCACCACTAAAATCGCACCTTCGCAAGCGGCAAGTGAGCGGCTAACCTCGTAGGTGAAATCCACATGCCCGGGGGTATCTATCATATTGAACTGGTATTCTTTGCCACCTCGCTCATAAACCATTCTTATGGCGTGGGCTTTTATGGTTATGCCCCTCTCGCGTTCCAAGTCCATATCGTCTAAAAGCTGTTCCATCATCTCGTTTTTGGAGACAGTGCCGGTTAGTTCAATAAGCCTGTCTGCAAGCGTGCTTTTGCCGTGGTCTATGTGCGCTATTATGCTAAAATTTCGTATGTTGTTTATCTGCATCAGGTAAGAATATAGATAAAAATCTCCATTTAAGGGGGATTTATTATTAGTTCTTAATGCAACGAACGCTTAACAAATTGGACTTAGGTAAGGAAATATCTTCAATGGAGTAGTTTTCTCCTTCAAAAGATACTTTTTGACCATAAGCAGCACTTGTAACATCGCCAGGTGAGATACTCCACCAAAAACCGACCTTGTCCTTATTTGAGAAAGAATTAGTATAACTACCGCCTAGCAGAGGGGCAAAACTGTAATCATCATCGGTAATATAAGACATTAAATTTCCCAATTCATAATCTTCGGGCAAACGCCAGCCACTGGGGCAAACTGTCCTGGCTTCAAACCAATCATAAAGCCTACCGTATGTACTGCAGTTTGTTTCATAATTACTGTAACACTTGCTGTCGTTTGAACTGTAGTTCAAATTCTCAGCCATCCATGTTTGACCATCTATAGTAAGTGTTTTATAGGTTTTTCCATTACTGCTAAAATTTTCATACGGGGTTACTCCGCTGTAGGAACAGTAATTCGTTGTACCATCGAACCATTTACCATCAAAACAAAGTTTATTCGGAACATTTTTTTGGCAGCTCCATGTATCGTTTTCCTCAGAGAGATTGTACCAACCGCTTCCGCACTTCTTCTCAATCACACTTTTTTGGCATCTCAAATTTGCATCATAGTTATTGAACCAGTCACTGCCGCACCTCGTTTCAACCATATTGTTTTGGCAACGAAGAGTGGTCTTAGTGGTATCGTACCAGTTATTGCCGCACTTCTTCACAACCACATTGTTTTGGCAATTCAAATTTGCATTACCCACATTGTACCAATCACTGCCGCACATCGTCTCAACCACATTATTTTTGCAACGAAAATTGGACTTAGTGGTATCGTACCAACCATCGCTGCCGCACTTAGTTTCAATCGCATTGTTTTTGCAACGAAGAGTGGAATTAGAGGCATCGTACCAACTGCTGCCGCACATAGTTTCAAGCACATTGTTTTTGCAACGAAAAGTTGTGGAATCTGCGGCTTTGTACCAATTACTGCCGCATTTGCGTTCTATAATATTATTTTTTTCATTGCACCTCTGTTCTTCCCCTTTATCTGGGTGCGGATTATAATTCCAATCACCACAAGTTTCATATTGGGAATTTTTTCCTTTACTATCGAAAGCGTTATCTCGATCGTAATTTGAACAAGAAAGAACAAAAAACGCGAGCAGCATTAAAAATCTCAGAACCATATATGTACTCCTATTCCCGAAACCAAAAGAACACTTCCAACTATGTAATAGATATTTCTACTTTTTTTCTTTTTTTCATATTTATCCCATAAATCATTAAATTTGCCTTGCTTTGAGGACAAATCCAATTTGGAATAATCATTGTAATAATCCTTAGCATCTGTATTTGCAGAAAGCCCAATGCCTAAAAATATCGCTCCAGCTACATTAAGTGCTGTGCCACTAAAAGTGCTTAAGAATATGGATTTTTTATATGTGTATTCTGCAATAGTATATTCTGATAATTTTACTTCTATATTATTTGAGGGTTCCATAATTGCTATTTCCGAACACAAGGGAACATTGCCTTTGAACGGCGTTTTTCCAATCTCCTGTTGGTTCACAAAAATAGGTTCTTCAACGGTATTCCATTTATATGTTGCATTCAAAGACACAGGGCTTTGTCTCAGCGCAATTCTATTCGTCATATCAAGAGTCATGCTCTCGCCTTTTTTTATAGACACGCTATCAACAATATCTTCGTAACACCTATGAGTTAATTTAATGGAGTACTTATTGTTTGGAAAAAGCCTAATATCACCAAAAGAAATAGGGTTGTCATTTATGGTAATATTCCATTGCTCATGCCTGCCAATGTCGTTTAAATAATCAGGCTCTTTTACATTCAAGACTCCAAAATTTGGAACCATATTTATATTGATATATCTATCTCCTGTTAATCTAATTGCCATATTTGCGGTATCGTAAAAATCTTTGGTAAAGTTTATGTTATATTTGCCTTCTAGAAGCTCAATTTTGCATGGTGTTGTGGAGCAGTTGCTTGGAATAGTGCCATTGAATTTCAAAGTTGCGCCAGCTGGTTCGCTAGTTAAATTCACAAAGAATCTGTTTTTTCTTTGCTGTGGGTTAACATATTGCAAACAACGAATACCAAATAAGCTGTTCTTCATCAATGAATTCTTGTTTAAAATTCCGTTCCCGCGCTCTACCTGCCAGCCGTAGGCACCATCGGCATTGAACTCTGTAGAACTCCACCAATAGCTTATATCGCCAATACCAGAATAACTATTGGAATAGCCAAAGCCACTAGGCAAAGCTGTAAAGCCGTAGTTATCTGTACCGCCAAAGCTCGCTGCTTTCAATTTTCCTCCAGCATTTCCCATTCCTCCAACATAGCTTGCTAACATTCCCCATTCCGCATCAGATGGCAAATACCAGCCTGTAGGGCAAGCTGTTCTTGCTGTTTCCATATCAAAGAGCCTGCCGTAGGTAGCACAGGTATCAACGTTATTATCGTAGCATACGCTGCCTTCTATATTGTTGTTCAAATTTTTTGCCAACCAAATTTGCTCACCTATTAAAACTGCTTCGTAATTTTCGCCTTCATGCTGCACAGGGTTTTTCAAAAATATGCCATTGGCATTGATATTTGGCTTACATTCCATTAAATCTGGGTTATAAGCTTGTGGGTTTGTGCCGCACTTAACCACAACAACGTTGCTTTTATTGTAGCAAAAATGCGTTGCCGGATTATACCAATTATCTCCGCATTTAAAACGTATGGCATTGTCTTCGCATCTTTGTATTATTGGGTTATATTGTATGTTGTTGCATAAGGCACGGGTAGCAATATCGCCAATACAGATATGAGTTGTTGGATTATATTCCATGCCATCGCATTTATCGTAAACTGCACCATCGTAGCAGAACTTTTTTTCGGGATTAAATACAAAATCGCATCTTTTTAAAACAGGTCCGGCTACAACAGGGCTTGGAGCAGGTACGATGGCGATGTTTGAAGCAGGTCCAGCAGCGGGGTTTGGAGCAGGTGAAGCAGGTCCAGCAGCTGGGTTTAAAGCAGTCCCAACAGCACCAGCCACGGCTTTTTGTCCCATTTTTTTTGCTAGCTCCAAGCCTATATCCTTAACGGT
>Ga0268262_10003442_pt1 | contig 17112 bp, 14 predicted proteins | sample TergutNc150P3_FD_190354 | JGI IMG/M metagenome (GOLD analysis project Ga0268262, IMG submission 190354) | Nasutitermes corniger P3 segment gut microbial community from laboratory colony in Florida, USA - Nc150 P3 (SPAdes) (version 2) | ecosystem: Host-associated > Arthropoda: Insects >... | reverse complement strand
ACATCTTTGTGATATGCTTGGCATAGATGGTATGGATACGAAAACTTTGGATATTGCAGCAAATATTTATGCCTACAAAAAACAACAAGGACAACCAATTGAGGATGCTGATATTTTAATTGCAGCTTCATGCGTGGCTCACGGATATATTTTAGTTACAAATAATGAGCGGCATTTTTTTGGTATTAACGGTCTTAAAGTTACAAATTGGTTAAAGTAACTGCTCCTAATCTACATTACCAATACACGCAAAATATTATCGTTTACTTTCACTATGTACATTCCTTTTGTCTGAACCCCGATTCTCAGGATTTTAGGATTTTCAGGATGTGCTGAATATATGCGTTTGCCTTGTAGGTTGTATGCTTCTATTTTTGCGTTGGGGGGTAGGTTTGAGAGTAGGATTGCGGTTGGGGTTGTTTGAATTTGTATGTTGCTGGATAAGATTTGTTGTAGGGTAATTGGTGTTACTATGTTGTTGAGGTATGGGCAAGTGTTGCTTAATTTACCGCCTGCTTGGCAAACATTGTAGGAACCGCTTAGGCAGGCTTTGCCTTTTGTGAAAACGCAGTATTGGGCGGGGTTTACTGTTATTTCTAGACTAATATTGGGAATTATTTCGTAATTGTTTATATCGCTTGGAGTGAATTGCGCATCGAAAGATTGTTTTCCGGGATTGCCTACATTTTTTGTAATGTCCATCCAAGACCAGCCGCCAGAAAGCGAGACTTGGGATAGGGTTTGTCCGTAAGCTGCGGTTAGGTTTGAGGGTTTGGTGTAAGATGGCTGTGCTTTTTTTACTTCTACTTCAAGAGATAATGGTAAAACATTGTAATTGTTCACATCACTTGGAGTGAATTGTGCATTGTGCATTTGCTTTCCGGCATTGCCTACAGGTTGCGTAGGGGTTACCCAAGACAAGCCGCCGTTGAGAGACGGAGTGACATCTGCTAATGTTTGTCCGTAAATTGCGGTTAAGTTTGTGGGTGTTGTTGGTGTTGGGGGGGTAGCTTTTTTAACATTGATGGAGAATGTCGTGTCGTAATTTTTGCTTACGCTAAGTCCGTTTGTTATTGTTGCTTTTATCGTAACGTTTCCGGCTGTTTTAAATGTTATTTTGCCTTCGCTGATTTCTGCTTTGTCGTTATCAACTGTCCAAGTTATAGTTTTTTGTCTAGCTCTGTTGGGTTGAACGGTGACGTTAAGGTCAGCGGGGATATTATATGTAGCATCAATTGTTGAGACTATGTTCTTTACAGGAACTCGTAGATATGGATAGCCGTTATTTATTGAGTTGTCCAATTCCCAAATATCTTTAAGATCCCAATTGCCTGATTCATATGTGCTTTTTGATTTCATTGCTCTCGTTATTTTGCCATAAGCATCATAATCGTCTAGTCGTTCTCCCATCACCTCTCTATCGTAATAGCTATTTGTTATTATATTGTCGAAAAATGTACTGTTTAAAGGATTCGCAAGACCGCTATATTGAGAATAAATTCCATCTCCACCTACTGAACCTACGAAATAACTGTTGGTAATTCCGGTTGTATTATTATTCCATCCAGCCAATCCACCAGCATAAGTGTATCCTCTTACCGAGCCTATGGCATAACTGTTAATGATTTCTCTGCCTTCACTCTTCCCTACCAATCCGCCGACATATTCATTCCCATTGATATAAAAAGCTACCATACCGAGGTTCTTTATTATTCCATTGTTACCTAAACTCTTAAACAAACCCGAATCATCATCCGGGGAATTTACGTAAACCCCGCTGATTATATGCCCATCTCCATCAAAAATTCCTTTGAATGATTCTATCGGAATCCATTCGTAATCAGGTTGATTATCATTTGACCAACTTTCCCAATTCATTGTATCGTTTAAAACAATGTCATCGCCAAGTTTAATGTATTGGTCTTCGAACGATTTTTTTATACTTATACGAGAAAAATTCTCCAACTGCTTTTTTGTGCTTATTGTGTAAGGGTTAGTTTCTGTGCCGTCCCCTGGGAAAGCACTAACGGTAGCTGTGCTAAATTTTGGGTATTCGTTTGGGGTATAAGTCCATTTATTCATAACCGCAGGAAATTCAGGGACAACAACATCATTCAAAAAGTTATTCAAAAGATCAACAAATGCCTCGCTTTGCATTTCATCGGTTTTCGTACCATAAGAATTATCGTACCCATTGTGATAACTGTTTACTATCTTGGGAGGGTTTTCACAGCCGGTTTCGTTTGAGTCATCCCCCACCAACCCACCGAAATGACATACGCCCGACTGTGATTTGCATGTTACTGTTCCTGCAGAATAGCTGTTGCTGATTTCGGCACCACAGAAGTTTCTCCCTACCAATCCACCAGTAATTGGGTTATTTCCTACAGAGGCTAGGGAATAACAGTTGATTATTCTACCTTTATTACGAGTCACCAACCCACCAATAGGGTATTGGCCATTAAGTTTGCCACTTATGCTGGAGGCTACAACTCCGATATTTTTTATCGTTCCGTTCTCCACATATCCAAACAAGCCTTTATCATTGTGAATTCCGCTGATTACGTGTCCACCGCCGTCAAAAGTCCCTTTGAATGATTTTTGTGCCCCCGTAACAAAAACTCCTATTCCCGGCCAAGAAAGAAGAGGATCACTGTCTATATCGTTCAGGGCAATGTCTGCACTTAGGATTATTGTTTTGCCTTCGAAATCCGTACCGCTATTCACAAGATCAGCAAACCCAGCCAACTGCTCTGCTGTGCTTATTGTATAAATAGATTCCAATTCATGCTCAGTATACCAATTGATATATTTTTCTCCATTCCACACCGCAGCCCACCCCGCCACCGCGAAAACCGCAATAAACAAAGCAACTAATAATTCATTTCTCATAACCTTTTCCCCCTTGCTCAAAACCATATATGCACCGTTACGCCCGCAAGCAACAACGCAGTACCCGTAGCATAGAAAATATTCCTTTTCACAGCAGCACTTTTAACATCATCATAAGCAGAATCATATTTCTTTTTCGGCAAGTCATTTTCCATATTTTTATAACTCTTGTAATCCTTGTCTGCCTTGCCGCTGAAATAAATGCCAAGACCAAGCGCGGCTACCCCAAGAACATCCAAACCCACGGGAACCCATATTGGGGCTTTGGGTTTAGGCTCGCTCTTTGGCACAGCAGAAGGAGGAACCTCTGTGTCCTGTTTCATTACTGCGAACAATTCGGGTGTTTTTTCTCGTATTGCATCCAAAAGCTCCTTCAAATCACGGGCTTCTTTTTTCATTTCACTAAGCAAAAGACCTGTACTTGTTTCGTAAAGCCCAATGGTTAGCATTAGCAAGTTGCCCATCTCCAGCTTGCTTATGGTACCGTAGGTCACATAGTCGCTCTTTAAAGCCTTGCCTATCTCCACATATCCCGAATTCACAAAATCGTCTTTTGTGTTGGAAATGGAAGCTATCATTTGCTCCCTTGTTAAAACGGAGTAGCCGCTGGGTACCGCTTTCACGGCTTGCCGCCTAAATTCATCGCTCAAAAACATCGTTTCATCTACGGTCAGCTCTACCTCATTATCATCATCGCCTACTATCGTTATTTCCAAAGCCGCTATGGTGGCGGCAGTTGATATTGCAACTGAAAGCATAATTGATAATATGAATTTTTGGAAGTTTATCATTTGCTATCCCTCACGCAACGGACGGAATTGAGTGCGTCTGGCGAATCTGTATCGGACTCTATAGCATTATTACTGAATATACTATAATAGTAACCATCTGAAGACCACCAGAAGCTGGCATCGCCAAGCAGGGAAAATTCCGTACCGATTCCGAATCCGCCGTATCGTACATCAAAGATTTCAACCAAAGAATTGGCAACCGCTGTAATCATCGCATCCCATTCTACCTTGCTCGGCAAATGCCAATCTGGAGGGCAAGCATTTTCTGTTGCCGCCAATGTGTATAGCCTACCATATATTCTGCAATTGTCATCTTGGCTATCGTAGCATTTGCTGCCAGGAGTGGCAAAATTCATATTTTGCACCATCCATACCTGCTCACCTATTTTTGCATATCCGTACGTCATATTGTCACGTTTGTCTGTGAATGTATTTCCCTCAGAACTAGAACTAATATCTGAACTGGAACTAATGCCTAAGCTAGAACTAATGCCAGAGCTAGAACTTGTTATTCTTTCCAAATATGGTATTTCAGGGTAATCCGAGCATGAAATGAACGAAGCTAGCAAAGCACCAGCAAGAGGCAACCGGAATTTTGAGGGGATTGTCATTCTAGGTGGGTAATATAATAAATTACTTTTAACAGCTATCTCGAAATAACTAGCTTTTGCTTTCTCTCAAAAACTTTTTTCTTGCCACCCTCTTCCAGCGAAGAAACGGTGTTTTGAACAACGTAATGGTAAAGACCGTTTGCCAAAAGCCGCCCTCTTGAGTCCCTGCCATCCCAAAAGGCAGAACTCTCACCAGAAATCACGTTGTTCATAACTTTAACCAGTTTTCCGTTTTGGTCAAAAATTTTTATGCTAACGCTGCTTCTCCTTTCCCCAGACAAATCTTTGAAATAAAACCTTGTTCCGTTTCTCTTCATTGGATTTGGTGCGTTAAAAACATCTGCCAAGCCATCTTTATTTTCTCCGTTAAGCGAAAGTCTTATTGAACGCAGGGCTATATTCCCCAAAATATCCTGTGCGCGAACCTTGAAAACATAATTACCTGGATCATAAGACAAACCAAAATTAACCCTTGTTGCCGCGCGTTTGCTCGTTTGCTCCGAAAAAGACCACGGGTGCCAAGAATCTGTTACCGGACTTAGTTCAAAAGAAATTCCTTCGTCTGCCTCTTCTCTGTAATCTATGCCTGTAGAATCTTCTATAACAACATCCAAGCAGGCTGGAATTTCCAAACTCACCAGAGCATTTTCTGCATACTGATTTGTGTTTCCAAAACGCATACAGGGGTAAATTTTTATGCTTGGTGGAAAAATATCTTTATCTTTAATGGAGTCTGCATCAGGCGAAGTCCCAAATAGAGAAATACCCCTTTCAGCCACTCTTCCTATTCCAGCAGTTCCTGCCTTGTGCGCCCAAAGTCTTATTTGAGCGGAAGTATCGCCAAGCGATAATTTGCGCGGAGTTATGAATTCCGTTGAAAATTTTTGGTTTTCTATTTGCAGTTCCTCAGAATAAATGGGGTTTCCGGGTATTTTTATGTTTGCGGAACATAAGGGGTTATCGCCGTATTTGTCTTTGCAAACCTTTTGCTCCAAATAGCGAGATTTTTCGTCTTCCAAAATCTGCAAGCGTATTTTGCCGTTTGGCACAGAAGCAGTACCAGAAATTTTCAATTTTTGCAAAGCCTGGATTGTATCGGGAATAGCATCTAATTTCAAATTAATTTCCTGCCTCGGCATACCCAAAACAGGTTCTCCCAAAAGCACGTATTTTTCATTATTGTATCTTTGAAAACTGAAAGAATTGGAGGTGCTTTGCTTTGCTCCCAATATAGCTTCGCCCAAAAGAGCATTTGGAGAAGTCAGGGCAAACTTCAAAATTTTTGTCGCTAAGTCCACATTTTGGCTTGCATAGCTTTCTCTAAGAGAACCTATTGCAGCTATTGCTCCCTTGGATTTTGCATTCACAAAGGCTTCTGAAAGGCTAACTAGAGCAGCATCGTCAAAACGAGCCACTAGGCAAGAAAAAGAACCTAAAATTGTGTATTTCTTTTCATTGAATATATTGTTCAGCGAAGAAACGTTGAGCAAATCTTCATCTGCCCACTGAACGGCATTTCCGTGTCCGTAAAAAAATGTGAAAAGAGCGCCCTGATTTAAGCGAAGCAATAGTTCTTTGCTGGCTCCTGGTTTTTTATCACCGCCTTCAAAATCGTATTGAAGCAATGAATTTTTTCGCCAATCTATTGCAAAATTCTGATGTTGCGATATTGAGTCTACAAGTTTAGCCGTTTCTTCCATTTGCTGTGTGTGGTGTGTGTGGTCTAGCTCTCTTCCGCCTCGCGTAGCATCGTCTGCGTTAAGTATAATTGTATTTCGCCAAACCCCATTGTCCATAATGGAAACTTTTTCGTAATCCTTCGCTTTTTGAACATAATTGTCAAATTCAACCGTGCTTAAAATAGGAAGCCTGCCAACTGCCAAACTCAATTCGTAATCCCCAAATCTTATCGCCTCGCCGGAATCCAAAACGGCAAAGAAATCTTCTGTGGAAATATCTTCTGCCTCATAAGGCGGAATTAAATTCTCTCTTGAGTTCGGTCTTATTTTTCTGTAATCGTAATTGCCGCCACCTGCAAGCAAAACATATCTCAAATTAGGACAATTATTTTTTGCATATCTGATATAATCCCTTATTGCAACGGGCGAGTTTTGCGCTCCGTGGCTTCTGTAAATATCTTCTGCCAAAACCACTGCCGTGTTAAATCTAAGTATGGCTTCTCCGCTTTCCCTGAATTGTTTTAGAGAAATCGCACTGCTTTGCAATTTTTCCGAAGTCAAAATTAAATATTCCGTTGTTGTGGGAATTTCCAAAGGCTCCGAAACAGACCCTGCTCTATTTGGAATGGCTTCAACAAAAGCAGGCTTTTTATAGCTGTTTTCCTTAAACAAAAAATATTTCGTATCTCCGTCACTGGATATAGTATCGTTTCCTTTCTCCAATATTTCTATGGGAATGAAATTTTTTGTTTTAACAAGCTGCATATTTGCAGGAACTGGTATTTTCACCGCCCCTGTTGCAGTACCAGGGAACAGCCATTCATCGCCCTTGCTTGCATTAACATCGTATTTATATGCTACTGACAAGCCGTCAAATCTATCGCTTTGCCCAGAATTTAAAATTTCCAATTTGTATAAATTGTCATCTTTTCGCGCTCCATCGCTTGCAAACACAAAAGAACCTCCTTCAATGGTGTCAATTATATTTGCTTGTCTTTTGCCCTGAAAATCAAAATTAAAGTTTATGCCTTCCATTCTTTTTTTCAAAGGAAAAGAAGAAAGCAATTGGTTGTTCGCTGTGGAACGCCTTGGGAAAAACGATACGCCAATCCACACAGAATCTCCTAGCAAACCGTTAAACTCTCTAACCGATTGAAATTCAGACTCAAATACAGTTGTAGCTCCCCATTTCCAAAACCATTCCTTTCCTGTATTTTCTTCTATGTCATAATCACCATAATAATTGTCGCGCAAAATCAAATCTTTTTCTGACCTTGCATATTTTTTCCAGTTTATGGCACTTGGGTTGCTTATTGTTTTTGCGATTTTTTCTAGGTTTTTTCTTTTGCCTCCCGCACCTAAATAAAAATATTGATAAAAACTATACGGGGAATGCGAAAAATAATAATCCATACCGCTTAACGAATTGCTCTTTTTCCAAATAGCTGTTCCATAGCCAAAAAATATTATGGAATCTCCGCTGTTGAAAGTATTGTCGCTTTTGCTATCTTTAACTATAATCGGAATTTCTTCGGCATTTGGAAAAATTTCTTCGCGAAGTATTTCTGTCAAAGTATCTGGAGATGCGCCAAATAACCTCAAGCTGGAAATTGGTATTCCATCTATATCGTTTCCAATAACACGTTTTAAATCATCAAAAGAAAGCGCATACATTCCGTCTGCTGTTTCGGTTAAATCTTTGGTTCCAATTCCAATTCTAGCAAGCCAGCTTATGCCTTCCATATTTTCTTTTCGCGCAATGCGCACTCTGCTTGACTGTTTTATTCCAAATTTTGCGGTAGCGGCTTTATTTTCCACGCTTGCCAAAGCCCTTTTGGAAGCGGAAAAACCTTTTGGCGTTTCGTTGAAATTCACCGTTATTTTAAACTTTCTCCGCAAATTCCAAGAATTCCCATTGGAATACACAAGAGGGACATTAACTTTAACTCTCCATAAATTATCTTTCAGGTAAGGTTTGCCAACCTGCAAAGAACTCGGATTTTGCTCTGCTCCGCAGGGTTTTCCGCTCAAAGTTTCGCTTTTTATATTTTCCAAACTGAGGCTTGGCGAGAGTGAAGACGGCAATGCTATTACATAAGTTCTAAAAGGAATGCCCGGAGCTTCTGCGCTACCAAAATAATTTGCATTTTCTGGCTTAAAAAGAGTGGCTTTCTGGCAAGGCAGAGAGCTTAAACCCGCCACGCCATCAGTAAAAATAAACGCATTTACGGCATCGCGCTGTATTTCAAGAGCAAAAAGGCTAATTGGAATGAAAAGAAGGTATTTTAACAACCTGAATATCATACACACCTCGCGTTTTTCTTAGTCAAAGCCCTCAATACCCCAAACAACGCAGATAATTCCGCTTGGCTTGGGTTCAGTTTTTGAAGCCATATCGCAAGGGAGGCTTTTAGCCAAGGGAGGTTTTTATATTTGTCGGTTAAATTTTCGCATACAAAATTTTCAATGCTTTGCATTTGCTCTATGGTTGCCGGCTTTCTGTGAGTTATAGGCAATTTGTTTCTGGGTGCCATGCCATCACCCAACAAGCCAGCACGGCAAAGCTCGTAACTCGCCACGCTAACAGCGTGAGATAAATTTATGCTCATTTGTCCGGCAACGGGTATTTCGCATTGGGCGGCACATATCTCCACTTCTTCAAAAAAAAGCCCGCAAGATTCCCTGCCAAAAACAAGAGCCTTTGTTCCGGTTTTGCCTTTGAAAAAGGGTGGCAATTCTGGAAGCGAGCAATGTGGAACAACTGTGTCAAAAAGCCTGCGGCTAAAAGCAACTGCGCAAGAGCAATCCGCTATGGCTTCTTTTAGGCCTGAGAAAAGTTTTGCATTGTCTAAAATTTCTGCGCTCGCATGAGCGGTATCGTAGCATTTTTTTGGCAAAGGCTTGGATTTGCGAACAATGCGCAAATCGCTTAACCCATTGCTCCTCATGCTGCGAGCCACAAAGCCTATATTGTGCGGATGCTCTGGCTCCACAAGAACTATGGCAAACATTATTCCACAATTTCCACGGCAAATACAAGAATGGCATCTGGCGGAATGGGACCGGCTCCGCTTGAACCATAGCCGAGGTTGGGAGGAATTAGCAGCAAGCGTTTTTCACCGTGCTTCATTCCAACAAGCCCCAAATCCCAGCCCCTTATCACGCGCCCCGCGCCTAACCTCAAAGATATGGGGTCGTTCCTATCTCTTGAACTGTCAAATTTTGTTCCGTCTATGAGCCAGCCAGTGTAATGCACCTTAACCACATCCCCACTTTTCGTAGGCTTGCCCTTGCCCTCTTTTTCCACAAAATACTTTAAGCCCTCTGCATCAGAAACCCATTTAACAACCTCCGTATTCGGGAAAAAATCCATGGAACCAGCAACCTCATCATCATATTCCGCAGATTCCGCTTGCACACGGAAAATAAGCGTTGAATTTGGTGGCACATTGCTCATTGCCACAGGCCCATAAGCCATGCCGGGCGAAACCCTAAGCCACCTAACTCCGCCTTGCTTGAGCGATTCCAAGCCTAGCTCCAAGCCCCTTACCATTTTTCCCATTCCCAAAACCGCTTTGGCAGGTTTTCCAAAATCTTTGGAACTCCCAAATTTATACCCGTTCACAAGCCACCCTGTGTAGTGAAATGTGAGTTCCATTCCGGTGCGAAGCTCTGTGCCGCTTCCCGCGATTTCATCAAAAATTTCAATGCCAGGCCTCAGAGTTTTCCATTTTATTGAAGAGGGTTTTAGCAAGGTATCTGGCTCCATAGCTTTTTGCGCACCCACAAGCTCAACCTCAAAGAGCAAATCGGAATTAGCGGGGATTGGTCCCACTTCGTTGTTTCCATAAGCGAGGATTGCAGGTATCTTCAATCTGCGAATTTCCCCCTGCTTCATCCCTTCTATCCCAATATCCCAGCCTTTGATAACCTGCCCTGCCCCAAGCACAAATTCAAGCGGTTCGTCCCTATCGCGGGAGCTGTCGAATTTTGTGCTGTCTGTTAGCCAACCTGTGTAGTGCACCCTAACAAGCTGCCTTTTTTTCACAGGCTCACCGCTGCCAGCTTTAATGGTTTTGATGTCCACATTTTGAGCAAAAGAATACCCTATTGCAAAGCATAAAAGAAATGGAGTTAAAAATTTCATTGTTAGTGAATTTAGAAAATTTTGGGAATTATATAGTTAATTGAAACCTTTTGCCTTTCTGTTTTTAACTTCTTCTTTTTCTTTAACATCATACTTTATTTTAAGCCTAGCATCGCGCCCATCTGCATCATCATCGCTGAATAAGGATAAAATTTTGTTCAACCAATAAGTTGGTTTTGATTGAATTTGAAATATCAAGCCATCATATTTAATTAAACCGTTATCCGCCCACTTTATTTTATAATTCCCATCTGTAGTTTTAGCAAATATTAGAGTAGCTTCTGGAAAATCCGGTTCAAAAGCAACCTTTATCCAATCCTCTCCTGTCTCTTTGCACATTCCAGCGGTTCCCTTTGTGATAAGCACGTAATTCCTCATTTTTTCAATTGTCGCTTTAACTCCTTCTCCTAACTCATTCATTGTCATAGCTCTTGTTGAAGTTTTCAGTTCAACATCTCTATCTATATAATATCTAAAGGAACTATTATTCATTTCCAAACCAGAACTTTCAATATCCGTTCTTAAATCTGTTGTTACAATCTTAGTTGAAGAACATGAGGCAAATGAAAGAGCTAGTAAAGCTATGGCTGCTTTCACAACGAGAATTTTGGTTTTACCCATAACTACAAATCTCCATTTTGATATATTATTTAATGTTGAATATACAAATATTTTGCAATTCTGTTAAGAAAATTTGGGAAAAGGACATAAAATCCCCCCGTCAGAAAATTTCACCCTTCCTCTTGCACATCACCGGAATTTTTTGTATATTTATTGGTAGAGGCGGTTAGAGCCCCTTGGTTGCGACCAAGGTAAGTCTCTATCCGCCCCTTTTTATTATCAGTATCTTGCAAAATCTCTTTTAATCTACTGTATTTTGGATCGCTTTTCTCATTATTTGCTTTTGCAAACACTTCTTCTGGCGTTCCTTTGAATACATTATGGTCGTAGTAAATTTCTTGCCTTTTTCGTCCAACCGTGCTAAGTATGGTATAAAGTTGTCCATCTATCTTTGCCTGAGTTATATAGTATGAATATTTGTCGTATTTAGCATCATTTCCCTTGGGTGGCATTTCTTCCAAGAATTGCATATTCTCTATTATTTCAGGGATATGGGCTAGGCTTTTTTGATATACCTCACCGTCTTTATAGTGTCTGGCTAACTTTCCTGCGGAATTATGGCTAAGGGTTATTTTGTCACCTGTGCTAAGATTTATATAAACCTTCCGTAGCTTGTCAAGTATAAAGTCTTTTATTGACTTCATATTGCCCAACTCATACTTCCGTTTATATGCCTCACCAGCAAGCTCTATCTCGCCTGTGTTAAAAATACGGTCTATGCGTTCTCCAAGAGTCACGTTTTTTCTCCTTCTACATATTAGACGTAAAATAACGGGAAAAAAATCCTAAAAAATGAAAAATGCAAACAAAAGTTTACATTTTTGTGCATTTTTATACATTTGCACCCTAGCAGGGATCATTTTTTTGAAGATTTCTGCGGCGTTGTTTTTTTAGGAGTGCTTTTGGGAGCGCTTTGCGTTGTTGTTTTTTTAGGAGTGCTTTGAACTGTGCTTTTGGGAGTGCTTGGCGGAGCAGTGTTTTTAGGAACGTTTTGAATGGTGTTTTTTTGTGCATTTTGCGCTTTAGCAGCTTTAGCTTCCATATACATTTTTATTGAATCTGCTGCCCTTGCAAGTTCTACTTCCATAGCATCGCTTATCGAATCCGTTTGTCGTGCAAGCTCTGCTTCCATAGCTGCATTTATTGAATCCGCTGCTCGTATCAATTCCATTTCCCTTACAATCCTTATGGAATCCGCCGCCGCCGCTTTCAATTTAGCTTCGGCAGCTTCTTGTTCTTTTCGCTCGTAGTTTGTTTTTATTGTAAAGAATAAATAGGTGGCAAGAATTAAAAACACTATGGAGATAAAAGACATCATTCGCTTTTTATGCCTGATTTTCCAATTGGGTTTTGAAAGCAAAAAAGAGCTTTTAAGTTTTTCATAAGCGGCTTCAAAATGCTCAGGGCTTAGGTCTATGGAATTTATTTTTGTTATGTCTTGAATGGCGTTAGGCAATCTTCTGGGGAAAACGAAGTCTTCCATTTTTAGAGGGACTATATTTTTCTTTTCTTTAAGGGCACATTCTATCTCTATACGCACCCAATCGTCTTTGGGGTTGTAATCCGGCTCTGTAAAGCAATCAAAAATACCTGGATTCAGTATTATTATAAAATCCTTGCATTTTTTAATTCTTTTTTCCAATTCATTGCCAAAATTCCCATTTTCCAAGGTATCTAAATCAAAAGAAACGGAATAGCCATCCATCTTTAAACGCTCATAAATGAGCTTGGCAGTATCATATCCGCCTTTTCGCCTGTATGAAATGAAAATCTTAAATTTAGACATTGGGAGTAATATAGCAAAATATTATTGACAAAAATTTTCTATATTTAAACTCCAACCCACAGGAAATACATTATGACTTTTGCTTTTATTTGCGATACACACTTTCAAAAGAAGGTAAACGCTAATTTGGTTAGTGGAGAAATACCCAACCATAAAATTATAACATTAACCGCTAATGAATTTTTAGAAAGCGGAAAACTGCCAGAAGGCATTTCTGGCGTTGTTGTTGAACGCGGAACCTGGCAGAAAAACTTCAGTATGTTCCGTTATTTTGGGCTGCTGCCGCAGCTTGAAAAACAAAACCTAGCTTTTATAACAAGCTCAGACACTGAATTCAAAGGCCGTTCGGCTATGAAAAACAAAGAATTCATAATTCAAAACAACATTAGCCCCGAAGATGCGGCTGTGCAGCTTAATCGCTTTCAAGAGCTTCCACCTCCGGCATTCACGCACCCTAAATCAAAGGCTATAGCATAGCACAATGAAAAAAGCCACGCTTGAAACAATTTTAGACAGGGCGTGTTTTTTTGGATTGCGAGGTTTTGAGCACTCAGACCTAGCACAGGTTCTGCCAGAGATGCAAGGCAATAAAAAAGGGCTTTTGATAGAACCCCTGAACAATGCTCTTTTTAAGCAAAACTCCTTTGGAGATATCAATGCCATTCCTAATTTCAGCGAAAAAAGCGGGTGGCAAATAATTTCAAGCGAGCCAAATTTTGAATGCTCTTCGGAAAATCTCGTTAACTGCTATGCCAATATAAGCGCATTAAAAAGAAAATTCGAAAGAGTTGCCGTGTTGCTGCCGCAGAATAAAGATGCAAGTACAGACAAGGTTTTAACCGGAATTGAAAATTCTTGCCTAGCTGTTTTTTGCAAAAGCGATTTGCAGCGAGCAAAAATAGACGATTTGCTGAGACTCAAAATTGCGCAAGTCAATATTCCACAAACGCCTCTGTTTTTAGCCGCAAAATATGCTTGGATTTTTACCATATTTTTTTGCGCCCTGCCGTTTTTCATAGCGAGCCAGCCAGATGAACGGGTTAGCAATTTACGGAGCATTGCAAGCGAAGTTCAAAAATATTCCGAAAAAGGCGATATAATTCATGTTTTCAAAGATGGAGAATCCTTAACGCAAATAGCGCGATTTGCCATTGGCAAATACAACTCTTTTGTTAGCACAGAGGCTATGGTTAAAGAATACTTGAAAGAAAACGATTTGTCTTTGGATAGCAAAATCAAGGTAGGCGATACTATACGCTTAAAGTTGCCGAACTTTAACAACCCGCAACATAAAACTATGCAAGGCGCATGGAATTTTTTCACAGGGCTATTAAATGATAGCCTTGCATACATCACAGAACTATACAATCCGCGCCAAACAGCCACTATGCGGCGGCACGATGGAATAGATGTTGCGGGTCGCAAGGGAACGCGAATTTTAGCACCTTTCAGCGGAACAGCATTGACAATGGAAGATGAACGCGGTGGTTTGATGATCGCAATAGCCAGAGAAAAAGATTTGCTTGTGTTTATGCACTGCGAACAGCGATTTTATCTAGACGGCCAGGCTGTTATGGAAGGAGACCCTGTAGCTTCTGTGGGAAGTTCTGGACACACAACCGGACCTCACGTACACGTCACCGCTGGGAAAATTGCAAAGAACGGCGAGCGAAGCATTGGCGGGTTAAGGTATAATGTTTTAAATCCATTTGAATGGCATAAGGAGATATGAATATGCGAAAAAAAGTTTTTGTGTTTATGGGCGGTCCAAGCTCAGAGCATTCGGTTTCTTTGGTTAGCGGAGCGGGAATGATTCGCGCCTTGGATGCACATAAATACAATGTGCATCCTGTGCTAATCGCACGTAACGGGAAATGGACTTGGGGAAGCAAAGCTCTAACCCCATATCAAGCTCAGAATTTCAACGTGAATTTTTTTGCTGGCGCAGAAAATGCAATGCAAACAAAAATGCGCCCTTCGCTTGAAGAGCTAAAACCTATTGATATTGCCTTGCTCGCTTTGCACGGCCGCTTTGGCGAAGACGGCCATATTCAAGCAATGCTTGAATATGCAGGCATTCCATACACGGGCAGCGGAGTACTTTCCAGCGCACTGGCTATGGACAAAATAAAGAGCAAAGAAATTTACAAGGCAAATGACATTCCAACGGCGAATTTCAGAGTTTGGCACCGTGAAAATTTCTCAAGGGAATTGATAGAGGAAGCATTTAAAAATTTGGGTTCACCCCTTGTGATAAAAGACCCGCTAGGCGGCTCTTCGCTCGGAATGGGTTTTGCAAAAAACATTGACGAAGCAGGAAAACTGTGTGAAAAACTTTTTGAACATACGGGCAGGCTTTTGGCAGAGCAATTTATAGCAGGCATGGAAGCGAGCTGCGGCTATATTGAAGGTTGCGAACCGCTTCCACCAACAGAAGTGAGAATGACTACAAGGGAATATTTTGATTTTGAGGCAAAATACAACGGCGAAGTTATAGAGATCACCCCTGCGGAATTTTCGGAGAACTTGATAAAAGAAATTCAAAATCTTGCTCGCAAGGCTCACCAAGCCCTTGATTGCGAAATTTATAGCCGCACCGATATTCGCATAGACAAAAGCGGAAACCTTTTTGTGCTGGAAACAAACACTCTCCCCGGTATGACCCCTACCTCTTTTTTGCCAGCGCAGGCAAAACATATAGGCTTGGATTATTCCGCTTTGGTTGAGACATTGCTGGAAAAAAGCCTGACAAAATCAACAGGACGGTAAGTAATTTTTGCTTGGCGCAGACCCTCGTGTCCCAAATCTTGCTCTCTGTTTATGCAGATTATGCTTTTGGGAATGCTTTTTGCAAATTCCTGGTTTATGTATTGATAAATACCCTTGTAGCCATCTATTGCTTTTTCAAAATGCACGGCAAAGCTTTTTTCGTTAGCAAGCGTTTCTCCCTGGCAATAGCCAACAGGTTTTTTGCTAACATAAAAAACAAGTCCGGCAAACCCAAGCTCAGTGTGCAAATTCAAAGCCTCTTTTGCGGCATCATAATCACTGTGAGAACCTTTGCCCTCCTTCCATTCATCCAAAACTAGCAGTGCATCTTTTATCGTTTCGCTATCAATAAATTTTGTTTCCACATTTTCCAAAGAGTAGGTTTTTATAAAGGCATTCACCAAATTTCTCTTTTTTTGGAAATTTTTTCCTGGAAGTTCCGCCAAATCTGTTCGCAAATACAAATATTCAAAATTATCCCTATCTTCAACTAAAGCAACGGGGCTGTGCAAAGACTGCTTGCTGGAAATATTTTTCCAGTAATCATATTTTTTTAACAATTCGCTTAAAATTTCTTTTGCCGGAACTTCCCCAATTATCGAAAAAAATGTTTTGCTTTTATCAATCCCTGCCACAATCAGGCTGTTGTTCAGCAAAGACACATTAAACTTGTATTTATTGCGGAACAAGTATAGATTTGCAAAAGTCAATGCAGAAATATCACTCTTCGATTCCAAAACTATTTTTTGAATTTCCCCCTGCAAGCCTAAACTAACAGGAGCGAAATCAGGATAAGTTGGCAGGGTCATTCTTCAGGAGCGGGTCCGACTGGCATATTGAAATTTTCGTCCAAAACAGCACCCTGACCGCCTGTGTTTAAGGCTTCTCTTAAAACCGAACCTTGAGCGGCGGAATCATGTTTTGTTGCCATAACGCTTAGGGTTAGCACAACCGTGAATAAAGCAAGTGCCACGTAGCGAGTGAGCTTTTGAATGAATGTTGCGGCACCAGCCGTTGAAAAGGCAGATTGCGCAGTCATTCCGCCTAGCCCGGCCAAACCGCCCATTTTATCGTTCTGCACAAGAACAAGCAATATCAGCAATACGCACAAAGCCACGTGCGTAACAATCAAAATCCAAAAAAAAGCACTCATTAAATTTTCTCCGCTGCACTAATTATAGAAAAAAATGAATCGGCTTTCAAAGCTGCGCCACCAATTAAGCCGCCATCTATGTCTTTTTGAGCCAAAAGACCGTCTGCATTGTCTGGTTTCATGCTTCCACCATATTGAATGCGAATTTCCTCGGCAACTGACCCGCCATATAAGTTTGCAACTAGAGAGCGAACATACTTTTGAGCCTCCTGCGCCTGCTCGTCTGTTGCCACCACTCCGGTGCCTATTGCCCAAACGGGTTCATAAGCTATAACGGTTTTCAGGGCATCTTCTTTGGAAATATCTTTATACGCACCATTAATCTGCGTGGTGAGAACGCTTTCCAGTTTGCCACCATTGCGCTCCGCCAGAGTTTCGCCAATGCAAATAATGGGCTTTAAGCCTGCGCTTAAAACTTTTTTGGCTTTTTTATTAACCGTTTCGTCTGTTTCGTGAAAATACTGCCTTTGCTCGGAATGCCCTATTATGACATATTCCGCGCCAATTTCCTTTACCATATCAATGGAAACCTTGCCTGTGTAGGCTCCTTGGTTTTCCCAATGGATGTCTTGAACGGCGAGCTTCACGTTGCTGCCCTTTATTATATCTGCCACTTTTGCTGCGGCTAAATATGTGGGTGCAATAACGACTTCGGTTTTTGAA
>Ga0268262_10003441_pt1 | contig 17115 bp, 19 predicted proteins | sample TergutNc150P3_FD_190354 | JGI IMG/M metagenome (GOLD analysis project Ga0268262, IMG submission 190354) | Nasutitermes corniger P3 segment gut microbial community from laboratory colony in Florida, USA - Nc150 P3 (SPAdes) (version 2) | ecosystem: Host-associated > Arthropoda: Insects >... | reverse complement strand
CGCTATCTCCGGGATAATATGCATAATTATCAATTTGTTGATTACGCAATTTATGACTATTTTGGCTATTCAGTTATTTAACTTAAACCACTATAATATTATATCATTATATTTTCCATTTTTTGCATATTCAATAATATAATCTAATAATTTTCCTCCAAATCCAGCATTTCGATAATTTTCATCAATTACAATATTGTCTATTACAATATATTTTCTTTTTTATGAAACGGAAGATGTCCTTTTGTTTCCTCATACGCATATAAGAAGCCGATTATTTCCTTTTCTGTTTCTAAGGCTAATAAAATATTTTTTTCTTCATTTAATAATGATTCAATAAATCCTTTTGTCCGGAAACCTTCATCTGTTTTTTCATAAATATAAGGTTCATTATTGTAATGAAAACAATCACTCTGCCAATATAATTTATTTATTTTGTCATAATCCTCAATATTGGCTTTTCTAATAATTAAATCCACTTTATATCTCCAATATTATTTTACTTTACTCATATTTTATTGTCATTATTTATTTTGAATAAATTTTCTACCAATTTAGCCCACATTACGCATAACGTTCCGGCTGTATGCGACGGATCAGAATTCATAAATATACAAAAAACATACCCATCTATTAATATATTAGCGCAATATTACTAATTTGTCAATAGAAAACCGTAAAATATTTGAAAAAAATGCAAATTTACTAGTGCCAAAATTAGGCCCCAAAAAAAATAAATGAAATTAGTTAAAGCATTAATAGGTTGACATTTCTATAAGTTACTAGTAACATATTGGCAATGATAAACTTGGACAACAAAAGCCGGCAAAAAAAATTCAAAAGCAAAATGTATAACGCAGGGTTTAGGCAGATAATTTTGTGGGTCAAAGACAAGCCAAATAAAAAAAAATTAAGCGTTAAATCGTTTATAGAGAAAATTGAAAAACTGCTGCTTAAATTTAACAGTGACGAGCAAAATAAAATGATTTGCTTAATCGTAAATATTTTAGAAAGCAAAAAGGAGGCAGAAAAGCTAAAAGAAAAGAAAAAAAACAATATGCCAGAGGCTAAGGGAGGGAATAAAGGGAGGGGGCAATAATTTTTGGAGGAAAGCCATGAAAGAAGGACCTAAAATTAAACTTATTACCGCAGAGCAATTATCGCTAATACTTGGTATTAGCGAATTTACAGTAAAAAAGCTTGCCCGCTCAAAAGAAATACCTTGCAAGCACGTAAAGGGCAGGATTGTATTCAGCATAGACAAAATCCTCGAGCGGCTAAAGGAGCTGGAAGGGGGCGCGGCATGATGAATTTTCAAGACGCCTTTTCTATACTGAGCAAAGAGCAGGACCCAATTATATCAATTAAAGGCTACATAGCCAGCGAATTTCCAAATACCCTAAAAGCGCTTAGAATAATTGAGAATGACTGCGCGAAGAATAAACGGAGGAAAGGGTTTAGCCTGGAAAAAGTAGAAAACAAAAAAATGGGCTATGTGTACTATGCAAGGTATTCGCACCAAGGCAGAAAGATAAAGTTCAATACGCATACCAACGCAATTGAGGAAGCTGAAAAATTCGCTTTGGAAAACAAAGGAAGGCTTATAGAGCAATATACCCGCTCCCACGACGCTAAAATGTATGATATTCTAGAGCGGTTTTACAAGCCCAATTCTGACTACCTTTTGTGCGAGGAGAAGAGGAACCACAAGATATCCGAGCGCAGCCGCAAAGACTACAATGCTACCGTCGCCAACAAGTTTGTGCCCTTTTTAAAAGCGCGGAATGTAAAAAGCTTTAACGAAGTTACGCCCAACCTGCTTAGCGACTACCAAGATTTTTTGCTAAAAGGAAGGGTTAAGCCGCAAACAGCCAACAATAATTACAAAGCTTTGAAAAGGATATTTAGGTACGCAGCCCGGAAGGGAATTTTAAAGCAGGACCCATGCGAATCGGTGCATTACATACCGGTACATAAAGAGGACCAAGAGGCAAGGGGGTGCCACGAGCTAGAAAAGCTGAAAAGCGTTTTCGACAGAAAATGGAAAGACGAATTATCCTACTTGCTATGCCTCATAATTTACACAACCGGAATGAGGAACAGCGAAATTGTTAGGCTTGAGATGGATGACATATTAAAGATCGGGGGCTGCAATTTCATTGACATAAAAGAAAGCAAAACGCCCAGCGGCATAAGGCTGGTACCCCTGCATGATTTTGCATACAAAAAAATCCATGAGCATTGGAATAAAAAAGGCATAAAAGGGCCCCTGTTCGGCGGGTGCCGCCCCGAGACGTTTGCCAGGGCGAACGAAGAATTGGCGAAAAGGGCCAAGGTGGGGGAAGGGCAATTAAAGAAAGAAAACATTACTTTCTACAGCGGCCGGCATTTTTGGAAAACAATGATGAACGCAGGCGGCCTAGGGGAGGATATTGAGGAAGCCTTCATGGGGCACGCAGTATCAAGCAATGTCGCGAAATTATACAACCACCGGGACAAGCAGGGCAGGGGCAGGGTTATTGCGAAAGCGAGGCAAGTCTATAAGATACTCGATCAGTATATTTTTGGCCATAAAAAAGCCCCGGCGCAAGGCGGGGCTTAGCGTAAAAGCTTGGGCGCCAAGCAGCTCCGGCCCATCGGCCGGAGCTAAAAAATCAAGCGCTGCAAGGCTCAAATTCCGGATTTATTTCCTGGGTTTCCATTTCAGGAAGATCTCCTTCCGGAAGGCATTCTTTTTTAATCTGAGGCCGGTATTCGATATGCTCGGCAACAATGACAATGCGGGAGCGGTTTTCCCCGGTATGGCTGGCCCAGCGGTCCTGCCGAAGGCGGCCGACAACCCTGACGCCCCGGCCCTTGCGCCCATTGGCGCCGCAAGCCTCCGCAAGCTTCCCCCATGCCTCGATGTCGATGAAGCTGGTTTCCTTTTCAAAGCCCGGCCCCTGCTTGAAAAAGCGGCTAGACGCAACTGCAAAGCTGCATACCGGCGCGCCCTTTGGCGTGGCGCGGATCAAAGGGTCTCGCACCAGGTTCCCCTCAATTAATACCGAATTTAAATTGTTCATTCTCTTTCTCCTTTGGCTATCGCCGACGCCGTGCGTGGCCACGCACGACGTTTCGGCTGGGCGCCGCCCAGCCTCGTCAGGGCGGCTGTTAATTGTTTTTCCCGCTTGAGTTCAGCTTTGCCATTTTCGCCCTCCTTTACTCAAATGTTCAGCTTCTACCTTGGCCGCCGCTTCCTTATGCTCCATCCCGGTATTCCACCACACGCCTTCTTCTAAGTCCAATATGTAGTCGGCCTCGTACCAGCCGTAAATCGACGACATAAACATCCCAGAGTACCAGTCGCGCGCCTTCCTGCTCAGGCCGATTATGCCGTAATACCTGTAATTGATAGTATTAAGGCGTTCTATGCCGCATGGCATTTTCTTTTTGATATACTCCGGTATAAGCCTTTTAGCCCCATAGCCTTTTTCAGTGTCTTTTACTGCCAGCATTTCTTTGCTCCTTCTTAGTTTATTTGCCGGGAATGCCCGCCCGGCACGGGGGGTAAAACTATTTGCTTCCCTCCATCTCTGCAACCAGGTAGCCGATAAATTCCCTATTCTCTGTTTTTGAGAAATTGAGCTGTACCCTGCCATCCCTCCGGAAGGAGAACAAATTGCCGTTAGGCGCAATAATAACGTGATCCAGAAAGCTAAAGCCCAATATGCAAGCCGCCTGGCTGAGCCTTTCGGTCACCGATTCGTCTTCGGGAGAAGGGCTGGCGTTCCCGCTCGGGTGGTTATGCACGAACGCAACCGAGGAAGCGTAATCTTTTATCACCGGGTAGAAGCACTCCCGCGGGTGGACTATAGTCCTATTGACAAGCCCCTTTGTAATGCGGTGGACCTTAATGACATCATGCGCCCCGTTTAAAGTAACCGCCAGAAAGTTTTCTTCCCTCCTCCTGGCCCAGTAACTAACCACAGAATAAATGTCCTCCGGGCTCCGAATCCTTGTCCCTTTAGCCGCCATCTGCTGTCTCCTTCTGCCCCAAAACATGTTTTCGCCCCAAAGAGGGGGCGGGCCATGGGGCTCACAGAGCTTACCCCCACGGCCTGCCCCCTCCGGCGAAAACAGCTTCTTCTGCCGCCGAAACGGCCAAAAAGAAACGGAATTTCCCCGGCCCGCAACGCGGGTTGGCGCGGTTATTGCCTGAGCGCAGCGAAGGGGAGCAAGAACCGTGACAAAGGGGAAATTAGATTTGACTGGAGAAAAGGCGGGAAATACAGGCGGGGGGTCTGCGGGGGATAAATCCCCCCAGGCGAGGGGGACAGGGGGGCGCAAGGGCTCCCCTGGCAAATAAAACTGCGGAGCGGTTTTTACATACTTTCTTGGGGGGTTTGCGGGGGATATATCCCCCCAGGAGAAGGGGCAGCGGAGAACCGAAGGGTCGGAGCGAGGGGAAGGCTTTCCCCTACGGATTATTTATATTTTATAATGCATTAATCTTTAGAAAATTATTTTCACGAAACGGCTTAAGAAAATTTTGAATATTTTAGCTCGCGAAGCCAATTTCTAAATTCAAGTTTATTAAAAAATGTTATTCTTGATTTTGCGACTATGCTTACAAGCTTAATAGCTTCTTCTTTGTTAGATTATTTAGACAAATTTAGTTTTCTATTTTGCTATTTAAGGTTCTTTTTTTTATCTTTCGCAAAATTTTTCTGGAGAAATAATTCCTTACGGATATACATTTTCATAATTCTATTTTATAGCCAGGCAAATTTAAATATAAATGAGTTGCACATAACAGCAAATTCCTTTACCTCAAGCTCTTTGCCCTTTAAACTGTCAGGCAAATTAACTTTATACTCTTTCATAGCTAAATGGTAAAAAGCCAAAGGCTATAAGTCAATAAGCCCGTATTTCCGGTCAAGGCTTCTTAGCGGGCCGCTCCTTTCCTGGAAAGGCAAGCGCTTGACGGATTCAAGCAAGCTGGCCGCTTCTTCATCGTAAGACATTTTTATATCGGGGGGCATATTGTAATAGAGCTTTTTGCGCCCAATTTCATCAAGATCGTTCCTATCGAAAGCAGAAAGCCCGCAAACGGGGCAAGAAGAAAGAGACGGATCGTGCGCGGAAGAGCAAACGGGGCAGAGGAAAACGGAAACAGAAGGCTGCTTATAATCCTCAAGGAAAAGCTCGGCGCACCTAGGGTCGAAAAAAACTTTGTAAAAATATCCGTCGAGGCTTTTAGGCTTTTTCTGGAGGCAAAATTTGTAAACAAATGCGGCATAATCGGGAGGGAGGATGTTAGAAGACATAAAAGCTATTGCTTTGGGGTAAAAATCGCCAGAAAAGATCAGCTTCCCGTCGATTTGCTTAATGGCTTCTTTTAAGGCAATAATTTTCGCGGAATCGTTTTGGTTTTTGGGATGCAAAACAGGATCTTCTTCAGGAGGAGGCTTTCCGCTTTCAGGCAGATCAGAAAAAGAAGAAGATGTCTTATTAGAATTTGTATAGATCACTAAGCTGTTTTCTTCACTACTGTGTGGTGAAGTTTCCTTCACTACTAAGCCCTCCGGTGGTGAAGGTTCCTTCACCATTAGTGGTGAAATTTCTTTCACTACTAAGCCCTCCGGTGGTGAAGGTTCCTTCACCATTAGTGGTGAAATTTCTTTCACTACTAAGCCTTCCGGTGGTGAAGGTTTCTTCACCATTAAGCCTGGCTCTATTGGCTTCTTCCTTTCAACAAAATGCGCTTCGGAGAGTTCCTTTGGAAATTCTTTATTGTGGGGATAGGGCAAGGAAATATAGCGGCGAGCTATTTTTTTAGAACCTGGGAAATATTTAAAGTATATGTCAATGTGGCCGGCAGCATGGAGGCGCCAAATCCACTCAATAATCGTGCGCTCGCTTGTATCGTATAGTTCTGCGAAGTAAGGGTTGCGGGACCAGCAATAGCCTTTTTTCTTAGCAAGGGCGGATATTTCCCCGTATAGGAGCTTCGCTCCCGGGGGAAGGGATTTGTCATACCTGACAGTGGCGGGGATAATGGCAAAAAAGCCAACATCCTCTTCTTCTGGGTTTTTTCCTTTAGCCAAAAATCAAACCTTGTAAATTGCGGCTTTAGCCAAAGCCTTGGCCAGCTTTACCGGCACGGAATTGCCGATCTGCCTTACCTGCTCCGCGGAGTTGCCTTTAAGAACATAATTGTCAGGAAAGCTGTGCGCCCTCATCAGCTCGCGGCGCTTGAGCATCCTGAACCTGACTGCCTGGATGAAAAGCCTTTTGCGGGTAGTGGGGTCGCCGTAGTCAGCAGCGCAGAGGACGCGCCAATCTACTGTATATCCCATGCTCCGGATGGAAGCGGCGAAAGCCTTGAAGGTTTTGCCTTTCTGGGGCTTGATAGGCTTCCCTGCGGTATCCAGCGGGCCCCAGGAAAGGAACTCAGGCACGTTCTCGACGATAACGCGCTCGACGTAAAGCTCCGAAAGCCATTTCAGGATAAGCCATGCGGATGCCCTGCCCTGCTCGCTCCGAGGCCGGCCGCCGCGGGCGTTCGAGTGGTGGGTGCATTCCGGGGAAGCCCATAAGAGGTCAAGCTTTTGCCCTGGGATAACTTTGACGGGGTCTATATGCTCGACGGACTGGCACAAATGCTCTGCCATAGGGTAATTGGCGGAGTGGGTATCGATGGCCTTTTCCCAATGGTTGATCGCGAAGAGGCTGACATCCATATCCTGCTCCTGAGCCGCCTGCATGATGCCGGTAGACTCGCCCCCGGCGCCGCAGAACATGTCGACTATGGTAAAAAGCTTTTTCACCTGCCCCTTCCGCCGGCTTTCCTTTCTTTCGGCTTTTTTGTAGTCCAGTATTTCCCGGATTTGTAAAAAGTTTTGCCATTCATAACGATTTCTTTTTGGCCCTGCTCGGCAGCTTTCCGCAAAATTTCAGCGAGATCGGCATGGCCTTTTGAAATTTTAAATTTCCTTTCTTCCTGGCGGAGGGAATCCATGAATTTATCCGCAGCCAGCCTTTTATTGATTGCCGCGTCATAATTGCTGATGTCCCTTGCGGAATTAACAATGGCTGGGCCGTAAACATTGGGGTTAACGGCTTTGCCTTGGGAAGAAAGCTCGCCGGTCCGCAAAGCAAAAATTTCCTTAAGGGCAACGGATTTTTTTGCCTCGTCAAGGTGCTGCATTTTGCCGATTTCAATTAAGTCCTGCTTATATTTTTGGGCAATGGAATCGCCAAAATTAAAAGCCACGCTTGAGTCGTTTGACCTTTGGACCAGCGCAGGATCTATAGAATCGTAGGGTTCGTTTTCGCTACGCATTATTTTTTTAGCATTCCTTATAATTAAAAATAAGTTTGCTTGCCCAATTAAATATTATTATCAATCAAAGGCAGTAAGGCGGTTATGCTTTTCCTTTCCGCTTCCTGTTTTTTGATTGCGCGGCTATATTTTTTTTGGTCTAGGTTGCTTTTAATTGCGGCTGTAATAAGGGCATCCAAAGCCCGAGGTTCCAATGCGTCCAGTTCCCATGACGAATTCCCATATTTAGCAATGTAGCCTGCGGCGCGGCTGTCCGTTTCTTTTGCGGGGTTAGGCGGCGGGCTGTATTCTTCAATTTGCGGCATATTCAAAGCTATTCGCTTTACGGCAACGCTTGCACCGAACATGGCCAGGCGTTCCCTGATGTCCCTTGTCATGTCGATCCCGGAAGGGTCATGATCGCCCATGTGGATTAAAACGCATTCATGGCCTTCATTTGCTTTGCCGGCAAACCGCATGGCCGCATTCCACATTTCAGTTTGCGAAGTGTAGCCGCGGCAAGAGAAGCAGGGGCAGTCCAGGCGCTCGGCAGACTGCTCAACTATCCCGATCAATGCGTCTTTTTCTACCCATACCTCGCAATAGCGGTTTTGCCCTTCCCATAAATTGCGGCGGTATTGGCTGGCCGCGCCCTTAACAATTTCGGCGGGCGTTTCCCAATGAGGCAAGCGGCGGAGCGTCCGCGTCCTGTCCTCTATTGCTTGCCAGTCGATAAGGCCGGCAAGGCGGCCATTGCTTATAAGGTTTCCGACGTGCTTATAGCTCTTTTCGGAGTTTTCAATAAGGTCCCTTGAAACAAGCTGGTAGTAAACTTGCCTTAATGTCAATGAATACCCTGCAGTTTCGTACTCGGCTATTATCGCATTTACATTATCAATTAGGATAAGGCCGGCACGGCGAATATTTATTTTAGCGTACTGGATTTTCATTTATTCCTTGCCCTTGAAAATAAATTTCACGACCCCTCCCTCAAGGGAAAGCGAAGCCTCGAAAGGCCTGCCGCCTTTTGCCTTGAATTTTTTGGGCTTCGTTTTTTGGCCTGTAAGGAGCAAAGAAGCGTCTGCGGCGCTGACGGCGGCGCCAGAAACGGTTTTGAAAATCATGAAACTGCATTTGGGGTTTTCTTTCCAGCCTGAGCAGCCATAGCCGAATTTGCTTTCATAAACCGGCCTTTTGCATAGCGGGCAGGAACCCAAAGATGCCTGCTGGAATGTTTCTCGTTCATAGCCGCTTTTAACGCATAACGCAACGTATTCTGAAATCTCTTTTTGGAAAGCTTCCGGATCAGCGGCAAGGGAATTTTCCCACTCCGTGGTATGGGACGCGTCAGCCATTTTTTTTAAATACTCGCTTTTGGACAATGCCTTGAGCAGGAAAAGGCCGCGCTCGGTCGCGAATAGGCTTTTCCCCCTTTCCTCCAGGTACTGCCAGGCAAAAAGCTTCCTGATTATTTCGGCCCTGGTCGCCGGGGTACCGAGCCCCGCAAGCTTTCTTTCTCCGCCTTCGCCTTTAGGATGCTCCATGAACGCAAGCAGCGTGTCGATTGCGAATTCCTTGCTTGGCTTTGTAAGCATCTGGAGGGTTTTCAAGCCCGAGAGGGAGCAAGAAGATTCGTCGAAAAGCGGCACCTCTTCTTCTTCCTCCCCTGCTTCCGGATCTTTGCCGTTTATAAAAATTTCCTTCCAGCCTTTTTGGATTGCCTCGCGCACCGTAGAAGAAAACAAATAAGCGCCGACGCGGAATTGAAGCGATTTTTCGTTATAGGCATAGTCGGGCATGCACACGGCAAAGAACGATTCAAGGACAATAGAATAAATTTTGCGCTCCTTTTCATTAGCAGAGGGGGGTATTTTGGCCAGCGGGATAAGGGCATGGTGGTCTTCCAGCTGCGCGGAATTGAAAATGTGCTTGTTGCCGGCAGAAATGAGGGAAGGGTCTGAAAAGCATGAAAAGCTGCTTTCCAATTTAAGGAGGCTAAACTTTTCAAGGAATAAATCGACGTTGCTATCGCCCATCACCCTTGACGGGGTCCTTGGGTAGGAAAGGCATTTGTGGGTTTCGTAAAGCGCCTGGGCAATCTCGAGGGTTTCTTCGGGCTTAAACCCGAAGCGCCTGAAAGCCTCTTTTTGCAGGCCGGTGATATTCAAAAGCTTTGGCGGCTTTATTATCTTCTCTTTTGAAATAGCGGCGGCGCTGTCAATGGGCTTGCCCTTGCAATATTCCATAGCAGAAAGCAAGTAAGGCTCGTCTGGAAGGAAAAAAGACGCTTTCCCGGTATTTGGGTTTTCCAGGAAAGCCTTGACGCAAACGCCATCCTTCGACAAAAAAGAGGCTTCCAATTTTTTGTAAGGGGCAGGCTCGAAATTTTTCACTTCGCTGTTGCGGCCGGCGACCGACGCCAGGACGGCCGTCTGGACGCGCCCGACCGCAAGGGGCGGGGGCGGCGACCCTGCGCTCATAAAGCGCGTAAGGTTGATGCCGACAAGCCAGTCGGCCCTTTGGCGGGCAAAGCCCTGGGCAGCCAGCGAATCGTATTCGGCAAGGGGCTTGGCATTTTTAATGCCTGCTTCGATGACGGAAGGGGTCAAGGCCTCCGAAACCCAAAAGCGCCTGAAGCGGCTTATGTCCGCAATGCCCGCTGCAAGCATCGCGATGCGGGCTATGAGCTCCCCTTCCCTCCCGGCATCCGTGGCAACAAGCACGTCGCCGCCCTTATGGCGCTGCAGCAGCTTAAGAACGGTAACGGCCTGATCGGAAACGGACTCGATTGCCCGGTAAGCGAACGGGGCAGGGACAATCGGAAGGTCTTCCAAGGCCCATTTTTTGTATTTAGGGTCGTACCCCTCCGGGGGGAGCAGCTCGTAAAGGTGCCCGACGCAATAGGCGATAACGGCGCCGGGGCTTTCGTAATAGCCTTTTTTATAGCTTGCCTTAAAGAAAGCGGCAAAGTCCTTGGCAACGGACGGCTTTTCGCAAAGCACCAGCATTTACCCCTCCAATACTAAAACGCTCAAAGAATGGGCGGGCTCAAGCCTGCTTAATTCTTTAATGCGCCTGCAAATTTCTATATGCCTTTCCTGAAGGCAAAAAGCATTGCTTTCTATTTGGTCGCGCTCGCCCTTCAGGCGCTTCAATTCCCCCGCTTCCGTTTCAGGGAAAATGCCGTCGTGCAAAGCCGGGAAATCCTTGCTTTCTATGGATTGGGCGCTTGCGTCGAACAGCAAGCCGAAAGGGTTCTCGTAAACGCCGTAATTAATGTCATAATGGCTGGATAATGTGCTGAGGATGGAAGACAAAAACTTCCAGCGGTCTTTTGTCATGTAATTTATTGCAGAAGAAGCAATGCAAAGATTGTCTACGGCATTTAAGAAAAAGCGATGTATCCCTTTGATAATAAATTCAACGCTTTGCAGCTCGGCGCTGTCGTATTTAAGGATTTGGTTCCAGTTATTCATATTAAAGCATGTTTAAAAATCATTGCGCTTCTTTAAGCCCTTCGAATAAATAGCTTTCCTGGAATTTGCGCAGCTCGTCAGGGAACAGCTCTAAATTTTTAGTTTCGCTATCTATGCGCTTTTTTGCGGCATTAAAATAATGGGGGTCAATTTCGCAGGCGGTTATATCAAGCCCAAGCTTATTGCAGGCGATTGCCAAAGAGCCTGAGCCCATGTGGGTATCAAGGATAGACCAGCCTGGCTTTGCGTACTTTTTTAATATTTTTACGTAAAGCTCCACGGGCTTCTGGTGCGGGTGGACCTTCCGCTCCCCGGTTTCCTTGCCCATCCTCCACCCGTCCCAGGGGGCGCGGATAACCTGCAAGGGGATGTGGATCGATGTGTACGCGATTTCAGCTTTGGAATAAAAATTAGATCTGTCGTTATTGCTTTCCTTATCCCAAACAATCAAATAATTTGTAGGCCCCAGGAATTCCGTGAAATAATTGTAGCCGAAAATAACCTGCTCCTTGGAAACGCGGGAAAGCTCGGCGAAGTATTCCTTGGCAGGGATGCTGCTATTTTTATACGGCGTTTCAGGGAAAGGGATGCCTTTATATTTCTTAAAGTTGCCGTAAAGGTTTTTCTTCCATTCCTGCCCTATGCCGTAAGGGGGGTCTGCAATAGCCAGGTCGAAATGCCTGTCAGGGTACCTGGCCATGAGATCCATGCAGTCTTCGCAAGAAAGGTCAATCATAAGCCCTCAGCCCTCGCGGCCAAATTCCTCAAAGCCAGGTAGTTGAGCCTGCCCTTCGCTTCGAGGATGAAATAAAGCCTTGTATAGAAGCCGTCGCCGAAGCGGTAGGCGCCCCCGGCGTTTTTGTTCAAATAGCCGACCGCCCTTTTGAGCTTGTCGACCTTGGACGCGTGGACGGTAAAAAGCAGCGACACCTTTTTGGAAAGCCCAGGCAGCGAAGCGCTGCCCGGCGCGTGCCTTACCGCGGACGCGGCCCTGTGAGCCGGGTACGTGTAGTAAAGGAAGACGACGGATCCTGGCGGGTAGGCAAAAAAGGATTCCCCCGTGTCTTTGACGTAGGCTTTCCTTGAATAGGCGCCGTCCGCGTAAAGGGAGAAAAAATTAAATTCGTCCGGGATAGAGACGACAAGCTCCCCGGGCATGCCAAACAGGTGCAAATAAGGCTCCTATATATAGAAGGAAAAGGCCGCCCCAGGAGGAGGGGGCGGCCAAAAAAAGGAAAAAAGCGGCTTATTGGATTATCGGCGCGGCACCCGCCAAGCCGCCAGCAAAAACCGCGCCCTCGGCGCCCTAGAACTTGTTTATGAACGGGATCAGGCAGACGTCCAGGCTGCGCTCAAGGCCTGGGAGTGACAAAACGCCTATATTTTTAAAATGGGCCGGAACCAGGATAACCTTGCCGTTGGGGGCTAGCACGCCGCCAGAGAACATGGATGTATTGCCAAAAACGTCGTAGGCGGGGCCGTCAGCGTAAGTATTTGCCAAGGGGTCGTAGATCCCTATGTTGGGCGATCTAGAAGGCACCAGGATAACCTTGCCGTTGGGGGCTAGCACGCCGCCAACGAATGCGGACGGTCCTTTCCCGTGCGCGGGGCCGTTAGAGTAAGCGTTCGCGATGGGATCGTAGATCCCTATGTTGGGCGAGCCGCACGGCACCAGGATAACTTTGCCGTTAGGTGCAACAACCGCGCCAACGAATGCATTATTAATGCCATTGCCATAAAAGTCGTGGGCGGGGCCGTTAGTGAGAGTATTTGTCGCAGGATCGTAGATCCCTATGCTAGCAGAAAAATAAGGCGCCAGGATAACCTTGCCGTTAGGGGCGAGCACTCCGCCGTTGAATTTGGCATTTTTCACGTGCGCGGGGCCGTAAGAGAAAGAGTTCGCGACGGGATCGTAGATCCCTATGTTGGGCGAGCTGTTCGGCACAAGGATAACCTTGCCGTTGGGGGCTAGCACGCCGCCACTGAATGAGGCTGTATTGTCATAAGAGTCACGGGCGGGGCCGTCAGCGTAAGTATTTGCAATGGGATCGTAAATCCCTATGTTGGGCGAGTTAAACGGCACCAGGATAACCTTGCCGTTGGGGGCTAGCACGCCGCCAACGAATGCGGACGGTCCTTTCCCGTGCGCGGGGCCGTTAGAGTAAGCGTTCGCGACGGGATCGTAGATAGATATGAAGTTCGAGTTGGCCGGAACCAGGATAACCTTGCCGTTGGGGGCTAGCACGCCGCCAGAGAATAAGGAATTGTTTGATGAACCACCAAACAAAGGGCCGTCAGAGTAAGCCGGGCTAAAAGGCGCCCCAACCGAGGAAGGGATAATAAAGCTTTCCATAAAGCTAATAAACTCGGGCGTGGCCAGGGTAACGGCAGGGCCGCCCATGCTCGCGGCGCCCGCGTCGTATGCGGCGCTTTTCTTGGGCCTTGCCCAGACATAATACCTGGAATAAACGCTGAGGCCGCCGAAGCTTGCTATTCCGCCTGAGCCTGATACCCATTCATGGATAGTCCCTGCAGATCCGCTAGGCAGCTGGCCAGGAGCCAGCGAAAGCGCATACTCGACGCTCTGCCCGGTATCGTAAAGCAGCGCCGCGTCGTCTTTTATAGCAAATTCATGCTGGCTTCTGCTTACGACCGTTACGGCCCACGAAGGGGAAATGGCGGAGTCCAGGGAAATGGTCGCAACCGTGCCGCCCATGCTCGCCTTGGAGGGGCCGGCGCGGTAAGCGCCGTTTTCCTTCGACCTTGCCCATACGTAATAATTAGTTTTCGAGGCAAGGCCGGAAAAATATACTATGCCGCCTGCGCCGGATACCCATTCATGGGCCGCGCCGCTAGGGAGCGCAGAGCGCGGCTCCGAATCCGCGCTCAGCGTCAGGGAATATTCCGCGGCCTGCCCGGTATTGGAAGCAAGGGCCGCGTTGTCTTCGATTGCAAATTCATGCGCGGATTTGCTTACAACGGATACGGACCACGAAGGATCTACCGGGGAGCCCGCCGCTTTCCCCAAAAGGCCCAAAAGCCACTCAAGCCAATCAAGGGTTTCAGGGGCCTGCAGCCAAGCCTTGCCTTCCGCCGTGGACAGCCAGGAAAAATGGGCGGCCGCGAGCCATTCCGACCCTTCAGGCGTCTTAATGTAGTTTTTCCAGACGCTTATTGCGGAATTGGCGATCCAGGCCTGCCCTTCGGGGCTTTCAAGCCAATCCTGGACGCTGGGCTTCTGAAGCCAGGATTTGTTTATGGCTTCCTCAAGCCAGGCCTGCCCTTCGGCGCTTGAAAGCCATCCCTTCGCCGAATTCTTTGCGAGCCATTCCTTGCCGTCAGGCCCGTCAAGCCACGCCTGCCAGGCCTTGCCAGCGGCCCCCGAAAGCCACGCCTGCCCCTCGGCGCTTGCGAGCCACGCTTTGCCCTGGGGGCTGCTAGCCCATGACTGCCAGGCGTCTACCGTAGTGCCGCAGAGCCAGGTCCCCCCTTCAGCGGTTTCAAGCCAGTCCTGGGCGGATCGGCCGTTGGCGCCTTGCGCCCCTTGGGCGCCCTGAGCGCCCTGGGCGCCCTGGGCGCCCTGGGCGCCCTGCGCGCCCTGGGCCCCTGCGAGCGACTGCTCGCCGCAGGAAGAGAGCGCGAGCAGGAAAGCAAGGGCTAAAAAAGCCGGCGCAAGCGCCTTCGTTTTGGTTTCCATAAAAACCTCCATAAAGAAAAAAATGAAAAATTGGGAAGCGGCGACGCCGCCTAATTGAGCTTGAAAGAAGCGCCGAAAAGCAGGCCTTTAAGCGAGGGCCTAAATTCCGCGGCAAGGAAGAAGAAATTTTTAATGCGGGCGCGGGCGCCGAAGCCGACGCCGTATTTGGCCGTCCAGGCCTCGCCCGACAGGACAAAAGAAATGGGGTACATGAAGTAAAAATTGAGCCAGTCGAAGTCGAGGTTGGCATGGTAGGCGGGCCTCAGGCCGAAGGCAAAAAAGCCGCTTTCCGCCTGGAAGGAAGCCCCGAAGGAAAAGGGGAGGCCTATTGGGAGCACGTAGTCGAGGCAGAATTCAGGGGCCGAAAAAGAAAATTCCAGGCCGTCGATGCCGGGGGAAGCAATTTCCAAAGACGCCGCGAAAGCGCTTGCGAAGACAGAGCCCTTGTCGGCGGCCTCCGGGTATTGCCAGAAATCGACGGCAGGCGCGGGCGCGGCGGGCAAAGAAAAAAAGGAAAGCAAAAGAATTGCCGGCAAGAGCTTATTCATAGACCCTCACTACGGCAAGGTCCCGGAAGCCGCCGCCTGAAAAAATTTGCAAAGCCGTTTCGCCCGGCGAAAGCGCGTGGATAAAGATGCCGTAGCCGCTGGGCTCGACGCTGACGACCGCAGGGTCGTACAAAGGCTCGACGGCAAGGTTAGACTGCCGGGCATTTTTGGAGCCGGGGCTGTCCCGGATCATGGAAAGCTGCAGGGAAGCGGTGGCGCCTTTTTTCAGGGCAACCTCGACGGGCCCGAAAGCGACATCGGGGCCGTTGCCGAGCCAGGGGACGCTAACTATAAGGGCGCTGTGCAGGTAGCGCTGCGAAAAAGCGAAAAGGGTAAAGTGGAGCGGCATGGGGCCCAAAGACAAAGCCGCGAAAAGCAGAGCGACGGCAGCATTGAAAGCGATAGAAACGGCAAAAATTAGCTTCTTAAAATTAAATTTCATGGCAAGGAATACCTCTGCTTTACTTCGAAATTTTTATAGGGCGGCAAATAAATGTTTTTGTTGAGCATGACGTTTATCTTTTCGCCTGAGTCCACGGTCAAGGTAGGCTGTATGTTCATCGCCCGGCTAACGAGGTTGCCGCCTAAGTCCCTGGCGAATTCCGCGTTGGACGTGATGACGCCGGCCGCCATCTCCTGGGAGCCGTACTTGGCAACCTCCTCCACCATCTTCGAATTGATCAAGGAGAAAAGCGAAATAATCCCGGCCGCTTTAATGTACTCGAACCAGTTCTCGTGGTATGCGGCCTTAAGCCCGGCAATGCCTTTCGGGTCCACGCCGTTCATGCCCTCGAGCTCTACCTGGTAGCCGTCCGGCCTTATAAGGGTGTCCCACACGACCTGGACGCGGCGCTGCTGGTAGGACACCGAGCTGTTGTACTGGGCAATAAGCAAAGTGCCCTGCGGTATCAAAATATTCTTGCCGGTCTGGGAATCGTAGGTATTCTGCGTGACGCGGGCAATAACGTTGCCGGGCAAATCGGTGCTGATCGCTGTTTCAAGGACGGCGGGGATTATCGTCCCGATCCAGAGGAGGCTTTCCTGGAGGAAATTGCCCGAAATGGCGCCGCCTGAAGCCCCGCTGTAGAAGCTGCCGGCTGCATTGCCGCCCTGCCCTTCCTGCTGGCCAAGGAAAGGGGCAAGGCTGGCCATGATGCCGGCTTGGCCGGCGCCGGGGGAGCCCAGCCCTGCCAGCAAAGCGGCATAGGGGTCGGCGGCCTGCTGGGCGGCGGGGGGGGCCTGCGCCGCCTGGGAAGCGAAAAGGCTGCCCTCGACTTTTGGGACCAAGGGAGAAAGCTGGGGCTGGCTTTGGCGCCCCGAAGGCTGCTGGGCTTGCTGGGGCGCAGGCGCGGGGGGCGGCTGGTAAGGCCTGGCAGGCTCCGGCGCGTACAGGGGGAGCCCATATTGGTCGTCGGGGGGCTCTTCGTAAAAGCCCTGATCGGCCCCGGCCTGATCCGGAGCAGGCTGGCTTGCCAGGGACCTCTCCAATTCCCTGGCAAGGAAATCGCCGGGGGCGTTGGCTGCCCAAGAGGCCTCCGCGGCCGCCTGCTTTTTATTTTTTGAACTGCCGCTGAAGGCAATGCCGAGCAGGACGAAAAACGAAAGGCCTGCGGCGATGCACAGCATCAGCTTCTTGCGGTCAAACCATGCCGGCGCCCCGCCCGGGATGCTGGTCAAGCCCTTGGCGTCTTCGAATTGCTGGCCATCTTCCTGCCCGAAGTCTTCGCCTTCCGGGGGGATGCCCCCTTGCCCTTCAAGCGCGGCTCCGTTTGGATCCTGATGCTCGCGATCGTCGCTCATTGCTTCCCCCCCCTTTTTTCTACGGTGGCGACCCTGTCGCCTAGCTTGATGGTGATTTTCTCGACCAGCTTGTCGACAATCATAACGTTCTGCCAAACGCGGTAGTTTACGATGTCGGCCCTGCCTTCAAAAACGGCGGGGAGCTCCATCGTCAAAACCAGTTCCGGGAAGATAATGTAAGTTTTCCTGCCGTCGTCGTATGCCAAGCTAGGGAGCCACCTGGGCTTCTTGAAAAAGCCGTAAGAAATTTTGTAGTCGAAAGACAGGCTCTTAGGGTCGGCAAGGGAA
>Ga0268262_10003440_pt1 | contig 17120 bp, 16 predicted proteins | sample TergutNc150P3_FD_190354 | JGI IMG/M metagenome (GOLD analysis project Ga0268262, IMG submission 190354) | Nasutitermes corniger P3 segment gut microbial community from laboratory colony in Florida, USA - Nc150 P3 (SPAdes) (version 2) | ecosystem: Host-associated > Arthropoda: Insects >... | reverse complement strand
AAGTAAAAACCCGCCTAAGAGAATTACACGTAAGGGAACATTTAGAGCGTTTGCAGGATTTACGCGACCGCGAAGATGAAGCGGGTATTAATGGCAAAAAACTCTTTGGAGCTGTTGTTGGTGTCGCAATAGATGACACTGCGAGGAAAGTTGCGAAAGAAAACGGCTTGTACATTGTGAAAATACACGAGGAAGAGGGTAAACTAGACATCGAAAAACCCGAAACGTGCCGGACATGGTAAAAAGCCGGCCGAAGCCGCATGGCCTGTTTATTATATTTAAATACGGAAAGTATGCACAGTCAAGAGAAATGAATGGATATATATCAGGAGTACTATAAATGGCTACAGCCACAAACGTAAAAGGAAGTTTTGACGTACGCACTGTCGGACTTCGCGCCCTAAATATGGCTTTGGGTACCGAAGGCGCACGGGTGTTCATGGAACAATTTTTCAGCTGGCGCGGCGACCTCACAAAAGAAAAATATGAGCGACCCGAACAGAGTCTTGAAGAAGTTACGGCGGAGCTATGGAAAATTGACGCTGAAATGAGAGCGGCTGGGGAATATCAATAAATGCTTTGACCCACGGACTAATCGGCCCACCACACATTAATGATGCGGGTGGCGGATAGGGGTTAGCCGTTCTGAGACTGTCCGGCAAGATAACCGCGATGCCGTTTTACAAGAACGGGACTGTTCGGGGCGATATTAATCTATATTTGTGAGACATTCCCGTTAGCCGCGCCATATTATATGTGTTGAACCCGCGTTAGTCATTCTGAACACAACGCACCGATAGTCCGAGGCCCTTGTTGCTATTGTTCATCCCAAATGTGTTATCGTAACCCACGAATATGTCGTAGGCGGAACTACCATCGGATTCAGTGGCTGTCCACCAGCGGCCGATGGTGCCGAGATCGATGAAAAAACCACGCATGCTACGGCTGCCCCCAGGTAAGGCTGAAAATCCGTAATTGTCCGTACCGTTACCGTTATTATTCCAATCGCTCTTCGCTTTCAAATTCTTACCAGCCATATTTTTACCGGCCCATTTATACAAATATGCCCAATCTTCTTTACTAGGCAGATGCCATCCTATTGGGCAAATACTCAATGCGGTATTCCAATCGTACAACCTGCCGTATTTATTACAATTGGAACTCTCATGAAAAGATTTGGAACTAATATCATAGTAAAGATAACACCATGATTGACCCGTTTTAGGCTGATAATTCAGATTTTCAGCCATCCAAGTTTTACCGATTATTTTCACGGTATTGTATCTTTTACCATCTCTAGTATCCACTAATGGTTGTGTTTTTCCATCCATTACTATTATAGCAATCCGAGCGCTTTCTGGCGGCATACCGTTTATTGACGCGACACGGATAGTCAGATTGTCGCTAATGTCGTCCGCCCGGACACTCTTGAAGTTTACGTTATTATCAATGCCAATTTCTGTATACGTACCAGTCAATCTTTTTTTATTGTCACTTGTAATTCTAAAGTTCGGGGTCATATTAATTTTCTGGTGACCAATCACCCGTCCTTGTTGGTTTACCAACTCAATGGCTACAGTAATATCGTACTTTTTTGATGAAGCAAATGGGTTTGTATTGGACACACCATTCCATGGCCAATTCGCTAACCCCCAGTCATTTTTCCTATTCGTTGTGTTCAATCCGTCTATTACCGCCAAAACCGCCCCAAGTGTTTGCTCCATCATGTTGAACCATGCCATATTGCCAATCAGACCCATTTGTACGCTGAGGTCCACGGTTTCTGTTTGATAGTTGACTTTCCCAGTCTTAATGATGGTGGAATAATACAATGTGTACGGCGGGTCAGCGGTATTAATCATCTTATAGAATGTCTCCTCCGTTTCCTTGAGCTTTGCTATCCAGTCTTTACGCCACAGTATATCATTCCGTACATCCGCGCCGATATTACCGCTCGAAATATTGGCGGATAATACCGAAGAGAGTTTTGACGCTTCAACTAAAGAAGCATCAAGAGCCGTAGCTTGAAAAAAGTAACTCAGAGCCTCTACATCAGTTCCCTTTTTCTGTGCCGCGATACCGCGGGCAAGCATCGTTTCCGCTTGTAACCTTGCTGTATTCACCGTTTGCATAAGTTCCCCCTTTGCCGCGTCTGTCAATCCTACGCCCAATTGCCTTAGCAAATCAGCCGAAGCTGTTTTGATTGCCGAAAGATTCTCTATTGCAAGTAAAGATACCGGAGTAGGGGAATACGAGGCCTTGCGCTCTCCGCTTGCTACATCGGTTACGGTAAGTTCAAGTATAAAAACGTTATTAGTTTTATTTATAGAACCAGTAAGAATATGGCTTGCGTTAGTAAGATTACCGATTTTGATGCGGTCAGCGTCGGAATAGTTATCTGATCTAGATTCTTTCCATTCCGCAAATATCTTGTCAAGATTCTGTCGGTCGATAATGGTCATTGCCGAGAACTTGTTAAAATCCCCAGTAATTGACCCCTGAATTAAAGAAAGCACCCATTGTTCGTCCGCCGAAAGCCCCTTGCCAACGGGTTCAAACACCGCAAGACGGATTCCTTTTCCGCCGTCGCCTGTCCAATATTGCTGTGCCGATACCGTTTGCGTCCAAATCATCGCAACTGCCGCTAACAATAGCATCCATCCACGCCCATGTCGAGTAGACGAGTTCATAAACGCTCCTTCAGAGATTTTTTAAAAAGGGTATAGCTGAACGATAACCTAGTAAAATGTAGGATATGGTTTGTCGTAACTCGTGTAAAATCAACGACTTGCGTGGGGGGGGGGGGGGGGGGGGGGGGGCATTTTGGCTAAATAAACCCATACAAGCGGCCAAGCCGAATACGCCGCTTAGACGCACATTCCAAACGTGCGCCGTAGACAAAACCGATAACATAGCTGTCAGTAAAATCAAAGCCGCCAACGTCATAACCCCTGCCTTACCTCAAAGGAAGACTGCGTTTCACCTATATATTCTATAGTGTAATATAATAGGCTGCCTTTCTATAAAATAATAATTTTGTCTGAAAACCGCAATTTTTTTTAAAATTTCATACCAAACCTCTCAAAAAACCTCAAAAACGCATTATTTGACGTTTTTTGCCCCCCTCCGACACCGCCGAACCCGCCCTTTTCGGCTGAAATCACGTCCTTAGCCGCCTCCTGACTCAGTTTCCTGCCTATCCCGACCTGTTTTTTAGGTTTTTTCTACCCTCTCTGACCATTTTTCTGTCAATTTCAGCCGTTTTAAGCCCCGTACCCCCCAAAAATCTTACCGCCCCCATTGACACAGCCCCCCAAATAAACTATTTTATGTATATAGTAACTAACAGCCGTTACCGCCCATCCACCCGACCGAAAGCCCCGACGCATGGACGCCGACATGACCGCCGCCGCCTCCGACGCTAACCGCGAGCACAAGAACTCCGTCTTCACCATGCTCTTCGACGACAAAGCCGTCCTCTTGGAGTTGTCCAACGCCCTGTTCGGGGCGCGTTACGGCGCGGACACGCCTATAGAGGTGACCACCCTCAAAAACGTCTTGTCGCGCGGGCGGGTCAACGACCTCTCGTACATATTAGACGACAGACTGATCGTCCTGATAGAGCATCAATCCACAATGAGCGACGTCATGCCATACCGGATGTTGCTGTATATCGCCGAGACGTACAGCCAGCTGTACCACAACAGAATGCAGTACCGCCGCTACAAGTTCCCGCTTAAACGCCCCAAATTCATCGTCCTCTACAACGGTGACGAGGATATGAAAGAGGACGTGCTGATATTGCGTCTGTCCGACATGTTCGCCAAGTTCGCCCCCGAAGACGGCGCGGCTGACGGCGGTCTGATAGACCTTGAACTTACCGTAACCGTGTACAACATAAAAGACGGTCGTAACGCAAATATCGTAAAATATTGCAAAACGCTCCGCGAATATGGTATATTTACAGATATGATCCGCGAAAACCGCAAAACGATGTCTCTGGAAGAGGCGATTCGGAAAGCGGTGGCTGACTGTATCAATCAAAACGTGTTAAAAACGTTTCTCGAAAAACATAAACAGGAGGTTGAAGCCATGTTGCTGACCGATTGGGACTGGAATGTCGCGCTGGACGTCAGTAAGGAAGAGGGCTTTGAGATGGGCTGGGATAAGGGCATGGAGAAGGGCAAGGAGGAGGGCAAGGAGGAGGGCAAGGGGGAGGGCATGGAGATCGCGGCGGAAAGAATCGCCCGCGCCATGAAAGAAAAGGGCGCGGACGTGAACTTCATCGCCGAAGTAACCAATCTCCCTATCGACACCATCCAAAAACTGTGAACCGCCGACCGGAGGTTAATGTGGCGACGGTTTAAGCCGCCGCCATAAAAAGTTGTAACTGTCTTATTTTTCAATGTGTTAGCGAAACGGCTTAAAACAAATTATTAGGATTAAAAACATTAAAACACGGAGGCAATTCAATGATCCCGTCGAATCTCAAGTATTCCAAAACCCATGAATGGGTAAAGTTGGAAACCGACACCGCCACCGTCGGCATAACCGACCACGCCCAAAACACTCTCGGCGACATCACCTTCGTGGAGTTGCCCAAAGTCGGCGCGCAACTCAAGCAAAGCGGCGAAGCCGGGGTGATCGAGTCCGTGAAAGCGGCAAGCGACTTAATATCCCCGCTCTCCGGCGCCGTCGCCACCGTCAACAGCGCCTTAGACTCCGCGCCGGAATCAATAAACGGCGATCCGTACGGCGCGGGCTGGCTCTACACGCTCAAACTCTCCGACGCTTCCGAGGTCAACGCTCTGATGGACGCGGCGGCATACGAAAAATTCTTGGAAAGCGAATAAGCCTATGTCATTCATATCGGTAACAGAAGCCCAACGCGCCGAGATGTTGAAAGTCTGCGGCGCGACGTCGATAGACGAATTGTTCACGGACATTCCCGACTCCATGTCTCCGCACCCGTCGGCGAAAGACTTCTTTGACTCGGAGGGCCTCTCCGAATTAGAGGCGTTGACAGAATGCGAACGGTTGGCCTCGGCGAACGATACTGATTTAATCTCATTTCTCGGCGGCGGTTTTTACGATCACTTCATTCCCGCCGCCGTGGACGCCATAGCCTCCCGCAGCGAATTCTACACCGCCTACACGCCCTACCAGCCCGAAATGTCGCAGGGTACGCTTCAGGCGATCTACGAGTACCAGTCGCAGATATGCCGCTTGACGGGAATGGAGATTTCCAACGCCTCGCTCTACGACGGCGGAACGGCGCTCTTCGAGGCGTGCAAGATGGCGCTGGCATCAACGGATCGGCGCGTGATTGTGATTGACTCCGGCGTAAACCCGATATACGGAAAAATGCTAAAGTCGCACACCGTCAACTTGGGAATCGACATTGTAGAAATACCGGCGATGTACGACGGAACGCTTGACCGCGAGGTGATAAACGGCGCTATCGACGACAAAACGGCGGCGGTCGTCCTGCAAAACCCGAATTTCTTTGGAATCATAGACGATCACTCCGACATAGTTGACAAATGCAAAAGCGTCGGCGCGATAACCATTCAATCCGTCAACCCTTTAGCCTTGGCGCTGATAAAGCCTCCCGGGGAGCAAGGCTTCGACATCGCCGTCGGCGAGGGGCAATCTTTAGGAATACCGCTCTCATTCGGCGGCCCGTATCTCGGCATAATCGCCGCGAAAAAGGCTCTGGCAAGAAAAATGCCGGGACGAATCGTAGCGCGAACCACAGACGCAAGCGGCCGCGAGGGTTTCGTGCTGTCGTTGCAAGCGCGAGAGCAGCACATACGGCGCGAAAAGGCGACATCGAACATCTGCTCAAACGAGGCGTTATGCGCGTTGCGGGCGCACGCTTATCTATCACTAATAGGAAAACAGGGTCTTGTTGATGTGGCGACGCTATGCCACAACAAAGCGATCCAACTGCGCGAACGCATAAAAGAGTCCATCCCATCAATAAGAATGTACGACGAGCCCCCGATATTTAACGAATTCGTAATCGAACTGCCGATGAACGCCAATACATGCGTAGAATACATGCTGAGAAGAGGCTTCGCCGCCGGAATTCCGATCCGTAAATACTACAACTACGATGGCGCGGACAGGGCGCTCCTCGTGGCCGTAACCGAAAAGAGAACACAAGACGAGATTGAGGCGTTCGTAGACGATCTGCGGGATGTCGTGAGGCGCTGAGGCAAAGACGGGTTTGCCGAACCGCCTCCGTTTAAGTGCTCGACGGTGCTGTATTTTAGGAAAATTTAAGAACATTCCGTACGATTTGTTTAAACGATTATCCCGCCTCAACCCCTATCTAAGAGCCAATTAACGATATTAACCTGCTTTATCCCGTTTCGTTGCCCGGTTTCATAGTCCGCGGAGATCAATATTTTTTCATTATGATCCGGGATCTTGTCAAGCGCCGCGAGTTCGCGGGTTAGCGTTTCCGGGTTTTTTACGGATTGCGAGACTTGGATGTATTTCGTAACGCCGGCGTTGTCGCGGGCGATGAAATCAACTTCGCCGTTCCCGATCTTTCCTATCCACACTTGATTTTCGCGGCGAAGCAATTCCAAATAAACAATGTTCTCCAATAGGTGTCCCCTGTCGCTCGAAAGCTCCTTGCCTAAAAGCGCGTTTCTTAGGCCGGTGTCTACGGCGTAGTATTTTTCTTGCGTAGCTAAATGCTGCTTGCCCTTTATATCGTAGCGTGATGCTCGATAGAATATATATGAATCGATGAGCGTGGAGATATATTTTGAGACGGACTTGTGATCTATCTTTTTTCCGGAATTGGTTAGAACTTTCGCTATGTTTCTAGGCGACATCGGCGAGCCGACGCTATCCGCCAAAAAATTTACGATTTCTTGGTAAGATATATCTGAAAGGATGTTGTATCGTGATTTAATGTCGTTTTCGTATATATTTCGGAATATGCTTTGCAAGTATCTGAATGAATAACTTTCGCCTACGTTTGCAAGTTTCACCGCTTCAGGAAAACCGCCATAGTTTATGTAGTTTACGAATGCTCTGTCGGTATTTTCCGTGTCGCCGTTAAACTCCAAAAACTCCAAAAAAGAGAACGGCAGGAGGTTTATCTCAAATACTCGTCCGGTCAAGAGCGTGGCGAGTTCGCTTGACAACAGATAGGCGTTTGAGCCGGTTATGTACAAGTCGATTTTCGGATGGACGAACAGTCCTTCAAGCAGTTTTTCAAATTGCGGGACATTTTGGATTTCGTCTAAAAATATATAGTTCATTTTTTCGCTGTGGAGCGTTAGCGAGATAAAATCATAAACGTCTTTCCAGCCCTTTTCGGCTAAAAATCGGTATTCCGGCTCGTCAAAGTTTATTGACAGCGTAGGGGCGTCGGGGAACGTTGCGTTCAGCGCGTCGCGGTATTGCGTCAGGAGTGTTGACTTCCCTATACGCCTTGCTCCTGTGACGACCTTGATAAGGTTTTTGTCGCGCAGGTCTTCAAACGTTTTCAAGTATCCGCGCCGTATAACGTGTTTTTCCGCCATAATATGCCGTTTAACCTCATTTTTTATAGATTAATCCCTTAAAAATCCCCAAAACAACGATTTTTATATTGTTTGGGGATTAAATTAGGCAATATATTCCCCAAATATCAATTTATATAATATTTTGGGGATTATGGCTGGGTATTTATTCCCCAAACATCGTAACAGGCGGCAACGATATAATAATAATATATGCGCACATAATATGTCGAATTTTTTTATGATTTTAACGAACCCCGCCCTCAACCCCCCGCCCGCTCGCCATCTCCACCGCCCTCCCAGCAATCCAGCGCCTGATCGTTCAGCCTCTTCTTGATCTCTCTCCAGAACGGCATGTGTTTGTCCAGAAGAGCCGCGAAGGCCGCGTTGTGGTTTCTTACTTTTAGGTGGGCTAACTCGTGCAGGATGATGTATTCCAAGCACTCTACGGGTCTTTGGGCTAGTTGGAGGTTCAGCCATATTTTACGTTTGGAGATGTTGCACGTTCCCCATTTGCTTGTCATGTACTTTGTCTGCCACGAGTCGCACTTCAGACCGGTTGCGGTTTCCCATTTGGGGAGGGTGCGGGTTATCTCCTCTTTCAATTTTTCGCGGTACCACTCGCGGACGAAGTTTTCGCGTTGCGCTACGGTGCTGTTGTGGCGGACTGTCAACATTGCCGTATCGCCGGATAACGTCATGGAATATCTGCCGCCGTAATCGACTTGCAGGAAGTACTGTTTGCCCCAGAGGTAGAGCGTTTCTCCGGAGACGTACTCTCTTGGGGCTTGGCGGGGTTGCCGCGCGAATTTATCTATTTGTTTTTTTACCCAATCGATCTTCGAGCGGACGAAGCGTTCTATCGCGATATTGCTGATACGCATAGGCGCGGATACCGAGACTGTGCCGTCGGGCGGTTTGACGTATAGGTGCATGTTTTTGATCTTTTTGCGGTCTATACGAACGTCGATTCCGTCTATTATCATTAATTATTGTTCTTTCAAGTTTAAAGTCAGAAAATACCGCTTACAAATTTGGGCTTCAGCGTCGCGTCCGCACCTTTTATCAGTGTGCCGCGATGCAACTCTATGACGCGATAGTGATAGGGCGCTATCAGGTTCATGTCGTGGGTGGCCATTATTACCGTTGTGCCCCAGGAGTTTATCCTCTGTAATAGTTCGAATATGTCTTTGGATACGGCTTGGTCTAAGTTGCCGGTCGGCTCGTCGGCTAAGAGCACCCACGGTTCGTTGACGATCGCCCGCGCTATGGAGACGCGCTGCTGTTCGCCGCCGGAGAGTTGGTTGGGGAAGTTCGAGCTTTTGTGGCTGAGACCGGTTTGCGCCAGCACTTTGAAGACCTTGCGCTTTATTTCGCGTTCCGGGGTGCCGGTCACCCGCAACGCGAAGGCAACGTTTTCGAAGACGTTGCGGTCGTGGAGGAGTCTGAAGTCTTGGAAGACTATGCCTAATTTGCGGCGCAGGTAGGGGATGTCGTTGTGGGTCACGCTGCGGGAGTCGTAGCCGCATACCAGCACTTGGCCTGTGGACGGGCGCTCCTCCATATAGATGTGTTTGAGTAGCGTGGTCTTGCCGGCGCCGCTCGCGCCTGTCAAGAAGACGAATTCCGCTTTGTCAATGAAGAAAGAGAGGGCGTCGAGCGCGCGGAAGCCGCCTTCGTACTCTTTGCTTACGTGCATGAATTGGATCATAGTCTTTTTTACTTTTGTAAAGATGCGTATTAAAAAATCAACTGCAAAATTAACCACGAACAACACGAACCAACACGAACAACCGATAAAATCTTTAAAGCTTGCGCAATAAAAAATGTATTCTGAGCGACTTATTAGAGTACTTCTTAAACATGAATCCGTCCCATATCCCCAGCACCTCAAAACGTTTTTTGGGAATGGCTTTCTCTATCTCCGGTACGGAAAAAATTTTTTGCACGTGCGTCTCTATAAACTTTTCGTAGTATGGATGACAATCGTCCGACAGGCGGTAGATGGTGAAGTCGTTGTGCTGGATCAGTCTTATATCGTCAAAATAACTGCGGCGGACGTAGCTGACGTCGCCGTAGTCCTCAAAGTCTACGTAGTGTATGAAGTGCCTCAACGAATTTTCCTGCGTGGTGATGTCGAATAGGAATATTCCGCCGGGGAGCAGAACATCGTATACGGAAGAGAAGAGTTTGCGGTATTCGTCGAGCGTCATCATGTAGTTTATGCCGTCGTACAGGAACAGCGCTACGTCGAAGCACTGTTTAAACGGCAGATGCCGCGCGTCGGCGGCGCAGATAGGCACTCCGCGGCGGTTCTTCGCCTCCCTGCACATGGCTATTGACAAATCGGAGGCAGTGTAGCAATACCCCAACCCTTTCAGAAGCGAGCCTACAATGCCCGTTCCCGCGCCTATTTCAAGTATTTTGGGATCGTTTTGGACGCCGTAGCGATTGACGACCTTAGCTATCAACTCAATCCACTCGTCGTATTCCACGTGGTACATCAGGCGGTCGTATATGGGAGCTAGGGCATCATATTGCATGTTACATCCTGACGTCGATAAATATCTTCTCCCGCCACCTTTTCACATTGTCAAGCAACCGCTGTTGGGCAAATATATCCCTCGCTTTTTCGGCAATGAGCGCGTAGTCGTTTTCCAGCGTCAGACGTCGGCTGTCGACGCGGCTTGAGACCATGTAGATAGAGAATATGTTACCGTCCGTCAAGACCGCGCTTATCTGGCCCGCCTCTAAGTTCTGCACCGCGTCGCGGACGGCCGGTTGGATTTCCAACAAGGTGAGCCAGCCCATGCTGCCGCCGCGTGCGCGCGTTACGTTGTCCACGCTCATTGACCTGGCCGCCGCCTCGAAACCCGCCCTGTCCTTTATGGCGACGCGCAACGAATCGAGCCGCGCAACGAGAGCCTCGCGCTGACCCTCCGTGGGCGCGTACCGTACCAATATATGGCGCAACCTTACGCTCAGACCCTGCTTCTCTTCAACACGTATAATGTGGAACCCCAACCGCGTCTCAAACGGCTCGCTCACGCGCCCCACGGGCAACGCGAAGGCGCGCTCCTCAAAGGCCAGTTCGGTGGTGGAGCCTTTGGCCAAGAAGCCGAGATCTCCCCCGGACTCCCCGTCCGGACTCTCCGAGTATTTTTTTGCGGCATCCTCAAAACTCAGCCCCGCGTCGAGTTCGCGCTTGGCGGCGCGGATCTTGTCGAACGCCGCTTGACGCGCCGAATCCTGCGCCTCAAGGCGTAAACTGAGCCTCATGAGTTCAAAGCTCTCGCCCACCTCCGGCAGACTGTCGGCGTACTGAGCGTAGAAGCGTTCCACTTCGCGGCGGCTTATCCTAACAGAAAAATAGTAGCCCTGCTGCAACTTCTGCTTGTACAGCTGCTCGCGGATCGCCCTGCGCATCTCCGATTTGAATCTTGCTATAGTGCTGCCCTGCTGTATGCGGAGCTGCGCCTCAAGCTGTTCCATCGTTATGCGGTTTTGACGCAGAATCGCGTTTATGTGGTTGTTCAGCGCGCTCTCGACCTCGTCGTTCCTGACGTTTATCGTGCTGTCCGTCATGGCGCGGACGAGGAGCACTTTGTTGTCTACGAGATCGGTCAGGCAATCGCCGATCAATTTTTTTGTGTCGACGCTGTCGGGATTTTGGCCGGTTGCGGCGAGGCGCATATAGGCGTAGGCCTCAAGCTCGGAACGCAGAACGACCTCGTCGCCGACGACAGCCGCTATGCCGTCCAAGTGCCCCGGTTCGCTAAACGCGATCGGGCGCATACGTGGGCGTTGATCGGTCGACGCCGCTTCGGCATCGCCGTCCTCGTCGTCGTCTTCCGTGTCGCCGGACGCTTGCCTCGCAACTTCCGCGGCGGCCGAGGCGGTCGAATCGGGATGTTTGGATTGGGCCGCCGCTTCGGTTTGCGCCGGCGCCATATGAGCGGCGGTATCTTTCGCATGCGCCGCCGAATCAACCGGCATAGCGGCGGTCTTTGTTTGCTTCGGCGCAACCTTGGGTTTAGGGGGCGACGACGGCGCGCCTTGGGCGAACCCCGACGACGCAAACGCCGCAACCATCAACGCCGCTACAAAGACAATCTTCGCATATCTAAATGTCTTCACAATCACCTCATCATTCCTGCGCCGGAGCCGGAGCGGGCGCCGGAGCGGCCGGTGCCGCCGCGGGCGCGGGCGCCGGTCTGGGAGGCACCGCCGGTCTGGGCGCTACCGGCGTAACCGGTTTAGGAGCCGCCGGCGCCGGCGGCGCCGGTTTAGGCGGTTCCGCCTTCGCGGCCTCCTGCTTGGACCCCTCCGGAGTAATCGTGCCTACCCCGGGAATCAGGTCCACGTTGAACTCGACGTCCGACCTCGCGCGTATTTCGGATATCAACCGCTCCGTCTCGCCTTTCTGGGTGATGCTCGAAAGGCGCGAGACGATCTCGTCGCGCACTTCGTCTATCGAGGCTATCGTCCCCTTGTCATACTTGCCCGTCACCCGCAACACGTGGTAGCCGTCCTCCACGCCGTAAGGGCCTATTATAGCCGGCAGGGCCGTTGTGGTGATTATGGCGTTGCGCAACTTCGGCGGAATGGCGTCCAAGGCCACATACGGGGCGCTCTCTTCAAGCCCGGGCGTCTTAGAGTAGTTCTTCGCCACATTCTTGAAAGTCTCGTGCGTAACGGTGCGGCGGATCTCGAACGCCTGATTCATATCCGGCACCACAATGTCTTCGTAGCGAACCACATTGTACTCGCGGACAAACTGCTCGCGGTTGCTCTCGTAATACTCGCGCACCGCCTGATCGCTGATCTCTATGCCAGCGCGGGAGGCGCTCCTGCTCATAAGCTCGGTGCTCAACAAGTCTTTGCGCATGCGCTCCAACCGCGCCTTGATCACCGGCTCCTGGTCTATCCCGAGGCGCACCGCCTCCTGGTAAAGAATCTCCGTGTTTATCCACTGGCGCACGTACAGCACGTTTTGGTCGCGCGTTATTACGTCGCTGTACTCGGCGGGGATGCTCTCCTTGAGCTCCGCGAGCGTGAGGTAATCGTTGCCGACCCTGGCGACGATAGGCCCCTCCGGCCTCTTTGGAATCTCTTCGTGATGGCAAGAGGCCGCAAAAATCGTAATCAGCAACGCCGACACCAAGGACGGCAGCGATACCGCCCTTGGTACGGATATACGGCGACGACACTTCGTTTTTTTGTTGATGCCCATTAAACTAAACCCTTCTGTGCGGTTTCTGTGATTACCGCGTTTTTTTGTCTTTACGGATTACAGACGACTATCCACTTTAAATATAGAACATCGGCATTGCTAAAGTCAACAATTATATAGCCTTTTTTATTCTATCCCAACCGTCTTTAGGGATGTGGGCGCCGGCGACTTGGCATACTTCGTATCCGCACATCGACGCTAAGGTTCCGCAACGCTCTAAGGTGTAGCCGTTTACCAGGCCGTATAGGAATCCCGAGGCCCATAGGTCTCCCGCGCCGGTGGTGTCTACGGCTTGGCGGCCGTCGCCGTAGGGGGGGACGTTGACGGTATAGTTTTCATGCATTATTATGCTGCCGCGCTTGCCCAATTTCATTACGGCTATCGGGGCCCTCTTTCCCAACGCTGCGGCCGCTTGTCCCTCGTCTTTAAGGCCGGTGAACGCGGCGGCCTCCTCCTCGTTGGCTATCAGGATGTCCACCTCGCCGCTGTCTACCGCCTCGTTCAGCAGGGGCAGCGACGCCTCCACCACGTTGAAGCTTGCAAGGTCGAGCGAGACTAAAGCGCCCGCCGCCTTGGCCGTTTTTATGACAGCCCTGAAGAGATCGGGGTTGAAGAGCAGGTAGCCCTCCACGTGGGCCACGGCGCAGCCGTCGAAGTGGGCGGGGACGATCTCCTCCGGTTTGATATCGGCGGAGGCGCCCAGATAGGTGAGCATCGAGCGTTGCGCGTCGGGGGTGATGATCGAGAGCACGCGTCCGGTCGCGGCGGGCGACAGAAACAGTACCGGCTCCACCCCGGCTTCGGCTATGCGCTTGGCGAACGTATCGCCGAGCGTGTCTTCGCCGCGCTTGCCTACGAAACGCGCCGTCCCCCCGAGCCTGCCGACCCCTACCGCGGTGTTGCAGGCCGACCCGCCCGGCACAATGCGCGGCGGGGTGCGGGCGCTTGAGTGTTTGACCAAATCCTCAATTTGCTTGTGGTCGGTCATCACCATGCCGCCGATCTCCGCGCCGCTGTCCTCCGCAAATTCGTATGTCTCGAAAACACACAAGTCCATAAGCGCGGAACCGACCGCGACGACCGTACGCTTGTTCTCCGGCAATGATAACGGTAGATTCATCTTTTTCTCAGACCTCCATGATCTCTTTCTCTTTGAGAGCCAACTGCTCGTCCGCCGATTTGACGTATTTATCGGTGATTTTCTGAATATCGTCCAGACCCTTTTTCTCCAAATCCTCCGTTATCGCCTTGTCCTTCTGCGCCTTCTTCAGCTTTTCGTTGGAGTCGCGCCTGACGTTTCTGATAGCGACCTTGGTGTCCTCCGCCGCTTTGCGGCAGTTTTTGAAGAGCTCCTTGCGGCGCTCCTCGGAGAGCGGCGGGATCGGCAGGCGGATTTGGTTGCCGTCGTTCTGCGGGTTGAGGCCGAGACCGGAGGCCTGCACCGCCTTCTCTATGGCCGGAAGCATCCCCTTCTCCCACGGCTGGACGACCAGCATCCGCGCGTCGGGCACGGAGATGTTGGCCACTTGGTTGATCGGCGCGGGGCTGCCGTAGTAGTCCACGGTGATCCCGTCGAGGAGGGCGGGTGTCGCCCTACCCGTCCTGATCCTCGCCAAGTCCTTTTTCAGGCTGTCGAGCGTCTTCTGCATGCGCTGCTCGGTCTCGCTTTTAATATCTTCCAACGCGCCCATACCGTCATTCTCCTGTTTATTTGATGATGTTTCCGTTTTCGATTGTTAATCAATACCGACGATTTTCACTCACACGACGGCGTAACGGTAGTCCCCACCGGCTCGCCCGTCAGGCACTTCGCCAAATTCCCCTCTTCAAGCAGTTTGAATACGACTATCGGAATTCCCTGCTCCATGCAGAACGAGAACGCCGTCGCGTCCATCACTTTCAATTTTTTTGACAGCGCCTCCGCGTGCGTTATGGTGTCAAAGCGCTTGGCGTTCGGGTTTTTCATGGGGTCGCTGTCGTAGACGCCGTCTACCTTTGTGGCTTTGAGCACCGCCTCGGCGCCGATCTCGGCGCAGCGCAGGGCGGCGGCGGTGTCGGTGGTGAAGAACGGGCTGCCGGTTCCCCCGCCTATCAGCGTCACCGCGCCCGATTCAAGGGCGGCGATTGCGCGCTCCGGAGTGTAGTACTCGCCCGCCCTGTCGAGGCGGACGGCGGTCAGCACCTGCGCGTCTACGCCGCGGGACTTCAGGCGTTCGCCGAAAGCTATCGAGTTTATGACCGTCGCGAGCATCCCCATCGCGTCGCCCGCGACGCGGGAGACGTCGGCGGCGGCGGCGCCGCGAATGAAGTTCCCGCCGCCGATGACGATCGCGATCTGCACGCCGTCCTTGGCTATCGCCGCTACTTCCCCGGCGATTTGGGATATGACGGCGTTATCAATACCGAAGCCTTGCTTGCCGGCCAACGCCTCGCCCGACAGCTTTAACAGTACGCGCTTGTACTTGTATTTGCAGGTTGTCATAACTTGATAATGCTACCCCTCCGCCCCTAACTCTAACCGTATGAAACAGACCGGCTTGACCTCCGCCCCGACCGCTTTCGACGTCTCGGCGATTCTGTCCTTAACCGTCTTCTCCGTGTCGCGGATGAACTTCTGGTTGACGAGCGCGGAGGCCTCGTAGAATTTGGCTAACTTGCCCTCCACCATCTTGTCCCAAATCTTCTCCGGTTTGCCGGAGTTTTTGGCCTGGTCGCGGTATATCTCCTTCTCCTTGGCGATAATATCCTCGGAGATGTCGGAGGCGTTCACCGCTATGGGGGACTCGGCGGCTATCTGCATGGCTAAGTCTTTGCCCAATTCGTTTATGGCCGGGGACTTCACGGCGTCGGGCGTCGCCGAGAGCTTTATCAGAACGCCGATCTTGCCGCCGATCTTGCCCGCCTCAACGCCGTGCAGGTAAGTGATCACCTTCTCGTTAGCGGAGTCGGCCTCCATCTTCTTGTAGCGGCGGAACGAGATGTTCTCGCCGATCTTGCCTACCAGCTCCGTCACCCTCGCCTCGACGGTAATGCCGCCTATGGAAGCGTCGGAGATTTTCAACGCGGCGGCGTGGTCGGCGGGCTTTTTGGCCAGCAGCAGCTTTCCGAGCGTGTCGATGAAAGCGATAAAATCGTCGTTACGCGCCACGAAGTCGGTCTCGGAGTTCACCTCGTACACAATGGCCGCCCTGTCGTCGTCGTCCTTGACTATGCAGACCTTGCCCTCTTTGGCGGCCTTGTCGGCGCGCTTCGCGGCGGTCATCTGGCCCTGCTTGCGCAGGTTCTCTATGGCCAGCGTCATGTCGCCGTTCGCCTCGATAAGCGCCTGTTTACAGATCATCATGCCGAGACCTGTCTTTTCCCTCAGGTCTTTGACTTGCGAAGCCGATATTTCCATCTTTTCATCCTCCGTGCGTATTTTCGTTTTTTTGGGTTTGAATTACGGGATACATCTTTTCAGGCAGAGACGCGATAAACCGCGCCTCTACGATAACGATCACAGCATTGCCGAAAAACAGCGCAAAGCCGTTGATTATCAACGATTAACTACAAATCCGGCCTGACCGGCTCAATCATCGTCGTCTCCGGCGATCTTCGCGTTCTTCTTGTGCGCCACGCGGTGACGCTTGGCCTTGCCCTCCTCGGCGTCGGCAGCCACCGCTACCGGAGCGGCCGCCGGCTCGTCCTTGGCGGCCATCTCCTCCGCCGCCGCGGCCGCGGTCGCGTGCTCGAGGATTATGTCGCTTATGGCGCGGGTGATGAGCTGAACGGATTTGATCGCGTCGTCGTTGCCGGGAATGGGGTAATCGACCATGTCGGGGTCGCAGTTGGTGTCAACCATCGCGCCGATGGGGATTCCGAGGCGCTTCCCCTCCGTGATCGCTATGTGCTCTTTTATGGTGTCCACCACGAAGATGATGGCGGGTATGCGGCGCATATACCGAATGCCGGTCAGGATAGAGACCAGCTTCTCCTTCCTCTTGGCTATGAGCAAACGCTCCTTCTTGGGTAGCAGCTCGATAGTCCCGTCGGTCTCCATCTTCTCGATCTTGTCGAGTTTCGCGATGCTCTGCTTGATGGTCTGGAAGTTGGTCAGCATGCCGCCCAGCCAGCGCTCCGTGACGTAGGGCATCCCGCAACGGGTCGCCTCCTCGCGGATGCAGTCGCGCAGCTGCTTTTTGGTGCCCACGAAGAGCACCTTACCGCCCTTTTTGACCTCGGTCTTCACGCGCTCGATGAACTTGTCGAGCGTGGAGATCGTCTTGTTGAGGTCGATGATGTAGATGCCGTTTTTGGGGCAGAGGATGAAGCGCTTCATCTTGGGATTCCAGCGCTTGGTCTGGTGGCCGAAATGGGTTCCG
>Ga0268262_10003439_pt1 | contig 17121 bp, 13 predicted proteins | sample TergutNc150P3_FD_190354 | JGI IMG/M metagenome (GOLD analysis project Ga0268262, IMG submission 190354) | Nasutitermes corniger P3 segment gut microbial community from laboratory colony in Florida, USA - Nc150 P3 (SPAdes) (version 2) | ecosystem: Host-associated > Arthropoda: Insects >... | reverse complement strand
TCCCAGATACATCCTGTTTTTGTATGGATCCCTGCACCAGGCACTAAAATCAACGAGTTCATACTCTCCAGGCAGCACGATGAGCGTATCTCCCATACCCATACGATAAATGGCTTTTGCCAGATCCTTAAGAGGATTATTCTCAGACAAGCCGTCATTTTTATCTGATCCCGACGGCGATACATAATATGTGGTTGATTGATATGTTACCGCATCATCGGCACCACGGGAAACGATCAGATTAACGGCCGCTCCCGGCTTACCAGGCGCGCCCGCAGCAGGACTCTGACGGATGACATTTCCAGAGGCAATCGTCAAGCTGTATTCCTGCGTCACCCTTCCCACAGTCAGCCCAGCCGACGTGATTTCCCTCTGCGCCGCTGTTTGCGCCTGTCCCACGACATCCGGAACCGTCACCGGAACAGAGTCAGTATTGTTGTCGCCGCCATTGCCGCTTACATATGCAATCAGTAGCAACAGTAGCAGAGCTGTTATTAAGCAAACAAAAAATCCAGTCTTTTCGCGATATTTCATTACGCTTCTCCTTTTTGATGGGCTGAATACCGTTATTTCGGCAGCCTCCGTTTGTTTTCATATCCATATATTAAATACTAAATATGCGTTTAGCATTTTCGTAAAATATTTTATCAACGATAGTTCGTGGCAAATGTAATCCTTTCGTTTTTTTGGGAATAGATTCAAGCATAAAATAATCAGAAGGAACCATATTATCGGTTGCCAGGAATTTCCACTGCTCTAACCATGTCTCGTACAAACGCTTTTGCCATTCTTTCGTTTTATCCAACACACTCATTTCTCGAAATGCCACATCCGAGCCGAATAAAAACCTTTCTTGATATTTGGTTAAAAAAGATTGTAAATTCTTCCTGTTGTAGAATGAGTGAAGTTGCAAATACGGTATACGCGCAGCTACATCCACCGTAAAGTTGGGATATGCGTCAAAACGTTTTGCAACTTCATCAAGATTCCATTCAAGACTGCCAATATGAGCGCCGACAAACGGCAATTTGGGATATCTTTCCAGTAAATGATCACGTGCAAGTATCTGCTGTTCATACGACGGTTTTTCCGGATGCTGGTACATGTGATATTGCGGATTTTGTTGATAATAGTGCATGTCCCCTTTTGTTGTCATTTCATCGTATGGCAACCAACAATTTTTGGGATCGCCTAAATGTGCCATAAGCGGGATACCCTGCTTTTCAAGATATGCAAATACCGGGGCAAACGCCGGATTGTCAGCCATTACGCAATTACCTCGTTTATCCTGCAAAGTCATTCCAATGTTCTTCCATATCTTTATTCCCTTTGCGCCGGCATTCATGCACCAGCCAATCCTGTCTATGATTTGCTCAATGAAACCATCTTTTCCAAAGTCATCTACAGAAAAAGTGCCTAGAAAACTTATCATGTCAGGATGTTGCTTTTGTAATGTGCAAACTATATCAAGTTGTTTATCAAACGGACTAATGTCATAATCGGTATTTATCGAAACAATGTGCATGCCAATTGAATTTGCATAAGTCAAATACGCATCATCAAGTATGTCGTAATGAACATGCACATCTATTTTGGGCACTTTTAAAAAATCGGCTACCGAATACTTTTCATCTACACAACAACATTCTTTCCGGCAACTGAGAAATAACGGACTCAAACCTGATGATGCTGCGTAACCTGCAATTTGTTTCAAAAAAAATCTTCTGTTCATAAATCAAATAACCCTCAGGGTTAATTAGATGTAGTATCTCAATTGCTTCATCTGTCGGCTAATACTGTTTGGTCTATAAAAGAAACCTGCCCCGCCGAAAGCTGTATTCCTGCGTCACTCTTACCATAGTCAGCCCAGCCGACGTGATTTCCCTCTGCGCCGCTGTTTGCGCCTGTCCCACAACATCCGGAACCGTTACTGAAACGGAGTTATTGCCGCTTTCATTGTTTTCCGCTCCATTGTCGCTTCCAAATGAGATCAACAACAACAGCAACAGGTTTGCCATTATGGAAATAAAAAAACAGTCTTTTGGCGATATTTCATTGCTATTCTTTTTTTTGACGGATTGAACGCCGTTATTTCAACGATCTAAGCTTCCTAATACCGTTTGGTCTATAAAAGAAGCTTTTGAACGAACAAAAGAAGGCCGTAAATGGGTATTGTTCCGGTATATCGGCCTGTCATTGGCATCCAGGGACGGGCAGGTGTCCCGGCTGCACAGAAAATCCATTGGTTTGATCACAACAGCCCCCGCTTTGCGGGCGATCCGCTCCAGATCCGCCTGAATGGGGCCGTAGGCTGTATCAAGTTTTGCACGTGGTATACCGTGCAATTTCCTGGAATTGACTTGTATGACATAGGGGAAATTTTTTATGTCACGTTGTAACATATATTTTGGATCTAATTCTTCACCGATAGGAATATTTAAAACCAGATAAACCTTTTTATTCATGGCAACAAATGATGCAAGATATTCGGAAATGCTGTTTAATATATTTTCATAATCTTTACTATTGTATTCAATTGTTTTTTGTAAGCCAAAACCTTCCTGGAAATATCCATTCCACTGCGCCGCTAAAACAACCGATTCAACATCAGGGATTCCCTCAACCAGTTTAAATCCTTCTTCCAGCAGGCCATAGCAGTGCTGACGTTTGCTGTCGTATGTTATCCCGCTGACAGGAAAGCACCCTAATCCTATCTTGAATATGGCGCTATTGGTTTTATCTGCGCTTTTTTGAATTAATTCGTCTATACGAGGGTAGTATTGCGCTGCGTTCGAATCGCCAATGAAAATCGTTGTGCCGGAGCGTTTGGATTTGATGGAAGCGTATTCAATATTGTGAAATTGAATACGTTTCATCTCATTGATCGGTTCCCGCTCGCGGGCAGCCTGGAAAAATTGTGCAACCTTATCGTCGAAGCGCCATTCAAGGCCATTTTGTTTGTATATGCACAACCCGGCACATGCAATAAGCGCCATAGCGCCGGACAGGGAAATAATTTTCACCCTAGTTCTAGTACCGAAGCGGATGGGGTTTTCGATGTAGCGCAATGTGAGCCAGGCCAGCAGGAAACCGGCAAGCACACAGGCTATTCTGATGTTGCGCGGGGGAAGGTTGTTGTTATTGAAAATACGCGCAAAAGCGAGCAATGGCCAATGCCAGAGATACAGCGGATAGCTGATAACACCAACAAAGACCATCAATTTGTTGGATAAGATATTCCGATTCACCCAGCTTTGCGGTCCGGCCAGAATGAGCAGTGAGGTACCCGCTATGGGCATGAATGCCCACCAGCCGGGAAAAGGGCTTGTCCTGTGGATAACCAGCAGGGATGAAAGAAGCAGAGCAATTCCTGTCACACCTGCCAGGAATGGAAGAATGGATGAATTACATTTACCGCCCCTTTTTAAGCGAAGTAGCCCGGCGGGAAACAGTTTGTTCAAATAAAAACGAGCTTTTTCCCGGTAAAATAAATTGATGGACGCAAGAATAGCGCCAACCCAGAGTTCCCAGAAACGGGTATGCGGGTAGAAAAAAGTCGTTTCCGGGTGAGCGGTTACTTGCGCGATATTAATGCCGAAAGAAAGTAAAAAAAGTAAAACGATGGCGGCCAGGGGATTGAATTTTACCCGGTATACGATCCAGAGCATAAAAGGATAAACCAGGTAAAACTGCTCTTCAATGGCGAGTGACCATAGATGCAAAAGGGGTTTAAGCTCCGCCGCGCTGTCAAAATAGCCGGCCTCGCCGCAAAGCGTGAAATTTCCCACAAATCCCGCGCCTGCAGCTATATGTTTACCCAGTTGCTCGTATTCATCCGGGGTTAAAAGGAACCATCCCGCGGCGCAGACAGCGGTCAACACTGTAATTAATGCGGGAAAGATACGGCGAATGCGGCGGGCATAAAAGCCGGAAAATCTGAGATTGCCCTGCCGTAATTCTTGCAGGATAATTCCAGAAATAAGAAAACCGGAGATAACGAAGAAAACATCAACGCCGGCAAATCCTCCGTGCAGCCATCCGGGGAAGGCGTGAAACAATATTACCGAAAGGACTGCGATGGCGCGTAATCCATCAATATCCGCCCGGTACGTGTGATGTTGGCTTGCAATAGTCATTTTTGGTATTCTGGGCAATAAATTATATTATGACAATTCATGCGATGAAGTTCTTTTTTTTATCAAATTTATTAGATAATCAATAACGGATCTTCCATAGACGACAAACTGCGCCAGCAGAAAAACTAAAGCCCACGATGCAATGAGTCCAACTATGTCATGACGCCAGGTTTTTATTAAATAACCATATTTTATTATAGGCACCTGAAGTAAATAAAGCGGCAGGGAATTTTTACCGATATATAAGATAAACTTTGAATTTATTCCGATTTTATATATCCACAATACCATGCAGACACCCAAAACGGGAAACACTAAATCCATCATTGGATACACGAGATTTTTTTGTTCATAAAGGTGAATAGACACTGCAATGGAAATAATGGTCAAAATAGTTATCAATACGATACGGGAATTAACGTAACGAATTATTTTGTCTGAATATTTTGCAAATATTACTCCCATGGCAAAGGAAAAAGGAAAGCGCATCCATAAAAACGCCATTTCATTTTCATGAAACAATACATCCAGGAAAGACCATAATATTATACTTATTATGGATATAAAGAAAATTACATCGCCTCTTGATTTTGATAATTTTGTTATCAATATGAACAGGATATACCATACGGCTATGGCAACAATATACCATTCATGCAGGCCCAAAAGGGTGAGAGGGTCTGATTCAAGATATATTTGTTTTTCATATAACGGGGCGATGACGCCGCGAAGCAACATACATATAATAATAGTAGGCCATAATACGAATAACCTTCTTTTGAAATATTGCATGTATCCCAGAGGATTATGATCATATGATGCGGATAAACCAAACCCTGAAATGAAAAAAAATAACGATACTCCACAAAATCCCCACCCGGAAAAAAAGAAATACCAGAATATATCATGATGGTATATTCCTGAATGATGATATAAAATCAATAACATCGCAATTCCTTTTATTGTGTTGGTAAATTGCCTGTCAAGACGCAGCTCACCGGATGGAATGCGAAAAATAAAATACAGTAATAAAAACAAAGCGCCAAAAATGACTATTGATACCGTTGCGGACATATCAGTAAAAAATCAAAGAAAGTTTTCGTAAATTTTTTTGTAGCCGTCAAGCATTGCGTCTTTACCGTAGTGTTCCCGTACAAACTTCTCGCCGGCCTCAGCCATTCGGTCGGTTTCCGCTTTATTATCCATTATTTGCCTTAGAGCATCTGCCAATGCCTCAGGACGGCGTGAGGGTACAAGCGTTCCCCTTTTATTCCCGCCTAAAATCGCGGGAATCCTGCCAACAGCCGTTGCTACAACCGGAATGCCTGTTGCCATTGCTTCAAGCAGGACGAAGGGCAGTCCCTCGGATTCAGAGGGAATTACCAGCGCGTCGCAGCTCGCCATAAGTTCTGCAATATCCTGGCGGGCGCCTAAAAAATGAATTCTCTCCTCCAGGCCGAATTCATGTGCCATCCGCGTCAATTCAGACCTGTTCGATCCGTCGCCGGCCAGAAACACATGAAACGGCGATTTTTTCAGGGCAGGATCAATCAGGGCGCGCAAGAGATGCTGCTGTCCCTTAATCGTCTCCAGTCTGCCAACAGTCAAAAGCAATGGAGTTCCTGGCGGGATGCCATAAAGCTGATGCAGAGGAAGCGCTTTTGCATTTTTAAACGCGTCAATATCAACGCCGTTTTCAATCACATTAATCCGGCTTACGGGGATTCCGTCTCTTTGTGTGCTGGCCTCCTGCAAATCCGGACTTACTTCGATCAGACAATCGGCAACCATAATAAACAACCACTTTTCCAATCGTCTTTTCCATGACGCGTCAACATAATGCCTGCTGTGCTCGGTCATTATAACCTTTGCGCCGCACAATTTCCCGGCGACAACAGCGTAAGTAAGCGCGGATAAATCATGAGCGTGGATAATGCGAATATTTTCTTCCCGGATATATCGCACCAAAGGAGAGATTATTTTCCAGTCAAAAACTGACTGCCTTCTTTTTATCAGGCGCAGCGGCACGCCTTCGCGGGCAAATTCATCCTGGTATGCCGTAATGCCGTCAAAACAGACCACGCAATGTTCCACATGCGCTATTTTGACCTGCTGTGAAAGTATACGGACAAGGCGCTCGCCGCCGCCGACGCTCATGGACAGGATGAATTGGGCAATTTTTGGATCACGCATGAATAAAACAGGCTTCAATATGGGAAAGCAAGCCGCGCGCCTGCCCTTGCAGGGTAAAATCATGGACTATTTTTTCACGCGCATTCTTTCCCATCACTTCATAAAGGGCGGGCGCGGCACAAAGAATTTTCTCCATGCCCTCGGCCAGATCCGCCGGATTCTCAGGGACGGCCAGATAGCCGCATTCATCCGCGCACAATTCGGGAATGCCGCTGATACGGGTGCTCACAACGGGTACGGAACAGGCCATGGCTTCCATGAGTACAACCGGAATACCGTCGATATCCTCATTTTTCCCCTGCCGGCAGGCCAGGACGAAAACATCGCATTGCGACAGAGCGGCTTTCACCGCCTCATGCGGCAGCGGGCCGGTAAAGTTGACGATTTCCTCAAGTCCCAATTGATTTCTCATCTCTTTAAGTTCTGAAAGCAGCGGACCGTCGCCGATAATCCGCGCTGTGAATTGTAATCCCTTTTCTTTTAAAATCGCCAGGCCTTTTAGAAAGATGTCGAATCCCTTTTTTTCCACCATGCGTCCTATTGATAAAAGGACCGGAGGACTATTGCGCGTGCGGCGGGTCTCAGGGAAATCCTCTATTTTAACACCGCAATGCACTACATGTATCTTTTCCGGAGGAATGGCCTGATTCTCGATTAAATAACGCCGGTTATATTCACTTATAGTCAGTGCGAAAGCCGCTCCATTTATCGCCTGCGGCAGGTTATGCGTCTCCGAAAAAATATCCGCCGCATGCATGGTCAGGCTGTAAGGAATCCCCGTTAACTCCTGTATAAATCGCAACATATCCACCTGCTCCCAGGCAAAATGGGTATGAATATGCCTGACTCCGGAGGAAAGAAAAAACTCCGCCAGCATGACTTTTTTCAGCCAGCGGCCGGCGTTTTCTCCATTTTTCCGTAAAAGACGGATATATGCCATGGGAAAGCGTAATAGACAGTGAATATTCGCTTTAATAATGCGCGGCAGGCAACGTTTATCAATGTCATGCCAATATAGCGTCCGACGCTCAAGTCCCGTTAAGGAAGGGTGTATCCCTTCACCAGGCCTATACATGGCCGCCAGAACGGTTTCGTACCCCGTACGCTCAAGTTCATCTATTTCATTGTTGATGAATGTTTGTGATAATTGAGGAAATGTCCGGAATAAATATCCTGTTTTCATAAAATTAATTTTCAAATCAATTTTTCATGCTCTCGAACGGGCACGGTATATTGTTCGAGAAATTTCTGTAAAAATGAAAATTTTTTCATAACAGGGGAAAATAACCTGTTGAGATAATCCACATCCTGCCTGTCAAAAAAACCGAAACGTATGATTCCATATACATAGATGGATAATACGGCTGGAATCACTGGAATAAGTATTATTCTATTGATTGCGTATCCTCCATATAAAATAATACACGTTATTGAAACAAAAAATACGCATATCGCCATACGCCTGACGGGGAAATTTAATTTCATGTGCGGCATCAAAAAAATAACAGCTAAAACAAATCCTACAACGCTGCATATTGCAGTAGTATAAACGGTTCCCATATAACTGTATACGGGAATAAGCATATAACTTAATCCAATATTTAATGTGACACTGATTAATGAAATATAAAACTGCTTTTTTGTCTGTCCGTGCGCTCCAACCAGGCAGGTATAGAACGGCACGGAAAAAGATTGCATAATCATGACTATAGCCAGCCACTGCAGCGCCCTGGAAGCAGGGGCATATTGAGGGCCGGATACAATTTCAACAACAAGCGGGGCAAGCAAGGACATCCATGCCGCCAGGGGAAGTAAAAACCAGAATAAATGCTTTACCATGAAGGTAAAAAGCGCTTCCAGCCGCCGGATGTTTTTATCCACAAAGAATTCAGAGGAAGCCGGGAACATAACCGTTCTAAGGATAGTAGGCACAAACGCAAGCATGACGGCGATATTTCGCGCTACTTCATAATAACCGATTTCCTCGCCTGAGAGGTTCATGCCAACCATCATAATTTGATTTGTATTTGTCTGGATGACATACAGGAGCTGTGAAAAAATAAGCGGAAGCCCGAATTTCAGCACCGGTGGAATATTTGCCATGGCCTCAAATATTTTGACGCGCCGCAGGCGAGGAGAAACTATCTTAAAAAAGTACCATGTGATGGCCAGAGCAAGAATGGCAAAAGCAATCTGCTGAGAAAGCACAATTCCAAGAAGACGAAAACCGATTAATGCAGCGAGGATTGGTAATCCGTTGGAGGCAACGGCGCTTATGATTCTGATTATGAGCAGGGAACGCCATGCCTGGAATCCTTGCAGCGCGTTTCCAAGCGGTCCTTCCGCGGCGTTAATGAGAATCCCAACCAGAAGGAGGCGTCCAAGCCAGAAGAGATCGTCGAGTGGAAGATTTTGTACGGCCTTATATGTCGCCAGCCACGCAATTAATTCCTTTTCCCACAGGAAACAAATCAGGACTACGAGCGCTGCCATTACAAGGCGGACAATTCCGGCCGCCCGCATAACTGCGCCGGCATGTGAATAATTTTTTGAGGCATGGTCGGCGGCCAGAAATTTTATGATCGCGTCTCCCGTACCCAGTTGGATAATCGGTCCCACAAAATCACGAAAAACTCCGCATATCCCCAAAATACCATAGAGTTCAGGACCAAGCAGACGGGTGGTAATCACCATCCGCGGTATGCGGAGAATATTTTCAATAATTGCGGCGGCCGTACCGGTCCACATGCCTTCCCAGACTTTTTTTGTCAGGCTCATTGCGTGATTTTCTTTCCACGAATACGGGCGTATAATCCCCGCAGGAGATCGGCGAATCCGGTCAATTCCGCCTCAAATTCCAGTTGATGTATGTTATCGCCGTCCAGAAAACGATGCAGCGCGTGCCTGGGAGTTTTGCCGGAATTAAATCCCGGCATACATGTGGTCGAACTTTTCACATGCATACCGTCCAGCCACGCCCACTGGCATTTTTCCCACAAGCCGCTAGGATAGCAAAAATGGCGCGTTTCCGCATCAATCCATTGCCTGATTGCGTTTCGGTTATCATTGATTTCGCGACAGGCAAGGCTTTGGTCGCTTGATGGGAAAATATGGCGGTGCGTGTGCAGTTGAACATCGACTTTGACGGCGGCGAGGGATTTCAATTCGTCGGGGGACATCAGGTGAAATGCTTTCGACCGCACGATGTCCTCATATGGTGTTTCGAGCAGCGCGCCCAGTTTTTCACAGATTGCGCAACGCATCTCTTCCGTGCATTCACGCTCGCCATGGTTTATGCATTGCCAAATTGCCTGCTCAGTCTGAGCAAAATCCAATAGATCGATTTCCCGGTTTGCGCTCCAGGGGACATCTCGCAATATAAGTCTACGTTTGCGGCTCTTCCAGAACATGTACTGGACAACCAGGCGAAATACCGGATTGGCATGGGCGACATAGTAAGTCGTGACGTAAACGGTAGCCGGAAACGCATAGCGACGCAGGAGCGGAACCGCAAGACGGTGAAAGGAATGAAATCCGTCATCCGCCGTAATCACGAGCGCATGTTTGGGCAGTGTGCGTGAATAAAGCCTCTCAATCGCGTCGTCTAACGGCAGCACATTGTAACCCTGGCGTCGAATTGCAGCCAGCCGTTGAGCGAATCGTTCAGGTCTAATGAACAGCTTTTGCCGAAAATCGGCTTCATCCTCCATTGAAAAGCCATGGTAGCAAAGGATTTTCAAGCTGTTTCGCGTAACCCACCCGGCCAGGCGAAATAGCCCTGAACATTTGGATAAAAAAAATAGAAGCAGTTTGAATTTACGCATCGGTAGCCTCCGATTCCGCGAATATGCCGTCCTTCCATTTCCGTTCCCGCCCAAAGTGACAGCTCCAATAGAACGATCCCTGGTATTTGAACCCCATTTCTTCGAGAATGTGTTGTAATGGCAGATTATCAGCCATTACAGGCAGGGAGACGCCTTGTATCTTCCCGTTGGAGAATGCTTCGTGTAACATGTGTCCGATTGTAGCCCGGCAGAGGTCGGAACTCATGAATTCATGATGCGTAAAAAAGTCGTGGAATATGACGCTTTCCGGTGAAAGATGCATTATCTGCTTAACTTCCGTCATGGAAAATTCATTTTGGTCAACCGACATCCAGGCTGACTGGACGAGACGATTATCCATGCTGACCGTATAAACGGATTCCCCGCGTTCCAAACGCGCCAGCGCCGCAGAAAGAAATTCAGGACGGGTTTGTTGTGCTGAGTTGCCGGGCGTAAAGGAAAGGAGGGCTTGCAGCGAATTACAGGCGACCCTGTCGTCGCAGCCATACTTTTCCGCAAACACGCGGTCCGCGCGGTATATGCGAATTTCGCGCGTGGCGGAGAGCCAATCCCCGATATTGCGATATGCAAGAGATGGCCGGATACGGCGCAGCGATGCCAGTGCCGAACGTATACCGCCGGGACTTATTCCTATCCTGCCCGCACAACGTTTTGCCCATTGAAACAGCTTATCGAGCATAACGTCCCGCATTCGCTTCCATGAGGACACATAAACTATAACCTCGGCGACCTCATCATGCGCATTGGCGAAGCGTTCTTTCCATGGGTCGCCGCCCGGAGTCAGATCGAGCACCTCCTTGCCTGTTTCGAGCATGTGTTCTGCCGACAGCATGAGATGGATTTTGCCGGGTGAAAAACGATCCGCCTGGAACGGCGAGTGTATAAGCATGGAAAGATGGACGGTCTTCCCGCTTACCGCTCCCCAAAGGGCCGCGACAGGGCGTTCGTCAATGTACATGAGGGTTACATATGACTCACCGGCGGCAACCATATCCGCATGGAAACGGCGTTTACGCGGATCTTCCCGAAAAGGAGCGGTATGATGAACCGCGCTCTGGCGAAAATCGTAATATGTAACTAATTCCTCGAACACTCTTTCGAGTTCAGCGGAATCCGTCAGTGGACGGAATTCAAGCTTTCCGGATTTTTTAAGCCGGTTCAATTGATTCTTACTGTTTTTTTTGGCGAAAAACGCCTGTATCTCATTTTCATCAAGAATAAGCAGCGGCCTGCTGTGCATCCGCGGCGTTACCCGGCCTTCCGCTTCCAGCGCGGTTTGCAGCGTTTCGAGAAGTTTGGCCGAGGGGAGATATTTAAAGCGCAGCGTCGTAAAGGCAAAGCGTCGCTTGAGTTCTTTCCATGCCGCCGCGATAAAAGAGGCGTCTTCGTCAGGCAACGCAAGCCATGCGTGATATTCGGCCTGGTGCGCCCCGGCATGTGTAAGGACTTTTGTTCCGGGATTATAGGCAAGCAGCCAAAGTCCGATGAGACCGCCTTTTGCGTCCCTGGATTGGACTAGTACGGGATGCCATTGGTCGCGGTATGCTCCATACCATGCACACGCGAAACCTGGAGACTGATAAGCGGTTGCGTGCGGACATTCGGCGTGAAGACCGCGCCAAAGCGCGAGAAATTGCTTATCACGCAGCATTGCATCAGCCGGTTGACCATAAGCTAAATCAAGGTGCGTAGTGGTCATGTTTCCAGATTTGTTCCTTTGGATTTTCAGCGCTTACTTAAGTCACTGAAGAAGAAATTTGGCAAAACGGCAACATTGCCAAAACCTTGCGAACATTTGCGTCCCACGTAAGGTCTTTTGTTACGACAGTATCCCTGGCAGCCGCGCCGATCCGCAATGCCTGCTGCCGATCATTAACAAGTACATTTATTTTAGAGGAAAAATCCACCCAGTCGTCCTGTTTAAAAAGCAAAGCATTGACGCCGTCCGAAAGCAATTCCCTGATATTTGGTTGATCAGGCGCTACAATGGCCTTTCCCGCCGCCATATACTCGATTATCTTCATTGGACACGCGTAGGAAGTCGCCGACGGCTGAATAGCCACGTCTATCTGCCCGAGGATATTAATGAGTCTGTCCCGCGCAACAGCTCCGGTAATTGTAACAGAATCCGCGATGCCCAGTTGAGACGCTTTTTCCGCAATGGCGTTTTTTGCCGGCCCATCGCCAATCAGGAGTAATTTAATACTCCTCTTATTCCATTCTTGAAACTGCATGGCGTCTAACACCGCCTCCAGACCATGCCACTTTCTAAACCAGCCGATAAAACCAATGATGAATGTTCCCTTTTCTTTTTCATGCTCATCCGGCGGCGGCGGAAAATCTTTTATGTTTATTCCATTATACATGACTTCGATTTTTTCCCGGTATGCCCCATTCTGAATAAGTATATCCTTCAGCACCTGCGTTACTGTAATAGTTCTGAATGAATGATTTATAATCCATGTTTCAATAAATTGAGCGAATTTCTTAAAGTACAATGTTCCATAACTGGACATTTCAAACGCAAGCGGCGCATTTACCTCAACAATCAGGGGAATACCGGTCAATCTGGAAGCAATGCCGCCGGCAACGTTGAAAAGAGAGTAACGTTCATAAATGAAAACCGGACGAATTTGATGAATTTTATGAAGCAGCCTCAATATTCCAAATATATTGTATAAAATTTCGAGCAATTCCTTCAATATCCTTGGAATTCTATCCGCAAACTGGTAGATTTTTTCATCCCTGTTCGCTTTTCCAATAGCTTCATCCTTCGTGATAGAGACCATTTCCACCTGCCATCCATTTCGAATGAATGCCTGTGATAATTCATGGATATGTATACCTTGAGCATCCACTGCCTGGGTGCGGTGATGGTAGAGTAATCTACGTTGTTTATCTGGTTGCATTGGCTTTATCTGTTATTCCTTTTATTGTTTTGATAAATAACTCTTTATAATCTCCGGCAATATTGTCCCAACTGTAAGATGCGGCTGTTTGAAACAAAAAAGGTTTATTCCAAACCCTTTTTGTCGCCTTAAGTATTCCATCCGCTAAACATTCCAGACTATTATTATCAATCAATATTCCCAAATTTTCGCTGTTTATGATTTCAGGAATACCGCCAACACGTGGGGCGACCACGGGAAGACCACAGGCAAATGATTCAAAAACAGTAGTGGGCCACCCCTCTGAATAGCTGGAAATAGCCAGACAGTCAGCCTGCTGATAAAAAGGTTTGAGTTTTTCATGCGCAACCGCGCCAAGCAAACTGACCCGGTTATCAAGGCGAAGATCGCTTATGAGCTTTGATAATTGGTCACGCCGGCTTCCTGTTCCAATAATAAACAGGCGGTAATGAGATGGCAGGCCATCCATAGCACGGATCAATTGCTCAAACCCCTTCACCGGTTCAAGCCGTCCGACTGCCAGAATTATCTTTGCATCCGGATCATTTTTTTCATAAACAGGATTAGTCGTCTCTTCCAGATTAAAATGACTAAGGTTTACCCCATTGGGGATATGGCGGACTTCCCGCATAAGCGGTTCAACAGACAGGGCATCCTGAAGCAAATTTTCAGAGACTGCGACAACCGCATCGGCATTCCTGAGAACCTCACTAATATGTTTTTTGCGATCAGGATATTTAGCCAATACTTTAATATCGGAACCGTGCAACGTAACAACCAGGGGAATTTTGAATTTTTTGCTTAAAAACCAGGCTGCCACCGCGTCAGGATAAGCATAATGGGCATGAATTAAATCAATACTCTCTCCCTGTTCTATATTTTTTAACGATCGGATACTTTGCATATACATTAAGAGAGGATCGTACCGCTTGCCGAATTTTGGGAATAGCCAACATGGGAATGAGTTGTATGTGTATCCGTTTCTTTGCTCCGGCTGCATATTAAATAATTGCCGGATATTTTTCAAATGATACAAAGCATAAATTGGATTAAGAACGGAAACAGCGCAAAAAGCCGACATGGATCGGCATAAAGACTCTACAAACATCCCGTGTACCGGCTGTATCGGAGAAGGAAAAAGTGAAGTGTATACTAACACATGCGGCTTCAAGCTGTTTCCACCATAGGAAGCGCTGAATAATTGCCTGTGCGGGCGAATCGCTTCGTTGCGCGGTACTCGCAACCTCGACGTATCTTTAATATACGCCTCGGTTTCTGCGCTCCGTGCGCCTCGCGCTTCATCCCGCACAGACAATTATTCAGCATTTCTCATATCCTGCTGCTTCTTTTCGCCGGTATTCGCAAGTACGGGAAGCGCCAGGATCAGGGCAAAATATAAAAAAAATAAATCCGAATATTCCCTGCTTACAAAAGTTCCTGATACGCAATACCCTATCATTCCGGCCAGAAGTATTCTCGTATTTGTAAAGAGCCAGGCATCATCCCTACACGCGCGTTTAAACATAAATCGTATCAATATCGTCATGGAAACAAGAATCATCAGTACAAAAGCGAATAATCCCGTATATCCGACCTCGGCAAGCACCTGGAACCACGTGCTGTGCGCCACCTCCGTAGATGGAACGGCTTCGTAGTACTTTCTGGAGTTAACATAATTTCCCCATCCGACTCCCGTGAAAGGATGATCTTTTGCCATTTCAGCCGCGATCCTCCAAAAATGAGTCCGCTCACCTCCGGTATATTCTGTATTACTTCTCTCCTGCCCCTCCCACGATTCCCTGGCGACCTGACTGGCATCCGAAATTGAACGAATCCGTTCAATATAGCCGGTGGGCATGTAAAGGGAAACAATAAAAAGACCAACGAATGCCATGATGATGGCTCTTGTTCTTTTTTTCTCCGTCAGAAGCCATACAAAACTGGCTGCGGCCGCGCCCAAAAAACCTCCCCTGGATGAAGTGATGGTCAGCACCAAAAGAGTGGATACACATGCGCAGACATGAAATATTTTTCCCTTCCGTGATTTTGCTAAAAGAATAGCGCCGTAGGAAAGGGGAAGCGTCATAGCTATGGCCAGCGCCCAATCGTTTGAATCTCCTAACCATCCGCCGCTTCCATGTAGATTATCCCATTTCCCAATCAGTTGAGTATCGACAAGATTCTTTAAAACAAGAAAATAAATGCTACAAAGAGCCGAGCCTGATATAAAAGAATAATCCGCTCTTTCCTTGATCGCAGGGATGGTTAAAAAAATGATAATTGCTACGTTGTTAAATTCTCCAAAACGTTTTCCGGCCAATTCGGGAACCTGGGCAGACAGATAGGAAACAAGGGATGCGAGAAGGAAAAGGAGAATAGTGAAATAGGGTGCCGGCATTCGGAACCTGTGTGTTCCCTGGTTGATTATTAAACTGATGAAACATCCTATGGATGCAAACAAAACAAGAGGCATTGCGTATAATTGCTGGAAAGTCAACTGGGGATTTACTATAGAAGTAATAAAGTAAAGGGCAATGAGATATGATGGCCTTTTCATGCCCTTGATTAACAAAAATATGAATATGCCTATGTAAATAAGCGACAGGAGCCAGTCATGAAAAAAAAGGACACCGATAAATTTAAAAACTATTTTTGGTCCCATTTGTATCCTTTCAATGCGGAATCGTAAACGGTTAAAACATGCTGTATATGTCTTTCAATGGAATATTGGGTTGCTGCCGTAAATTTGCCGTTTTCCGCAATCTTATCCCGTAATGCCGGCGCCTCCACGAGGGATTGAATAGCGCCGGCCATTGCTTCGATATTTCCGGGAGGAACGAGTAAACCGGAATGACCATGTTTGATAATTTCTTTTGGTCCGCCTATATCGGTTGCAATAACAGGTTTTCCCATGGCCATACCTTCAATGATGACTCTTCCGAAAGGTTCCGGTTCTGTTGACGCGTGAACAATGATATCGCTTCTTCCGATTATGCTCGCGACATCGTCACGATGACCGAGAAATATCACGCTGTCTTCCAGGCCATAATCGGCCGTTATACGGCGTAAATTATTTTCGAGTTCCATATTGCCGTCCGGTGAACCGCCGACAATGAGCGCTTTCACTCTCTGGTGTTTTTGCACCTCGGCAATGGCCTTGATGAAAATTTCATGCCCCTTCCATGGAACAAAGCATCCCACCATACAAATTTTTAAACGAGTACGATCTTCAGGGGCAATATTAAAATCAGTCCGCCGGGCATCCTGTCTGAATCGCTCTATGTCAATTCCTTCAGGAACGACAGTGATTTTATGCCCGGGAACTTCCAGATCGGTAAGTTCGTCGGCGACAAATTGTGATACGGGCATAAAATGCTCGGGCAGCCTTGCTAAACAGCGCGATACACGGCCACGATATTCAGGAGACCTAACATGGGCGACACATGGAATCCGGGAAAGTAACGATGCCGTTATGGCCGCGTCGTTTATCATGGGCGTGTTGTTAAGGTGAACCAAATCAATACCGAGTGTTCGAACAAGCCTTTTTACGCGAAATGCATACGGCAGGGCGGAAGTAAAAAAATCAACAACAAAACAAAACAGCCCTGGACGACTCCATCCCTTCTGTTTTAAAGCCTTTTCAAGCCTGGATTCAGAGCCGTACCGTCTATTTCGGGGTAACATGTGTACAGTACGAACAATACCTTCGCCGGCACGGATATAATCCTGCGGATAGGAAGTTAGCAGATGTGCTTCCCACCCGTCTTCCGGGCTGATGCCATCAAGTAAAGATTTAAGACTGGTCAGCGCTCCGCCGAATCCTAATCCATTTTCAACGATAAGAACCTTTTTCATGTATTTATTCTATTCTAATGAAGAATTTTCAGAAACAAATCACGATGGAGACCGGCTGAAACTGCCCAGTCAAAACGTTTCAAATTGTCGTATGCGGCATGTTTGCATGTATCTCGCAGCGCTTTGTCCGAAAGTAGCCGCGTTATACCGTCGGCAATCTCCCGGGGGGAAGCCGCGTCGACG
>Ga0268262_10003438_pt1 | contig 17126 bp, 13 predicted proteins | sample TergutNc150P3_FD_190354 | JGI IMG/M metagenome (GOLD analysis project Ga0268262, IMG submission 190354) | Nasutitermes corniger P3 segment gut microbial community from laboratory colony in Florida, USA - Nc150 P3 (SPAdes) (version 2) | ecosystem: Host-associated > Arthropoda: Insects >... | reverse complement strand
GCTGGCCGGGTCCCGGCGGGGGGGGGCACAAAAAAAACTCAATCCAAACGGGTTTCGGGGGGAAATTCCCGGAAACCTGCGGTGGGAAAGCAGGCGGTACGGGCTGTTGATCCGGTAATAATAGCCCAGGCGCCGGGCAGAATTCACTTTTTGGGCGAGCATGGCGATCCTTTTGCCGGATTATACCTTTCAGCGGCCATAGATCGCTGGATAAAGGTGGCGGTCAACACCCGGAAAGACAATTCCCTGCGTTTTTACGCCGCCGATTTGGGTGAACGCAAGCGAACCACTCTTATAAACCTCAAATATAAGCGGGAAGACCGCTGGGCAAATTATATTAAAGTTGTCATCCCTATTTTTGCCAAACTGGGGTTTCCGGTAAAAGGTTTGAATTTTACCGTCAGCGGTGATATTCCCCAGCAAATTGGGTTGGCTTCTTCTTCGGCCATAGAAGTTGCCACGGCGGTTGCCCTGCGGGGTCTTTTCCATGCAAAAATAAGTGATAAAGAACTGGTCAGGCTGTTGACGGAATCGCATCTCTCTTTCTTTGAAGAAAATCCGAATCCGGTGGATTACCTTGTCGGGCTTACGGCGCGGAATAACCAGCTTTTAATTGTCGATGAATCAAGCCTTACGGTAATCAAAATTAAATCGCCGTTTTCCCGTTGTAAATTTATCCTTATGGACTCCCGTGTTCCCCGTTTTGGGGTTGATACCGAGTTGGCGGTCCGCCGGGAGAAACTCAAAGCGGGACTGGAAATGCTTGCACAGGGCCGTGAGGGTGCAAGTTTCAGGGAATTTGCTACTATGGACCTTTTGGATTCCATGGGAAATCTCCCTGAAGAAATTCGCCGCCGGAGCCTGCACGTTGTCCAGGAGATTCGCCGGGTGCTTGACGCGGAAGATTACCTTGCGCGCGCTGATTTACCGGGTTTTTCACGGCTGATTTTCCATTCCCATGAAAGTCTGCGGGATTTATATGAGGTAAGCTGTCCTGAAATTGACTGGATGGTGAAGCGGGCGCAGGAAACCGTTGGGGTGCTGGGAGCGCGGATGATGGGGCAGGGCTTTGGAGGCTGTACCTATACCATCATTAAAAATGAGGCGGTAAAAGGATACCGGGAACGGTTGGATGATTATGAACGGATATTTGGTTTTCATCCGGCGATCTACGAAGTAAAACTGGCGACCGGAAGCCATGTGATCAAGTAACAAAGAGGAGTGAGGAGTGATGAAGTAAGAATTAACCACGGAGGTCACGGAGTACCACGGAGTTTTGGTACGAAAACCACTTTTCCCTCCGTGAAACTCCGTGTACTCCGTGGTAAAAAATTCTTCCTTGACAGCCCCGTCCGCGCCGCGGGCAAAGCGAGGTATGTAACGGAGATATATGAAGTATGATATAGAGGACAGGTCGTAATGAGAATTCTGTTGACCAATGATGACTCCATTAATTCTCCGGGAATAACCCGGCTGGCTGCCGCTCTGCGTAAAGCCGGACACCGGGTATTTGTGGTCGCCCCTGAGTGTAATCAGTCCGGGGTTTCTCACGCGATACGTTTCCTTAACGGCCCCTGCAAACTTACCCAAATCGGGGCAGATACCTGGGTCTGCGGGGGAACCCCGGCGGACTGCGTGGTGATTGCCCTGAGGGGGGGGATTCCGGAATTGTGTTTATTGGATGATGAGTCAAGTAAAAGTAAACAGATTCCTCCCATCGATCTGATTATTTCCGGCATAAACCAGGGGGCGAATCTGGGAACCGATATTATCTATTCAGGCACGGCGGCTGCGGCGCGGCAGGGAGCCTTCTTTCAAATTCCGTCATTGGCGCTTTCCCTGATTCATGGGGATGAGTGGAACTGGGAAATGGCCGCCGATTTTGCCGTGGAGCGCCTTGACGAAATGGTGTCGTACTGGAAACCCGATTCCTTTATCAATGTGAATATACCAAATCGGAGGGAAAAACCCGCGGCGCTGGTTCACGCTTTTCCATCTTTGCGGTATTATAATGATAGTATAGAAGTTTATCAGGCGCCGAATGGCTGCCGATATTGTTTTGTGAAGGCGTGGGAGATCTCCGCACAGATGGAGCAGGGTTCCGATTGTGGGGTAACGGCGGATAATAACGCGTCACTGAGCGAGATTTTTATTCATCCGTTGCTGCTGGAATCGGTTAAGGAAAGGGGAGGGGGATAATGGCAGGGAAGCAATCCAACCGGAGTTATACTCCGGGTGAAAAACCCGTTATAAACGAACAATTTGAATCCCATGAACCCAGTAGGGTTTGGAAATGGAATTTTCCGGATGTATCAGGTAAAAGTAAACAGGGGCAGGGTGCAGAAGCGGGGTCGGTAAAGGCGCAAACAGCGGCGCTGAAAGCGGCCAAAAAAACCGGGGAAGATGTTGTATCTGAGAACAAGCTTAAAAAAGGGATACGCCTGTACCGTATCAAGCGCTGGGAAAACGCATTACAGGAATTTCTGCTGGTTGAGACAAGGCATTTTAATAATGATGAACGGGCGGAACTTGCCTATTATCTGGGTTTGTGCTGTACCAAGCTGGAGCGTTTTGATGAAGCCCTGCAGTTTTTTGAACAAGTACTCACTATCAGCAGCAGCCCGCTGTGGGCTTACCAATGCCGCCTGATCCTTGCCTACATTTACATTGTAACCGGACGCGCCGCCATGGCGGAGAATGAACTTAAGAACCTTGAGGCCGGCGGTCTTGAATCGGTGATGCTGTACAATACTCTGGCCTATGCCGAATATGTTCAGAAACATTATCAGAACGCGATAGAATGGTATGAAAAAGCGCTGGATATTGAGAAGGACAACCCTACCGCCATGAACAGCATGGGTTACATTCTTGCCGATACGGGAATGGACACACAGAAGGGTCTGCGGCTCTGCCGTAAGGCCGTGGATAAGAATCCTCAAAATGCCGCATACCTCGATTCTCTGGGCTGGGCTTCCTACCGCTGCGGAAAATTGACCGAGGCCCGTAACTGGCTGCGCCGTGCGCTGGAAATTGCTCCGCAGGAGAAGGAAATCAGGGAGCATTTCAGAATCGTCAGCGAGGAGGCGGTATGATAAAAAGAATTCTGGGGATACCGCTCTCTTGTGTTCTTTTATCGTTCTTTGCGGTACACCATGCCGCGGCGCAAAGTTCTTATATAACCGGCGGCGGGGATGTCAATGCCATCAATGCCGCCGAAGAATTCCGCATCGGTATTCATGCCTACAACCGTTATGCGTTTAACGAGGCGATACTTTCATTTGAACGCGCTCTTTCTTTCAGGCCGGGCGAGGCGATTATTATGGACTGGCTGGGCAAGGCGTATTACCGTTCCGGCTTTGAAAGCACCGCCCTGCGCCAGTGGCGGGCCGCTGTTGACGCTTACGGTAAAAACACCGGGACGGGTATGATCATCAACAGCCGCATTGAAACTATAGCCAACCGCCGTATGCTGTTTCCCATTGCCGATGACGATGTACGCTACCTTGAATCGGGCCGCTACCCGGGCCGCTACGAGGAAAATATACTGTACCGTCAGCCGACGGCAGTCCTGCCCTACAGCGACGGTTCCGTCTGGGTGGTCGCCTACGGCAGCAATGAAATTGTCAGGATAGACGTGAACGGCGTTGTCAAAGACCGCAAGCGCGGGCCGCTGAACGGCTTTGACCGGCCCTATGATCTGGTGAAAGGTACAGGAGAGCGGATGTACCTTTCCGAGTACCGGGGCGGCAGAGTCAGCATACTCAGCCCCCAGGGTGACTGGGTGGGCTATATCGGTTCGAAGGGCCTGGGGCCGGGGATGTTTGTGGGCCCGCAAAATATGGCCGTTGACGAAGACGGTTATCTCTATGTGGTTGATTACGGCAATCAGCGTATTTCCAAATTTGACCCGGACGGGGTGTTTGTCCTGTCCTTTGGATTTAAAAGCGCCGTGTTTCCCGGTTTTAATTCGCCAACCGGCATAGCGGCGCGAAAGGGCCGCATCTTCGCCGCCGACTCGGTGGCGAAGTGCATTTATATGTTTGACCCCAACGGTAGTTACCTGGGCATCCTCACCGGCGGTCTTACCGGACCGGAAAGCCTCCGTTTCCTTTCCGATGGCAGGCTCCTCGTCGCTGATACCAATCGCGTGCTGCTCATTGATACCGATTCCGCCATTGTCCGTGAACTGGGCGTTGCCGGAAATCCTAAAACCCGCATAGTCGGCGCCGACATGGATACCAACGGCAGCCTGCTTGCGGCCAATTTTGCCGCGGGCGAAGTGTCGGTGCTGACCCGCTTTGACGACCTTGCCTCCGGTCTGTTTGTGCAGATTGAACGGATATATGCTGATAAATTCCCTCAGGTAACGCTGGAAGTCCGGGTTGAAGACCGTCTGCGCCGACCCATTGTGGGTCTTGAAGGCTTGAATTTTCTGATCAGCGAGGGGGGGCGCACGGCAAGCGAACAGAATTTTCTGGTTCCGGCCTACCGCGTCAACCGCGCCGATGTTTCCGTGCTGTTTGAACGCTCGCCGCTGACCACGGACCTGCGGGATGATTTTGTTACAGCATTACGCGATATTAACAACGCGCTGGGGGCGCAGGGGCGGATAGTCTCGGTTATTTCAGCGGGGGAACAGCCCCAGCGGGAACGGCATGAAAACGCGTTAGAAGCCGCCGCACGGGGGGGCAATGCGGTCAGGTACAGCAGCCGCTGGCGTTTTGATCTGGGCCTGCGCCTTGCCGCTACCGACCTGCTTCCCGGCGAAAAAAAGCGCTCGGTGGTGTATGTCGGTTCGGGCAATCCGGGGACTTTGGCTTTTGAGCAGTACAGCCTTTCCGAAATGGCGGCCTATCTTGCCAATAACGGCATTGTATTTAACGCGGTTCTGGTCGGCGGCGGATCCCCTGGCGGCGCCCTGAGCGCCCAGCCTTCCGAGGAAATACGCTATTTATGCCGTGAAACCGGCGGTAAGGCCCTTCCCTTGTACCGCCCTGAAGGGATAAAAGAAGTGATAGAAAGCATTGCCTTTGTCCCCAACGGCCTGTATTTTTTAAGTTACAAATCATCTCTTCCTACCGATTTCGGCAGGGCATGGCTTCCCGTAGAAACGGAAGTGTATCTTATGGAACGTTCCGGACGGGACTCCAGTGGTTACTTCCCCCCTCTGGAATAATGGATTTTTTCTCTTATAATTATAGTATCTGCCATTTAAACGGCAGATACTAACACGATAAGCGGCATTAAAACGCCGCTTATCTCCAAACAAGAGGTTTTTCATGTTTAAAGGCGATCTGACACCGCGCGTACAGCGGATTCTCTCGGTAGAAGCCCAGGAAGAGGCGCGCCGTTTTAATTCCGACCAACTCCTGCCGGAACATATCATTATCGCAATGCTCAGGGACGTATCGGGCATTGCCTGTAAGGCTTTGTTGTTCCTCAGAATCGATATTGCCGAATTTAAGTGCGCCCTGGAAAACGCCATTCCCCGCATATCGGGAATTCTCATTCACGGCGACGTACCCCCCTCGCGGCGAACCAAAACGATGGTTGACCTTGCCGCCGGGGAAGCCCGGGCTATGGGCAGCGACTTCCTGGGGACGGAGCATCTCTTGTTTGCCGCCATGAGAGAGCAGGATTCCAGCGTTCAGTCATACTTAAGCCGCAAGGCTGTTGATGTTGATATGCTGCGGGTAGTGGTGCAGACCACCTTTAACCGGCCCTCTGTCTCACGCAGTGACCGGCCTTTTGTTGCCGCTAACGGCTGTCCTTCGTATTTTATTCAACGGGATCGCTCGGGCCGTTTTGCCGATCAGTATACCGTTGTGGGCGCGGACAAGCCGCCGCGGGTCAGACCCGCCACCTATCCCGTCCTGACCCCCACGCTGGACACTTTTTCCCGTGATTTGAGCGCCCTTGCGCGGGCGGGTAAACTGGACCCGGTCATTGGCAGGGAAAATGAGATGAACCGCATTGTGCGGATTTTGGCGCGGCGGACTAAGAACAACCCCATACTGGTCGGCGAACCGGGGGTTGGCAAAACGGCCATTGTCGAAGGTCTTGCCCAATTGCTGGCTTCGGAGGAAGCCCCGGAAGCCCTTTCCGGTAAACGAATCCTTTCCCTGGACATGGGGGCCATTGTAGCGGGAACCAAATACCGGGGTGAATTTGAGGAACGGCTGAAAAAGATTACCCGGGAAATAACCCAGTCGGGGAGCATAATCCTGTTCATTGATGAGATACATTCGATCATTGGGGCGGGCGGCGCCGAAGGAACTATTGACGCTTCCAATATGCTCAAACCAGGCCTTTCCCGCGGCGACATTCAATGCATAGGCGCGACCACGCTTGCCGAATACCGCAAACACTTTGAAAAGGACGCGGCGCTTGAACGGCGTTTCCAGGCCGTTTTGGTTGAAGAACCGGACATGGATGAAACCATGAAAATACTCAGAGGTATCCGTAAAAAATATGAGGATCATCATAAAGTAAGCTACACTGATGCCGCGGTAGACCTGGCGGCAAAACTTGCCAAGCGTTTTATCACCGGGCGTTTTATGCCGGACAAAGCCATTGACATTATGGACGAAGCGGGGGCTATGCGGAAACTGGAGAATAACCAGGAACCGCCGGAGATTGCGGGCATTGAGGCGGAGATACACAGCCTTGTAGAAGAAAAAGGCGTACTGGTAACCGCCCAGGATTACGAACACGCCGCAGTGGTGCGGGATAAAGTACGGGAACTTAAATCACGGCTGGAAGACGCCCGCGTCGCCTGGGAACGGGCATATAGCAAAGAAAATATCCGGGTTGATGAAGATGATATCCGCCGCGTAGTTTCACAGGCGACCGGCATTCCCCTGATGCACCTTGAGGAGCATGAATCAAAACGTATGCTCATGATGGAAGAGGAACTGCATAAGCGGGTAATCGGTCAGGATGACGCGGTACGGCGCATTGCGTCGGCGATACGCCGTTCCCGCGCCGGAGTTTCATCTCCCCGCCGCCCCATGGGCTCTTTTATTTTCCTGGGACCCACCGGCGTCGGAAAAACCCTCCTCGCCAAACGGCTTGCGGAATGTCTCTTTGGCAGCGAAGAAAGCCTGGTGCGGATTGATATGTCCGACTTTATGGAAAAACACAACGCCTCGCGCCTGGTAGGAGCGCCGCCGGGCTATATCGGCTACGAGGAAGGCGGCATACTTACCGAAAAAATCAGGCGCAATCCCTACCGGGTAATTCTGTTTGATGAAATTGAAAAAGCCCACCGCGATGTTTTTAATTTATTTTTGCAGGTAATGGAAGAAGGCGAATTGCGCGATAATTTGGGCCATACGGTCAGTTTCCGCAACACCGTTATCATAATGACCAGCAATGCCGGCGTGCGGGAAATTTCCCGCGACTCCCGGCTGGGTTTTGCCTCCGGTTCCGGTCAGATGAGCATGGAAGAAATTGAATCCCAGGCAATGTCGGAACTTAAACGGCTGTTCAACCCCGAATTCCTCAATCGTGTTGATGACGTGGTAGTTTTCCATCCCCTCAGCATGGAACAGATAGAGGCAATTTTTGACATTGAGTTGCAGGAACTTTCCGCCCGCCTGGCCGAGAAAAAATACCGCATACACATTCTGCCTTCCGCCCGCCGCTTCCTTATTGAGAAGGGCTGGGATCCCAAATTCGGCGGACGGCCCCTGCGCCGCACGATTCAAAAAGAACTGGAAGACCCGCTGGCGCAGATGTTACTGATACGCAGTTGGCCCGCCGGCACGGTGTTTAATGCCGGCATAAGCCGCGGGTGCCGCGAAGGAAAAATAAAACTCATCAGCAAGGTGCCGTTTATCGAAAGCGATAACAACGAGCGCCTGACTTTTGAAGAAACGGTCAGCGATGAGGAACTGATAATGCGTGAAAACGGCGGTTGAGGAGAATGCACAACGAAAAAGCCGGAAATTTTCAGGCGGGCATTCACTCTACGGACTATGAGAACGAATATTTGCAAACCCGGCTTGACGCTTCCTCTCTGGTAAATATTACCGGCCGCGAAACGGAATCCCTTAACGGTAAATGGAATTTTGCGCCTGACCTTTACGACACCTGCCGCCGCAATCACTGGTACCGGGATGAACGTTTTGACGCATCGGGAAAAGAGCTTCCCCTTGACTATGACTGGGAGGGCTGGGAGCGGATCGCTGTTCCCTCGTCATGGAACCTGGCACAACCGGAACTGCTGTATTTTGAAGGTTCCGGCGTTTATACCCGCGCTTTCAGATACATTCCCCGGACAAAGGGTGAACGGCTGCTGCTTGTTTTTGAAGGCGCGGCCTACCGGACTTCTGTTTTTCTCAACGGGAAGATTATCGGAACCCATGACGGCGCGTCCACTCCCTTTAATGCCGATATAAGCGGCACAGTAAAAACCGATAACCGCATTGTGGTAGTGACCGACGCGCGGCGCAGTCCGCTGCGAATTCCCACGGATAATACCGATTGGTTCAATTACGGCGGTATTTACCGGGATGTTTACCTTGTCCGCCTTCCGCCGGTTTTTATTAAAGACTGGTTTGTGCGCCTTGCGTCGGACGGCACTTTTTCAACAATTCTGGCGGATATTGAAATCGCGGACACTGTGGGTACCAGTACCGGCAGTAACATAAACGGCGCTGCGCTTCTGGAGATTCCCGGTCTTTCGGTAAAACAGGAGATTGCCGTTAAGAACGGAAAGGGAAGGGCGGCAATCTCCGCCCGCCCCGAACTCTGGAGTCCCGAAAACCCCAAACTCTACGAAGTTTCTCTTTCATTCAATGTAAACGGCTGTGCCGACACGGTAACGGACCGCATTGGTTTTCGGGAAATAAAAGCCAGGGGACAGGAAATTTTTCTTAACGGCAAAAAGATTTTTCTGCGGGGCGTCTGCGTCCACGAGGATCATTGTGCGCTGGGGAAAACAACCACGGCGGAAATTATCCGTAAAACAATCCGGGACTTAAAAGAGATGAACGGCTCTTATCTGCGGCTTGCCCACTATCCTCATGACCGGCGCTTTGCCCGGATTGCCGATGAAGAAGGGGTGCTGCTCTGGGAAGAAGTTCCCGTTTATTGGGCTGTCGCTTTTGAGAATCCCGCTGTTTATGCAGACGCGGAAAATCAACTGAGCGAGTTGTTGTTGAGGGATCGCAACCGGGCCAGCGTTATCATCTGGTCTGTGGGCAATGAAAATGCCGATACGGATTCCCGGCTTGCCTTTATGTCCGGACTGGCGCAAAAGGCAAAAACCCTGGACGGTTCCCGGCTTGTGTCGGCGGCGTGTCTTGTCAATCATGAAAAACTCCTCATTGAGGATCGCCTGGGGGAGTATCTTGATGTGATTGGCATTAACGAGTATTACGGCTGGTATGATCCTGACTTTGAAAAATTGCCCCAACTGCTTGCCAATTCAAAACCGGAAAAGCCGGTGCTTATCTGCGAATTCGGCGGCGATGCCCGGCTGGGCCGGCGGGGAAGCACCGATCAACTTTGGACGGAAGATCATCAAAAACATCTTTATGAACGGCAAACGGAAGTTTTCAAAAAGTGTCCCTACATTGCCGGAATAAGCCCGTGGATACTGTACGATTTCCGCTGCCCCCGGCGGCTTAACCGTTATCAGGAGTACTTTAACCGCAAGGGACTTATTGACGCAAAGAGGAAAAAGAAAAAAGCCGCCTTTTTTGTTATGCAGAAATTTTACGCGGAAATAAAAAGTTTACAGTGATAGGCTCGTGATTTCTGTACGGTATAGTATCAATTGCCCGCTACCAGTATCTATCCACATCTGAATTGTTGCTGCCGCCGGTTCTATTCTGTAATACCAGGCTTTGCAGGTATTCCTGCTTAAACAACGCAATCAGGTTTTCCGCCTGTGACCGGCTGTAATATATCTTCGTTACCGGGCTCGTTTGATTCCGGCTCCGCAACAACGGGTCTTGATACAATGATTTCATCTGCGTTGTCGTAAAAAATACTCCGTCGCCCTTAAATTGATACCCCAGCTTTATAAGGGGCTGCCCCTGCGCCTCTGTCGTTATGGTAGTCAATCTCCAGGTGAAGAATCCCTGTGTCATTCCGTATATATTCATTATCTTCCGATTATCCCTGATCAGTTTTTGCTGCTCGTACTCTTCCTGATAGCGTTCAAACGCCCCGACAAAAGCGTCCCGTCCGGCTCTATTCCAGAACTGGCTGCAAGTGTAAAAATTGACTTTGAACCGCAGACATACCACGTCTTCAGCCGGGTAATAATAGACGGTGAAAGTAGTTTTCTTTACATCTCTGCTCGAAAAAAGCTTGTCCAGATACGCTTCAATAGAACCTGCTTCAAGGCGCGAGGAACGAATGTCAACGGAAAAAGGTTCTCCCACCGGCGGGGTTGAGGAACACGAACAAATAAACAATGCGATTATTACCATGACCATATTCTTCATAATACCCCAATCATAACATATACAGCCCAAACAAAAAAGAGCCTCCCAGCACCTCAATTCTTAGGTGCCGGGAGGCCTTCTGTTTAAGGGATTACTCCCTTACACAATCAATTAGAAGCTCATGGTTATACCCATCGGTACTGACCAGTTGATAAACGTATTACCTGAGTTATCCTTTCTGGCGGAGGATTCAATCCTGATCCCCGCAAAGAATGAACTGCCCCAGTAATTGGGTGTTATGCACACATACGGCTGAACATGCCATGCAAGGGCGGCATCCGCTGTTACAACTTCAAAAGTATCAATATCCAAAGTATCGTTATGTTTTGTATTCACTTGTTGTACTCCGCTTTGATATCCGAGACCGGCGCTGAAATAAACCGTCATGGTGTCACTGACCGCATAAGAAGGCAGTACATCAAATAATATCGCCAAGCCGCTGCTGGCCGTGGCATCAGGACTACTCGTGCTTCCCAGGAATTTACCCAAGAGACGCGCTTTAATCCCAAACGCATCGGCATTGAAACTTACGCCGACACCTACGGCTAACGGGTTACTAACGGTAGTGCCGTCTGCACTGTCGGGGAACTTATAACCAATACCAATATCCAAACCCAGGTTTTCAATCGCCGACAAACCAAAATAAGCCAACGTTGTCGGCATATCATTTAATTTGGCACTGTTCATCGTATCGCCTATAAACGTAATACCGAATTTACCGATGTTATCAATGGCGTAAGCAACCTGGAGGGTGGCTTTCTTGTATACATCTTCCGCAGGACCACCATCGTAGGGAATAGCAAGGTTAATAGCCAAGGCATCCATGGGAGTAATGGTCACCATGGCGCCCGGAGCATTCCATCCGCCATAGAACGCATCACTAAAATCGACGTTTAAACCTGCCCATCCCCAGCCAGATCCCCAAGCGTTATCAGGTTTTATGACTACTTCACCGGCTAATTGATAAAAACCCCAGCGGGCAACGCCGTCAAGCCCAAACTCACCGTCACCGCCGTTGGAACCAATCTGGAACTTAACCTGTTCAATAGGCTTCCACCAGACATTGCCCCAAGCGCTGACAGTGCCACCATAACTACCGGCCTGAAAACGAGCCCAACCGCCAAAAGTACCGTCGTCGTTCTGAGCGGAAGCGCTGATACGGGTTCGTGCGTTTGCAAAACCGGTTCCCGGGCGCTTTGTATCCCACGCCAAGTCTTTGTTTTCAAGCTTTTGGTCCAGAAGCCACGGCACAAAATTAATGACGTTTTGATAATCTTTTGCGCTGCTGGGATCAGCAACAATATCCCGCCACGGCTTCCCATCTACTCTCGCCATCTCGTGTAGATTAAAAATCGGGTCTCCATAGATTGGCTCCGTCTTACCAGTACTACCATTGATTAATTCAATACCGCCGAAGACCTCCACTCCTACATCCGCGGCAAACGCCACCCCCGCAACCAGGGCAAAAACCACTGAAATTGCAACCAGTTTCTTCATAATCCATCCTCCTGAAATTTCCGGAAAGGAAGCAACCGACGGTTGTAATAAAGATTGTGTCGGCTGATGCGATAAGGACAAAATCAGTCGGTTTACGGGCTGTTTATACCCAATTTTCAATTTTTAAATCTTGTATTCGTTCAAATTCTTTAATGTTATTGGTGACCAAAGTCATATTTAATGATTTTGCATGCGCGCCTATTAACATATCAAATGATCCTATTAAGTAATTTTTGTCTTTCAAATCTTTTTTTATTATTCCATATTCTTTTGCAGCATTTTCGTCAAAATGTTTTATATTCATTATTGTCAGGAATTCTATTAAAGCAAGCCGGTTTTTTTCTTTGTATAAACTATGCGCGTTTGCATTTCCAAATTCTAATTCAGCCAATGTGATTGTTGATATGTATAACCCTTTTTTTCTGTTCTGTTTTAAATGATTTAATATATTGTCTGTCTTCTTTTTTATGATATATATACATATATTGGTATCCAACATATACATTATAATCCATCCCTTTCTTGATCTAATTCCTGTATTCTCCCCTCAGACATAAAGTCATCTGAAAAACTATTTAATCCGTGCATAAAAACTTCCCATTCTTTGTCAAAGGGAACCAAAATAACAGCCTCTCCGACTTTTTGAACATATACACTTTCCCCGCGAAATTGATATTCTTTGGGCAGCCTTACGGCTTGACTCCTTCCGTTAATAAATAACCGAGCGGTTTGCATTTTTTACCTCCGTTCTAATCAGAATATATATCATGATATATATTCTGTCAAGTAAATGTTATTGACCGCGCCTCTCAGCATTACCCCCGCTCACAAAAAAAAACCGTCCAGCACCTTTCAGGTGCCGGACGGCCTTCTGTTTAAGGGATTACTCCCTCACACAATCAATTAGAAGCTCACGGTTATACCAATCGGTACTGACCAGTTGATAAACGTATTATCTGACTTATCTTTGTTGGCGGAGGATTCAATCCTGATCCCCGCAAAGAATGAGTTGCTCCAATAACTGGGCGTTATGCACACATACGGCTCTACATGCCATGCAAGCTTGGAATCCGCTGTCTTATCCGTTGAAATCTGGACTCCGCCGTTATATCCCAGACCGGCGCTGAAATAAACCGTCATGGTGTCACTGACAGCATAAGAAGGCAGTACGTCAAATAATACCGTAAAGCCGCTGCTGAGCGTGGCATCAGAACTACCCCGGCTTCCCAGGAACTCACCCAAAAGCCGCGCTTTAATTCCAAACGCATCGGCATTGAAGCTTACGCCAACACCTATGGCTAACGGATTACTATAGGTAAGGCCATTCGCACTGTCGGGGAACTTATAACCAATACCAAAATCCAAACCCAGGTTTTCAATCGCTGTCAAACCAAAATAAGCTAACGTTGTCGGCATATCATTTAATTTATCACTGTTCATCGTATCGCCTATAAACGTAATACCGAATTTACCGATGTTATCAATGGCGTAAGTAACCTGGAGGGTGGCTTGTTTGTATACATCTTCCGCAGCGCCTCCAAAGGGAATAGCAAGGTTAATAGCCAAGGCATCCATGGGGGTAATGGTCAGCAAGGCACCCGGAGCATTCCATCCGCCATAGAACGCATCACTAAAACTACCGTCTAATCCTGTCCATGCCCAGGAAGCAGCTCCCCAAGCGTTATCAGGTTTAACAATTACTTCACCGGCTAATTGATAAAAACCCCAGCGCGCAACGCCGTCAAGTCCAAACTCACCATCGCCGCCGTTGGAACCAATCTGGAACTTAACCTGTTCAATAGGTTTCCACCAGACATTGCCCCAAGCGTTAACAGTGCCACCATAACTACCGGCCTGAAAACGAGCCCAGCCGCCAAAAGTACCGTCGTCGTTCTGAGCGGAAGCGCTGATACGGGTTCGTCCGTTTCCAAAGCCGGTTCCCGGGCGTTTTGTATCCCACGCCAAGTCACTGTCCTTAAGAGACATCCCCGGGATAAGTGTCGGCACAATATTATTTATCTTCTGCCACGAACTCGTATGAGGTTCATACTCACTCGAAGCATAGACCGGCTCCGTCTTACCGGTACTACCGTTGATTAATTCAATATTACCGAAGACCTCCACTCCTACATCCGCGGCAAACGCCACCCCCGCAACCAGGGCAAAAACCACTGAAATTGCAACCAGTTTCTTCATAATCCATCCTCCTGAAATTTTCGGAAAGGAAGCAACCGACGGTTACTTTATTCCCCCCCTTAAATTACATGTATACTTTAACAACAGTATAACACGTTTTGAATATTTGTCAACTACTTCTTGACAAAATTCTGAAACACCTCAACTAAATTATCGTACCTTTTTGGGGAAAAATAGTCAAGTGTTTTTTATTTTTTTTGAAAAATTTTTTCTGTAATGCGAATTTTTACAACTAGTGGTGTTATAATACTACACTACTGGTATGTATTTTAAAGCGACAGCATATATGACAGCAAAAAAGGGGGCATGGCAGGAAATTTTTGACAGAAAAGGGATAGAAGAGACGCATCCTGTATATATATGGAAGAATGTACCGAATTCCTCAAAGAGTAACATTTTGCACCGGTAATGACAGAGATACCGCAGGGCTCGTCAATAATAGGGCGCAACCGGATAAGAATCCGGTATATTATTACGCCTAACAATTTCTGTTTATTATTTCACGCGGAGATGAAATATTGACCTACATCCGTTCGATAAGCTGCCGCTTTATCTCTTCTATCGAAAGTCCCAAATCAAGCATTTCTAAAAGACGCAACCGTTCTTCGTTACTGCCTTCTTGGCGACCTTCTTGGCGGCCTTGTCGGTGGCCTTCTTCGTGGCCTTGTCGGTGGCCTTCTTCGTGGCCTATCCTGTGGCCTTCTCCGCGGGCGTAATTCATCGCACTGGTATAATCCGAAAGCCCCATCTGCCGCATCTCGTAGGCTCGTATCGCTTCTTTGTCTCCGGTTACATACACCATCCGTTCATTTGCCGTTTCTATCGCACTGTCCATCTTTACCACCTCCGCCACCAACCCCGCCGGACTGCTTGCGTCAAGCCAGGCAAGCCATCGGCACAGGGGATCATCCCGTATGTTCTCCCTCCCCTGTTTCCGGTATTGTACCATATTGATAAAGTGAATTTCCAGCGCGCCGGTCAGTATTAAATCCCGGTTCTGATTTTCCCGCAAATGAAACAGCGTGTGAAAATTCCTTACCGGTGGAAAATCAAAATCAACAATATTGATGGCTATGACGTCCGGCAAGTCCCGGTAATCCTGCCCCGCTTCCAGGCTTTCCGCATATTCCCTGCTCCAGTAAAACAGGCTGCGTCGGTCCATGTTGTATTGATTGCGGATTTGGACCTCAATATTGACTCTGGTTTTACTTTGTAGTACGGCCCGCACATCAAGAATGCTGGCCTTGTCGCCGATGACTTTGGGCGAGAAAGATTTGTTTTCAATAATTTCCACAGCGGTAAAACGGTCATTTCCGGTTTTACCAAGGACGGCGTTAATGAAACCCAGAAGTTGAACTTCATCGCCTTTTTCACCCATTACCTTGTAAAAAAGGTAGTCATTCAGGGGGTCATAACGCAGTTGGTTTGTTATTATTGTCTTCATTATACCTTATATAGGGTGAAAAACGGCGTTTTGCATTAGTGGTTTTGAAAAAATTATTGAATATTTTGCCTTTCAACACGAAAAAAAAACGGCAACCGCTTTAGCTGCCGGTTCCAAGCAGACTGTTTTGGACATCCAATACTTCGGTAAAATCGCGGCTGTCAAAATGGGCGTAGTGCCGGGTCATGGACAGGGATTTGTGACCGGTAACTTTCTGGACTTTCAGGGTGCTTACGTTTGCCATGAGGAGGGCGGTGTTTAAAAAATGCCGCCAGTGGTGCAGGGCCAATCCGCGTTTTCTCCGTTCTTCCCTTCCTATGCCGATTTTGTCAAATGCAGCGCTGGTTTCCCGGTATATTCTGTTACGCGAAATTGGTTCATTACCGCTGTTTTCCAAAAATAAAAATCCCCGTGTATTGTTCTTTATGAGCGATGAAAGTTCTTCATATAATACGGCGGTAATGGGAATATTTCGTGAATCTTTGGTTTTAAGGGGGCATATACCGTATTTTTTTGAATATTGCGTACAAACATGAATATGATCATCACGGATATTTTCAATCTGTAATCCGATAATTTCGCTTAACCTCATGCCGGTGCAGGCGGCCAGTTTATTAAAGACATAAATTTCATAACTATCCCAGATTTTTCTCCAGTCTGCGGGGAAAAGTTTTTGCACTTCTTCGCTTTTCAGGATTTGTACTTCTTTGTTATGCGCTATCAGTTTTTTGATTTTTTCCATTGGGTTTATCGAAATCAATTTAAGCCGCGCCGCCTCTTTCATCATCACTTTTAATGTGGCAATTTGTATGTTAATGGAAGAATTGTTATACCCTTCCTGTGAAAGGCGCATAATCCAGTTCTGAACAAGTTCCGGCGAAATGGTATTAAGACTCATTTTGCCAAAAAAAGGTTTTATGTGGAGTTCCAGATTTGTTTTGTAATGGTCGATAGTAGACGGGGCAAGGGGGTTTTGCATTTGCCGCCACTCCAGGTATTTGCAGGTTCTGATGTTCCACCAACCATCGGCAAATTCCGCGAAGCTTACCGGCTTTTTTTCCGGTATCAATTTTCCTTTCCGGTACAACTCCATGCAATACATCCTTGCGGCGGTTTTTGTCCGCTGTCCGGTTGAATGACCGCATATTCTTTTGCCATTACTGTCATAACACTGATAATAAAACACGGTAACCGTTTTTAATTTCCGTGGATAAAGGGTAAAAGGTTCTTTATACCGCATGAATCCCCCTATAAGGTTATTGCTTACACAACTGCTCGCATAACTCAAATTCCAATTTACCGCGCAAACCGTCATAGCGACGCTAATTCCATATCCTGCAATGGTTTACGCTTTTTTGGATTATCGGAAAATTTCACCTCACAACAGGTAAAAACACAACCGTCGGTTGCTTCCTTTCCGGAAATTTCAGGAGGATGGATTATGAAGAAACTGGTTGCAATTTCAGTGGTTTTTGCCCTGGTTGCGGGGGTGGCGTTTGCCGCGGATGTAGGAGTGGAGGTCTTCGGCG
>Ga0268262_10003437_pt1 | contig 17133 bp, 15 predicted proteins | sample TergutNc150P3_FD_190354 | JGI IMG/M metagenome (GOLD analysis project Ga0268262, IMG submission 190354) | Nasutitermes corniger P3 segment gut microbial community from laboratory colony in Florida, USA - Nc150 P3 (SPAdes) (version 2) | ecosystem: Host-associated > Arthropoda: Insects >... | reverse complement strand
ATATAGGCGCAACGCCCTACAAAAATCAAAAAACAAGCCCCTCGCGCGCGCGAGAACCTATCCATATAAACGGATCAACCCGACACCGGACGACGAAACCCCGTCCGGTGCTCAACGCGTTTGTCGCGCAACTCAACGTCATAACCAAGAGGTTCAACACGCTCGCGGCGCACCACCACCACAAGAAAGGCGGGAACAAAGAGGGGGGCGGGGAAGAATAAAAAACGTCTGAACTAGGATTAGCAGGATTTTAAGGATTAAAGGATTAAAAAGATGAAATATGTTGACTTTGACTTTTAATCCTAATAATCTTTTTTCTAATCCTACTAATCCTAGTTCAGACATTCTTTTTAACTAACTTATTTACTCACAATTTTCTTACTATCCAACGGATATGGGAAGGAAGTACAGCATGAAGCGTTTTTCTTTTGTGATGTTGGGTCGGACTCTGTCGGTTGCGGCGGCGGTTGTTGTCGGGGCGGGGTTCTCGGTTGGGGCGGCGCAGGATTCGTCGTATATTCCTATTAAGGCGAATATGGACGCTACGGTTACGGCTGTTCCGAAGAGCACGGCGGAAGGCGCGGAGACGGTAACGCTCGCTCTGCCGACGGCTAATACTGTTGACACGTTGCGTCTTCCGTATGTTATGACGACGGGCGTGATATACTTCGGGGGACAGCGTCAAGCCAACGCTCCGACGATTGTCGCGAACAGGGGCGGGAATGTTACTGTCAACTTGCCGTCGCAGTCTTACAAGAGCGCGGAGGTCGCGCTGTATACTGTGAACGGGAAGCGGGTTATGAGCGGCAAGGTGTCGGCTTCAAGCGCGGTCAATAATATATCGCGCGGGAATGTGGCTACGGGTGTTTATATGCTGTCTGTGAAAGGCGCGAACAGCGAGGCGGTTACGGCGCGTCTTACGCATAGCGGCGGGGGGTTGAGCATCAATACCGCGTTTACGGGCGGGAGCGTCGCGGACGCTCGGAAGATGTCTAAGGAAGCGGCGGATTTGGTGGCTATGACGTGGACGGTTACGGTGTCTGCGGAAGGGTACAAAGACAGCGTGTTTACGGTTCAGCCGATTAAATGGAATAATCCGCTGAGAACTATAACATTTAAAGGCACATTCACCGACGAGCGAGACGGCACGGTATACAAGACCGTTAAGATAAAGAATCAGACGTGGATGGCTGAAAATCTGAAATATAAGACGGATAGTTCTTGGTGTTATGAAAATGATGAAGCCAATTGCGTTAAATACGGCAGGCTGTATGATTGGGAGACGGCGAAGACGGCGTGCCCCACGGGTTGGCATTTGCCTACGCGTGACGAGTGGGGAACGTTGGCTATAGCCGCCGGAGGAACGGATACTTACGGTGAAAGCGGTACAGCGGGTAAGGTGCTGAAATCGACGAGCGGTTGGATATATAACAGTGGGACGGATGATTTCGGTTTTTCGGCCTTGCCCGGCGGTCATTACAGCGGTGGCTATTTCAGCTATGCCGGCAGATACGGCTACTGGTGGACGGCCACGGAGGGCGACATCTGGGGCAACGCCTACCGCCGGGACATGCACTGCCTCCGCGACGACGTGGACCAGGGCTACTACGCCAGTGGCCACGGGTACTCTGTTCGTTGCGTGCATAGCGAGTGATAGAGATAGTGTAAACATTCCGCGTACCCATCCTGTTCAGTGGGTACGCGGTTCCCCCGTCCCGTCTCAGGCTATCATTTAACCGGTACGCTGTTGTAATAAAGCTCGTCTGGGCATATATCCTGCCCGTGTAGCCATTCTATGCTCAATCCGGCGGGCTTGACGGTGTCGAACAGAGCCGGTATTTTCAGTTCTTTGTACGCTTTGAAGTCAAGATACGGCTTGACGTCGAATATCCGTTCTTCGCCGTTGTCGAAAGTTACGAGCAGGTGGTAGTCCGGCTGAGGGACTACTTTTACGGCATCCGGACGTGTTATAGGTGGCACCGTCGTCGCCATATGTTACCTCAATCCATCGATTTTGACTACTTCGTTACTCTCGTTCCACGCTCTCCAAGCGGCGTTTAGCTCTTCTCTATGTAGGGTACACCAAGCTTCAACCAATTTGCTCTTATTTGTGGGTAATTCCCCGGTAACAATATTACCGTCCAAATCGAAGACGGCTTCAAATTCGGCATATTTGGCGTGAAAGTGCGGTAAATTGTGCTGTCCGCCGATCTCCTTGTAGATGTAGATCAATATACCGTAAAAATGTGATATTAACGGCATTCTAACTCCTTTTTTAGGTCAAAACCACAATAGGGACGCCCCCCGCCCCTCCATAACACAATATATATAATAGATTTTAACGCCTAAACGCAAATTTTTTGTTAAAAAAACGCCTTTCTTGCCGATAACCATAGCAGAAGAAGGAGTCTTCCGGGCCTAATCGGCTCTATAACCAATTAAAACAGGGAAGGGGTATACTATGAAAATCGCGTCTTCAGGTATCGGCATGCAGGCGTCGTCCGTCACGGCGAAGAGTTATTCCGCGGTCGAGCAGTCCACTTTAAGCAATGGGGCGGCCAATAACAATCGGCTCCAGTTTATCGGGATGGGGAGTTTCGGCAAGATACAGGATAAGGCAATAATCACCACAAACGGCGACGGCGCGAAGGGGCTGGGCTTCAATACGCCGCCGGCGCCGCCCAAAAACAACGGCTCGAAGCCATCGGCGGAACTTTTGGACGCCATAAAGCAGCATGCTCAGGATCAGTTGGCCCAAAAGGAGGACTTCCTTACCAAATCGACGACCGGGCCGGGGCCGGGGTATAAGGTGGAACTGCCGGATAAGCAGAAGATGATGCTCATGATGCTGGAGCGGCTGACCGAGGCGCTTACCGGCAAAAAAGGCAGCTTCAACCCGTCGGTCGTCAACCCGTTCGAGAACATCTCGCAACCTCAAGGGTACGTGCCGTTGCAGAAGCTGCCCTTCCAGATCATCGCCAATCCCGCGAACGGCGGCGCGGCGGCCAACGGGCAGCAGATGGCCACCGTCCAGAGGACAGAGACCTACCAAGAGTACCAGAGCATGTCTTTCAGCGCCACCGGCGTGGTCAATACCGCCGACGGGCGGCAGATACAGTTCGACCTGAACGTCAGCATGAGTTACGAGTTCTACTCGCAGAACTCGTCGACCATAGAGCGGGCGGTGTCTGTCGGCAACCTCTGCGACCCGCTCGTCATAAACTTAGACGGCAACCCGGAGTTCACCGAGAACCGGTACGCTTTCGACATAGAGATCGGCGGCGACATGGAGAATATCTTCATGCCCACCGGCGGATCCGGATTCCTGGCCTACGACAAGAACGGCAACGGCAAAATAGACAACGGCTCGGAGCTGTTCGGCGCTGCGAGCGGCAACGGCTTCGCGGAATTAGCGGCGTACGACAGCGACAAAAACGGCTGGATAGACGAGAACGACGAGATATTCGCGGCGCTGAAGATCTTCTCCGTAGACAAGAAAACGGGCGAGTTCATGATGGTCTCGCTAAAAGACGCTGGAGTGGGGGCCATATTTCTTGGCTCGGTGGCCGGCAACTTCGAGATAAACAACGCAAACAACGAGACGCAGGGGATAGTCAGGCGGAACGGCTTCTTCCTCTTTGAGAACGGGGCGGCTGGGTCGGTACAGCACATTGATTTGACGTATTAAAGTCAAAGTCTAAAGATTAAAGTCAAATTCATATAAGGGGAGGGCTACGCCCTCCCTCGCTCCAACCAAAAATGGGCTTTGCCCATTTTTGTTTTCCGCTACCCACCCTGCGGGGCTCCGCCCCGCAACGCCCCGACGATAAACAAGCGCCGCTTCGCGTCGCAAAGTCAACATCAACAATATTACGGCTCCCCGATAAGCTTCTTCAAACTGTCCGGATCGGGGCTTCTTCCGAAAGCGTCTTTTTTGGTGATCAGGCGTCTGTTGAATAGGGCGGCTAATTGGCTGTTCATGGTTTGCATGCCGTGCTGCTGGCCGATCTCTATGATTCCTTGGAGTTGGTGCACCTTGTCCTCGCGGATCATTGAGCGGACGGCCATCGTGGCGACCATGATCTCGCAGGCCATGACGCGGCCGCCGCCTATTTTGGGCAGGAGCGCTTGGCTTATGATGCCCTCAAGCACCATTGAGAGCTGCGCCCGCACCGTCTCCTTCATGTCGGCGGGGAAGACGTCGATGATTCGGTTGATCGTCTGCGCCGCCGAGTTCGTGTGCAGGGTGGCCAGCGTCAAGTGGCCGGTTTCGGCTATGCTCAGGGCGGCCTGGATCGTCTCTAAGTCGCGCATCTCGCCGATGAGCACCACGTCGGGGTCCTGCCTCAGCGCCACGCGCAGGGCGGAGGCGAAACTCTTCGTGTCCTGGTTCACCTCGCGCTGGTTGATGATGCACCTCTTGTGCTGGTGCACGAACTCTATCGGGTCTTCCACCGTCAGGATGTGCCCCTCGTGCTCCATGTTGATCTTGTCGACCATCGCGGCGAGCGTCGTGCTCTTGCCGCTTCCCGTGGGGCCGGTGACCAGCACCAACCCGTTCGGGCGCTCGGTGAGGTACTTGACCACCGGCGGCATGCCCAGCTCGTCAATAGACTTGATGATGTAGGGGATCTGGCGGATCGCCGCCGTGCAGCAACCCCTCTGCAAAAAGACGTTGGCGCGGAAACGGGCCAGATTCTGAATGCCGAAGGAGAAGTCCACCTCCTTGTTCTGCTCGAAAGACTTCCTCTGAACCTCGTTCATGATGCTGTACGCCAGCTTCTGAACCTCGTCCGGCGTCAGCTTCTCCGCGGAACTCGGGACCAAACGGCCGTCGACCCGGTAGAGCGGGGAGGAGTTGTTCGTGAGATGCAGGTCGGAGGCCCGCATGTCGATCATCTTCTTCAGCAACTCTTGAATGTTCATCATGGCGTTAATCCTTTGGTTTTTCGGTACGCATCGGTACCATATATATATAATATCCGCCACTCGCGCCTGCAAAAAATCTTGTTATCGCCTATTCCCATAATAATGATCATACAATCCTACATCAATAAAGTCAACGCGGATGATCGCCGATAAGCTCTAATTTTCTGCCTTTTACGGTGAAATCGTAGCGCCACCGCCCGTTTTCGCCTGGTTTGGCGCATAGGATATTCCGCGCCGGAGCGGTTACGCACGGCGGCGCCGCGACCACGAAGCGCGGGCGGAAACGGTTGCGCGCCGCCAAAAGATCCTCGGCGCTTGACGGGGGGACGGCCAATATATCCAGCTTTTCGTGGAATCGCGCCGCGCCGCCGCCGCGTAGCCGGGCGAAGAGCGCGGTGTCGCATATTAGGGCGGTCATCCCGCCATAGCTCAGCAGTACCGCTCCGGCGCCGTCGTCGCCGCTGTCGGCAAGGGGGCTGACCGCCTTCCAGACCGCGGCGCCCGAGGAGTCGACGGACGGCGGATTGCCGAGCGCCCCGCCCGAAACGACGACCTCGCCGACGGCGGCCGTGTCCTTCCGGAACTCGGCGGCGATAGCGGCGACCGCGTAACCGCCGGCGTCCCCGTAGACGCGTACATGCCTGACGACGGCAAAGGGATTGTTTACGCCCTGCTTGGCATACCAAGTCAGAAGCACCGTGGCGGCAATAAGCAAAAAGATGCGGATTGTATGCCATCGCCCGAACCGCCTGCCGTCGCTAAACCCAAATGCTCGCCGCCGCGCCTCGCGAGAACGCCTTATACGCTCGTTGTGTCTGATTTTTAACCTCTTTAATCCGTTGTGTTAATTGAACGGCAGTTAGAATCAAAATAATAAAAAACGCCGCCTAAAACGTTGATTCTGATATTTTAATACCAAATCTTTTGACTTTACCGCCGGAGATTATTTATATTATACCTTACGGTATTGATATAAACTAACCCCGGTGCCATAGGCATAGGAACAGAAAATGAAAAAAAGCTTATTTGCGCTGCTTTCAACCGTCGCCGTCCAAGCCATGCTTCTATTCACGGGCTGCACCAATAGCGCTGAAAGACCGCGACCCTCCGAGCCTGTCGCCGGGTCGCGTCCCGAAGCCGCCGATCCGCGCGAGCGCTACGCGACGAGCGGCGGCCGGACTTTCTTAGACACGCTGAACCGCGGGCGTGAGATCACCCTCTCCGCAAACGACTTGCCTACCCTCGAAGTGGTGCCGGCGGTGAACTTTACGACGGAGAAGATTGTCGCCGGCGAGCCGCGCTTCCGCATACAGATATTAGCGTCGAGCCAGATAGACATGGCGCGCAGGGAGAAGGTGAACGCCGAGAACGCGATTAAGCAGCAGGTCGTCATTGCCTCCGAACAGTCGCTGTACAAGCTCTACGTGGGCGACTTCAAAACGAGGGCGGAGGCGGAGGCGGCGCTGCCGGAGATCAGAAAGCTGGGCTACAAAGACGCCTGGGTCGTAAGCGTCAAGGCCGCGCCATAGTGAGAAGGGTATTGGATTTCGTGTCGCATTGATGACGGAGACGGCTTTTCAGGGATCAACTATTTAAGGATAGGTTGCGTTTAAGGTATGATTGACCCAAGTCTTTTTTATAAGTTCCTGACGGAACGCGGTACAAATTTTTTTACCGGAGTGCCTGACTCGCTCCTTAAAAGTTTTTGCGCCTGCGCGTCGGACATGGGAAACCATATAACCGCTGTGAACGAGGGGGCCGCCGTCGCGCTTGCCGCCGGTTACCACCTCGCCACCGGAAAAATCCCGCTCGTTTATATGCAAAACTCCGGCATAGGGAACGCGGTAAACCCGTTGCTCTCTTTGGCCGACGGCGATGTATACCGGATTCCCATGATTTTGCTGGCGGGCTGGCGGGGCGAACCGGGCGTAAAGGACGAGCCGCAGCACCTAAAACAGGGCAAGGCGACTTGCGCGCTGTTTGAGGCAATGGGGATACCGTATAAAATATTGTCTGATAGTATTGATGGGGCGAGAGTCCAAATTGACGAATGTTTTGATCACATAAAAAAGGATAATACGCCGGTTGCGCTTATCGCGCGAAAGGATACGTTCGCGCCGTACGCGTCGAAAGCGAGCGACGCGCGACGCGAATCTGAAATGAGCCGCGAGGAGGCTATAGGCCATATTGTAAGTTCGTCCGCGCCAAGCGAAATCTTTGTTTCCACCACAGGCATGGCGTCGCGGGAGCTCTACGAGTTGCGGGAAAGGGAGCGGACGGGGCACGAGCGTGATTTTTTAACGGTCGGTTCAATGGGGCACGCCTTGTCGTTGGCGTTGGCCGTTGCCTTGCAAAAGCCGGCGCTTAGGGTAAACTGTATTGACGGCGACGGCGCGGCGCTCATGCACTTGGGCGGTATGGCGGCGGTCGGAGCGCTCTCGCCGGCAAACCTGCGGCACATAGTTTTGAATAACGGCGCCCACGATTCGGTCGGCGGGCAGCCGACTGTCGCCAGGCAAATAGACCTTGCCGGCGTCGCGCGCTCTTGCGGCTACGCCGGCGTCTATTCCGTCAAAACGGCGGAAGAGCTGCGCCGGATTCTTAGCTTAACTGCGGAATCGTGCGGGGATGTAAGGGACGGCGGCGCAATCGGTGCCGATGCGGGCAAAGCCGCCGGCGCCGTTTTTATCGAGGTATTCGTACGCAAAGGCAACCGTAGCGGCTTGGGGAGACCCAAATCAACTCCGATTGAGAATAAAGAGGCGTTTATGCGTTTTATCGCCGATGGGAGGAAGGTATGATCCGTGATCCGTTAACGAGCGCCGATAAGCTTGTTTTGGGCTCCGACGTTTTGTATGAGGCCGCCGCTATGCCTAAGGTGCGGCGCGAGGTGTTGCTCAACCCAGGCCCCGCCACTACCACGGATTCCGTAAAATACGCGCAGATATGCCCGGATATTTGTCCGCGCGAAAAAGAGTTCGGAGAATTGATGGGGTGGGTTTGCGATGAACTCTCGCTTATGGCCGGTAAGCCCGGTAGCGTGGAAACGGTTCTCTTCGGCGGCTCCGGCACCGCGGCCGACGAGGTTATGATCTCGTCGTGCGTTCCCGACGGCGCCAAACTGCTCATAGTAGACAACGGCGCGTACGGGGCGCGCTTCGCGAAAATCGCCGAGGTTTACAAACTCGATTATGAAGTATATAAAAGCTCCGGCTTCGCGCCGTTGGATTGCGGCGCGGTCAAGGAAAGGCTTGTAAACGGGAATTTTTCGCATTTCGCCATAGTGTATCACGAAACAACCACCGGACTGCTGAATCCGGCGCCCGAACTCTGCCGCTTTTGCCGCGAGCGCGGCATTACGACCATAGTAGACGCCGTGAGCGCTTTTGCCGCTATTCCCATAGACATGGATCGCGACGGCTTTGACTTCATGGCCTCCACGTCAAACAAAAACATTCAGGGCATAGCCGGCGTAGCCTTCGTGTTTTGCCGCGTTGAAGCGCTTATGAAGACAAAAAACTACCCGATGAGAAATTATTATTTGAATCTGTGGGATCAGTACGATTATTTCAAGAAGAATAAGCAGACGCGCTTCACTCCGCCCGTGCAAAGCCTTTACGCCCTGCGCCAAGCCATCGTCGAAACTAAGCTCGAGGGTATAGAAAACCGCTACGCCCGCTACGCGGCTTGCTGGGACGAACTGGTGAAAGCCGTGAAAAAAATCGGCCTTAAAATGCTTGTGCCGGAAAATATCCAATCCAAACTAATCACTGCCGTAATCGACCCGCCGTCCCCCAAATATTCTTTTGACGCGTTGCACGACTTAGCTAAAAATAACGGTTTTACGATATATCCGGGAAAACTATCCGACGCCGATACTTTTAGAATAGCGAATATAGGCGACATAAGGCCGCAAGAGATGGCTGCATTTACTAAATTGCTTGAAGAATACATGCGGGGGATTGCGCGATGAAGACAATTTATTTAGGTATGCGGGGCGATATAATTCACCCGGGCATCATCAATATAATCAAGGAAGCCGCCGCGCGCGGCGAGGTTATTATCGGTCTGCTGACCGATTCCGCCATAGCCTCCCACAAGCGCCTGCCGTATCTTACATGGGAGCAGCGGCGCGAAGTCGTCGAAAACATCAAAGGCGTGTCGCGTGTGGTTCCGCAGGAGGAGTGGAGCGATATCCCGAACCTTAAAAAATACCGCCCGTCCGCGGTTATTCACGGCGACGACTGGAACAGCGGACCGCTTTGCAAAGAGCGCGAAGAGGTAATCGCCGTGATGAAAGAGCTGGGCGGCGAGGTTATAGAGGTTCCCTATACCAAAGGGGTCAACTCTTCCGCGCTAAACGAGGCTATGCGCTCCATAGGAACAACGCCGGATATCCGCCTCAAAACGCTGCGCCGCCTTATAGAAATAAAAAAACCGGTGCGAATTATGGAAGCGCATTCGGGCATATCCGGGCTTATTGTCGAGCAATTGGAGGTGGAAAAGGAAGACGGGCTGCACAGCTTCGACGGTATATGGTCGTCAAGCCTTACCGATTCCACAAGCAAGGGGAAGCCCGATATTGAGGCCGTTGACCTCACCACGCGCCTTCAAGACCTTACAAATATTCTGGAGTGCACCACCAAACCGATAATCTTTGACGGCGACACCGGAGGCAAGCCGGAGCATTTCGTTTATACCGTTCGTACATTGGAACGAAACGGGGTATCGGCCGTTATAATAGAAGACAAGGTTGGCCTCAAGAAAAACTCTCTCTTCGGTACGGAGGTAACGCAAGAACTCGCGCCCGTAGCGGATTTTTGCGAAAAAATAAGCTCCGGCAAGCGCGCGCAGGTTACAAAAGAGTTCATGATAGTGGCGCGGCTTGAGAGCCTCATTGCCGGCAAGCCGGTCTCCGACGCGCTTGAGCGGGCGCGGGCGTATGTGGCCGCCGGCGCGGACGGCGTCATGATTCACAGCAAGGAGAAGACGGGTGGCGACGTTAAGGAGTTTTGCCTAAAGTTTCGCGCCGAATATAAAGGCGTCCCGCTGGTGCTGGTTCCAACCACCTACAACCGCTTTACCGAAAAGGAACTTATGGAATGGGGGGCCACGATCATTATCTACGCCAACCATTTGCTCCGCGCCTCATACCCGGCAATGATGAGAGCCGCGAGCGTTATTTTGGAAAAAGAGCGCTCCCTTGAGGCCGACGATATCTGTATGCCGATAAAGGAAATTTTGGAACTCATTCCGGGCTGGAAATAAAATATGGATATAACGCGGTCGCAATTTGAATCCTTGCCGTCGGGATCGGAAGCCCTTGAGCCGTACCGCGTCAAACGCGCCGTCTTCCTCGCCGCCGGCTTCGGCTCGCGAATGGCCCCGCTCACGCTGACTACGCCCAAACCGCTGGTCCGCGTCAAAGGTACGCGCATTATCGATACGTTGCTTGACGCCGTATGCGCCGCCGGGATTGAGGAGATAATCGTCGTCCGCGGTTATCTCGGCGGGCAGTTCGATTCGCTTAAAGACAAATACCCGCGGATCGAATTTTTGGAAAATCCGTACTATAACGAAGCCAACAACATCTCTTCGGCGCTGTGCGTCGGCGATTTACTGCAAAACGCATACGTGATAGAATCCGATTTGCTGCTGTACAATCCCAAACTCATAACGAAATACCAGTATAAGAGCAATTACCTAGGGGTTCCGGTCAAACACACCGACGATTGGTGCTTTGATACAAACGGTGAAAAGATTATTACACGGGTAAAGGTGGGCGGGGATAACTGCCATCACATGGTCGGCATATCATATTGGAACCGAACCGACGGCGCTAAACTCGCCGGCCACGTCAAACAGGTTTACGAGGCGCCGGGCGGCAAACAGCGCTATTGGGACGAGGTGGCGCTTAAGGATTATATCGGTGAGTACGCCGTTGAGGTGAGGGAGTGTACGTTTGACGATATTACGGAGATAGATACCCTTGACGAATTGAAGGCGCTCGATGAGTCTTATCGTTGATTTTGGGGTATTGGGGGAGCGTCCCAAAAATAATTTATTTTTTTTTACATACTTTATGGTCGCCATATATTATATTAAATCGTGGGGTCTTTCCATACCATAGTTTGGGGCGGGGGGCGGGCATTTTTGAACTTTGTACAAACAATATTCAGGAGGTATTTAGCATGGAAAACTATTTATCCGGCAATCTGTACAACAATACGGCGGATTTTTACGATTACGACAACCGAGAGCTCATAAAAGACGATTTGGACTTTTATGTGGAGTACGCAAACCGAACAAGCGGCCCTATTCTTGAGCTGGCAAGCGGAACCGGGAGGGTTTCATTGTATGTGGCCGAAAAAACAGGCAGGGTGCTCGAATGTATAGAGCTATCGGAGCAGATGTTGGAAAGGTTTTCAGACAAATTAAAGGGTTCCCATAAAAACTTACTGGAGAATATACATATCCATAAAGGTGATATGTCAAACTTTGATCTCGGTCAAAAGTTTGAGTTTATAATGATACCGTGGAGGTCGCTGCAGGTCTTGCCGGTTCGTGAGAAAACCGTGGACTGCCTGAGTTGTGTGTATAGGCATCTGGCGGATGACGGTATTTTTGTCTTTGAGATATTCAAGCCTAGGGTTTATGATGAAAAATGGCTTGGTAAAGAGGATATCACTTACGATATCGTCGACGGAAATAAACGCATCATTCGCTCTACGGTAAACCATTACGCGGATACCGTAAAAAAATATATCCAGTATAAAAATAAAATACGGATATTGGAAAACGGTGTCGAAAGACTAAAAGAGGATTTGTTGACGTTAAAGTATTATGAGTATGACGACATCGTCGACATATTAAAAGGGTTAAAATTCAAAATTAAAGAAGAGTACGGTTATTATGATAAAAGGAGCGTGAAAGACGGGGAGGAGATGATATTTGTATGTTCCAAATAACTCCTATGTATATTGATCCCGGCACCGGGAGTATGCTTTTTTCCATCATATTGGGAGCGGCCGCCACTCTTTATTTTTTGGGTTGGGCTGTGGTTCTTAAACTGAAGACCATTGCGCTCGGCGGGAAAGCGGTAAGAACCGTTAAAAACAAATTTGTGATTTACGGCGAGGACAAAAGATACTTTTCGCTCTTTGAACCTATTTTGAATGAGTTTGAAAGACGCAAAATTCCGGTATTGTACCTGACTTCGTCTGAAGACGATCCGGTTTTCGGAAAAAATTATGAATGTGCGCGGGCGGAGTTCATCGGTAAGGGAAATAGGGTGTTTTCACGCCTAAACTTTTTGTCGGCCGACGTGGTTCTTTCCTCAACGCCGTCTCTTGATGTTTTTCAGTGGAAGAGGTCAAAATCGGTAAAGCACTACAGCCATATCGAGCACGCGACGGGCGGCATTACAATGTACCGCGGGCTATTTATGCTAGATTATTACGATTCGATTCTCTTGTCAAGCGGCATTGAGGTGGATGATCTTCGTGAAGTCGAGCGATTGCGTAAATTGCCGCCGAAAGAAATTGTGGTCGTCGGTTGCCCATATTTGGACACTTACGCGGAGAAACTTAAAAGCATAAACGTTGAAAAGAGCGATAAAATATGTGTCATCGTCTCCCCGACATGGGGGTCTGATGGTTTGCTCGCCAAATACGGTGAAATAATAATTGATAGCCTTGCGAAATGCGATTACAAAATTATAGTCCGCCCTCACCCGCAGTCCAAAATCGTAGAAAAGGCGCTAATTGATAGGTTGACTGAAAGATACAAATCGACCGCAGCCATAGAGTGGGATTATAATCCCGACAACATTTTCTCGCTCGCGAGGGCGGATATTATGATATCCGACTTCTCTTGGATTATGGCCGACTACGCGCTACTTTTCGGAAAGCCTGTTTTGTATACCGGAGAAAACATGGATTTGAAAGATACCGACGCGTATTGCCTGAAAGACAAACCGATGTGCCTGCGCTCGTTTTCCATGATCGCCCAAAAATTGGCGGTGGAAGATATGCCGCGAATAGGTGAAATCGTGGAGAAAACGCTTTCCGACAAAGGATTGAGCGCGGAGCGGGAGAAAGCGGTTGAGATGTTTTGGACTAATCGCGGAGAGGCTGGGGCGAGGGTCGTCGATTTTTTGATAAAAAAAGTGGAACAAATTGAGGGCGAAACAACCGGAACGCGAAAAGAAGTCATTTCGGAGCCAAAATGATAAACGTCCTATATACGTTGATAATCTTTCCTATCGAGCAAGTTCTCGAAATATGCTTTTTTTACGGCAATACTTGGTTCGGTAGCATTGGGGTGGCTATTCTTATAGTAAGCGTGGCCGTTTCCACCTTTGTCTTGCCGGTTTACCTGATGGCCGAGAAACAACAGTGCCGTCAACGTGAAATCGAAAAAGGTCTTAAAGACGGCGTTGACCGGATAAAGAGCGTTTTTAAAGGCGCAGAACGGTTTATGTTGCTCTCGACTTACTACCGTCAAAACCATTATCACCCGATATTCGCCCTCCGCAATAGCCTCGAGTTGCTTATACAGATACCGTTTTTTATAGCCGCGTATCACTTTCTGCACAACTTGGAAATACTTAAGGGTGCGTCTTTTTTATTTATCCAAGATCTCGGAAGCCCGGACAAACTGCTTTTCGGCCTGAATATCCTGCCGATTGCGATGACTGCGATAAATGTGGTATCCGTGATGATATACGCCTACGCCAAAGACTTGGCGGCGAAAGATAAGATTCAACTCTATGCGACGGCCGGAGTCTTTTTGGTGTTGCTCTATAACTCGCCGGCCGGGCTTGTGTTGTATTGGACGAGCAACAACATTTACAACCTTGTGAAAAATATTATCCAAAATCGCCTCGAAAATAAAAAGATTGAGGAACGGAAGGAAGAACCGGTTAAAATAAAAAACAACGCTCTTAACGACAGCCGCACGTTTATACTCGCTCTGCTCGCACTGGCGCTTTTGATCGGGCTTGTGATTCCTTCCGGCGTAGTATTGTCCGGAGTCGATGAGTTCTCGTATTCAACGACCGGAGATCTCGTCTCGCCGCTCCGTTTCGTGTTTTACACCATACTGCAAGCGGGCGGATTTTTTCTTTGGGGTATATGTCTGTACTTTCTGTTTCAGGGAAAAACCAGGGTAATTCTGACAACTGCCGCGGTCTCGTTACTTATAATGTCGGTAATGGATACGTTTGTTTACTGGAAAGCCGAAGGATTTCTTACCCAAGAGCTTGTTTTGAACATTTATCGCAAACCTAAGTCAAGTCAGCAGAATATCTCTCTCTTGGTGATAATAGCGCTGTCGACGGCGGCGTTCTTTTTAATGAGGATTAGGCGAAAACAGATAATAATATCCATACTATTTATAACGGTTATTTCATTCGCGATTTTCGGAATAACCGATGTTGTAAAGACAAACGCAATGTTTGCTGATTTGAAAAAACAGGGAACCGCGCACAAAAACAATAACGGTAATGTCGATGTCGTGGACCAAGTCTTTAAATTTTCAAGGAACGGAAAAAACATTGTTTTCTTAATGATGGATAGGGTACAGTCTCAGCATATACCTTTTATATTTGAGGAAAAGCCGGAACTCAAAGAATCGTTTCGCGGATTTACGTACTATCCCAATATGGTATCTAATGGCGGGCATACGCTTTACGCGGCACCTGCGCTTTTCGGCGGATATTATTATACTCCCTACGCAATACAAAAGCGTACGGAGCAAACGCTAAAAGATAAATATAACGAAAGTTTTCAGGTTCTTCCGAGGCTTATGGCGTCAAATGATTTTGCGGTGTCTGTGTCCAACCTACCTTTATTTGTTTATAGTAACACAACAGAGATTGCCAAACAAATTTTTGCAGACAATGAAAACATAGAAGTAACCGAAATTATCGAGAAATATATAGACAGTTATTATCGCGGACGCTTTCCTATTGTAAACGACGCGATTAAGGTCAAAGATTACGATCGTGTGGTAAAGAAAAATATGTTCCAGTTTTCACTTTTTAAATGTTCTCCGTACGCTATGCGCACCAAGGTATATAACAAGGGCACCTATATGAACGTTGACGGCGGAGGTAGAAGCTTCGCCGGTAATTACAACAGAGAGGTGTTGAAAAATTATCTCTCGCTCTTAATTTATCCGCAAATGACAAAAATCACCGACGACGATAAAAATCACTGCGTCATAGCGGTTAATGAGCTTGCTCACGCCCCATGTTTTCTCCAATATCCTAATTATGAGTTGGTTGCCACGCTAACAAATAAGGGAAACGGAATATTTTCAAACGATCCGCAATACCATGTCACCATGCTCAGTTTTTTATTAATATCAAAGTGGTTTGACTATTTGAAAGAAAACGGCGTTTGGGATAATACTAGGATTATTATTGCGTCAGACCACGGATGCCCTGTGCCTAATAATAATATTCCTATCAATATCGCTCTGCCAAGCGGCGACAAACTGCAAAGATTCAACAATTTGCTGATGGTTAAAGATTTTGGAGCGTCAAAAGAATTTTCGACCGACTCCGCCTTTATGACAAGCGCCGACGTTCCGGCTATCATGGTAAAAGACATTATAGATAATCCGGTGAACCCATTCACATCAGAACCGTTTTATACGGACAAAGATAGCGGAGTACTTGTACCTACTATCGATTGGATACACCAGTCAAAACACGGTAAATACACATTTAATATTAACAACAACGAATGGTTGAAAGTTAAAGAAAATATTTTTAAAAAAGAAAATTGGACGTTGTTTTATTTCCAATAATATCAAGAAACGAGCCGGACGGCGCCTTTCCGAACCTCTCAAATCTATATGTTAATTTGTGTATGTCGCATTTCGCGGTAATTTCCTTGTAAATGTGAGGATCAAATTTATTTATAGATACAACCTGAAGCCTATGGCAATCCGTGTCGCCTACTATCTCGCAATTTAAACCGTTCCACTCGCTTCTTTGCATCATTCTGTTAAAACAGATCTGAAAAATAAAGTAATGCCCTATCCGCTTCTCTCTTTTCCAATACTCAAGATGTATAGAAAGAAGATCGTCGATTATTTTATTACGCGGTTTCGCGATAATAAAAGAGTTCAGCATCCTTATTTGATAGTCCGGTTTCCAAGAGAAGTACAGAGGGTCAAATTTTTTATATATATCGGCGTCCGGCGGCGGCGTTTCGGAACGTTGAAACGCGAAGAAATCATTTTGCAGCAAGTTATCCGCAATCGGATTAGTCAAATAAATAGTGGCGTCTAGCCACACCCCGCCGTAAGCGGAAAGCAGGTATAGGCGAACGAGGTTAGATAGCTTCGTGTTGTTAAAACGGCCTTTGCCTAACTTTTGCCAAACGAAACTCGGTAAATCCACATAATCATTTACGGTTTTACCGGTCAATAAAATTATCTCGTGGCCGTTGCTGTGTTCTTTGACGGAATTAAGGCAACTGATAACCGTCTTTGGGGTATCGGCGCCTATTTCTTGATGCCAATACTGCCAAAAAATTTTTTTACCTACCAAATCCGGCTTTTTAGGGATCGCGCGGAACCGCTCTATCTTTCCGTTCAAAAAATCATCTATGTAGCCGTCCAATTTCTTTGCGGCTTTGCGTTGCGACGGGACGCTCTTTAGCGCCCTTACAACCTTAAAAGCCTGCTTTATCTTAAACAACGCGATTTTAGCGATATCGGTGAATTTAGCCATTTTTATCTCCTACATAAACCACTTTTTTATAGAGTGCAAGAATCTGCTCGGTTTTTTAATCTTGTGAAGACGCATAAACTCACTCGAAAGTTTACGAGCTTCCCGCATATTGTCGCGCAGTTGTCTTTCGCGCGATATATCGTAAGTTTTGTTTAAAATAGAGTTGCCGCGGTGTTTATAGAAATACACGGCGCTCGGGCAAAGAACAAGCTTATTAGCGTAATAAACCATTGGGATAGTAACGGGTTTATCCTCCATAATCGCCAAATCCGGAAACGACAAGTTATGAGTGTTCCAAAAACTTCTTCTTATTAAATACCGCCACACCCAGCCCTGAATAGTAACGGCGCTCTTATTTATCTTATCCGCAACTGTTGATAATACCTCGTTTTTCTTAAACCAAATGCTGTTTAACGGCTTTTTTTCAAAAAAAACCGAACACGCGGCCACATCGGCTT
>Ga0268262_10003436_pt1 | contig 17135 bp, 19 predicted proteins | sample TergutNc150P3_FD_190354 | JGI IMG/M metagenome (GOLD analysis project Ga0268262, IMG submission 190354) | Nasutitermes corniger P3 segment gut microbial community from laboratory colony in Florida, USA - Nc150 P3 (SPAdes) (version 2) | ecosystem: Host-associated > Arthropoda: Insects >... | reverse complement strand
CCCATTTTTTACGTCTAATAAGTATGGAAGAAAAAAAATTATTGCCGCGAGAGAGAATTTTTGCTGGAGAGCTAGCAAAATTGAGCATAGAAGAGCTGCTTTGCGTTGTTTTGGGCAGGGGAGTTGCTGGAAAGAGCGTTTTTGAGCTTGCAAAGGAAATAGCAGGGCTTTTGGAGAGAAAGTCCAGAATACCCTCAATGGAAGAGCTTTTGAAGGTTAAAGGGCTGGGGCTTGCAAAATCTGCCCAAATACTGGCCTGTTTGGAGCTTTCTGGCCGTTTTATGCTTGGAATGCGAGATGAGGCCATACGCAGCCCGGCGGAGCTTGTACCCCTGCTTTCCTTCTTGAAGCATTCAAATCAGGAAAATATGGTATTGATCACCTTAAACGGAGGCAATAAGGTGATAAAAATCCACAGCATAACAGTAGGAACGGCAAATTCAGCCCCAATACACCCTAGGGAGGCTTTTGCACTGGCAATAGAGGATAGGGCAGTGGCAGTTGTCTTTGCCCATAATCACCCTTCTGGAAATTACGAGCCGAGCATGGAAGACCTGATTTTAACCCAAAAATTATGCGCAGCAGGTAAGATATTGCAAATCCCTGTATTAGACCATTTGGTGATAAGTTCCTCTGGTTATACTAGCATAAAAAGTGGGTGGGGAGAGTATTTTGAGAAAATTTATCCTTGACAAAATACCAAAAATTTTCTATATTTTGTGTACTGTTTGAATTTAAGCACTATATCTAGTAGGAGTAGAAATGTTAACCTTGAGTTTAACGCCAAATGCCGTTAAGGTGCTGGAAAGCCGTTACTTGCATAAAGATGAAAAAGGCAAGTGCACCGAAACGCCAGAAGATTTGTTTTTGAGAGTCGCGAAAACCGTAGCCTCTGCCGAAAGCCTTTACAGCAAAGACCCGGCAATAGTAGAAGAGTACACCGAGAAATTCTACGATTTGATGGCAGGTGGGCGCTTTTTGCCAAATAGCCCCACCCTTATGAGCGCAGGCCGCGGAGGAGATGGAATGCTCTCCGCTTGCTTTGTTTTGCCCATAGAAGATTCCATAGACGGTATCTTTAGCACCGTCAAAGCCACCGCTATGATTCAAAAAGCAGGTGGCGGCACAGGATTTTCTTTTGACAGGCTGCGACCAACGGGTGATTACATAAAATCCAGCGGGGGAACAACCAGCGGGCCAATTAGCTTTTGGAGAGTGCTTTCCGAGGCCACAAATGCCATTCAGCAGGGGGCATTCCGGCGCGGTGCCAATATGGGCATGATGAGCATTACCCACCCAGACATAATAACCTTCATTTTTGCAAAGCAAGATTTGAAAGCCTTTACGAATTTCAACATATCCGTGAAAATGCCGGATTCGTGGATGCAGGCATACAAAGAAAACCCAGATGGGGCGCACGAGGTTTTTAACCCTCGCACCAAAAAAGGATATGTGGTTCCAAAGCAGCTTATACCTGGCAAATACGATATTTCGAAATTATTTAATTTGGAAGATTACAATGCCCTTCCAGTAATAGAACGCCCTGCAGTTTGGACAAAGCGCGAAGTTTTCAGGGTTATAGTGGATTGCGCATGGCGCACTGGCGAACCTGGGCTTATTTTCATAGATGCCATAAATAGGGCAAATCCAACTCCAAATATTGGCGAAATAGAGGCAACCAATCCATGCGGTGAGCAACCTCTTTTGCCTTATGAGGCTTGCAACCTAGGCTCTATAAATGTATCTGCCTTTATACACAAAAATGAAGATGGCAAGGTTGAAGTTCTGCGCGAGGCTCTTGTTGAAACAGTTCATTTGGCAACACGTTTTTTGGATAACATAATAGATGTAAATAAATACCCTATACAAGAAATTGATACCATGTGCAAAGGTAACCGCAAAATAGGGCTTGGCGTAATGGGTTTTGCAGATGCTCTTTACAAACAGGGAATTCCATACAACAGCGAGCAGGGAATTTCCATTGGCGAGCGAATTATGCAGGTGATTAACGAGGAATCTCACAACGCATCTGAAATGCTTGCGACCGAGCGCGGCAAATTCCCCAACTGGGCAGGCTCTGTGTGGGACACTGTTCAAAAACGCCCAATGCGAAATTCGGCAACCACAACTGTTGCCCCAACCGGAACTGTTTCCATTATAGCGAACTGCTCCGGTGGAATTGAGCCTATGTTCAGCCTTGCATTTTTCCGCAATGTTTTAGATGGGCAGAGGCTTGTTGAAATAAATCCCGTGTTTGAGGAAGTTTCAAAGAATAAAAATTTTTACAGCCAGGAATTGCTGGAAAAAATTGCAGAGAACGGAACTTTGGCGCATATTGAGGATATTCCCGAAGATGTTCGCAAGGTGTTCGTTTGTTCGCATGATATTGTTCCAGAATGGCACGTTAAAATGCAGGCCGCATTCCAAAAAAATTGCGATAGCTCAATTTCAAAAACAATAAATTTGCCACACGATGCCACCCAAGAAGATGTTGAAAATGTTTATATGCTAGCTTGGTCATTAAAATGCAAAGGTGTTACAGTTTATAGAGATGGTTGCCGCGAAAATCAACCGATGGCACTTTCAAAATCGGAATCTGGCCAAGCAGAGGGAAAAGTTGCAGAAACACGCCGCGACCCAAGCGAATTTAAAATTCGCAAGCCAATTAAAACCCCAACCATGCTACCCGCCGTGCGCATGAGGCAAACAACGCCCTTTGGGCACATGCACATAGCGGTTACGGTGGATCCCATCACCGGCAGGGAAATGGAAATTTTTGCGCAACTTGGAAAAGCAGGGGATGTTGCTTCTTCAGATTTAGAAGCGATAAGCCGCATGGTGAGCCTATACTTGCGCATTGGCGGTTGTTTAGAAGATATAATTGAACAGTTAGAAGGCATTGGAAGCCACATGGCAATTCCCTCCAAAGATGGCAAGGTTATAAGCCTTGCAGATGCCCTTGGGAAAAGCTTGCGCCGCTATAATCTGGCAAAGCGCACTTATGGGTTAACCAATATTTTAACAGGCAAAATAAACTTTGATGAATTGCCAACATTAAAAGATTTGGAGCAACAAGACAGTTATATCATTTCGTTGGAAGCAGGGGTTCAGTCTAAACCTCTGGTTGAGTCAGCATCAACGGATTCCAATCTTTACAAGGCAAAGTGCCCGGAATGCAATAGAGTTCTGTCTTTTATTGAGGGATGCGTTAAGTGCACAGGCTGCGGATACAGCAAGTGCTAATACTTTTGGGTTAGCTTGATAAAGCCTTCTTGAATTTCATTGTCAATGCTGTCTATGCGAATTCCAAAGCCGGGTGCGTGGAAATGCCTTTCCCCCCATTCTAGCTTTCGCACTATGGTTCCATGCAAAAAATAATTTTCGCTGAGTTCCAAAATTTGGATTTTAACTTTATCTGAGACGTGCAAGCCGCTAGCTCTATCTACAATGAAAAAACCGCTTTCCGATACGTTTACAGAGGTACATAAAAACTCTTTAGATTTGCCTTTATGTTTCCAATATAAACGCAAATTCAAATTAAGCGGTACCCTCTTGTGCCTTCTCAATATTCTGGCATCAAAATTGGCGCAATAGTTTTCCAAAAAATCCTGCAAGGAAACTTGGCTTCTTTTGCTTAAAATTGTAAGTTCCATTTCGTTGTTTTCTTTGCAATAGCGAATTCTGGCCGCTGGATATATATTTTCAATATTGGACATGAGTTCTTTTATATAAATGGAGGATTTTATATAAGTTGGGATATCAATTAAAATTCCATTGCATTTAGTTGAATGCAAAACGGGCTGGCATTGCTCTTCGTTTTCTATTTCCACAACTTGTACATTGAATTTACTGAGTAATTCTCTGTATTCGCTATTATTTTTGCTTTCAAAGCTAAATAAGCATATAACCAAGTTAGAAAGCTTGTTTTCACCTTTTGAAGGACGAGTCATGCCCTAAATATAGAAATTTCAACCCAAACCAAGGAGATAAAATGTTTACCGGATAACAGTGGCTTTTACTATATTTCTTTTATGCGTCACATAATTTTATTTCTCGCTCTTGCATCTTTTTCTTTTGCACAACCTTTAACGCTGGGCAGCCCTAAAAACGAAGAAACCGTACATTCCCCTTGGCTCAATGTGGGTTTGGGAATTGGTATTTTAAACCCAAAGGCTTTTGTAAATCCTGCTATCTTAGTTGGGATTCAGTTTGCAGAGCTATCGGCTCTAACCCTTGAGCTAGATTTCACCCTTCCAAATGGAGGAGCGGGTTTTTGGTTTGGCTTTGAGCAGCAGTTTATTAAAAGGGAAATAACTCCTTTTATTGAAGCTCAGTTAGGAGCCAGAGATCCTGGTAAAAGCGATGTTGGACTAGCTGGCAGTTTGAACGGCGGTCTTATATTTTTCCGAGAGAGCCAGTTCCGCGTACGCTTAAAAGGCGGTTATGAGCTTATATTCAATGAAAACAAGGATAAATCTTGGAATGTGGAAGGTGGGGTTCTCTTCGCAATTGGGAGAGCCGGGCTAAAAACCATAAAAACAGATTAAATAATTTTCTAATTTTGGAGAGCCACGGAATGTAGCTCAGCCTGGTAGAGTACTTGAATGGGGTTCAAGTGGTCGGTGGTTCGAATCCACTCATTCCGATAGTCCCAATTGTAACCTGTACCCCTATATTATATACTTTTCCTCTGTCTCTTTGAGGATTTCCATAAATTCTGCCGGAGATTCAACATTGTTGAGTTCCGCGCTTAATTTTGCCTTTTTGCTCACCAAATGGCTTATTGCAGAAAGTATATTCAAATGAGGACCAACAGTAAAATCTGGGCTTATTATCAAGAAAAACAAACTCACAGGCTTGCCATCCAAGGCTTTATATTCTATGCCGCTTTCTGAAGTTGCCGCAGCGCAATATAGCTGCTTTACCAAAGCAGTTCTTGCGTGGGGAATGGCTATTCCGTGGCCAATGCCGGTACTTCTAACTTTTTCGCGTGCCAAAACCTCATTCAAAAGATCTTCGCAAATATCCGGACTAAATTCATCTGAGAGCATTTGCACCATTTCACGCAAAATACCATCCGCACTTGTGCTTGACGAGTGGATGATTATATGTTTTTCAGAAAGCTGCTCTGATAAACGAATAATATTATACATAGTTCAAAAATAGATAATTTAAATGTTATTTATATGTATTCAAAGCCATTTGTGCTTTTTTTGCTTCTGAACTTTGAGGCGAAGTAGAGATAACTTTTTGAAGTTGTTCCCTGCCCTGCTTCTCACCTATTTTATTTTTCAAACGCAAACTTCCGCACAAAAGCAATGCCGAAACAGAAAGCTTGGAGCCGAGGCTCCCCTCTATGGCTTGCTCCAAATAGCTTATGGCCTGCACGGGCTCGCTTTTTGCGCATTCGGCAGCTTTGCGTAGCAATGCCACTTGTACTTTTATTGGCTGTGCATGCCAAGGAGTATTTGCTTTCTTAGGAGCTGCTGTTTGCTTAGAAGATGGTTCTTTTTTTACACGCTCGCTTTTATAAGAAATTTGGGTTCTCCTGCCACCCGAAAGACGAAGTAGCAAAAAAGTAAAAAGCAAAAGCACCGCGCAGGCGGCAGCAAGAGAAGCCAAGCCGCCGGAGTTCAAATCTGGAACATGCTGTTCGTCTAATTCTTTCAAAAATACATAGCTTTTATATTCGGGGCTTTGCATTGTGCGCTGCTTGTACTGTTCCATCTGTGAACGCCATTCTGCGAATTGCTCCGAATAAGCGAGGCAAGGTTCAAGGTCTTCATCGCAACCTTTATCGTTTTGCCGCAGCCAGCTTGAATAAATAGCTTCTGCCCTAGGCTCTAACTCACTTAGCGCATTATATTTGCGTTCTGTTTCAAAAAATATATATACAGATGCACCCACAGCACCTACAGCTATCATAACAAGAAGAATGCGAAAAAACTTCACACCTGAGAATATAGTAAATAACTAAAATTCCATCCCAAAAATTCTTATCTCCGAAATTGCCAAATCATCGTTTTTGGAATCGTTCTGAAAGCTTTTGAGTTCAAACATAAGTTCGGTAACTTCCACGGGGATCCAAGGTATATATTGAACTCCGAGTTTGTCTTCCAAAGAAATTTTTCGCACGGAAGATTGCTCGTTCACTTTATGTTCCTTAACAGTGGAGTTTGCATAGCGAATCCAAATATCTTTTGGCTTATTGTATTTTTGAAAATTATCCCAATCGCTTTGGTTGCCTATAGCTATGCCTAAATTGCTTATAAAAACGGGTTTTGCAAATCTTATGGTCATTAAAATTCCGCTGTTTGCCCTTAACGCCGAATTTTTTTGTACCATCCAAACCGTCCCTAAATCCCCATCAAAAAGCGAATTTATAGAGGTTTCAGACTGAACGCTTTGCAACATCCACGACTGGGTTGGCTTTAAGCAATTGATTGCAGGCAAACTTTCTGGTGCTTTTTTAAAAGAGAGGAGAAGTATCATTATAACCAGCAAAAAGGGCAAAATAATGCACAGAAGCAAAAACATTGCGCGTTCTGCTTTTGAAAGCCTGCCCGCAAAAGATTTTGGTGCCTCTTGCGGAGTGGTGCCACTCATAATGTTTTTTAAATCCTCTATAAACATCACAAATTTTTTATAACGCTGTTCGGTTTTCTTTTCAAGGCATTTGAAAATTATTTTTTCCAATTCTTCAGAAACCTCTTCATTCTTTTTTCTCAAAGATTTGGGTGTTTCGTGCAAATGCCTGTTTAAAATGGAAAGCGATGCCCCACCCACAAAAGGAGGGTCGCCGGAGAGCATTTCGTAAAAAACTATTCCAAAGCTGTAAATATCGCTCTGATGGGTTACATTTTTGTTCTGGCACTGCTCAGGAGACATATATTCAGGTGTTCCCATTGTCATGCCTGGGTTTGTGAGCCTCTGCGAGGTTGTTGTTATTGAAATTCCAAAATCTATTATGCAAACCTCGTTATTCTTCATTATCATTATATTGGAGGGCTTTATATCTCTGTGTATAACTCCGCGTTCGTGCGCATATTCCAAGCCCCTTGCTATTTGCCAGGCTATGTAAATGGCTTTTTTCACAGGCAGCTTTTTTTCCCTTTTAATGATATCGGAGAGCGACTCCCCCTCTACGAAGGTCATCGCGATGAATATTTTGTCGTCTTGCTTGCCAAAGTCATAAACGGTTGCCAAATTCTGATGGTTTAATTCCTTCATGGACTGGGCTTCGCTATAAAAGCGTTTTTCCGCCTCTTTTTCCTCTTCGCTATCTCCTTCTATATGCAAAACCTTTAAAGCAACACTTCTATTCAACTTAATTTGCCTAGCCTTATAAACGCTCCCCATGCCACCTTTTCCGAGTATGCCAAGGAGTTCGTAATCTGCATTGAAAAGCTTAGGAAATGTTTCGCTCATTGCAGGTAATATAGTAAAGTTAGCCTGCGGCTTTGGCTATTTTGTAGCAGAGGCTGGAGTTGTTTTCTAGGGAAAAAAATGCAAGAGCAACTTGAGCCACAGATAACTTGCCTTCTTTTTGAGCGCAAATAAATTGTTTCAAAATTTCCTCTTTGTAGCTAGTTTTATTGCCCATATTGTATTTGTCAAAGCAAACTAACTCAGGTTCTGCAATTCCGTTTGCATCCACATAGCGCCTATAGCCATCGTTTATTTCGTTATCGGATATTATAAGGGTTTCTAATATTCCGCAACCTATGTTGAAAGCTATTTCGTGGGTTATGCTAGCTTCTGCATCGCATAATTTTTTGTTATAGCTGCCAAATACATTGAAGGAATGTCCATCTGTGTTATCTACAAAAGCTACATAAAACAAGGCTGCAACTTTGTGTCTGTCCAGTTTGTCAGAATCTTGCATACCTATTAATCTTCTGAATTTTTTCCTTTCATTTTCATACCTGCTATACACAGTTTCTCTGAAATTTCTATTATTTTCTCTAGCTTTTACTGTTTGCAAGCTGTGGTAAGAATCAAGCGGTTTCTTTATTTCTTTTTCTGCCGTTATTTCCCACAGTTTATAAAAAATTTCTCTATCCATAAAACTACCAAGAACTTTTACGCTCACGCCACTCAACATTCTTTATATCTGTTTCGTGATTTATAGGTTTTAGCAACTCCTTTACCTGAGACTCTTTATTTTCATCAAAATTATCAGGATTATCGCCGACTATTTCGATGATTTTCAAAGAAAGCGTTTTTGAGGACATTTGAAATACTCCTTTTGTTTGTGAAGCTCCAAAGGGAAAATATACAAAAAGTTACGCCTCTCGTTTAACCACATCTAACTTTTTTATCAAAACATATATAGAAGTGGAAGGATTTTCATTAACCTTTAAACTTTCGGCCCTTTTTATAGCTTCCTCTTTATTTATAGATAAAATCCCTTTTAAAGAAGCGTTCAATATTCCTTTTTTATAACCGTTTATGTGTTTTTCAAGCTCCGATAGGCACCGGGAGCTTGTAAGTTCAGCATTTTGCGATTGATAATGAAGCAAATACCAAATCTCAAAACAGGGATTTGACAGTAGCATCTCTGCATTTTTAATCAATCTCAGTTTTGTAGCAATTTCAGGTATATCAGAATCATAAATCAGAAAAGTTTCGTCTTTTTTGTGTTTTGTGTGATTGCTCTTGGCATTGTTTATATACCTTTCATTTATATCGCCCCCTTTTTTCTTTACTTTAATTTCAATAGGAAGCTTGTATTGGAAGCGTAAATAATTTACATACGTCTCTTCTGTTTTTCCTTCGCAAAAAACGAAAAAAGTTGGTCTTATCTTTTTATTTTTAGATATTCGCTTTGTTTTCATATTGCTATGCTCCTAAGACTTTCCAAAGAATTATCTATATACGGAATTGCGTCAAACCTTCCTTGCGAATAAGATTTTTCAAGATTCATATTGTCCCTGAAATCTTTGTAGTCAAACAGCGAATACAGGTCGCTTGAGCCATCTTCTTTTTTATTCACAAAATAAATCTGGTCTTTGCGCAGTTTGTTTAAATTGAGCAAGTTTGTGTTATGTGTGGTAAAAATAATCTGCGCAAAATTGCTTGCATGAAACAGCTCAATTATGTACTCTACAATTTTATTATGCAAACTGGTTTCAATTTCATCTATCAACATAACTTTGTTGTTTTTTACGATATCTATTACTACCAGCATCATTAAAAAAAGCACCTGCGTACCTTTGGATTCTTCGGACATTAAATCAAATTGAACATCCTTGTTTGCTTTATGAAAGGTTTTGAAAAACAACCCATCTTTTTTTTTCAAACTTATATCAACAATATCGCTATCAGCCATACTAAGTGCTTTTAGTAAATGTTTTCTATTTTGATTATAAAGCTCTTCTACTTCTTTATCGTTTAGATTTGGATAACCGAGAACTAAAGAATTATTAAAGAATTTAAAAATCAATTTTGGAATTTCCCTGTCCAGCTGACTGGCTCTTGATATATAAAGCGTTTTGCGTGAAGTATTTTCCGCCACATCCATAGGCTTAGATATTGCGGAAGAAAAACTATATACTTTATTTTTCTCTTTCCCGTTCTTCTCATTTCTGGTAAAAATTTTGGCACGCCTTCCATTAGGATAATAGTATAATTCCTCTTTTACTATTTCGGTCTTTGTAAGCGAAAAAGAATATTCATATTCAATTTCATTTATAATGAATTTTATGAGAAAACAGCTTTCTTTTTTGCTGTACTCATCAAATTTGAAAGGAGAGAAATTAAAGACTGTATTTTCATTATGCAAATGAGATAATATCACCATTGAACAGCAATAACGAATTGCATTTATAATATTGCTTTTGCCGGATGCATTGGCTCCGTAAATTACAGTTGATTTAAGAATCTGTTCATTTTTGCATTTAAACGTATTATTTGTTAAATCTAAATTCTTTCTTGAGTGGCTGTCGCTGGCCCTCATATCCAAAACAATTTCCTCTTTTATAGAGAAAAAATTGCTTAAACGAACTTCCAATATCATTTTAACCTCAAATTTTGCAGATTTCCTACAAATATAGAAAATAAAATCACTTTCGTCAATGCTTTGATTTGGAACCTTTTAGGGCAAGTTTCCTCACCCAGCCCACAAAAAACCGCATTTTTAAGCAAATTGTAAAAAAAATGTAATTTTTTTGTCTATTATTAGTTATTTTATATATATTTATATAGATTAGCTTGGAGGTTTTTATGAAAAAATTATTGTTACCGCTTTTCGCAACAATGGCTCTGGTTTCCCAAGCATGGGGACAATATCAGGTTTGTGCCTCTCCCAACAAAGGATATTGCAAATGGACTAATTGTGATCCAATAGCAATTGAGCCTGGTGCAAATTGGAGCAAAGCAACTTGTGAAGAAGCTTATGATAATTGTGTAGAGAATGGTATTCTTTATACCGATGATAAGTGTACTGTTTGGTCTGGCAAAGGTAATGACCCTAACTTTAACAATGGTACTCCTCTATGGTGCAAATGGGCTTCAAGTTGCCACCCTCTAAAAAACCAAACTGAATATGACAAATGCAAAAAAGACGGTTCTGTATTTAAAACCGTTCCTGACGCAGGTGTTGGCGATGGCAAATCTTGCCAGGGTGGTACTTGGAATGGCGAAGGGAAAAATCCAAACGCCGTTGTCTTGGGGTGCTGCCAATGGAATACTGGAACTGAGTGCTGGGAAATATTTGATGAAATAGATGAGGATGGCAAAACAGGAGCGCAAAGAGTTGAGAACTGCAAAAGCGGCTCCAACAAATTCTGGAATGGAGTGTGTCCTGCCCCAAATGATGGCACCTGCCCCGCTACTCCTCCCGTAAACGGTGGCACCTCTTCCGCTGGCAACAGCAGCAACCCAAGCTCGTCCTCTGGTGGCACAAACCCACCCTCATCTTCTAGCATCCCAAGCTCATCTTCAGCAGTTATCATTAGAACTAACGGTTACGCCATATTCCCTTATGATATTAGCAACACAACAACAGAAGACAAAGGAGCCGAATCAAAATCTGTTTGGGGTACCGATGTCTCTGCTTATGTTTTCCCCGAAGAAGGTGACAACCATGCCTCATTCAAAAATCCCACAAATCCACACTATACCGATGGCAAACTCGCAGTAGATGAAGGAGTGTTAAAACTGAAAGACGTTAATCTAGGCACAAGCCCGGGTACAAACGACTACTATCCAGGTGCTTTCTTGCAGATTAAAGCAGGAGCAAAAGATGGTAAAAAAATTGAAGATTGCACAAGTGGTTTTTCTTATTGGTACAAAGGTGATGCACACTGGTTCATACTTGAGTTCGACCCAAATGTCTGCGGCAGTGCCACCTCTGATGGTTCCAATAAATGGGGCAAAAAGATAACCACTGCTGCTTCTATTAATTGGAAGCAAGCTACCATTGCTTTAAGCGACCTGCCATTAGCAAATACTTGGGAGGGTGCAAATTGCAAGGCATCAAATGCAAAAGATGTTAAATTGGATAAAGTAACACAAATAGCTTGGGGCTTTGACGACAAACAAACCGGCACTAACCTTATGATAGGTGATATTGTTTGCCTAGGTTCTGGGAATTATGAAACTAAATCGCCAGCTAACTCAATAACCACAAGTACCGGTTACTTTGGTGGAAGCACCAGCCCAATCTTATCTCACAACAACGCACCTGTTTCTGGCTTAAACCTAACCCATTTTGCTCGCAACCTGCAAATAGCTACTAGCAAAAACGCAACAGTATCTATGTTTGATATACACGGCAAACAAGTATTCACCCAAAAGGTACTGAGCGGAACAACAACCATTAGCTTAACAAACCAGAGACAAGGCATCTACTACGTAGTCGCAAAATCTGGCTCGCAAAAGCAAATCGTAAAAATCATATTGAAATAACACATTGATTATTGATAATGGCAACCCAAGTGGTTGCCATTTTTTATTATCTCATTCCCTCAATAAATTCCTTAAACTTAGGCACCGCCACACTAATGGTTGGAAGCGAAGCCGTAAAAGAAAATCTAACGCAAGAATCATTGCCAAAGGCAATGCCCGGAACCAAAACCAAACCCTGCTCATCTAGCAAAGCCTTGCAAAACTCTATTGAATTTGAAACTAGGGTTCCAGCTTCCGTTTTTTTGCCATAATGCGAACCAACATCCACAAACAAATAAAAAGCTCCCTCTGGATTCAAAAAATCAATGTCAGGAACGGATTCAAAAATCTCGCTCATCCTGAGCATCCTTTCGGAAAATTCCTGCCGCATCACAAGCACCGAATCAAAAGGGCCATTCAAAGCTGCTATCGCGCCATATTGCGAAATATTGGAAGGATGGTGCGTGGTTTGCCCCTGCACTTTAGTTATTCCATTTGCTAGCTCCTTAGGAGCGGCAAGATAGCCTATTCTCCAGCCTGTCATGCAATAGGCCTTTGAAAATCCATTCACCAATATAGTTCTCTCTTGCATACCGGGCAGTGTAGCTATTGAAATGGATGGCTCCTTTGTGTAAATCAAATGCTCGTAAATTTCATCTGTTATACAATATAAATCGTTTTCCACTATCACTTTTGCAAAAGATTCCAGCTCTTCTTTGCTATAAACAACCCCAGTTGGATTGCAAGGGCTATTCAATATCATGGCTTTGGTTTTGGGTGTTATGGCTTTTGAAATTTGCTCTGCCTTTAATCTAAACTTATTTTCTTTGGTGCATTCCAAAAATACAGGCTTGCCATTGAAATACTTCACCACTGCCGGATAAGTACCCCAATAGGGAGCCGGTATAAGCACCTCATCGTCTGCATTTACCAAGGCAGCTATGGCATTAGAAACGGCATGTTTAGCCCCAGATGTGGCTACTATTTGCTCCGGCGCATAAACAAGTTTATTCTCCCTTAAAAGCTTCTCGCTCACAGCCTCCTTGAACGAGTGCATTCCGCTTGGGGCAGTATAACGGGTCATACCCTTGTTTACAGACCTTATGGCCGCTTCTTTCACGTGAATGGGCGTGTCAAAATTTGGCTCTCCAACCCCAAGGTTCCAGATAGACCTTCCCTCCGTGGATAAACGTTTGGCAAGTGAATCTATTTCAACCGTCATGGAAAGCTGAATTTCATTCATCCTATTTGCAAAAGGCTTCATAAATGCCTCCAATACTCTCTAATATGGAGAAATTAGAAAAACTTTGTAATTTATACTCAGATGATAGCTTTGCATATACTAGCCCTGTTTTTAATGATACTTGCAAATGCTCTGTTTGTTTTGATAGAGATAGCTGTGGTTTCTGCAAGGCCCTCCCTTTTGCGACAAATGCAACAGGAAAATAAATGGGGAGCCTCTCAAGCTCTGGCAATACTGGAAGACCCAAATGTGTTCCTATCAACAGCGCAAATAGGCATAACCCTTGTTGGGGTTTTGTCTGGTGCTTATGGTGGCGCAACTCTGGCAGAACCTCTTGAGCTTTTTTTATCAACCCTGCCGGTGATAAATGAATACGCAAATATGATAGCCTTGCCATTTATAGTTATAACCGTCTCCTATTTTTCTTTAATAGTTGGCGAGCTTGTACCTAAGAGGCTAGCCTTGCAATTTGCAGAAAAAATATCCTGCATTTCTGCACCGCCTATGAATGTACTTGCCACAATATTAAAACCCCTAGTTTGGTTTTTTGATTTTTCTGGCGACATAATACTTCGCCCCTTTAATTTGCACGAAAGCATAAAACGCCCTGTCACAGCAGAAGAGCTTCAGCAAATGGCTACCCAAGGGCACCAAGAAGGCAGCATAGAAAAAGATGAACTCTATATGGTAAAAAGAGTTTTCAGTTTATCCGACAGAACCTTAGCCTCTGTTATGGTGCCGAGGATAATGGTGGAGTGGCTAAAGCTGGATATGGATAAAGATGAATTGCGTGGAATAGTTATGCTCAGCCAGTTTTCGCATTTTCCGGTTGCAAAAGAGAGTTTGGAAAACCCAATAGGAACAGTAGATGCTCGCGACCTGCTCTGCCAGCTCGCCGCAGGCGGCGAATTGAATATGCAAGCTATGCTAAGACCACCGCTATTCCTTCCAGAATCCATAAATGCCTTAGATGCTCTGCACAAAATGCAAAAGATAAAAGACCCTATGGCTCTTGTAATAGACCAATACGGCGTTTGCAGCGGCATAGCCACCATAGAAGACATCACTTCTGTGCTGGTTGCAGAAACCGAACTTCCACAGTTGCCTGTTAACGGTTTGAAAATGCAGGATAATGCTTGGGTAGCAGATGGCTTAATGGATATTCATTCCATAAAGGAAATGTTTTCCTTTTCTGAACTGCCCGGAGAAAACCCCGATTCTTACCACACTCTTGGCGGAATGGCTATGTGCGTTTTAAACAAAATTCCACAGCAAGGCGATATTTTTGAATGGAAAAAATTGCAGTTTGAGATTTTGAGCATGAACGGCCAAAGAGTGGATAAAGTTAAGATAAGCAAAATTACATAGCGAAAAATGAATTCCTTTATACCAAAAAAACTCCTGACATTCACAATTATCTGCGCAGTTTTCTCGCGCATAGCTCTGTTCTTTGCTCTTTTTCAAATATCAAATTTAACAAAAATGGGATATGAATTTTTCATAGCGATTTTTCTCTTTGCCCTGCTCCATTTTTTTGCGCAAAAATTATCCCTTAATTTAGGCGGAGCCGCAAAAAAAAACTTGAGAACATATTTCCAAAACAAATTCCTAAACACCCTGCCAATTCAAGACCGCACCCAAAGAGGAATGCCGCTTCAAGAACTCTCCCTCCACTACATGAAAACCGCAGATTTAATGGAACCTTGGTATAGCCGTTTTTTGCCCAGCGCCTATATTGCCGTAGCCCTTCCAGCAATAATTTTATCTGTGATGTTTTTTATAGATAAAATTACATTTATAATCCTACTTTTCACAGGCTTATTGCTCCCGCTTTTTTTATTTTTGATAGGCAAAATAGCAAAGCGAAAATCCGAGGAGCAGTGGCAGAGTTTTTCAAGGCTAAGAGCATTTTTTTTGGAAAGCCTGCAAGGTTATAAAACCATAAAAATATTCAAGAAAGTGAAAGAGCGCGAAAAAGATTTAGAAATTGCAGAAAGCGAATTCAGCAAAAAAACCTTAGCCGTTTTAAAAACCGCCTTTCTCTCTGCACTTGTGCAGGAATGGGCGGCTTCGCTAAGCATAGCATTAGTTGCGGTTGGCTTGGCTCTGCGTTTGATGAGTGGCAGCATTGAATTTAGCACCGCATTTTTAGCCTTATTGCTAACTCCAGAATTTTACCGCCCAATAAGACAATTCGGCACAGCATTTCATACAGCGATAAATGCAAAAACAGCTTGGGAAAAAACAAATGACTATTAAATTACCCTTGCAAAAATCCCTAATTTACATATCCGGCCCTTCGGGCTGCGGAAAAACTCGTATGATTTTGGAAATGCTAGGGCACATTGAACCGCAGAACACCGATACAAAATTGATTTACGATGGCGATAAAAACGATATTGCATGGATGCCGCAAAATCCGGTTTGGTTCAAAGGAACTCTTTGGGAAAATCTTTGCCCTGTGGAAATGCGAGATTTCTCTGAGCTTAAAGCAGCTTTGGAGCGTGTGAATTTGGGGCATTTTACCAGCAGATTAAATGAGCAAGTTTTGGAATACGCAAATAATTTCAGCGGAGGCGAAAAACGGCGGCTGGCCTTGGCGAGAATAATTTTGCTGAACCGCCCCGTTTGGATTTTGGATGAGCCTTTTGCGGGTTTGGATGAAGCGAATGTGCGGGTAATTGAGAGTTTGTTGGAGAAGGAGAGCGAGGGTCGGAGTATTTTGTGTATTAGTCATCACGCAAAAACTGGAACTTTTCTAAATTACCCACTATGAACAGAAACATCACTATGGAGGTCCAAATGAAAAAGGTATTTATGTTAAGACAAGTTATGGTGCCAAGCAAAGAAAATTCTACGGTTTGGAAAGGGCTTACTCCAAGTATGAAAAAACCATTTAAAGCAGGAAGCAATTTTAAAAAAATTTCTAGAGAAGAACTTTATGATAGACACTAAATTACTCCCAACTCCTCAACCAAATAGATATCGCTACGGCAGTGCATATCCGAAATCCCATTAGCCATTTCCTTGTAAGTTCTGGACTTATAAAAAACATCAAGAGCTTCGCTGTACGAAATATTTTTCCGCTCACGAAAAAGCTCAATTATCCTTAAATATTTATGCCTCAAAAGAAGTTTATTCGCTTTCATTTTACTTCCTCGCTTGAAACAAATCGCAAATATTTATCCATTACTGATTGTTCTTTAAAACAATACTGAACATTTGGCTTATGGAAGTCGCGAGACTGGTAGCAACAGTGCTATCCCACCTCAGTGAAGAAGTGCCGTATAAGCCGAACGCCTCTATCCGTAAATATACAAAATTTTTAGAAAAACTGCGTAGCCAACCGTCCAAAATCCGTCTAAACACTTTTTGGACACATTAAAACCGCAAATACAGATTAAATTCACAGTTTTTGCAATGGCATAGTTGTTGCATTTACTATATAAAATTTGTATATTGTTCATAAGGAGATAAAAAATGTTAACAAATGCACAAGAAAAAACATTAGTTTCTGGTGGTAGTGCTACTAAGAGAGTTTATACCGTGGAAGAAGTTTTTGAGCATATTGACAAAAGATTAGTTGATGCTTTTGGAGAAGATTTTAAAGATAGGTTAAATCAAGAAAAAGCAAAACGAAATTTGTTATAATAGAATTTTATGCAACAATTTGAAATTCTCATTTTAGAAGAGGCATTAGCCGATATAGAAGAAGTTTTTGATTATATTGCCTACGAACTAAAATCACCCGACACAGCTATTGATTATCGTTTTGGGTTATTGGAAAAAATAAATTCTTTAAAAAATAATGCAAATATATTTGCTCCAAGTTCAAGAGAATTTTTGAAACTTCGTTATGGGCCAGATGTTTATACCATAAATTATAAGAAAATGGTTATTGTTTATAACATAGACGGAAATACAGCAGTTATTCGCAGAGTTATGGCTGGTGGGTTAGTTTTGTAATCGCCAATTGTATAGCTCAATTCTCAACCACTGCCCT
>Ga0268262_10003435_pt1 | contig 17136 bp, 15 predicted proteins | sample TergutNc150P3_FD_190354 | JGI IMG/M metagenome (GOLD analysis project Ga0268262, IMG submission 190354) | Nasutitermes corniger P3 segment gut microbial community from laboratory colony in Florida, USA - Nc150 P3 (SPAdes) (version 2) | ecosystem: Host-associated > Arthropoda: Insects >... | reverse complement strand
GAACCAGATATTCATTATCCATTTCTTTCAGAATATCCACATACTCCGTACTGCCCGGTAAGCATTTGATACTAAAACGTTTCATACTTAATTTGTCGGAAGAATTTAAGCCCCCCTTGAGAAATTTACCGAATTTCTTTACAATTATTGAATGAAAATTCGGCTGAAAATGTTCCTTGTAATACTGCCTTTAATCATTGTTCCGTTGGCCTTGGCGGAAACTGCGTCCTATTTTCAGGCTGTAAGCGGTATTACCCGCCTTGCCCGCCAGCTTTTGGGCTTTAAATTGGCGGAACTTGAGAAATACGCCAATAATCAATGGTCGCTTTTGGTTGATAACAATTACGCCGGAAAGCCCGAAATGGTAGAAGCGTCAAAAAACGCCGTTGAACAGTACGGGCGCAGTATCCTTTTAAGCGATACGGAAATTATCTTTGCGGTGGATGACGCCGGAAAAGCCGTAATGGCTACATCAGGGATAGAATTATCGCCTTCCGAGTCAAAAACCCTGTTACAGCTCCTTGCCCCTGAAAACCAAGGGTTACAAACTGCTGTCCTTGGCGGTGAAAAACGCATTTTTCAATCGTTTTATTTTACTCCCTTTCGCTGGCATATTTTGATAAGCGAAAAAGAAAAGGTGTTTTTTCAGGACGCAAAAATGATTGCGGTGCAAACCTTCATTTCTCTGGGAGTCTCGGTAGCCATCGCCGTGTTTATGCTTATTATCGTTACTCGCCGCCTGACAAACCCCCTGGGACGGATTGTTAAAACGATGGAATCGATAATTGAGACGGCAGACCTCTCTTCTAAGGTTGAGGTTGAATATAACGACGAAACAGGTATTCTGGCTAATACCTTCAATAATATGACGGAAGAATTGGACAGGGCGTATTCGCAGATAAAGCGTTATGCCTTCGAGGCGGTTCTTGCCGGTAAAAAAGAAGAGCGTATCCGTCAGATTTTCCAAAAGTACGTACCCAATAACGTAATCGAAAAGTTTTTCGCCTCGCCTGAAAAAATGCTTGTCGGCGACAACCGCAAACTGTCAATACTTTTTTCCGATATCCGCTCCTTTACCACAATTTCCGAAGGCATGGCTCCCGATGACTTGGTTAATTCTCTTAACCGCTATTTTTCGGGGCAGGTTGAAATTATCTATAACAGAAAGGGAATTGTAGACAAATACATAGGCGACGCAATTATGGCTATTTGGGGCGCTCCCGATAAACATGAGGATGACGCGCTACAATCGGTTTTATCCGCGATAGAAATGATAGACGGTGTTTCTAAGTTCAATGAAAACCAGCGTAAATTAGGCAAGTGTGAATTTAAAATAGGAATAGGGCTTAATTTCGGCGAAGTTACCGTCGGCAACATAGGAAGCGAGCACAAGATGGACTATACGGTTATCGGAGACGCTGTAAATTTGGCATCGCGTATGGAAGGGCTTACAAAAACTTATCATTCTGAAATATTGATTTCGGAAAGTCTTTTTGAGGAGTTACGCCAAACTTCGCCGAATGCGGGTTTGTTTTACAGACTCTTGGATACTGTGGCGGTAAAAGGAAAAACCAAGGGTGTAAGAATTTTTACCGTAAAAAAAACCATTACGCCGCAGGAGCAGAAAGCATGGCCTTTGCATAATCAGGGAATGAAGATGTATTACGCGCGTTCTTTTACCGAAGCGGCGCAGAAATTCAAGGAAGCGCTTGATATTCTCCCCAATGATTTTAACGCTGACAATCTGTATAAAAGATGCGTGGAATACGCTTCCGCTCCGCCGCCTGCGGACTGGAACGGCGTGGAAGTAATGAAAACCAAATAACCGGGGGAATTATGGGTAAATACATTCTTTCGCTGGATCAGGGGACTACAAGCTCCAGGGCGATTCTTTTTGATCATGAGCAGAATATTGTCGCTGTAAAGCAGAAGGAGTTTACTCAAATTTATCCGAATGAAGGCTGGGTGGAACATGATCCGATGGAAATTTTTTCCACCCAACATACGGTAATGACGGAAATAATTAACAAGGCGAAAATAAACGCAAGTGATATAGCGGCTATCGGGATAACAAACCAGCGCGAGACGACAATTCTTTGGGATAAAAATACCGGAAAACCTGTTTACAACGCGATTGTGTGGCAATGCAGAAGAACATCTTCGATTGTAGACGCTCTTGCAAGAGACGGATTAGGCGATCATATTAAAAAAACTACGGGGCTTATCCACGACGCTTATTTTTCAGGGACTAAAATTAAATGGATACTCGATAACGTGGAGGGCGTTAGAGAGAAGGCTCAGAAGGGAGAGATACTTTTCGGCACTGTCGATACATGGCTTATCTGGAAATTATCGGGCGGCAAAGCCCATGTAACCGATTACACAAACGCAAGCAGAACGATGATCTTCGATATTCATAAACTTGATTGGGACGATACGCTCCTTAAAGCTTTGAATATTCCGCGCGAAATACTTCCGCAGGTAAAGCCGTCGGGGGCGGTATTCGCTTCCGCCAACATTAACGGCGTTGAAATACCTATTGCGGGTAACGCAGGAGATCAGCAGGCGGCGTTGTTCGGGCAATGCTGTTTTGAAAAAGGGGATACAAAATGCACTTACGGAACCGGCTGTTTCCTGCTGATGAACACAGGCACGGAAGCATCCGTAAGCGCGAACGGTCTTTTAACTACAATTACCGCGGGGTTAAGCGATAAAGTTCAATATGCGCTTGAGGGTTCGGTCTTTACCGGCGGCGCTGTTATTCAATGGTTACGGGATGAGCTGCGAATTATTTCCGAAAGCGCGGACAGTGAATATTTTGCGAGCAAGGTAAATAATACGGGCGGCGTCTATCTTGTTCCGGCTTTTACGGGGCTTGGCGCTCCGTATTGGGATATGTACGCAAGAGGCTGTATAATCGGTATCACTCGAGGAACAAAAAGAGCGCACATTATCAGGGCGGCGCAGGAATCCATTGCGTATCAGGTAATGGATCTTTTAAACGCCATGGAAAACGATCTTGGCGTTAAACTAAAAGAGTTAAAAGTTGACGGAGGGGCAAGCAGGGATAAATTTCTTATGCAGTTTCAGGCGGATATGTGCAATGCTAAGATTATCCGCCCTGTCATAAGGGAAACAACGGCTCTTGGGGCGGCGTGTCTTGCCGGAATTACAACCGGTTTTTGGAAAGACTTAAACGAGGTTAAAAAACGCTGGATGCAGGATACTGTTTTTTCCCCCGAAATGGACAATGAAAAACGTGAAAAACTAATATCCGGCTGGCATAAAGCCGTGGAAAGAAGCCGAGGCTGGGCTTGATTAAATCTTAAATTTCTGTTATTTATTAATAACCTATGAAATACTTCAATCCTGCGAATTTAGCCATTATTGCCTGTCCCGGCGGGGACATTTTCGCAAATGAAGTAATTCAGCATCTTCGCCATAAATACCGTATAAGCCGTAAACAAACAGTAGAAGACCTTGCCAAACGTTACAATATAGAAGCGAACAGGGTTGACCTTCAAATAGATCTTATAAACAAAATTGTCGCAAAAGGAGCGCTTGCCCAAAGCGGTTCCGATAAAAATAACGCGCCCATTAAGGTTCCGGTTAAATTTACCTTGTTTCCGAACGGAGAGATAAAATCCGAGATTCAAGAATCTATCCGAGGCAAGGACGTGTATATTTTTCAGGATGTTGAAAATCATTATCCTGTAAATTTTTCAGGCGAGATTGTAAGTAATTTATCCACAAACGATCACCTTATGACAATTTTTGTTACGGTTGACGCCGCAAAGCAGGCGGGCGCCGAGAGAATTACTTTGGTAATACCGAATTATCCTTATTCGCGCCAGCACAAGGCGAAGGGAAGGGAAGGGCTTACTGCCAGCAGAATAGGCAAAATATTTGAAAGTCTAGGCGTAGACCACATTATCACTCTTGATATTCATTCAAGAGATATAATGAACGTATTTAACAATGTACGCCTTGAAAACCTTCACGCAAGTTATCAAATTATACAAACATTGATAGGCATGGACGATATTTTAAACGACGATTTTGTCGTAGTTTCACCCGACACCGGTGCTGTTGATAGAAATAAATTCTACGCTTCCGCTCTGAAAAGACCTTTAGCTTTGCTGTATAAAGAAAGAGATTACTCGAAAATATCAAAAGACGCATCCCAGTCGAATATTTCGCAGATACGCCTGTTAGGCAATGTAAGGGATAAAACCGTTTTTATGGCGGATGACATACTTGGAACAGGCGGCACACTGATAAAAGGTATGAGGCATCTGAAGGAAAACGGCGCGCGCAGAATAATCTGCTCTATCAGTCTGCCCCTTTTCTCGGGGAATTCCATAGCGCACTTTGACGAGGCGTACAACGAAGGGCTTTTTTACCGGCTTATCGGGACAAATGCCGTCTATCAGGAAGAAGTTGTAAAGCGCGAATGGTATGTAAATGTCAATGTTACGCGCCTGTTTGCCGACGTTATTTCGCGTCTTCATCAAAATCAGTCTGTTTCAAGCCTGCTTGACAATGCCGCCATTATTAACCGCCTGCTTTCCAAAAAAGCGATAGAACCCCAGCACGAGCTTCCTTTCACCCAGCTTTCAAATTGATTATTCTTAAGAAGAGCACACAAAGGACACGGAGGAAGAAAAGATCACGAAGGGAAGATCAGGGGTTATCGTACGAAGGTTATGCGTGTAACTTCTCGATAAGATAACGGACAAAAACCCCTTTTTCCTCTTTGTGTTCTTTGTGAGAAATCTTCCCCTAAAAAGCAAAAAACCGTGTAAAAAATACACGGTTTTTTTAAAATTCTATTTTTATATAAATCTTATTTTCTCTTTTTTAATGTTTTTTTGGCTTTTGGTTTTTTAGCCGTTGCTTTTTTTACTTTTTTGACTGCTTTTTTTCCGGTGGTTTTCTTTTTCTGCTTTGCGTATTTCCTATTCAAGTTCGCCTGATACTCGCTGCAATCCGAGCACAAAATGTATCCTTTTTTTACTTTGCCTCCGCACCTTGGACATTTCCCTTTTTTAATTCTGCTGTTGTACCTTTCTTTCCTTTGTTCGTTAATTTCATCTCTGTGCGCTTCACGATACCTTCTTTGTCTTTCCCTGTTCGCTAAACGTGTTTTTGCGTCAGTCATATACACTCTCCTTTAATGTGTGATATATTAAGAAGTATAGTATATAATTAATTTTTTGTCTATAGTTAAGCTTGAATTTTGTGGTAAGGTGTTGTATGTCAGTATTTTATTTTTTTGATGCGAGAACAAAAATATTTTTTGTTTTGCTGTTTACTTTGTTAGTATTTCTTTTTGACACTTTTTCATCTATTGTCTGCTTGCTGTTGTTAGTTGTTATAATAAGAACTACCGCAAAGATACCTTTTAAAGGTATCAAATATTTGAAAAACCTTACATTGTTAGCGTTATTTATTATTCTCATGCAAACTCTCTTTGGAAAAGGTGAAAATTATATATTAAATCCGCTTTTTCCGGAGTCAGTTCCGTTTTTAGGCGGAAAAGGTTCTCTAAAATGGGAAGGTTTGTTATTTGGCATAGTAATTGTCTGCCGTCTTACCGCTTTAATGCTTGTTTTACCTATATTAACGCAGACAACTCCCCATCATAAAATAACCAAAGGTTTGTGCAATTTGGGCGTAAATTACCAATCCGCTTTTATCATAACATCGGCGTTAAATCTTATTCCTGTTTTTAACGAGGAAGCTCAAGTGATTATGGACGCGCAAAGACTGCGCGGGATGCGTAAATTCGGGATAAAATCATATATAAACCTGCTTAACCCCCTCATGTTAAATGCAATGCAGAAAGCCCAGACTTCTTCGGTAGCGATGGATTCAAGGGCTTTCGGAGTTTATAAAAAAATAACATGGCTTGAACAGTCAAAAATGCAAACACGGGATTTTATCTTTCTTTTAGGCAGCGTAGTTTTTTTCACTGTTATAATCTTTATTAATTACGGGATAATCAATATATTGAGATAAGAAGAATTAAGAATGTCTGTAATCAAGTTGGAAGATGTCATTTTTTTGTACTCGCAAACTTATAAACACGCTCTTAAAGGGATAAATTTATCAGTTTCGCAGGGCGAATTTCTTGCCGTAATGGGTGAAAACGGAGCGGGAAAAACCACCCTTTGCAAACTTCTTAACGGTATTATCCCCCATATTTCAGGCGGATATTTATCGGGAAAAATTGAGGTTGACGGTACGGACACGGCAAAATCGTCCGTGCCGCAGTTGGCTGTTAAAGTCGGTATGACGTTAGATGATCCTGACGCTCAGCTTTTTACATCGTCTGTTAGGGAAGAAACCGCTTTTGGATTGCAGAATATTCTTTTGCCGCCCGAAGAAATGGAAGTAAGAATAAAACAGGCTTTGGAAGCGGTGGGTCTTACGGGGTTTGAAAATAGAGAGCCTTCAACGCTCTCCGGCGGCGAAAAACAGCGTCTTGCTATTGCCGCCGTTCTTGCCATGAAAGGAAAAATACTGGTTCTTGACGAACCCCTTTGCCGCCTTGATCCTCAGTGCGCGCTGGAAGTAATGTCGGTATTAAGCGAATTGCGTAAAAAAGAAAATATAACGGTAATTATGACAACGCATGACAGCGCGAAAGCGGCCGAATTCGCCGACAGGGTTTGCGTTTTAAGAAACGGAAAAATCACCGCCCTTGATACCGTAAAAAACATTTTTTCCGACAGCGAATTATTAAAACATAATAATATACAGCCCATTACCGGTAATTTTACAAATTTTATTCCGCAGAATAAAATTTGCGATAATCCGATAATAAGCATAAAAAACGTTTCGTTTTCATATTCAAACGGTTCGGGAATAAAGAATATCAATTTGGAAATCGCAAATAACGATTTTATCGCTGTAACAGGCGTTAACGGCTGCGGAAAAACAACGCTTCTTAAATGCGTTACGGGACTTTTGCGCCCAAGCGGAGGGGAAATTTCTATTTGCGGAAAAAGCGCGAAAAATCTTTCAGTCAGCGATATTTCCAAAGAAATTGGTTTTGTTATGCAAAATCCAAACACTCAGCTTTTTACCGATACTGTTTACAATGAAGTTGCCTTTGCTCTTAAAAATATGCGTCTTTCAAAAAAAGAAATAAAGCAAAGAGTTGAAGAGGCTCTTAAAACCGTAGGTCTTGACGACGCGGACGCTTTCCCTCCTGCGTTAAGCAGGGCAGATAAAGCAAAAACGTTGATAGCGTGCGTTATCGCGATGGGCTGTAAAATAATTATTTTTGACGAAATTGACGTAGGCAATGATTATTCAGGCAGTCTTAAAATTATGGAAGCGGCAAAAGATTTACATTTAAAGGGCTTTACAATAATTTATGTTACTCATAATATGTTTTTAGCGGGTGAATACGCGCGCAGGCTTATAAAAATGGAAAAGGACAGGATTGTATTCGATGGAAAACGTGAAGATTAGAAAAAGCGGACATTTCGTCCACCCCGCCGTTATAAGCGTTTGGGCTGCAGTTATCGCTCTTGGGCATTTATTGCCTACATTTCCGATCTTGGGAACGGGAGCGACATTTTCATTGTCTACGGTTCTTTATCCGTTATCCGGAATATTTTTCGGTCCTTTAGGCGGCGCTCTCTGTTCCGCCGCAGGCGGCTTTCTGGGTTCATTGATTGCTCCTTACACGGCATGGATGGGGCTTGGCACTTTTATCATCGGGACAACAACGGCGTTTACCGCAGGATGCGCCGCATGGGGCAAATGTCCGCCTGTCGCCGTCAGTTCAACAGGAAATATAATAATCAACGGCGGAATTATAGTTTACATTGCCGGCACAGTTCTTTGGTTTACGCAGGAAATAGGCAGAAGCGTTATCAGCTTACCGTTGTTTTTATACGGATTGGGCTTTGTCTTTTTGATAGCGGCGATATTTTTCGCAAGGCGTATGTTTGAAAGCAAAAACAAGTGGATAAAACTCCCGGCTATCTGGATGTGTTCTTTCAGCGGACTAATAGGCGGAGCTTCGATAGGAAATTTTTTCTCTCTTGTATTGTACAAACAACCGAAGGAAGTTTGGACTGTACTTACAATTACCGCCCCCATTGAAAGGGTTGTTTTTGCGTCTATAGCGATGATTGTAGGGGCGCCGCTTCTTTCAGGTTTGAATAAACTCGGCATATTTACAGGGCCGAAAAGCGATACCAATGAAAATTGACACTCATGTTCATGTAACGCCGCCTGACATTATTGCGGACTGGAAAAAATACGCCGAAAAAGAACCGTACTTTTCGTTAATTTCGCACAGTAAAGTAAATAAATTTGCGGCGGCGGAAGATGTTGTTTCCGTGCTTGAAAAAGATGGTTTTGATAAAGCCGTAATTTTCGGTTTTGGTTTTAACGACATAGGCTTGTGCCGTTATGTGAATGATTATGTAATAGAAAAAACAAAACAGTTTCCCGAAAAACTGATAGGTTTTGCCGTTGTCCCTCCCGGCGGCGAAAAACACGGCAAAGAAACGGCAAAAGAGATAGAACGCTGTTTTAACAGCGGTCTTAAAGGCGTAGGAGAGCTTTTCCCCGAAGGGCAGAGTTTTAATCTTGTTGACGAAAAGGAAACTTCCGATTTAACTGGTACGTGTAAAGAACTTGGAATACCGTTACTGCTCCACGCAAACGAAACCGTCGGTCATTACTACCCGGGAAAAACAAGTATACAAATGCAGGACTTAGAAAAATTTATACTGAATAATCCCGACTTAAAAATAATTCTTGCCCATTGGGGCGGCGGAATTTTTGTCTACGAGACAATGAAAGAAATTAAGGCAAGTTTTCGCAATGTATACTATGATATCGCCGTAACTCCGTATCTTTTTGATGAGCGAATTTACCGCGCGGCGAAGGCGTTGGGTCTATGCGAAAAAATTCTCTTTGGCAGCGATTTCCCCATTCTGCCGCCCTCATGTTACCTAAAAGGACTGGAAAACAGCGGACTTCCCCAAGACGATATAAATTTGATACTTGGAAAGAATGCGCAAGCGCTGCTTAACTTATAGAAAAGCCCGCCTCAATCCACAGCCTGCGCCATTCATTCGCCGCCGGACGCTACGCCCACGTCGCCAAGCGAAGAACCCTTGCAATCACCAGTCCGCTTGACACTATTGATAGGGAGGAATAGGATTATAAGGTATTAAAACAGTTTTCCTTGACAAAATATCAAAATAAATATATTTTTATATATAGAGGTAATATATGGCTGTTGCTACGATAAATTTGTCATTTGATGATGATTTAGTCAAACAAATGGATTTAATTGCAAACACTGCGTCAATAACCCGAAATCAACTGATATATAATTCTGTAAAAATGTACATAAATGACAGACAAAGATTAAAAGAATTATATGCTTATGGAGAAAGTATAGCCGTAAAAAATAATTTTACAGAAGAAGATGTATTTAATGAAATAAAAGAATATAGAAGAAATAAATGAAAATAGTAATAGACACAAATGTGTTTGTATCATCATTTTTCTGGGGTGGGTATCCACGAGAAGTATTTGAACGAGTCATCAACGGTTTTGATGAATTATATATAACTGACGAAATATTAAAAGAAATTATGTCAGTTATGAGCGGCAATAAATTTGATGTAAATAAAAATGAAATTGAAGACTATATAAGAATAATCGAAAAATATTCAAAAAACATTGTATCAAAAAATATTCCTGAATCTATCAGCAGAGATAAAAGTGATGATAAAATTTTACAATGCGGACTTGATGGAGATGTAGATTATATTATAACCGGCGATAAGGATTTATTAGTATTAAAAGAACATAAAACTATTAAAATAATCAATCCAAAAGACTATTTAGAAATAGTCTGATAAATGGTAGAGTTCGTATATCATACAAATTTGCGATGTATGCAAACAAAAGGTTCATATACAAGTAGTTATGTGCAATGCCAAAATAAATTATTTTCGAAAATTGTATTGACAATATTTTAATATTATTTTAGAATAAAAAGGGAGTAAAATTATGAAAAACTTATATATTATTTTTCTATTAATATTATTAGTTTCTTGTGAAAAGAAACATATAAAAATTGATGATAATATTTCTATTATTAATAATCAAGATATAACTGAAATTAACCAAATAAATGAACGAAATGATTTTTTTGTTGGAGAATGGATTAAAGAATGGGATTATCCTTATTCTTCTTTTGATGATACAAAATCTTTTGATGAAATAGATTTAAGAAAAGTAACAATTTATGATTTTAGTTCGCCCGTATTTTATTTGGATGCCAATGGGGATTATAGAAAACCTATGAGTGGATTATTTGATGGAGGAAGTCTTTATATTGGATCATGGTATGTAGAGAATTCAGAATTGATAATAAAAGGATATTTGTCAGATGAGAGCGGAGAAAACAATAAATTTTCTGAAAAATATAAAATATTATTAAGCAATGATTCCGTTCTCTATTTACGAAATAAAAATAAAATTGAAAAATGGGTTAATAATGTAGATATAACTTTAATGGTTTATTTTATTTATGGTAATTTTTACATCATTAAAGATTATTTATATCGAAATGATAATCCAAACTTGTTATATGAAAGAACGCCCTTATTGTGGGCTATTTACGGTAGAAATATAGACTCTTCTGAATTAATTGATTATTTAATTAAAACAGGCAATAATATTAATAACGTAGATATATTTAAAAGAAATGCAGCTCATTATGTAATAATAAAATATCAAGAAGATTTATCAAGGTTAATAGAAATATTAAAAATATTAAAAGAAAAAGGAATAAATTTTGAAGCGCTTGATATTTTTGATAAAATTCCTTTTGATTATATTGAATCAGAAGAAACGAAATTAGAAATAATAAATAAATTAGATTAAAAGTATTTTGGCACTGCGCTTAACCAGGTCGTTAAACACTTCGCCGCCTTCGGCTCATCAAACCGTAGGTTTGGAGGGCTACGCAAAACCACAGTCGGGCGTGCGCTAAGCGCTAGAACGCCCTTTGTGTGGTTTTGCTCCGCCAATTTTTATGAAAATATATTGAAAAATAATAGACTTGCGGTATTATAAAATTATAAAGGAGATAATAATGAAAAAGAAACTCATTTTCCTTGCCATTATGATTATTGGAATTGTGTCTGTTGTGTCAGCAGCAGATCAGATTTTTTTTGATCTAACCTACGGTGTAAATTTTTACCCTGCAATTGGTGGAAAAATAGGCTGGATGCATTATTGGAATAATGAAAAAATTGGGCTTATTACCGATTTAAGTTATTACAACAATGGCTTTGTTGAGGAACCAGAAGGAGACTGGAGAGAAGAAACTAAAAAGGCACACAATATTGGTATAGCAGCAGGAGTGGTTTTTAATAATATGGGGATGAATGGTGTAATTCGTACAATGGAATACATAAAATTAAAAGGGATATTACATTTGTGGAACGAACCTAAATTTTATCCATGGTTGGATTTAGGATTTAAACTCAATGTATTTTTTACAGATAAAATAGCCTTATCTACAGGATTAGGTGCTGATTTAACATTTCTTGCATTCCCCCATTTCTATGTTTCTCTTGGTACGATATTTACATTAAAATGAATGTGTAAAGGGCGGTACTTCGTTTACCGCCGGAACGTTAAACAAAAGACGCAAAAAATATTTAAGAGAGGTTATTTTACCATTCTTTGGGTTTGCCATAAACAATATATACGAAACAAATCCAACCTATTTCCCTATTCAATTACACCTAACAACACAGCACGTATATTTTTTACCAGTTCTTCAACTTGTACCGTAAAATCAGGTAAATGCTTTCGGATAAAAGCCGTATCCGCCGCTTTGCCTGCGGCTTCAAGTTCTGCGGCATAGGATGATATTTTTTGCGCGCCGATAGAAGCGGACACGCCTTTTAAAGAGTGAACATGGATTATAAATGACGGGATATTCGCCTCCGCCGTTTTTTGCAGTTGCGGCAGACGTTCATCGGCCTCTTTGCAAAACATAGATAAAACTTGCTTATAAAGATCGATATTTCCTTTGAGCATGGAAATTCCTTTTACCGTATCAACATTGGGGATAGCGGGAAATAAGGGAATGGTATCTTTTTGCGGCGGTTTATTTAGTTCTTCGCTTGATGCGGCGCTTTTTCGGGCGTCTTTCGGCATCCAGCGGTCAAGAATTTCATCCAGTTTGGAAACGTCTATCGGCTTTGAAAGAAAATCATTAAAACCTTTTTCGATGAACATTTCTTTCATTCCCACAACGGCGTTTGCGGTCAGGGCTACAATGGGAATTTGCCCCGGCGAATTCCCATTGTAGCTTCGAGTTTTGCCGAAGGCAAAACTCAGGCTGTTTTGCTCGAGCTCTTTTTCCAGTTTGCGGATAATAGCTGTTGTTTCAATTCCGTCCATTTCGGGCATCATGTGATCCATGAAAATTAAATCGTACTTGTATTGTTTTACAAGTCCTATCGCTTCTGCGCCGCTTAGGCAAGTGTCAATCTTTGCGTTGTATGGAGACAGAAGTCCTTCGGCAACTTTAAGATTAGCGGCAATGTCATCCACTATCAACAGCCGCGCATTGGGAAAGGTGTGGCGTATAACATCGTAACTGCCGGAATCTTTATAATAATTTTGATTGTCCGCTTTGCCGTTCAATGTATTGGCGATTGAAAGAGACTGTATCGGTATTGATACAAAACGAGCGTTAGTAACATTTAATTCAGCGCCCCATTCTACCATAAGAGCCAAATGCGGCTTTTTCCCTCCGCAGAAAACGGAATCGTCTCGCTCCATAAACGGTTTAATATTTTCATAAAGACCGTAACCTGAAAATACATAAAACCACTCTTCCTGATACAATGAAACTGCAAAATCATTCTGATTTGTTACCATCTTATAAGGAACTTTCAAGTTTTCAAGCGACCAGCAAACCGATTTTGCGTAATTAATTCTGCTTTCATAAACAAGAACTTTCTTTTTCTTGGATTCTTCCACTGCGGCGAAAGGCTCTTTTGACGCAATCTCCTGCGGAACAATTACCGTGAATACGCTGCCCCTGCCGTATTCGCTTTTCATGTTTATTTCTCCGCCCATAGCCGCGCAAAGACGATTTGTAATAACAAGCCCAAGACCGGTTCCTTCAATACCATGATTATTATTCATGTCTACACGAACAAATTCATTAAAAAGTTTCGCTTGATCCGCAAGTTTTATTCCTCTTCCCGTATCGGACACATCTATTTTGAGCAAAACCTGTTTATTGCTTTGTTGAACCACGGTAATTGTCAAGCCGATACTTCCTTTTTCCGTATACTTTGCCGCATTGGAAAGCAGGTTAAGAAGAATTTGGCGCAGACGCACTTCGTCGCCGATAAGACCGTTCGGTATATTTCCGTCGATGTTTGTAAAAAAACGTATCGGTTTTTCTTTAAGACGTGTGCGGATAATATTTACAGTGTCGTTAATCAAAGATGAAAGCATATATTTAACGGGAACTATTTCCAATTTCCCAGCTTCAATTTTTGAAAGATCAAGAATATCGTTAATTAACGAAACAAGATTATTTCCCGCCTGTTTAATATCACGGGCATAGCTTCTGGCTTCATTTGAAAGCTCTCCTCTCAACAGCAGTTCCGCCATGCCTGTAATGGCGTTCATTGGGGTACGGATTTCATGGCTCATTTTCGTCAGAAAATTGCTTTTTGCTTTTGAAGCGGATTCAGCTTTTTTATTTGCCTCAAGAAGCCGCAAGTTTTGTTTTTCTATTTCGTTCTCGGAATGGGCGCTGAAAATATTAATGATGATGAACAAGAATAATATAAGAACTAACATACATAAAAATACGGTATTCATTGCATGGTTCAAGGACAGCAAACTCGGCGTAGGATAACTTACCGCCAAATACCAATCCATCGCGGGAATGCTGTTAATAAGATATATTCTTTTATCATGGACGAAAGTGCGGCCTTCACCTGCGGAAATTTCATGAGCGGTTTTAATCAGTTCTTTTCCTGTTTCGCCTAAATATTCGTCAATAAGGACTTTATTTTGAATCAATTCGTAATCCGCCGCATGAGTTATTTCATTGTATTTATTAAACATATATGTCGTGATATTTTTATCGAATTTTTTATAGCCGGTTTTTATAAAATGTGAAAATTCGCTTAAGTTTATGCCTGTGCCCAGCATCCCTATAGGTTTTTTATTCGCTTGCCCTTCCGCAAACACAGGGACATTGACCCAAAGATATATTTGCTTTAAATCGGGATTATAGTTAATGTTAAAAATATGCGTTTTAGTTTCGTGTAACGTTAAATTGTACCAATAATTTTTAGGATCGTCGGGATTGATAACATACGGAGGGTTTCTTGTCGAATAAAATATTTTATCTATATCATTAACCCAGTAGAGTATTTTATTGTTAAAATGTTCCTTATAAACGCTGATTTCGGCATACGCCTGAGATTCAAGAACAGGATCGGAAGGGTTCATAAAATACCGGCGAATTACCGGAGTATCAGCCATTTTCAGCACAAGGGCAAGCTCGCTGTCTACGGCGGTCGACAAACTCAGCTGCATTGTTTCAGAGGCTATGGAAAGCTGCTGTTCAATAAAAGAATGGTTAATTTGACGGGCGGAAATTGAGTATGCCGTAATAGCGGATAAAGCGATAATAAGGAATAAAATGCATGAAAAAACAAGGAATTTATTGTGGGTGAATATTTTTAACGACCTGAGACGATTCATTGTCATTTTCGCGTACCTCATTCTATAATTAAATATATTAATTTCCGGCTGATAGACCAAATCGAAAATATAAGTTAAAATGGAATTCATAGGAGAATATTATGAAATATGTTAATTTTGACAAAACAGGCATTTATAAGAAACTTGAAAAACAGGCAAAAAAGGCTTTTCTTTTAAAAGACGAGCTTAACTCGAAAAGAGTGGGGGAGTGCCAAGTCCCTATGGCGGCCGGGCTTAAATATTCATGGGCGGCAAAAGCCGTTGACGGGCAGACCGTTGCTTTACTGCAGGAGCTTGCCGAAGAGCAAGAGCTTATCGCGAAATACAAAGCCATTCTTAACGGCGAAATGATGAACACGGGCGAGAAACGCAAGGTGCTTCATCACCTTACACGCGGACAGCAGGGACAGCCGGTAACTGAAAACGGAAAAGATATCGGAGAATTTTACCGCAATGAGCTTTCAAGGTTCTGCGAATTCGCGTCCGCGGTGCATTCCGGCAAATACAAAGGCTCCACAGGCAAGGATTTTACAACGGCAGTGCAGATAGGTATCGGCGGCTCAGACCTTGGACCGCGCGCCATGTATCTGGCTCTTGATAATTGGGCAATAAAAGAAGGCAAAAAGAAACTTGACGCCAAATTTATTTCCAATGTAGACCCGGATGACGCTTCTGCGGTAATAGCGTCCTGCAATCTTGAACAGTGCCTTTTTATTTTAGTTTCCAAGAGCGGTACTACTCAGGAAACTCTTGCCAATGAACTTTTTGTAAAAGACAAATTGACAAAAGCCGGTCTTGACTCAAGCAAGCACATGATTGCCGTTACAAGCGAAACAAGCCCGCTTGCGCGAAACAGCGCGTATCTTGATTCCTTCTATATAGACGACTATATCGGCGGCCGTTATTCGTCGACATCGGCGGTGGGCGGCTGTGTTCTGTCTCTTGCCTTCGGTCCCGATGTGTTCAAAGAGTTCCTTGCCGGAGCCGCCGAAGCCGACAAAACGGCTCTTGAAAGCGATGTATTAAAAAACGCCGCTCTCTTAGACGCGCTTATCGGAATATGGGAGCGTAATTTTTTAGAGTATCCGTATACTGCGGTTTTGCCGTACAGTCAGGGGCTTTCTCGATTCCCCGCGCATTTACAGCAGATGGATATGGAGTCAAACGGAAAGCATGTAAACCGAGACGGACAACCGGTTGATTACAGCACAGGGCCGATTATTTTCGGAGAGCCGGGAACAAACGGACAGCATTCGTTTTATCAGCTGCTTCATCAGGGAACGGGAATCGTTCCGCTCCAGTTTATAGGTTTTTTTGAAAGCCAGAGAGGCGATGATGTAAGCGTGGACGGTTCCGTAAGCCATACTAAACTTAAAGCAAACCTTGCCGCTCAAATTGTGGCTTTCGCAAAGGGGCAGGGCAGCGAGGACAGAAACAAAGATTTTAAAGGCGGACGCCCTTCAAGTTTAATTTTCGGAAAGCGTTTAACACCCGCTGTATTGGGAGCTTTGCTTGCACACTATGAAAACAAAGTAATGTTTCAAGGGTTCGTCTGGAATCTTAACAGTTTTGATCAGGAAGGCGTACAGCTTGGAAAAATCCTGACCAAAAAAGTGCTTTCCGGCAAATTCGGCGACGACGCTCTGGAAACATACAGCAAAATATTAGGCGTATGATAGATCTTTCTTCTCTGATTGGAAGAATCGCTGTTACCGAATCGGAAATGTCCCCAAAGGGAACCGTGTTGATCGATGAGGAAATTTACGAGGCGGTAACAGACGGTGAGCATATTGACAAGGGTAAGGGCGTGAAAGTTACTCGTGTTAAGGGAAAGAAGATTTTTGTGAAGCGGGTGTAGAGTCTAATTCTTAAACTGATCCGCCGCGCGCCTGAACACTTCCACCAACGCCGGATCAAACTGAGTGCCGCTGCCTTCGGTAATAATCCGCACCGCTTCCTCGTGGCTGAAAGCTTTTTTGTAGGGGCGCTCCGATGTAAGCGCGTCGTATACGTCGGCAATCGCCATAATGCGCCCGAGCAGGGGGATGTTTTCCCCTTTCAGCCCTCTGGGATACCCCGAACCGTCCCATTTTTCGTGGTGGCTGGCGGCAAAAATTTTAGCGTAATCCAAAAAATCGCTTTCTTTCGCGAGAGTCTCTATTTTTTCAATTATTTGTTCGCCGAAGGTTGTATGTTTTTTCATTATATTAAATTCTTCTTCTGTTAGTTTCCCGGGTTTCTTTAAGATGTTGTCGCTGATTGATATTTTGCCTACATCATGAAGCTGGCAGGATTGCAGCAGAAGGTTTACATCCCAGCTTTTTGTTTCTTCGC
>Ga0268262_10003434_pt1 | contig 17139 bp, 23 predicted proteins | sample TergutNc150P3_FD_190354 | JGI IMG/M metagenome (GOLD analysis project Ga0268262, IMG submission 190354) | Nasutitermes corniger P3 segment gut microbial community from laboratory colony in Florida, USA - Nc150 P3 (SPAdes) (version 2) | ecosystem: Host-associated > Arthropoda: Insects >... | reverse complement strand
AGCGCCCGCAGCAGCAAAATGAACAGCGCGAGGCCCTGCGCCCCCGCCAGCGGCACGGCCACGTTGGCGGCCAGCCTTGCCAGCCCCGCGTGCCCAATCACGTTGTTGATCACCGTGGACACCCCGGCCAAAATCACCCCGCCGAACACCAGGGCGGAAGCCGCCGTTTTCCACAGCAGAGCCTCCCCCCCGCGCTCGCCCCGCGCCCGCAGCGCGAGCAGCGTCAGCGCGGCTGCCCCCAGGGTGACGCCCATCAGCGCGAAGGGGTAGATATTCGGCCTCCAGTTGACATAGACGTCGTAGTACCAGGCCAGCCCGCCCCCCAGCGCGGCGGGCAGCACCAGCGCCGCGAAGGCACGGAGCCTGGTTCGTTTTTCGGGCATGTCGGGCATGCGGGCTTCCTCCTTTGCGCGGTTATGACTCCCGGTAGCTCCCGTCCAGTATCCTCCCCCACCATTCCGCGTTCTCCACGTACCATCTTACGGTCTCGCGGATGCCGTGCTCAAACGGCGTCTCGGGCAGCCAGCCCAGCGCCCCGTGAATCTTCGCCGGGTCGATGGCGTACCGCAGGTCGTGGCCCGCGCGGTCGCCCACAAAGGTGATGAGGCTCTCGGGCTTGCCCAGCTCCTCCAGAATCGCGCGCACCACGGTGAGGTTGTCCCGCTCGTTGTGCCCGCCGATGTTATACACCTCGCCCGGCGCGCCGCGCATCAAAATCACCTCGATGGCGCGGCAGTGGTCGTTCACGTGCAGCCAGTCGCGCACGTTCAGCCCCGTGCCGTAGACAGGCAGGGGCTGATCCTGCAAGGCGTTGATAATCATCAGCGGTATCAGCTTCTCGGGGAACTGGTACCGCCCGTAGTTGTTCGAGCACCGCGAAACCGTCACCGGCAAATTATACGTGCGGAAATACGCCAGCGCCAGCAGGTCCGCCGCCGCCTTCGACGCCGAATAGGGGCTGGACGCCCGGATGGGCGTCTCCTCGGTGAAGAACAAATCCGGCCTGCCCAGCGGCAAATCCCCGTAGACCTCGTCGGTGGACACCTGGTGGAAGCGCACGCCGCCGTGGCCCCGGCACGTCTCCATGAGCGACTGCGTGCCCAGGATATTGCTGCGCAAAAACACGTCCGGCCCGGTGATGGAGTTGTCCACGTGCGTTTCCGCCGCGAAGTTCACCACCGCGTCGAAGCCCTCGGCCTCGAACAGCGCCTCCACGCCCTCCCGGTCGGTGATATCCATATGCACGAATTTGACATGGTCCGTCTGGTCCAGCAGCGGCCGTATGGTGCCCAGGTTCCCCGCGTAGGTGAGGGCGTCCAGCAGCACCAGGCTGTCCCCGGGGCGGTTCGCCCGCCAGTAATAGCTGAAGTTGCTGCCGATGAAGCCGGCGGCGCCGGTGATAAGGAGCTTCATGGAGGGATCCTCCTATGTTTCGTTGCTGCCAGTATACCATACATCCCGGCGCTTTGCAAGGGCGCTCCCCAAAAAATAAAAAAATAATGCTTGACAACCCCCGCCCTCTGTGGTATACTCTTTGTACCTCTGCAGGGGGGTTTATTTTTTGCGCGCATTTCGCGCGTGCGCCCCTGCATCTGAGGGAGCCTAATTTAACGCAAGGAGGCGCTTTCGTATGCGGGTCAAAATCGTCCTGGCATGCACCGAGTGCAAGCAGCGCAACTACAACAAGAAGAAGGACAAGAAGAATACGCCGGACCGGGTGGAGCTGAAGAAGTATTGCCGCTTCTGCAGGAAACACACCGTCCACCGCGAAACGAAGTAAGGAGGGGCATTCATGGCGAAGAAAGAAAAGCCGTCCTCCTTTGAAGCGCAGCGCGAGCAGGAGGCGAAGGAAGCCAAAAAGAAGCTGAAGGCCGCCGAGAAGGCCCCGAAGGCGAAGGGCGACAAGGCCGAGAAGGCCCCCAAGGCGCGCAAGGCCAGGCGCTTCTGGAAGGACTTCCGGGGCGAGATCAAAAAGATCGTCTGGCCCGACTTCAAGACCGTGGTGAAGAACACCGGCATCGTGCTGCTCACGGTGGTGATCATCGGGGCGATGGTGTGGGTGCTCGATTTCCTGCTCAGCGGCTCCGTGCGGGGCCTGAAGAACCTGGCCCAGGGCGTGCGGACCACCGAGGAGACCACCATCGATTTCGGCGACTACACGACGGAGCCCGAGACCGAGCTCGTCATTGAGACGCAGGCCGAAGACACCACCGAAGCGATCACCGAGGCCACCACAGAAGCCATTACCGAAGCCGCAGAATAAGGAGGGCATTGCATGGAGCGCGAGGCCCGCTGGTACGTCATCCACACCTACTCCGGCTATGAGAACAAGGTGGCGGCCAACATCGAAAAAATCGTGGAAAACCGCGGCATGCAGGACCAGATCATGGGCGTGAACATCCCCACGGAGACCGTGGTGGAGGTGAAGGCCGACGGCAAGAAAAAAGAGGTGGAGCGCAAGCTCTTCCCCGGCTACGTGTTCGTGAAGATCGCCGTGGAGTTCGACGACGACGACATGCCCAAAATCACCGACGAGTGCTGGTGGCTGGTGCGCAACGTGCGCGGGGTCACGGGCTTCGTGGGCCCCGACAACCGCCCGGCCCCCCTGGACGAGGAGAAGGTCATCGAGATGGGCGTGGAGGAGCGGCGCGTGGAGGTCGAATACAAGGTCGGCGACACCGTCAACATCATCCACCCGAACTTCGAGGGCTTCACCGGCCGCGTGGAGTCCATCAACACCGAGCAGGGCACGGTGAAGATCGCCATCACGGCGCTCTTCGGCAAGGAGACCATCACGGAACTGGCCATGGATTGGGTCGAGCCAATTGACAATTGACAATGAACAATGAACAATTGGGGTTCGGCAAATTCATGTGAGCTTGTTTGCTTGGGCATTTGCCTGAGCGTGGGAGAAGCAATACGGTTGGCAAAGAACAATTGTTAATTGTTCATTGTTAATTGTTCATTGCCTTCGCCACTACCACATTTATTTAGGAGGAAATCATGGCGCAAAAAGTAGTCGGCTATGTCAAGCTGCAGATCCCTGCCGGGAAAGCGACCCCGGCGCCCCCCGTCGGCCCCGCGCTGGGGCAGTACGGCGTGAATATCCCCGGGTTCACCAAGGAGTTCAACGAGCGCACGAAGAACGACGTCGGCCTGATCATCCCCGTGGTCATCACGGTGTACTCCGACCGCACGTTCAGCTTCGTCACCAAGACGCCCCCCGCCGCCGTGCTGATCAAGAAGGCCTGCGGCATCGAGAGCGGCTCGGGCGTGCCCAACAAGACCAAGGTGGCCACCATCACCAGCGCGCAAATCCGCCAGATCGCCGAACTGAAAACGCCTGACCTCAACGCCGGGAGCGTGGAAGCCGCGATGAGCATGATCGCCGGCACCGCGCGCAGCATGGGCGTTGTGGTGAAAGACTAAGAAGGGAGAGTAGATTTTATGAAACACGGCAAGAAATACGTGGAAGCCGCCAAGCTCGTGGACCGCGCGAAATTCTATGATCCCGACGAGGCGCTGGGCACGGCGATCAAAACCGCGGTGGCCAAGTTCGACGAGACCATCGAGGTGCACGTCAAATTGGGCGTGGACTCCCGGCACGCGGACCAGCAGGTGCGCGGCGCGGTGGTGCTGCCCAACGGCACGGGCCGCAGGGTGCGCGTGGCCGTCTTCGCCAAGGGGCCGGACGCCGAAGCGGCAACTGCCGCGGGCGCGGAGGTCGTGGGCGCGGAGGATCTGGTGGCGCGCATCCAGGGCGAGGGCTTCATGGAGTTCGACGTGGCCGTGGCCGCGCCCAACATGATGGGCCTGGTGGGCCGCCTGGGTAAGATCCTCGGGCCGCGCGGCCTGATGCCCAGCCCCAAGGCCGGCACCGTCACGCCCAACGTGGCGCAGGCCGTCACCGACGCCAAGGCAGGCAAGATCGAGTACCGCCTGGACAAGACCAACATCATCCACTGCCCCATCGGCAAGGCCTCAGCGTGGCGAGTTTCGGCGTGGAGAAGCTCCAGGAGAACTTCGCCGCGCTGCTCGACGCCATCGTGAAGGCGAAGCCCGCGGCGGCGAAGGGGCAGTATATACGCAGCTGCACCGTGGCGGCCACCATGGGGCCTGGGGTGAGGATTAACCCGGCGAAGGTGGGGTAACTAGAAGTTAGATTTTAGACTTTAGATGTTAGACGCGCCTGCCGGGATGGTGGGCGCGTTTTTTTCTGTTGCATTTTGCGCCGAACGTGGTATACTAGGACAAAAGGAGATGATACGCATGCAAGACCAGCCCGTTTTCCGCAGCCAGGAAGAATATGACGCCTATGTGCTGAAGGAACTGGAAGAATCCGAGCGCGAGGCGGCCGACCCGAACACCAAGTGGGTCACATGGGAAGAACACCGTAAAGAGGTGGAGGCTTTGCTGTATGAGCTGGGATGTTATTCTCTTGCCAAAAGCGCATGAGGATTTGAAAAGGGTATTGACTTACCTGCGCGGGTTTTATCCCTCCACCCCGCTGAAATTCGACCGCGAATATCAGCGCTTAAAAAGTCGGCTTGCATACAACCCCCGGTGCTGTTCCCCTTATCCGGGCAACCCGGCCTACCGCCGGGCGTTCGTCGGAAAATACTCCCTGTTCTACAAAATTGCCGAGGAGCCCCGCGAGGTACATATCCACCGCATCCTGCGCAGCAATTGGGATATCCCGCCCATGCTGCAGGAAACAGAGGAATAATCGGCGGCTGTCCGTGAGGGCAGCCGCTTTTGCTATTGCGCTATTCCGGTGCTTAAACGAACCACATCCAAATCCAGCCGAAGCCCAGGATCAGCAGGAGCCAGCCCCAGACGTTCGAGACAAAGTTGAGGCCCGGGATGTACTTGAGGTCTTGATCCTCGTATTTTCTGATTGAGCCGAACTCTGTATTTCCCCAGTATAATACGTAGTTTTGCGGGAGCGCTATGGAGCCAAAGAGAAATTCCAGGGTAACGTCGATGTCCTTGTCCGGCTTGACGCAGACCAAATAAGTTTTTCCGGACAAGAGCTTTATCGGCGTGGAGAAATCCGCTGTTTTCGTCGGTTCCCCCAGCACGTCCCAGAAATTTAGGTACACGTCTGTAAAGCCGGAAAACCCGCCTGTGGAACGGTAAACGTAGAAAGCGCTCTTTGGTGTGAAGGAATACCACTTGACCTCCCCGGCCCGCGCCTGCACCCGCACCGAGGATCTGAACAACGAGGGACTGCCGATGGGCTCAACGGCTTTGCGGGTGATGGTGATGGTGGAAGTTATGGTAGGGTGGCCCCCGTAGCTTCCCCCAATCTTGAACTGCCGCCCGCCCAGCAACGGCACGTCAACGGAGTTGCCCTGGATGGGATAGTAGCTGCCAAGGTGTGAGTAGCTGTTGGGCGAAAGCGTATCGACAATCATCGTCCAGCGTATCACCTCCGGGTCGGAAGAGTCGGTAAACGTGAAGGTGTATACGCCGGTTTCCGGGGGCGTGAAGGTCAAATAGTCGCCCTCTAAATTTGCGCCTGACGTGCACGTATACGGTGTGTCCAGCACTGCGTCGAACACCTGCGCGCTGGCGGTCAGCGGCGCGATGGCGCACAGCAGCAGGGCGGCGAGCAGCACGGCAATGCCGCGGCGGATGGTTTTTTTCATGTGGGAATCCCTTCTTTCTATTTGTTGAGGACAGTATAGCACGCTGTAAGACAAATTGCAAGCACTTTTTCATGTATTTTTTGTGCATCATGATTGCGGAACTTGGTGCATAATGGATTCAAAAAGAGGTGCGCCACATGTTCAAGATACAGCAAGGCTACTCCTACAGCGAGAGCAAAACCTTCCGCCTCCCCATCGAGCTCATCGAGCGCCTGGAAACCCTGGCCGCGCAAAACAAGCTCTCGCTGAACCAGCTGGTGATCCAGTGCCTGAAATACGCCGTGGACAACCTGGAGGGCGAAGGGCGGCAGGAAACATAAGGGGTTGTATTCCTGCGCGGCGGCGCATACAATGAATGTACAGATGGAAAAGGGAGGGCCACCATGCCATACGAGCGCATCGACATCCGCGACATCGACAATCCCGTGAAGCTCATCGCCGGGGACTGGGCGCTGCTCAGCGCGGGCGCGCCGGGGGACTGGAACACCATGACCGTCAGCTGGGGCGCCGTGGGCGAAATCTGGGGCTTCGACGCCGCGTTCGTCTTCGTGCGCCCCCAGCGCTACACGATGAAGTACCTCGACGCCAGCGAGTACTTCACCCTGGCCTTCGGCCTCCCGCGCGATACCATGGCCCTGTGCGGCAAGCTCAGCGGGCGCGACTGCGACAAAATCGCCGAGGCCGGCCTGACTGCGCATGCCGAAGGCGCTGCCGTCTGGCCCGCGGGAGCCAAGCTAGTCCTCGTGTGCCGCAAGGCCGCCAAGCAGGCGATTGACCCCGCCGGGTTCCTCGACCCGCGCATCGAGGGCAATTACAAGGGCGACTACCATTTTATGTTCGTGGGCGAAATCGTGCGGGTATACCGGGCAACCGGGGAATGAGATGCGTCACAATAATCGCCCCACATACCAGTTCACGAAATAATTACACGCGGGCAGCTGCGGCTCGACCGTTTTGTTGAAATAGCGGCAATGCTTATTGTCGCTGTTTAAATCCGCCGATGGCAGGGCCCAAACGCACAGCCCGCATGTCTTGTCCATATACGGCCAGGTCAGCCGGATTTCATCCCAATCAATTGGCTTGTCCATTGTGAATCCCTCCCTTCTTTCATTATACAACTAATAATTAGTTTGTCAACGTATATTTAATTTGTTTTTTCATTAATATATCACCTACTGTACAATATAGTACAAGAGGTGACAGGAATGAAATTTGGAGATATCTTGCGGTGGCTTATCGAGGAAAACGAATTAACACAAAAGAAGCTTGCTGAGGATCTATATATTGCGGCTTCCACTTTGGGCAATTATGTTCAGAATCTGGCCGAGCCGGATTTCGACATGCTCAAGCGCATCGCCGCCTATTTCCACGTGAGCATAGACTACCTGTTGGACTACCACCCCAGGCAGGGCGAGAACGATATGGAGGACGACCTGCTGCAGGTCTTCCGCCAACAGCCACACGCTCTGCAGCGCATATTCCTGGAACAGGGCAGAACAATCGCCAGAATGTGCGCGGAGAGCAGGCGTTCCGAGTAAAATTAAAAAAACACTGGAAATCCCGCTCCGCTTATGTTATACTATACCATGGCGCTTCTTGAGCGCCGTGGTATTCCATTTGGAAGGAGCCCACGCCCGCATGTACGCCTATCTGGACAACGCCGCCACCACCATGCTCAGCCCGGCCGCCAAGGCGGCCATGCTCCCCATGCTCGGCGAGAACTACGGCAACCCCTCCAGCCTGCACCGTTACGGGCAGCGGGCCTCCGCCGCGCTGCAAAGCGCCCGCGAGCGCGTCGCCGCCTGCCTCCACGCCGACCCGAAGGAGATCACCTTCACCTCCGGCGGCAGCGAGGCCGATAACCAGGCGATCTTCAGCGCCGCCATGCAGGGGTCCAAAACGGGCAAGAAGCACATCATCTCCACCCAAATCGAGCACCACGCCGTGCTGGCCTACCTCCACGCCTTGGAAAGCGAGGGCTTCACCCTCACCCTCCTCCCCGTGGAGCCCGAAACGGGCCTGCTGCGCCCGTCCGACCTCGAAGCCGCCCTGACGGACGCCACCTGCCTCGTGACCGTCATGATGGCCAACAACGAAATCGGCACCCTCCAGCCCGTGGAGGAAATAGCCCGGCTTTGCCGCGCCCGCAATATCCCCTTCCACACCGACGCCGTGCAGGCCGTGGGGCACATCCCCGTGGACGTCCAGGCCCTGGGCGTCGATATGCTGAGCCTCGCGGCGCACAAGTTCCACGGGCCGAAGGGCGCGGGCGCGCTCTATTGCCGCCGGGGGAGCGTCCCCCTGCGCCCGCTCCTGCTCGGCGGGGCCCAGGAGCGCGGCCGCCGCGCCGGCACCGAGAACCTGCCCGCCATCGTGGGCATGGCCGCCGCCCTCGAGGAAGCCGTAGCAGAAATGCCGGAGGTGGGCGCGCGCATCGCAAATTACCGGGATCAGCTGATAGACGGCCTGTCGCGCATCGACCGCGCGCACCTCAACGGCGATAGAACCCGCCGCCTGCCCGGCAACGTGAGCTTCTGCTTTGAGGGCCTGGAGGGGGAATCCCTCCTCCTGCTGCTGGACGCCCGGGGCATCGCGGCCTCGTCCGGCTCGGCGTGCACCTCCGGCTCCCTGGAGCCCAGCCACGTGCTGCTGGCGCTGGGCCGCCCGCACGAAATCGCCCACGGCTCCCTGCGGCTGAGCCTATCGCGCTACACCACGCAGGAGGAAGTGGACCACGCCCTGATGGCCATCCCGCCCGTGGTGGAATACCTGCGCGGCATGTCCCCCGTGTGGGAGAGAATACTGAGAGAAGAAGGAGATCATTAACCATGGCCATGGGATACAGCGAAAAAGTGATGGACCACTTCATCAACCCGCGCAACGTCGGCGAGCTCGAGGCCCCCGACGGCGTGGGCGAGGTGGGCAACGCCCGCTGCGGCGACATCATGAAGGTATACCTCCAAGTAGAGAACGATGTCATTGTGGATGTGAAATTTAAAACCTTCGGGTGCGCCTCGGCCATCGCCACCAGCTCCATGGCCACCGAGCTCATCAAGGGCAAGCCCGTGGCCGAGGCCCTGGACCTGACCAACCAGGCCGTGGTGGAGGCCCTGGACGGCCTGCCCCCGGTGAAGCTGCACTGCTCCGTCCTGGCCGAGGAGGCCGTGAAGGCCGCCATCAAGGACTACTATGACCGTAGCGGCCTGCCCTACGACCCCGCTCTCTTCGCCGATCTGGAGCACGGCGACGCGCACGGCCACGGGGATTTGGTGGAGGAATGACCATGACCCACGCCTATCTTATCCTCGCCCACAACGAGTTCCCCCTCCTCGCCCGCCTGGTCTCCTTGCTGGATTTCCCCTGCAACAGCCTCTACATCCACATCGACAAAAAAGTCAGCAACGACGTCTTCGGGCAGGTAAAATCCACCCTGGAGAACACAGTGCAGCACGCGAGCATCGCCTTCACCGCGCGGCGCGTCAATGTCGTCTGGGGCGATTTCAGCATGATCCAGGCGGAGCTCCTGCTGCTGCGCGAGGCCGTCGCCAACCATCACGATTACTACCACATGATGTCCGGGGTAGACCTCCCCCTCAAGCCGCACGACGAAATCCTGCGCTTCTTCGAGGAAAACGCGGGCAAGGAGTTCATTCAAGGCTACCGGGTCCCGCCGCGCTCCTTCGAGCGCCTGCCCAGGCGCTATTATTTCCCGTTCCAGCACGCCGTCGGGCGCCATTACTTCCGGCCGCTGGGCCTGCTGCAATTCCTGCTGCTCCTGCCCCAGGCGCTGGTGGGCGTCAACCGGCTGCGCAAGCGGCCCGAGCTCCACAAGGGCTCCCAGTGGTTCTCCGCCACCCATGAATTCGTCACCGACCTGCTCGAGTTCTACAGCCACGAGGAACACCTGCGCCCCTACCGCTGGACCATGTGCTCCGACGAAATCTTCGTCACGATGTTCGCCTTCACCGGCAAATACAGCGAGCGCATCTTCATGCACAAAAAATACCGCCACTACGACGGCCTCGTGCCCGACAACATGCGGCTGGTCCACTGGGAGAAACGGGGCGCCGGCAGCCCCGCGGTTTACTCCATGAAGCACCTTTCGATGCTCATGGAGTCCAACCAGCTGTGGGCGCGCAAGTTCAGCCTCGAGCAGCACCCGGATGTCGTCGAGGCCGTGCTGGAAAGCATTTCGCCCGATGCGCACAGTCTTTTCGGCAGCGAGCTGCTGTTCCAGTTGGTCAACACCGAGCCGGAAAGCGGCGCGGAGCTGGAGGCTCTGCATGAAGCGATCGACCAGTTGCCGCCCGCGCTCCTCCTGCGCCTGCCGGAAGCGAAGCTCTGCGAAGCGAAGTCCTACGCGATGGACGCACTGCTCAACGCCACTTGGGACAGCCCCGAGCGCCAGGCCTTCCTGAAACGCTATATGGACTGGGACTATTCCGTAGACATCACGGAAAAAGAAGGCCTCGCCATGATGCTCCAAGCGGTAAGCCAGCTGAAGGATTTGAAGGCGCTCCGGCAGAGGGCAAGAAAGACCAAGCGGGATTGCAGGTACTTCAGGAAAGAACTCAGGAAAAAACGCAAAATGCGCAGCAACGCCACCCGCCATGCGCGCTTCGTGAAGCTTTTGGCAAGCTTCAGTACCTACCAAACGGCGCTGGTGGCGCGCATCAAGGAACTTGAAAGAGGACATCGCCCTATGACCAAAGGATTGGAGGAGTGAGTGGTGGACAAAGCGAAAGCGATGAAGAAGCTGCTGAAAAAATTTAAGGCTATATATCCGGAAGCCATAATAGAATCGAAACAGATTGCGCTTCCTGAAGGTGGAGGTCCGCCCAGAACCATCGCTGCTCTCCAGGGCATGATCCTGCGCCTGAAACAAGAAACCGACACCTGTATCCTCGCCCACAGCTACCAAGCGCGGGAAATCCTCGAGGTCGCCGACGTGGCGGGGGATTCCTTCGCGCTGAGCAAGGCGGCGGCGCGGCAGCCGCAGCGCAATATGCTCCTGTGCGGCGTGCGCTTCATGGCCGAGACGGTGAAGCTCCTCTCGCCGGAAAAAACCGTGCGCCTGGCCAACCCCCGGGCCGGCTGCCCTATGGCCGAGCAGTTCGACCGCCCCGCCCTGGAGGCCATCAAGCAGCACTATCCCAATTACACCGTCGTCGCCTACATCAACACCACAGCCGAGCTCAAGACCCTCTGCGACGTCTGCGTCACCTCCAGCTCGGCGGTGAAGATCGTCCGCGCCCTGCCCAACCCAAACATCGTTTTCATTCCCGACTGCAACCTGGGCGCTTACGTCGCCTCCCAGGTCCCCGAGAAAAACATCAAGCTCCTGCAAGGCGGCTGCCCCATCCACGCCGCCGTGACAGTCGCGGAAGCCCGCGCCGCCAAGGCCGCCCACCCCAACGCCCTGCTCCTCGTCCACCCCGAGTGCATCCCCGCGGTCGTCGCCCTGGCCGATTACGTTGGTTCCACGGCTGGCATCATGCAATATGCCAAAGCCTCCCCCGCCCGTGAATTTATCATCGGCACGGAGCTGAGCATTGCCGCCCATTTGCAGTACGACTGCCCGGACAAGCGCTTCCACGCCTTAAGCAAAGAGCTCCTGTGCCCCAACATGAAGCTCACCACCCTGCCGGAGGTGCTGCTGGCATTGCAAGGCGAGGGCGGCGAGCTCATCGGATTAGACGCCCTCACCCTGCGCGAGGCCCGCAAATGCATCGATAAAATGATCGAACTGGGGGAATGATATTTTGTCCATCGGCTCACGCATCAAGCAAATCGTCGGCATCGAGGGCGACACGAAGGAGGCCCTCGTGCCCATGCTCGCCTACAACGCGGAGGCCCTGTCCTCCTCCGGCTCGTCGCAGCTGACGGCGCTCTATTACCAGCAATACCTGGACCGCGTGGAGGGCCTGGGCACCGCGCGCGCCGGCGTGGTGCTGCTCTTCAAAAGCCTGTGGGACGCCGTCATCGACCCCTTCTTAGGGCTGATGGCCGACCGCACGCGCTCCAAGTGGGGCCGGCACCGCATCTATATCCTGCTCGGGGCCATTCCCTTCGGCCTCGCTTTTTTCATGATCTGGAACTCCTTCGGGCTGTCCTCCGGCGCGGGCGAGGGCCGCGTGATGCGGTATTACATTTTCGCGAACATCCTCTATACCGGTGTGAGCAGCTTCATCACCGTGCCCCACACGGCCATGCTGCCCGAGATCGCGCCGGGCTATTTCCAGCGCACGCAGTTCAAGTCCGTGGAGTACATCATGAACTTCCTGGGCATGTCCGGCACCTTCCTGCTGGCGGGGGCGTTCCTTGGCGTGGTGAAAACCCAGGACTTCACCCCGGCGCTGCGCCCCACCTTCCTCAAGATGGGCCTCATCCTCGGCGTGGTCTTCATCTTCCCCACGCTGGCCTGCGCCCTGCTGACGAAGGAGAAAAGCTCGAAAAACATGCTCTTCCCGCCCGTGGACCTGAAATACCTCCTCAACGAGTACCGCCTGGTCTTCCGGAACCGGGCCTGGGTGCAGTATTTCCTCATGAGCCTGCTGTACCTCCTCAGCGTCTCCTTTTTCGCCTCCAGCAGGCAATACTTCCTCTATGAGACCGCCGATGCGGCGTCGCAGATGAACCTGCTCAACCTCTTCGTCGGCATCGCGGAGCCCCTGGCCTTCCCCCTCAACTACGCCCTGACGAAAAAATTCGGCAAGGCCAAGATGGCCTGGTTCACCACCCCCTTCCTCCTGCTGAGCCTGGGGCTCGTGTTCGTCACGGGCAGGCAGGGGCCGGGCGGCGGCATCCCGTGGATGACCGTTTCGCTCTTCGCCCAGGAGATGCTGCACCCCTTCGGGATTTCCGGCATCGCCTTCAGCGCGCAGAACATCCAGCCCGACACCACCGACGTGGACGAGCTGATCACCGGCCGCCGCCGCGAGGGCGTGATCGCCACCTTCAGCGCCTTCGTCAAGCAGTCCGCCCAGGGCCTGGTGCAGTTCTTCATCGGCGTCCTGCTGGAGTGGTTCGGCGTGGAGGCGCGCGCGGGGGATAAGCGCAACGTGCTGTTCCAGGCGCGGGCGGCCACGCTCCTCGGCCCCAAATGGGGCGGCCCGGACGCGGGCACGCGCTTCGTGCACGGCTTTTTGCCGCTGGCCTTCGCGGCGCTCTCGCTGCTCGCCCTGCGCAAATATAAAATGACAAAGCACGACCACGAGCTCATCCGCCGGGTGATCGCCCAGCGCCACGCGGAGGGCCATGCCGAGGTCACCGAGGCGGAGCGCGCCAAGCTCGAGGAAATCGCGGGCCAGAAGTGGGAACATATGTGGGTCGGGAGCTGTCAGCGCCCGTAAACGCAGAACCGGAACCGCGCGCCGCCCTCCTCCATCCACGCGGATTCCTCCCGCAGCCGCCAGCCGGGCAGCGCGTCCAGATTCGGCAAAAAGGCGTCGGCCTCCCGGCCGGCGTCTATTTTTGTGACCAGGGCCAGCCCGCAGGCGTCCAGCAGCGCGGCGTAGGCCTCCCCCCCGCCGATGAGGAAGGTTTCGCGCGCCTGCGCGTAGGCCCGGGCCTCGTCCAGGCTGCGCAAGACCGTCACGCCGGGGGGGGCAAAGGCCGGGTCGCGGCTCAGCACGGCGTGCGCCCGCCCGGGCAGCGGGCCCGGCAGGCTCTCGAAGGTCTTCCGCCCCATGAGCAGCGCGTGCCCCATGGTGAGCGCCCGGAAGCGCCGCAGGTCGGCGGGAATGCGGAACAGCGGGGCCCCGCGATAGCCGATGCCCCAATGCGTGTCCACGGCGGCGATCAAAGTCATGGAATCCCCCTTGCTGCGGTTCGCAGGGCCTGTAGGGGCGGCGTGCCAGCCGCCCGTGATATGCATACTTACCCCTATGATAACCAATGACGGCAAGGTTGTCAAGAAAAATCCCCTTCCTGCGCAAAAAACCGCGCGAAATCCCCCCTTTCCCCGGGTAAGGTGAAGGGGGGCTTCGCCATGGCTGGTTGGGGCAACGACAAAACACGCGGGAAAAACGAGGCGCGGCTGCGGGCGGACGTCATCGACGGCTACCGCAGGCTGGCCTTCGGCTCCAACCGGGACACCCTGGGGCTGATGTTCCGCGACGAGCCTCCCGGCCCCGAGGCGCTGGCGAAGCTGGACATCTTCAACGTCAGCGCGATCAAGCGGGACAAAAACGGCGCGCTGGAGATCAAGTTCTACGACCGCTGCGACGCCCTGGAGCACCTGGAGGCCTTCTGCGCGGCCGCGGACAGCATGGAGGGCGTCAAGGCCTTCTACGACGCCATCTCCAGGAGCGTGGAGGCCGGAAGGGAGACGGAGGAGCATTGACAGCTTAGGCCCGATCAGGATTTTTTCGAAGCAGCAGCTGCGGGTGCTTCATTGGTGGCTGCCGGAGGTAGCGGATTCCCGCCATCACGCCATCCTCTGCGACGGCGCGGTGCGCTCGGGCAAGACCCTGGTGATGTTCCTCTCCTTCTTCTCGTGGATGTTCTTTTATTTCCGCAATACCTCCTTCGCGCTGTGCGGCAGGACGGTGGCCGCCGTGCGCCGGAACATGGTGACGCCCTACGCGCCGCTGCTGCGGATGATGGGCTTCCTCTTCCGGGAAAAATCCGGCGAGAACCTGCTGGAGGTCACCATGGGCGGGCGCACCAACCGGGTCTACCTTTTCGGCGGGAACAACGTGGACTCCGCCGGGCGCATCCAGGGCATGACCCTGGGCGGCGTGTTCTTCGACGAGGTGGCCCTCATGCCGCGCTCCTTCGTGGAGCAGGCCATCGCGCGGTGCTCCCCGGAAAACGCGAAGCTGTGGTTCAACTGCAACCCGGAGTACCCCCAGCACTGGTTCCACCTGGAGTGGGTGCTGAAGGCGCAGGCCCGCAACGCGCTCTACCTGCGCTTCACCATGGAGGACAACCCCTCCCTCAGCCAGGCCGTGAAGGCGCGCTACCGGGCGATGTATTCCGGCGCGTTCTACCAACGGTACATCGAGGGCAAGTGGTGCGCGGCGGAGGGCCTGGTCTACCCCATGTTCGGCCCCGAAAAGCACGTGCTGACGGACCTGCCCGTTTTCTTCGAGCGCTACGCCGTCTCCTGCGACTACGGCACGGCGAACCCCAGCTCCTTCGGCCTGTGGGGCCGGCGCGGGGAGACCTGGACGCGCCTGCGGGAGTACTACTGGGACGCGCGGCGGGAGGGGCGGCAGCGCACCGACGAGGAGCATTACCGCGCCCTGGAGCAGCTGGCGGAAGGCCTGCCCCTGGAATTCGTCACCTGCGACCCCTCGGCGGCCAGCTTCATCGAGTGCATCCGCCGCCACGGGAGGTATACCGTCCTTCCCGCGCGCAACGACGTCCTGGCCGGCATCCGCCAGGTTGCCGACGCCCTGCTGGCCGGGCGGCTCCTCTTCCACGCCGGCTGCGGGGACTGCCTGCGCGAGTTTGGGCTCTACTGCTGGGACGAAAGCGCCGCCGGGCGCGACGTCCCCCGCAAGGAGAACGACCACGCCATGGACGACGTGCGCTACTTCGTGGCCACGGCGATGCAGGGCGGCGGCGAGGAGGAGGGGTTTTTCGCAAGCGTGGGGAGATCTCAGAATTAGAAAACCTTCGAAAGGAGAAAAACCATGCCAAGAAAACGAAACCAAGCCCCGCCGCCGGATAACCCCGCCTTCCCGGCCTCCCGGGGCGAGCGCGCACCCTTCCCTGGAGCGGGATATCCCGCCGTGATGCGCAACCTGCCCCGCGGCGGCCCCGAGCGCTGGCCCTGCGCCGCCGGCGAAACCCGCTCCCCCGCCGCCGAGGCCGCGCTCTACCGGCAGCTGCGGGAAAACGTGCCCATCATCGACGCGGCGGTGATGCGCCTGGTGCGCCTCCTGGGCGGCTTCACGCTGAAGGCCGAGGGCGGGGAGCTCGCAGAGGCGCGCCTGCGCGAGTTCCTCGGGATGATCCCGGTGGGGGGCACGCAGCGCGGCATCCCGGCCTTTGTGGGCGGCTACTTCGAGCAGCTGCTCACCTACGGCACCGCCCTGGGCGAGCTCGTCCTGCGCGAGGACGGCCAGCCCGCCGCCCTGTGGAACGCGCCCCTGGAGGGCGTCACCCTGCGGCGGGCGCACAACGGCCTGGACGTCGAAATCTGCACCGGGGAGGCCGACCGGCTCAAAAGCGCGCCCTACCCCGCGCTGCTGTTCTACAGCGTGCTCAACCCCGCGCCCGGGGCCTTGACAGGGAACTCCCTGCTCAAGGGGCTGCCGTTCGTCAGCGCCGTGCTGCTGCAAATCCTCGACACCCTGGGGCAAAACTGGGAGCGCCTGGGCAACGTGCGCTTCGCCGTGACCTACCACCCCGGCGGCGACCCCAACGAGCAGGCCCGCGCCGGCGAGCGCACCAAGCTCTTGGCGCGCGAGTGGGAGAACACCATGCGCGAGGGCGCGGGCCTGCACGATTTCGTCGCGGCGGGGGACGTGCGCATCGCGGTCATCGGCGCGGACGCCCCCCTGCCCGACTGCCAGGTGCCCCTGCGCCAGCTCCTCGAGCAGATCGTGGCGAAAACGGGCCTGCCGCCCTTCCTGCTGGGGCTGACGTGGAGCTCCACGGAGCGCATGAGCTCGGTGCAGGCCGACCTCCTCACCAGCGAGCTGGAGAGCTACCGGCGGGTGCTCACCCCCGTGATTTTGCGGGTGGCCCAGGCGGTGCTGCGCATCTGGGGCGAGGACCCGCGCTGCTCGGTGGAGTGGGACGACATCACCCTGGCCGACGAGGTGGAGCTGGCCCGGGCGCGGCTGCTGCGGGCCCAGGCGGCGCAATTAACAATTAACAATGAACAATGGAGGGGAGGTTATTATGGACATCCAAAAGCTGATGGAGCAAGCAACCGAACCCACGCCGGGCACACCCGGCGAAGACGACCTCGCGCTGATTCATCAATGGACCAGGCGGGAGCTTGCCGCCGGGGAGCTCTACGTCTTCCGGGCGAACCTGTGCGACAACGAGATCGACCGCGACGGCGAGCGCTTCACCCGCGCGGCCCTCGAAACCCTGGCAGGCCTGTTCGTGGGCAAAACGGGGCTCTTTGACCACAGCGGCAAGGCCGGCGACCAGGTCATGCGCATCTATGCCGCGCAGGTGCTCGACGACCCGGCGCGCGCCACCAAAACCGGCGAGCCCTACGCGGCCCTGCGCGCCCAGGCCTACCTGCTGCGCGGCGGCGAGAACGAGGCATTGATCAAGGCGATCGACGGCGGGATTAAAAAGGAGGTGAGCGTCTCCTGCGCGGTCAGGCGCGTGACCTGCTCCATCTGCGGCAGGCCCTACGGCCGCGAGGGCTGCTCCCACCGCAAGGGTGAGCTCTACGACGGCGCGCTCTGCCACGCCGTGCTGGACGAGCCCACGGACGCCTACGAGTTCTCGTTCGTGGCGGTGCCGGCCCAGCCCGCCGCCGGGGTCGTGAAAAAGAAGCAGAAACGCCGGGAGG
>Ga0268262_10003433_pt1 | contig 17139 bp, 16 predicted proteins | sample TergutNc150P3_FD_190354 | JGI IMG/M metagenome (GOLD analysis project Ga0268262, IMG submission 190354) | Nasutitermes corniger P3 segment gut microbial community from laboratory colony in Florida, USA - Nc150 P3 (SPAdes) (version 2) | ecosystem: Host-associated > Arthropoda: Insects >... | reverse complement strand
CGGCATTTTCCCTGGCCAGGCGCTTTATTTCCCCATAGGAGCGGGTGAAAGGGAGTAAAAGTTTCATAACCCATTACTGCACGGGGATGGAAAATGCTTTGATTTGTGGCGAGGATTTCTTACCTTTTGAACCGAACCCATTCTATTTATGGGGTATAAAACGCTGATAGGTTTCAGGCGTTTGAACGTTATCTTTAACGTCCATGGTGTCAAGCATGGGCGTTCAGGTAGAAAAATATGTATTGCCCATACACCCACCCCTCTGTACCATCAGTCGCACGTACTTTGTACCAATAATTACTTCCCGTGCCAATTTTCTGTCTGGAATTACTCCGTTGTAACACTTGCAATTTGATACCTGAATTAAGTTGCCTGATGACATTGTCTGATACTATTTCGGGATTTTGCCTGAAATTTACCCGATCGTCAGTAATAATAGCAGTAACCAGGTTATCTTGAGCAATATCATTACTAAAATCATCCGAAAATTCCCACCTACCGCTAACGTATTTTAGGTTATCTAAGTTTTGTTCTTTGCGTTTTTCGCTTAGGTCAGCTTGTTTTAATAGCCACTCATAATATAGCGTTGATTCTTTAAAAAGGCCCAACTCCGCAAGGTGGCGAGCCAATTTTTCCATGCGATAATAGGCTTGATATTTATCATCTGTCTTCAAAAAATATTCCGAAATTTCTGGATACTTTTTTAGTATGTCCTTTGTTGGCGGTGGTGGTAATTGTATCGACGATTGTGGTGGTAGTTGTATCAATGATTGTGGTGGTAGTTGTGGTTGTTTTGTTGCCTCTAAAGAATAAAGTGTTTGTCTGTTTATATAAGCGACAAATATCGGAGAAGTTGCCTCAATTAGTTTTGGGAGTAAAGAATTTAAAACAGCGTAAATGATTAATGCCCATGTTTTTATATTGTATACCATGAAGTCTCCTCCGTTAGTTTGTTTGCATCCTACGGATGCTTTGTTCTCTTATTCTCGGATGATGCCGTTCTTTTCTTAATAGGGCGTGGCCCCATATATAAATAATAAAAGGGTGTGGCCCCCATATATAGTGTACCCCCGCAACGGTGACTGACACCATTTTTTCTTTTTGAAACCAAAGCAAACTGCATCCCCGTGCAGTATATAGGCATGAAACTTTTACTCCCTTTCACCCGCTCCTATAGGGAAACCAAGCGCCTGGCCAGTGAAAATGCCGCAAGGGCTAAGCCCCTTAATCCAACGCTCGATTTCGTCTTTAAAACGCTATTCTCTGGTAAAGACGAGGATTCCAGGGAAGCCCTCAGGCTTCTGCTCTCCAGCTGCATCCACCGCCAGGTTCTGGATCTCCAGCTCCAGAACACCGAAATGCTCCCGGGCTTTCTCATGGGAAAAGTGTTTTGTCTGGACATTCATGTTACTTTTAACGACGGCGAACAGGCCGATATCGAAATGCAGGTGAACCGCAGCGATGATGACCTGAAAGCCCGTTCCCTCATTTACGCAAGCCGCCTGCTTGAAAGCCAGTTAGAGAGGGGAGAACGCTTCAGACAGGCAAAACGGGTATACGTCATCTTTTTTCTGGACTTTGTACTGTTTCCACAGAGCGATAAGGTTCCCCGCCGTTACGTTTTTATGGAGGAAACGGAACACGACCGCTTGAACGAGCTTATCGAAGTCATTTACTACGAGATGCCCAAGACCGCGGATGCAGTAAAGGAATACTTTGAAGGGAAGGAAACGCTAAAAACCTTGCCAGCCGAGCAGAAATGGTGTATATACTTCAAATACCGTGTGAAAGAGGGGATGGAACCCCTCATAGATGAACTACGCCGTGACGAGGAAGGGATTATGAGGGCAGACAGGGCTTTGAAAAAGATAGAGCGGGAACGGGAGAAGATGGCGCGCAAGATATTTTGGGAAAAACAAAGGTATATTCGTAACTCCATTGTGTACGCCGCCGAAGAAAGAGGCCGTGAAGAAATAGCGCGAAAAGCCCTGGCGGAAGGCTTGTCTATAGAAATTGTCCAGAAAATTACCGGCCTGGATATGGATACTATTAAAAAGCTTTGATGAGCCATGACATTTCTCTACATGTGGGAGGTTTTCTCTGTTGTAATACCGTGATAAAATGCAAGCGGCAAAAGGAGTACTCGCTATGGCTTTAAATTGCGGTATTGTTGGGCTTCCCAATGTTGGGAAGTCCATTATTTTTTCGGCTTTAAGCTCCGCTCCGGCGGAAGCAGCAAACTATCTTTTTTCCACCAAAAACCCGAATGTGGGCATTGTGGATGTTCCCGATGTCAGGCTTGCCAGGCTGAGCGAAATCTTCAAGCCTGAACGCACTATCCCCGCGACCGTGGAGTTTGTGGACGTTGCCGGCCTTGTAAAGGGAGCGTCCAAGGGAGAAGGGCTGGGGAACCAGTTCCTTGGCCATATACGCGACGTGGGGATGATTGCCCAGGTGGTTCGCTGCTTTGACGACCCGGATATTTTCCATGTGAACGACCGCGTCGATCCGGAATCGGACATGGAGACCATCAACATTGAGCTGGCCCTTGCAGACCTAGATACCCTTGCCAAGAGGCGGGAACGGGCGGAAAAGGCCATTAGGGTGCAGGCCAAAGCGGAACAAAAAGCCGCGGAAGCCGTGTTGGCTGTGCTGGACAAGATAGGCCCTGTTTTGGAAAACGGAATGCCCGTCCGTTCGGTTCCCCTAAACGATGACGAAAAGGCGGCGATTTACGACTGCCACTTTATAAGCGCAAAGCCCCAGCTTTACGTCTGCAATGTGGACGAAGAGGGAATGAAGGCCGCCGCTTCCGGGGCGCCTGGCGCCTACGTGCAAGCCGTGCAAAAACGGGCGGCAGCCGAAAGCTCCGAGGCGGTCTGTATCTGCGGCAAATTTGAAGCGGAACTTGCTGACATTAAAGACCCCCAGGAAAAGCTAGAGTTCCTGAAAGAGCTGGGCATGGAAGAATCCGGCCTTTCCGCCCTTATCCATTCGGCCTACAGATTGCTTGGTTTGCGTACTTTTTTTACCTCCGGCAAAGACGAATGTAGGGCCTGGACTATTCACGCGGGAGATACCGCGCCAAAAGCCGCCGGGGTAATTCACACGGATTTTGAAAGGGGGTTTATCAAGGCCGAAGTTTATACTTATGAAGATATTGCCAAATACGGTACCGAGGCAAAGATAAAAGAAGCCGGAAAATACCGTCTGGAAGGCAGGGAATATGTCGTTCAGGACGGGGATGTAATTTTCTTCAAGTTTAACGTTTGAAATCTTGTAAAACTAACGGCGAATGCTTGACGATTATTGAAAGGACAGTAATAATATAGGTAATGATAGATTCATCGGTTTTAGGCAATTACTCTCTTTTTGACGGTCTGGAAGAGGATCAGATACAAAGCATTCTGCCTCTTATGGAACAAGAGGATTATGCAGCCGGAACAGATATCATTGCTGAAGGAACTCACGTAGGCAAGATCCGTTTTATCCTTGAAGGCCGGGTTGCGGTGGTAAAGAACGGAGTTATACTGATGGAACTTGACGAGGGAGCGGTTTTCGGCGAGATGGAGGTTGTGGATATTCAACCGGCGGAGGCAACAGTTAAAGCTTTAGCCAAAACCACTGTGATGACTCTTTCTATTGACGCTCTGGGCGAAATTTACGAGACGGATTTAAAAACATACTCTTTTATATTGATGAATCTTGCCAGGGATATTTCCCGCAGGCTCAGGCGCATGGATTTATTGGTGTCAAAAGAATCCCCCCACATGGAATGGAACTAGCCGTAGTTCCTGTTTATGTCCCTGCTTGCCGATTTTCATAACCATTCCTGCCTGTCTCCCTGCGGCTCTTTGGATCTTTCTCCCAATGCGCTGGCGGATCTGGCGGCTCTCCGAGGGGTCAAGGTACTGGCCTTAACGGATCATAATTCCAGCCTTAACTGTCCGGCGTTTGCGAAGGTCTGTCCCCCCCGCGGTATTCTTCCCATCTTCGGCATGGAGGCTACCACCCAGGAGGAAATTCACGTCCTTTGTCTTTTTACCAGCCTCCAGGCCAGCCTTGATTTCAGCGAATACGTTTACAGCCTGCTTATGCCCTTTTTAAACAACCCCGACAAAACCGGGGATCAGGTGTTTGTTGACGAAGACGACAATATCGAAGGGGAAGTTGAATATTACCTTGTGAACCCCCTGGAATTAAGCATCGACTCGATAGAAACAAAAGCAGCCGAATATGGGGGAATAGCCATTCCCGCCCATGTGGACAGGCCGGCTTTTTCCATGACCAGCCAGCTCGGGGTAATTGTTAAGGGACAATGGACAGCCATTGAATGCACCCGGCTGCCGCCAACGCTAAACGGAAAGCCTTTGGATACGCTTGGTTACCCGTTGATCACTTCTTCCGACGCTCATTACCCCGAGCATGTGGCCCGGCGTCCTTTTGAGCTGGAAACCTGCATGGAAGAGCTTGCCCCAAACGGCATAGCAAACGGCGCCGACATGAACGTGCTAAAAAAAATTCTCGCAAAGCGCCCGAAGTTGTAACTGTTTTAAGAAAAGGTTGTTATATAAATGAACGTACGCATGGTGATCAACACCTAAAGAGAGTTTTCTTTTCATACCTCTTCCATTTTCTGCTTTGCCGCTGCCGTTTCCTCCTTTCGGCAGCGGCAATTTTTTTAGAAACTATAACTTAGCGCCGCCTTCACAAAACTGTTGTTCGAGTACTGCCCAAATTGCCCGTCTTTATTGCCGCCGAAAATGCCGCATGAAAGCTCCAGCGATACTGCATCTCTTGTCCAGGTAAGCGAAGGTATAAAGAGGAAATCGCCGTCTTCAATTCCATACAGAACGGCAACCCTTGTTTCCAGTTCATCGCGGAGAAATTTTTTGGAAAGGGCGGCTATAATTTGCGTGGAAGTCATATCGGTACCTGCCTCAATGTCCAGCATAGGGTTATTCGCAATCTTGTCATCCATGAGGCGGATTGATTCGTTGCACTGGAAGTTTAGGTAAATGCCCCACACAATATTGCGGTCGAACCCAAGAGACCACAAAAGCGAGGGGTTGTAAACCGAACCGTCGTCGCCGCTTAAATCTCCGGTAATGTTTGCTGCAAGCTCGGCGCGGATGTTAAAATTAAAAAGCACCTGCGCCCAATCGGCGCCGATCTGGTGATAGGGATTGTAGGCGAAATTTATCGCCGTAGGTACAGGCGATGGCAGCGCAAGCGTCATGGTAACAGCGGGCCTTGTTAAGCGCCCGTAGTAGTACTGCAAACCAAAGTCGGCGGGGCCGACGGTCGTCGTAAACCTTGCGCCTGCCTGCGCGTATTCAAGCGTTGATGTATCATTCCGGAATACCGGAACCCCCATCGCCTGAAGCTGGTTTAGCTGCGCCATCTGCGCCGGAACCCAGCGCCCTTCCGTGGCGTAACGCAGCGGCTCAAACGTCGGCACAAACACGCCCTCGATTTTGGAGAAGCCAGTGCGGTACGAAGCGTGGATAAGGGGGCGCGCGATCTTCAAATTCATCAAGTCGCTTAGATCGGTCAATTCCGAGTAATCCAGGGGATTGATCACGTCCAGAGGGCTGAAACTGTCGGCCTTGCCCCATTTGAGTTTCCTCAAGCCGCCTTCAATCTCCAGGCCGCCGAAAAAAGCGCGGACATAGGCTTCGTCGATGGACACCGGCTGGGCTGAGGGCTGCAATTTCAGATTGATCGCCCCGTCGGCAAAAGAAGTCCGGGCGGAAAAGTTAAGTTTTCCGGAAAATATATTCCCCAGGCGCGTGTGATCCATTCCATTGGAAAAGTCATCGCCGTATCCCAATAGCGATGCTGAAGCCTCGCCTCCGATGGCAGCGGATGCCGCGCTATTTGATAAACCGGCATCTTCATAATCGCCGAACCCAAAGCCAAATTCCTGGGCTGCCAACGGGGACAGCGTAAGCAGAACTGTCAATCCAATACAACTAATGTAACGCATTACCGTCTCCCTGTTTCAAGATATGTTTTAGTAAAAACCGCTTCGGGAATCGGATCATCGTATTTGACAATCTCCAAATATATTGTCGTTGAGGTTCCCGCCGCGACCGTGGACATTTTGGTTTGCATGGGCGTAAAGCGTCCCTGCACATCTTTATAGTTGGACATTTCCATTATTTTCACCAATTCTCCGCGGCGGTTATACAGTTCTCTCTTATAGATCAAGAAATCGGTCTTGTCTATCCACGTTATTGTTTTGGAATATTGATAAGCGCCTTTCGGGACAGATTGAATCACATAACAGGGTTTTCCGTTCAGCGTTTCTTCGCGCAGCAATGTATGGGTATCGAGGGAAATATCCCTGTTCATGGACGAGATGTCGTCATACGAAAAATCCGTGCCCACAAAACTTTCATCGCTGTCGTCGTTTTTCGAGGCCGCAATCCGCCTGCTGCCAAGTCTTGGCACAAATATCCACTGCTCTTGACCGCCCCCGGCAGTATCCATACTGAGGAAGCGCGTCCCCGCCTGATTGGCGGGACTCTGGAACACTATCATGGTACGAGCGCCATTGGGCCCGTCCTTTGAATACTGATCGATAAGCATTTCCGTTGTCCTTCCGTTCTTCGCGGTAATTACCATGCGGGAGCGGGTAGACATCGTATCAGATTTGATGCGGTTTTTTGCGGAATTTACGATGAAAACCGCGTCCTGGGCGCTCAGTAAAGTCGCGCCCATCAGTAACACTGCCAATACAATAATTCGTCTCATTTCACATCCTCCTTCTTTTTCGTTATAGTATCCGACGTTTTATTGTCGGATATTATTGTATATGAATTTTGGTTTAATCGCCATAAGCAGCGCCGGTATTACGGTAAGACTGACAAAGGCGGTTATCATCATGCTTAAGGCGATAAGCGCGCCGAGTTGCGCTATAATTCTAAACTGGGAAAACGCCAGTACCCCGAAGCCTGCGCCCACGGACAGCGCGTTAATTATAATAGCTTTTCCGCAGCCGATGAAAGTCCGGCGAAGGAAGGCGGGGTCTCCCGATTGGTATTCGTGCTTGAAAAATTCGATAAAATGGATGGTATAATCAATGCCGATGCCGACCGAAAGGCTCGAAATAAGGGCTGTTCCGAGGCTTAGCTTGATTCCCAGAAAACCCATCACCGCGAAATTGCACAAAATCGCCAGCGTCAGCGGAACGGCGCCGATGACTCCCGCAATGAGCGATTTGTTGGAAAACGCTACGATAAGGAAAACAATAAGCACGGAAACAAAGATGGATATAAGTTGCGAGTTAAAAATCAGATCGGTAACAGCCATTTCATACGTTATACCGCCGCCTATTATCACTTCCGCGTTTTTGGGAAAGTTCGCCGCAATGTATTCCTTAACCGTGTCGATAACCGCCTGAGAATCTTTGTTTCCTACCGTGCGCAGCTGCACCATGGTCCTGATCGCCGTGGGTTCGAGGGGATTGTTGGAATACCCCGAATCGTCACCCCCGGCAATCAGAACCAGGTAATTTGCTATCAGGGCCTGGAGATCCTCAGGCGTTTCCTGGCCATAGCGTTTGGGATCAGTGGGAATTTCATAATAGGCCATGCCCTCGTAATTGGTGAGGCGCTTCAGTTCCCGTACCAAATCGTTGCCGCTCAAGTGGGGCGATTTTCCGGCGGCATTGTCGAGAAGCCGGATCAGATCCGCCGTGTCGTATTGGGCTAAACTATAATTGCTGTCCTGTTTCGGCGTTTCAATATAGTCATCCTCAAAATCGCTAAAACCAAAGCCGAAATCGCCAAAATCACCGAAACCAAAACTGTCGGTTCCGGCAAACGAATAGGCTGGCTGTAGCCCTTCGGGACTTTCGCCGACATTGAACACCTGGTTGATCCGCTTGATAATATCCGTAAAGCCGACGACTTTACCGGCTGCCGGAACCTTTTCGGTCAAATAAACAGAAAGACCGTCAACCGCCTGCAACACGTCGGGGTGCAGCAATTCTTCCGTAGTGTCAGCCTGTATCACCAGATTTAGATCTTTTGAGCCGCCGAAATGCTCGCGGATAAAGCGATCCGAACGGCTTATGTCAGTTTCATTTTTAAAAAATTCAACCACCGCATTATCGACGATTACCTTTGAAAGCCCGTATAACGAAATGACGGCAGTCAGTACAGCAAGGGAAAGCACCAGTACTTTTTTCTCCGCGATGCCTGTAAAAACTCCGGCGATAGCGTTATTAAAACGGCTGACATCGGCTTGTTCTTCCGGCTGCTCTTTCAGGACGCAGGGCCCCCGGAGCAGGAACATTGACGGAATAAGCAGTACCGCCACGGCAAAGGCGGCGGTAACTCCCACGCTCGCGCAAAATCCGAATTCGCGCATCGGGACAATCGGCGTAAAACAAAACGATATAAAACCCGCGATGGTGGTAAGCGCCGCCAGAAATACCGGCTTGATCAGTTTTTTCACAATTGCCAAAACCAATGCGCGATGTTCGTCGTCGGCAAGCGGCCTATTCTGCGTGTCTTCCATGTAATGTGTAACGATATGAATACCGTAGGCGCTGCCGACCGCGACGAGAATCACAGGCAGTATAGTGGTAATTACCGAGAGTTTTATCCCGAGCAGCGCCGCTATCCCGACAGTCCACACAACCGCGATGATAACGGTCAAAAACGGCAGGGCAACGAAGGTAAAACGCCGGAACGAGAAGAACAGCATCAGCAACACCACGATAACTACAAGGGGTATCAGCAATATATTGTCCGCAATCATCGAATTATTGATAATTGCGTTAATGATAGGCTGTCCGGTAAAATACACTTCTTCTTCATCTGAAAAAATTTCCCCTGCTATTTTCCGGATTTTGTCGACGCTTTGCATTACTTCCGGGCGGGTAAAATCCGCGGTAACCGCGTCCAGGGTAATCAGAATTTGCGTGGCTGAAAGATCATCGGAAACGAGGGAATTACTGAACAAATCCCATGACGCGATGCACCGCTTAAGCTCGGTGATCTCCTCGTCGGTTCCTGAAAAATCTTTCGGCACCAAATCCGAAACAACGATACTGTCGCTGTCGCCTGTAATATACTGCGTTGACATTATCGAGTTGACGGATTTGACGTATTCAGTATTTTCAACTGCCTGGGAGAAATCACGAATTCGGTTGAGAAAGTTTTTCTCAAAAACCGTCTTGTAGGGACGCTCAAGCCCGACCAAAATCATAACCTGGCCGCCGAAAGTCTCATCAATATATTCAGAGATAAGCTTGGCCTGATTCTTGTCGGGCAAAAAGCGGATGTTGTTGTTGTCCAGCTCCGCACGGGGAACCCATAAACCCAAAAACACCGTAATTATTGCAATAACGCCGACCACCAAAGCCGGATGCTTAAACAGTTTTTCCATGTTTGACTCTTAACTCAAAATCTCGTACAATGCAAATAGAAAACAACATATAGTTTGACTAAATCTGAAGTGTATCCTACACAACACTATGTACCTGTTGGATACGCTACATTTTCTGCTAAAATGTAGGAGAAATAATGGAGAAAAAAGAAAACCGCAAGAGCCGTTATTCCAAAATGGTAATACGCGAAAGTTTAATGGAGCTTATGAAGGCAAAGACGATTTTAAGCATTTCCGTCAAGGATATATGCGATCGTGCGGATATAAGCCGCTCAACTTTTTATGATCATTACAAGGACCAATACGATTTATTAATGCAGGTAGAAGATGAAACCCTTGCCTATTTTGAAGATATGCTGATGAGGTATAAAGACAAGCTGACCAAAAAAGATACCAACCAGATGCTTGAAGAAATGCTGACCTATATTGCCAATAACGGCGATACCATTCAGGTACTGCTAAGCGAAAACGGCGATATAGGTTTTCAAAAGAAACTGCTGTATCACTTTATAATGCACAATCAGATAACGAAGTACTTTTCAGAAAACCAGAACGACGAAACAAAGCCCTATTACTCCGTTTTTCTGGTACATGGCGCTATTGGTTTGATCCAGCACTGGCTGAAAGAGAATATGGCTATGCCGGTTCCGCAACTGGCCAAAATGCTGATGAAATGGACGGAACACCAGATCAAGTTTTGATAGTGCAAAAAAAACGGCATCCCAAGAGCGGAATGCCTTTTCTTTAGCAGGAGTAGGTCGCCTTCCAGCCCTCAACATCCTGTTTCGGCCTTCCTCGCGCGTCCTGGAGGGTTTTTTAGCGGGGTTAGCAAGGCGCGGAAAACAGCCCCGGAGAAACGCGTAAGCGGTTACGTTATGCGCCATTTTGTTGTGGGCCGTTAGGGGTAAAACCACTCTTGGATGTTGAGGGCATTTCTCCCTTCAGCCCCTTCGCATAATTGCCGGTAAGCGCAAGGGCAAGCCAAACGCCTGCGGCGCTTCGCTTACCTTCCCAATTATGCGAAAGCGCCTTTTCTCCAATTCCGGAAGCGTTACGGTTTCGCGCCCTGGCGATGGAAGCGGGACTGCTACGCAGACCCGCGCCGGAAAGTGAAGCGTTACTGAAGCTGGCAGCCCTTGCGGGCAGCCGCGCTCCCCGCTTAATGACAAATGACAAGTGATGACATGTCTATGTGTCATTGGAAAAGCGCGGATTTTATCATCTCGATATTACTTCAATACTCTTTTTATTTATATTTTCTTTTAATGACATAAATGACATAAAAAATAAATAAAGAGCTGTTAAATAAAAGAGCTATAAGAGAGTCCCGAAAATGAGGATTTTTTTTGTCATTGTCATTCCGCTTGGCCTTCCTTCGCAGCGGAGGCCTGGTTTTTTGATCGGCGGGGGCGTGCGCGGCACCGGTAAATTGCCATGTTTTGACAGTCTCATTTTTTAGTCATGACGGAAAACAGCCAATGCAGGGCCTTTTCTTGCCCGGCAAAGGAAAGGGGCGCAAGGGGGAAACTGGCGCAGGCCGTCCGGGGCGGCTATCCGGTAACCGCCGCGCCGGATGCTTTTGAAAGAATCTCCGGATTGTTGGCAACGTAATTCAGCACGTCGGCCATGATGCCGGTATAGCCTTTGCCCAGGGCCTTGTATTTTTCCAGGGTTTCGGGCTCCACGCGCAGGGCAACCACCGGCTTTGCTTTCCTTTGCCGCCGCGCACGCGCCAAGGCCGCAAATTCCGCGAGGGCCTCAGGCGTGGATTCCGGGCAGTCCTCGGTGTAGTGAATAGGCTTTTTCGCAATTTCACGAATCTGCCTTAGCTGTTCCTTAGTCGGCTTTTGACCAACCCTTACCGTCGATCTGGTAATTCCCATGATAGCTTCTCCGTTCCGCCTTATTGGCCAGGCGCGCCGATATGATCCGCTTCCTCTCCCCGCGCTCCGTATAGACCGCGAAAAGAACCTTTCCCGCCATGCCCAGGATCTGCCACCGCTCCTCCCCGGACGTGTTGCTTTCGCTTCGGTCGAGGCGCTCAAGGCGGTTCGGATCGGCAAATACGAGCTGGGCCAGTTCAAAATTCATTCCCTCATGTTCGCGCTTGTTGGCCTCGTTCTTGTCATCGTCCCATTCAACGTCTGTCCCGTGCATGGTTAAACTGTAATACGTTTTGTATTTAATATCAAGGGGCTTTTTTGTTTTTGCCGGTTATCGAGTAATCAGGCTTTATAGTGGCCGCACGTCCTCTACAGGCTCCACTCCTACTCGTCCTTTTCATAGTATTCGCACTTGCCGGTATTGTCAAAAACGTAACCTGGCTTTGATTCAGGGTACTGGTATATTACGCATTCGCATTTCTGGTAGTCATTGGTGTTGGCCGTGCCATCGCTTTGGAGCATACAATCCTTGCACTGCTTGTTCCTTTCAATTTTTGAGATGTCTGTAAATATCTCGCCTTCGTGCTGCTCTTCAAAGCCCATTATTTTTTAGGCTTCGCGGGCTTCTTTGCCCTGGGCTTGGCAGGCTCCGGATCCGGCGCGGCTTTTTTCGGGCGACCCTTACCGGGGACGTTTTTAATATCTTCAAATGCGTCCATAGAATATATAGCTTTTTGGCTTTTTGGTTTATGCCCACGGCGTAAAAGGCGCATTTCTACAGTTTTTTTAGGCAAATTCAATTTTTTTGCCATTTCTGAAATTGTTATGCCTTCCATAACTACTCTTGTCGGTAATTATGATATGAAAAACAGTATTTTCTATATAAAACCACATTTTTTACTTTACAGCGCAGAGAATGTTAAAAAGGGTGGGGCTTTTGTTGCCCAGGTTTAATCCTTCAAATCTGTAGGGAGAAAGATGCTACACACCCTGCATTCCCTACGGATCAATTCCCCTGAGGAACTGACAAACACGCCACCTAGCAAAATCAGGAACCGCAACAGCGTGGGGGGCAAATCGCCCGAAATAATATGGTCCGTCCTTGAAAGGAATGGCTTGAGCCTAAGGATGTCGCTAAAAGGCTTTGCGTCAGCTTGAGCCAGGTGTACTTGCTTATGAAGCAGTATCTACCGCCGTGGCCTTTTTATCGGGTTACGGCAACGAAGCGGCTTACCAGGCCAGCGGATCTGAACGCATGGCTTGAGAAGGTAAAAGTCCCTGCCGTAATTCCGGGCAAATCTTAAGCAAGGAAGGAAACAGGGCGCGGAGTCGGTTCGGCGGACAGTGGTTTTAACTCTGTATTTTTAGTCATCATCCGCTTCGCCGATGCCAGGGCAATAAAAAACCGGGCGCAAAGCGTCCGGGTACTGGCGGGGGGAATGAATGTCACCATCACCATTTTGCGCAAAAAAAGGTTCGAGTCCTCTCCATCCAAAAAGAAAAGGCATCCCGTAATCGGAATGCCTTTTCTTTAGCAGGAGTAGGACTCGAACCTACGACCTCCGGGTTATGAGCCCGACGAGCTGCCAACTGCTCTATCCTGCGTCGAATTGTAATTGAAAATATGCTGTTTTTACCGAAAAAAGTCAACTGCTTCGCTAAAGGCAAAGCCTAAGGCTTTGCCTATGGCTCTTATAAGGAATGTATTTACTGCCCGCTATCGCGGGCCGCGGGTCAAGCTTTATAATGGCGCGGTATCGTCGTTCGTATCAGATAAATAAGGAAATGAAGCGAAAAGCGCGACTAATGCGATAAGGATGGCCAGTAATGAAGGGATGGCAGGGTTGACTATCATCAAGTTGTAGGCCCCGTGAATAAAAACCGAGGTGATAAAAAGGAAAAAAGCTTTAGCCGGGTGTTGGGGAACAATAAAAACCGCTGTGCCGGCTCTGATGCCACAGGCCGCGTGAAGGGGGGCTGCAGTAAAAAGGCGAAGCAGGGTGATGTTTATGTTTGCCATCCCATAGTAGGCGTTTTCAATCGCCGCGAAGCCCAGGCCGGTTACTAGGCCAATGGCGCCGCCGAGGGCTATGTGAGTCCAGCGGTTTTTGCCTGCTTTCAACAGTGGGAGAAGAACAATAATACGGCTCGCTTCTTCCAGCAGGGCTATTCTGATAAAAATGTTAAAAATTACCGGCCAAAACGCCTCTGGTTTGTACGGAGTGAAAAACGACTGGATCATGGCGGCGACAATAAAAGAGACAATCCCAGCCAGAAAAGATATCAGAAACCACGGCAGGGTAATAGGGGACTTCCGGGATTTGAGCCAGAACAAGACTATAATAGCCGGAAGGGTTGCGGTTAATAATAAAAGCAGAAGAACCCCAATTCCATTCATAATTATTGCTAAGTTATATGGTAGAATAATACCAGCATTCTTAATAATGTAAAGACAGCGGAGAGCAAAGTGAAGAACCGTATCGTCCTAATCATTGGCGCCAAACATTCAGAAAAAAGCTTGTGTGCAAGGGCCTTAAATAAAATTATTGGCGGCCAGATTGTTGACCTGGATGAGCTTGTAGAGGAGCAAACCGGTAAAACACCAAGAGAGCTTTTTATTGAAGGGCATATTTTTTTTAAAAAAGCTGAAGCCAGTGCCCTGGCCTCCGCAATTCATCGGCAAATGCCGCGACCCACATCTCAAACAGAATTAGGGGGGACCCTTATCATTGCCGCAGGCGGCGGCATAATCGACAACGATGAGGCCATGGCGCTGATTTCGGAAGCCAGGGTTCTGTCCGCGGACAGGCAATTAATCGCCGTTTATCTGGAAATATCAGCCGAAACCGAATGGCAACGCATACTGGAAACCTCAGGCGATGGGGGACTTCCTCCTTTAATCAATACAAATAATCCAAAAGAAACCCATCTTGCCCTGCATAACCGCAGGGCAAAAGCCTATAAGGCAGTAGCCGGCATCACTGTCCTTGCGGAGAACAAGAGCCCGGAAGAAATAGCCGGAGAAATTGCCGAACAGCTTTCAAAACTTTAGTTTAATTGGTATTGGCAATGCCGCTTTCTATAGCCCAGTCGTAAACGATTTGTTTTAGCCCCTCGTTAACCAACTTAAGCGTCCGTCCGCAAGTGGGACAGACAAACCTGCCTGAAGAATCGAGATGCTCCTTGGCGCAGCCTATGCAGTAGGTTTTTCCGCAATCAAGACAAGAACCGGCCGGCAGTTCGTCCGGGGGCATGGCTTGAAGCCGAATGAGCGGGACAGGCTTACATTCTCTGGGAACCTTCCAGTTCCTTGAGCATGAACCACATTCAATAGTCATATAAAAAAGCTCTTGTAGGCGGGAGCGGAGTTCCTCAACGTTTTTGGCGGAATTGTCGTCAACGATCATTTTATCGATCATTTCATCCAAACGCCGTAGCACCCCAGTGGCTTCTTTGTTTTTGCCCTGTTCAATGAAGATCCATCCAAGCGAAATAAGCGACGGCGCATGGTTGGGATCGATTTCAAGGGCGGAGTGGCAGGCCTGTTCAGCCCGTGGGTATTCTCCTTTCTTTGCCGCCACATAACTTATCATTTCGAGCAGTGCCGGGCTTGTATTTTTTTGGAGAGCATATGCTAGAAGACTATCCGCTTCTCCGTAAAGGTTCATTTCCATAAGGCAAGCCGCTCTGTTGCATAGGTATTCAATGTTGTCGCCTTGGCAGCTCAGGGCCTGGCGGTACTTTTCGTCCGCTTCTTCAAAACGGCGCGAGCGAACCAGGAGGTTTCCTGCGCAGTTTGCCATGATTCCATCCGGATCGTCCTTTTTGTCGGCGGACAAGGTTTCAAGGGCTTTATCGAGCGAGCCTTGAAGATTAAACAAAACGCCCTGGTTCACGCGCACCGCCGGAAGGTCTCCCAGGACGGAACGGGCCTTTTCAAGATGCCTGGCCGCCGTGTTCAAATTTCCCTTTTTTAGAGCGACCTGGGCGGCAAAATTGTTTATCCAGCCGGTGAGGCCTTCGTTCTCTTTGGCGGCGCTTTTTTCCTCATCAAGATCTTCTTTTTGGGTAAGGGCCAGGGCAATTTCCATTTCCTTTAGCATTTGGGGATCGTCGCAGTCGTCTTTTAAAAGGAAAATGTTTTCCGCCAGGCGGAAGTGTAAGAGGGCGTAATCTTTTTCCAAAGCGGCGGCTTCTTCAAGCAAGGGCAGAGCTTCTTTTCGTTTTCCCTCCATAATGAGCAGCAGGGCCTCAAGAAAAACCTGAGCCCCGTCTTTTTTGGATTTCGGCTGTTTGGCTTTTCGCAACTTTTCAGCCAGGGCAAATTCTTCTCTGGCCATTTTCCAGTCTTCCACGGCAAAGGCCCACTTGCCCGCCAGGCTTCGCGCCTCCCAATTGTCCTTATCCAGTGAAATGAGCTTGGGAACCAAAAGCCCCAGATCGTTGTAATTTGCGGCTTGCAGAAAAGCTTTGCCCGCTTCAATGTATTTTTCTATTGCTTCTTCTTTGAGGCCCATCACGTCGTAAACATTGCCCGCGTTTTTTGCGATGATCCCGTTTCCCTTATCAAGCTTAAAAGCGTCGCTATATGCCTTGGCGGCCTTTTTGTTTTTCCCAAGGTTCCAGTAAGCGTGCCCCAGTAAATTTAAAAGCACCGGATCGTTTGGCTTTACCTTGATCGATTCGGTGCAGAAATTTTTTAGCTCTTTAAAGCGCTCCCCCGCGTAAAGGATTTTCGCCATTTCAACAAGGGCTTCTTTTCCCTCGCGGCTGTCAACGTCCGCCTGAAAACACTCGCTGATAAAACTTTCCGCTTCGGCCAAAAGACCTAATTGCTGGGCAAGCCTTCCTGCAAAAAGATACTCGCCCTGGGTTTTTTTGTGCCCGCTCGTATCCCATGCCTTGCGAATCTGGATCATGGCGACGCTGTACTGTTCCATAGCGGCAAATGTCTCCGCCAGGTTAAGCCTTGCTTTGGAATCAATGTCGGGGCTTTCGCGCCACTTCTCATAAAGAGAAGAAACCTCGTTAATTCTGGAATCCAAATTCAACGATTCCAGAAAAACTTCGGCTGAATAAGAACCGTTTTCTGAATCCCGGATGACCCTGTAAGTCGGATCTCCTGATTCGTAAGACGCTGCGGCAAAGCCTATTGTCCCTTCCAGAATGGAAGAGTCGTCGACCTCCGCGGCCCAGCGTCCTCTTATAAGGATGATGATGTGGCTTCCGTAGACAATAAGGGAAAAATCTACGGCTTGATCCGGGGCAAGCTCCGCCCCTGTCGAAAGAGGCAGCTCCGTCCAGCCCACGAGCGGTAAGGGCATTCCGTTCCTGACGGCGTCCAGCCGGAAATAACTCTTGCTGGAGATTAAGAAAGAATAGTAGGTTTCGCTGTCTACCATTCTATAGAAGATTCCCCCGGCCCCGTAACCGCCTATTGCGTCAATTCGGATTGAACCGGAAATGATCAAATCCCTGTAGCGCCGTTCGGGGGCTTCTGTCCAGGCAATGCAGCCGGTTTTTTTTAGGCCCAGCGCCATGGAGTAGCCGGAGGAAAAAAGGTTTTTCCGCAGATTGGCATCATAGGAAGATTCTGATTTAATATCAAAGCGGGCGTGTTTGGGCTTGGAAAAATCGGCGATCCATTTTTCTTCTACTATTTCATCTGTTTCGTCAGGCTCAGGCCTGCGCCGGCTTAGAGTATTGCGTATTTTAAGCAGTTTTCGGAATACTGAAGGCATACTATGTATGTACTCCAAAGCAGCATAAAAGTCGAGGCTTTATAATGGCGAATGAATTTATCAAGAAATACCGCAACAAGCTGTTTCTTCTGTTATTGTTGTTTTTTATAGCG
>Ga0268262_10003432_pt1 | contig 17149 bp, 18 predicted proteins | sample TergutNc150P3_FD_190354 | JGI IMG/M metagenome (GOLD analysis project Ga0268262, IMG submission 190354) | Nasutitermes corniger P3 segment gut microbial community from laboratory colony in Florida, USA - Nc150 P3 (SPAdes) (version 2) | ecosystem: Host-associated > Arthropoda: Insects >... | reverse complement strand
AACAAAAGTTTTTTCTAAATCATCAGAAATAGAACCAATAACCGAACAAATAACCGGTAAAATTTCCCTGCTTATTTATCCCGGACTTTTTATCTGCTGGTTAGTAATAATGAGCGGATGGGAAAATCCCGCCGCGACGCTCTTATTCTTATTCGTCACATTCAGCAGTGATTCAACCGCGTGGCTCTTTGGCTCATTATTCGGAAAAAACAACCGCGGAATAATTCCGGTAAGTCCCAACAAAAGCATTGCAGGCTTCATAGGCGGAGTGTTAGGTTCTGTAATTGTCGCCGTGGGAGCCGCGTTTATTTTTCCCAATATATTTACTTATTTAAACCTTGAAATTCCTTCCGGTAAACTGGCAATTTTGGCGGCTATTCTGGGCTTCTGTACCGGTATCGCCGCGTCGTTAGGCGACTTGGCAGAATCCGCGATAAAAAGAAGCTGTGATTCAAAAGATTCGGGAAATTTGATGCTGGGACGAGGCGGCGTTCTTGATTCGATTGACTCCATTGCCGTAGCCGCCCCTGTATTTTATCTCCTGTTCAACATATTCTTCAGAGTGTGATGAAAAAACGCATCGCTGTTCTGGGAGCGACAGGCTCAATAGGGAAAAGTTCCCTCGACATAATTTCTCGCGACCCTGAAAACTTTGAAGCAGTCCTTTTTACAAGCCGCTCCCGCCGCGGCAAACTTGAGGAGCTATCAAAACAATTCCCTAACGCCGTTTGCGTACTCGCCGACGACCCCAACGGCAAAGAAAAACTTCTAACCGCAATCGCCGAAACGAAACCCGACATAACAATAAACGGCATATCAGGCGCGGCAGGACTGGAACCCTCTCTCGCGGCGATTCAAGCCAGCTCTCATCTTGCGCTGGCAAACAAAGAGACAATCGTCATGGCGGGCGATTTGGCTATCCGCTCGGCAAAAGAAAAAAATGTAAACATCATTCCCGTTGATTCAGAGCACTCCGCAATTTTTCACCTGCTCCGTTTTTTCGCCGAGCAAAGCAGCAAAAACGAAAATGTAAGCGAAATAATTTTAACGGCGTCAGGCGGTCCATTTAGAAATTTAAGCCTTAAAGACATGGAAAAAGTAACCGTAAAAGACGCTCTAGCCCACCCCACCTGGAACATGGGGCAAAAGATAACGATTGATTCCGCTTCAATGGCTAACAAAGGATTGGAAATAATCGAAGCCTGCGTTTTTTTTAACATGCCCAGCGAAAAAATAAAAGTTGTAATCCACCCTCAAAGCATTATTCATTCGATGATCCGTCTTTGCAACGGCGTCATTTACGCCCAGCTTTCCAAACCCGACATGCGCCACCCCATTCACGACGCGATATACTGGCCTGTAACAACCGGGTCAACATTAGAGCCCATCAGCTTTGATTCTCTCACCCTTGAATTTTCAAAACCCGATACTGATAAATTCCCCATGTTAAAATACGCGTGGGAAGCCGCAAAACAAGGAGCTTTATATCCATGCGCCTACAACGCCGCAAACGAAACAGCGGTCACGGCGTTTTTGGAACAAAAGATTGGCTTCTTGGATATTCCAAAAATAACGGAACATGTTTTACAGGCGGACTGGAGCGCCGGTTCTTTGGATTTGGAGACAGTCCTTAGAGCGGACGCAGACGCAAGGCGGAGAGCGAAGAGTTTAATACAGTAAAATTTTCTTGAAAAACAATTAATATTTTTGTATATTTAATATTATGAGAAAACATCTATTCTTATGTATTATTTTATTAGTTTTTTTAACCATGTGCAAAAAAACACCTCCTGCGGTAGTAGAAAATAATATTACCGATGAAAAGATTGAGGACAAATTTTATATTGATATCAGTGATGATATATTATCATTTGGAATAGAAAAATCCCGCCCTAACATTGATGATACAGATGAAAATAAATTCATAGGCTATGCTAATCTTTCCGGAAAATTCCCGAATATATTTATTAAAAAAATATATCTTTATGAAAAATATATAGCAATAGATGAAGTATTATTCTCTGATACCGACAAGTTATGGCATGAAGGATTTCGTGTCTATGAATACAACAAAGATTTAAAAATGACGGAATATAAAAAATCAGGAAAAATATTGTATGATTTTATAGATGCAGGACCTTATCGTTATGAAGGTATTTATAATGACTTATTATTTATTGATGAAGGAACTGGTCCCGATGTAAGAGCAATTCACATAATTGATCTTACCAACAATAAAGAAATATTTGTCGGAACATATCATGGATCTTACTCGTTTGAAAATAATATTGTCAGCGGTTTGACAATGTCAAGTGTAGGATATGGAGACTATGACGATAATATAAAAACAAGGTTTTACGAACTCATGGAAGACACTGAGACATCGGAAAGTGATAACGGGCTAAGTAAAAGATTTGTTGTAATATATAATTATAATGTTTTAACAAAAGAAATATATCTCCTTTACGGAACCTATGTTTATGAGCAATAAAATGTAGTAAAAATCATCTTTTTCCCATTCGTGGTGTTCGTGGTTAAAATTCTTGGTCAAGTTCATAGTAATAATACTTAAAATATGCTATCATAAAACCATACCCAAGTCTCATCCTATACTGTAAATGAACAACGAAGGGAATAACTAGTTACTCCTTGATAATTGTTCATTTTCATGTTATATTTTATTTATTATGACTATTGAACAAACTGTTTCGATACCGGCTGATTATCGTATATTTCTTGAGTTGCCTCGCTCTGTCCCAATAGGCGCTAATGCTCGGGTTTCTATAAATATCCCCGCAGAATTTGACAGTCAAAGCCGTATTGAACCGGTCAAACCGATAAAATCGTACAGGGGCATATTGAAAGGCAGAGGTATCAGCGTTGAGCGTCTGCGTGAATTACAACAAGAGGACAAAGCCCTTGAAAACGGTAAAAAATAAGGCAGCCTTATTATAATGCACTATATTCTTGACGCTTGCGCTCTGCTTGCGTTTCTTAATGACGAAGAAGGCGCAGAAAAAATTGAAGATTTGCTCAATCAGTCTGCCGTAAGTGATGTTTCCGTATCCATGAGTATTATCAACCTTTTTGAAGTATATTACAGCGAATTGCGCGACAAGGGCGCAGAAATTGCTCAGATTGTACTTGATATGGTTCAACACTATTCTATAAAAATAATTGATACGATTTCTGAACAAGTCTTTCGTGAAGCCGCTCGCATGAAAGCTACGCATAAAATGTCTATTGCAGATTGTATTGGACTCGCTACTGCCATCGAACTTTCCGGTCAATTTGTTAGTTCTGACCATCACGAACTCGAAGCGATTGCGTCTAACCTTAAGCTCGCAAATGAACCTTCTCTTATTTTCTGGTTTCGCTAATATTTACCTCTGATTTGTAACTTTATTAATTCCTCATTCCCATACCAGCGCAGGATAACCTCGGTAAAAACACCGCAAAAATCCCTTATGGTAATAATACTCAAAATATGCTATCATAAAATCATGATAATCTTAAAAATTCTGCTGGGGCTTTTTGGGCTGGGGATTGTGGTTTTCTTCCATGAGCTTGGGCACTTTCTTGCCGCGCGCCTTGTAAAAATAGATGTGGAAGCGTTTTCTATCGGGTGGGGAAACCCTATTTTTAAAAAGAAAATCGGCTCTGTGGAATACCGCTTGGGAGCGTTTCCTGTGGGCGGCTATTGCAAAATGAAAGGCGAGTCCGATTATAACGAAGCTTGGGAAAATACAAATAAAGGCATAAAACCGGAGGAAGGCTCTTACCTTGCGGCAAGCCCGGCGGCTAGAATACTTGTCGCCGTCGGCGGTCCTTTATTCAATTTGCTTTTTGCAATTGTTCTTCTTTGCTTCCTTTGGGGTTTTGGCTTTGAAATGCAAACCCTTGATAACCGGATTGTTCTTGCATCGGAATTTTCAGGGGAAACTTTTCCGGCGGATAAGGCGGGACTGGAAACAGGCGACCGTATTATCAGTATTAACGGCAAGGAAGTAAATTATTACCATGAGGTGCAGGAAAATATCGCCATAAACCCGGAAAAAAATCTTCCCATAACGGTAGACAGAAACGGAAAAATAATTGATTTGCAGGTAACGCCCGCGCTTGATAAATCCAGCGGAGCGGGAAAAATAGGCGTGTATTTTTGGACGGATTCAGAAATAGAAAATGTGGCGGAAGGCAGTCCCGCGCAAAAAGCGGGGCTCTTGCCCGGCGATGTTATTAAAACCGCGAACAATACGCCCATACGCAATACTGTCGATCTTATGAAAATTATGGAACAAAAGTCCGATCATCTTGATCTGGAAATAGACAGAGGCGGCTCTGCGGAACGGGCTTCGCTGGATACAAGTAATCCGGGGAGCGACATCGGCATTTCATGGAAGATTATAACTTACCGCACTCCCAACCTTTCAATTCCGGCGGCTGTCGCAAAAGGATTTAAAGAAGGGTATAAAAATCTTTCGGTATCCGTTAAAAGCCTTAGGCTTCTTTTTAAAGGAATTGATCTTACAAAAGCAGTTTCGGGACCAGTTCGCATAACATACATGATGGGTGACATGGCTGCTCAGGGCTTTGTGCAGAGCATCGGAACAGGGCTAAGATATTTTATCGACTTTATCGCAATTATTTCCATCGCTCTTTGCGTAATGAATATGCTGCCTCTACCCATTCTTGACGGGGGAATGATTATCCTTTTTCTTGTGGAAATGATTCGCAAAAAACCCGCACATCCAAAAGCAATATCAATTTTTCAAGCCTGCGGAACGGTTATTATTTTTACATTGATGGTTTTCGCGCTGTTTGGCGACATTCTTTATTTTATCCATCGTTAGATAGGAGGGAACATGAAAAGCAATATTACCTGTTTGTGCGGAACAAGTATTCTTATTGATTATGAGGAAGTCATCGATCTGGATCAGGAGCCTAAGTACCTTGAGGAAATTTTAAATGGGACGTTTATGACTTATAAATGTTCTTTTTGCGAAAAGAAAAATAAGCCCGAATTTCCGATTAACATTGAATGGAAATCCAAAAATTTAAAAATGAGGGTAATACCCGAACTTGAGCGCGGAGAATTTTATCGCGATAAAAAAGATACTTACAAATTTGAAACAATTATAAGTTACCCTGAAATGGCTGACCGCCTGGCGGTAATAAACGACGGGCTTGAGCCTGTTGTAATCGAAGCGTTAAAATCATTCCTTTTGGATAAAGCCGCGGAAAGTTATCCCGATAAAGAGGTAAACGCGTGGTATCACTTGAACGATCCTTCTTTTATAGAATTTCACCTTGACGGAATAAGACAGGGAGAAGTCGCGGTAATGAAGATTCCTCAGGAAGTTTATAAAAAGACTTTTAACGATTATAAAAAGAACCCAAAGCGCGGTATTTTCCCGTCGCTTCGCGTTCGTTCTTACCTTTCCGTGCAGAATTACTTAAGACCCGACGAGTTAAAGTAATCAGTCGTGAGCCGGATTTTTCTTTACTTTTCTTATAGCCTGCGTAACAGCCTGTTTAACGCTGTCAGCGTAGGACTTTTCAGTCATTGCCTGAGAAGCGTAAAGACCGCCAAGCAGTGAAAAGCGGTACAACGGTTTAATGGTATTAAGAGCAATTGCCGCAATATCCACAATACATTCATTACAACGGCACATGTCTTCATAACCGCTCTTTAACTGTTGTTCAATTTCGCGGATAACCAAAATTTCAGCTTCATTCTTTAGCAAATCAAAATCGTATTCTTCTAAAAATGACATAATTCCCCCGATATATTTTAACTATAACAAATATAGTATTTTTTTTCAAGTAATTTATTCATTGGAAATTTCCTTTTCCGGAGGCTCAAATTTAGCGTATTTTGCGTTCATTTCCAGCTTAACTACGCCTGTTGGTCCGTTTCTTTGCTTAGCTATTATCAAATCTGTCGGTATTCTGTCAAAAGAAACGGGTTTTTCCTCTTCTTTGTCTTTCTTGTTTTTTTTGGGTTGTTCGCGGTTTAAGAACAACACCAAGTCGGCGTCCTGCTCTATCGAACCTGAATCCCTTAAATTCGCCAGCGTGGGGGTTTCCCATTGGGCGTCGCGGTTAAGCTGGCATAGAACCACTATCGGGATATGCAGCTCGCGGGCAAGGCTTTTTAAGGCGCGGGAAATATTGGAAATCTGCTCAAAACGCTGTAACTTGCTGTTTTCGTACGCAATAAGCCCCAAATAGTCGATAAAAATTATCTCCACATTCTGCTGGGAGCGCAGTTTTCGCGCCTGAGTTCTAAGGCTTAAAAGATCCATGTTTGGAATATCAACGATATAAAACGGTCCTTCATACAAAAGACTCATAACATCCACTATTTTTTTATAATCGCCCGTGCTTAAAAAACCGCTCCTTAAATTTTGCGCCTGAACCTTTGCCTCGCTGCTTATGATACGCTGGGCTAGCGCGATATTTGACATTTCCAAAGAAAAGAACGCCGTGGGTATTTTTTGGTGAAACGCCATATTGGAAGCCATATTAAGCGCAAGGGCGGTTTTTCCCACGGATGGGCGCGCGCCTATTACGATAAATTCCTCGCGCTGAAAACCCGATGTTAATTGATCAAGTCTTTCAAAGCCCGTTGAAATTCCTGTTATGGGATTTTTGGACTTCATTACATTGTCAAGAATTTGGATTGTTTCTTTTAAAACTTCGCTGATCTTTCTTGATGTAAAAACCTGTCTTTCATCGCTTAACTTAAAAATACTCCTTTGAACGTCTTCCAGTATCTCGGCGGCTTCTTTTGATTCATCGTATACTTCCACGCCGATTTCCGACGCTACGCTTAAAAGCGATCTTTTAACGGAGTAATTTTTTACCATTTGCGCGTAATATTCAATATTCGCGCTCGAGGGGATAACGGTTGTAAGGCTTGAAACATAGGACGCGCCGCCGGCTTCGTCCAACTTGCCCATTTGTTTTAGTTCCTGAACTACAGTCTGAATATCGGGACGCAGTCCTTTTGAGTCGAGACTCATGATAGCTTCAAAGATGCGGGAATTCGCGCGGGAGTAAAAATCATTAAAACTAAGATGAAATTGAATGGCGGCGGATACGGCTTCGTTATCCGCCAACAAACTGCCTAACGCAGCCTGTTCCAATTCATCGTCGTGAGGCGGTGTTTTATCCTTGATCGATTGGGACACGGTACGGTCTCCTGTGTCCGCTATTCAGCAGCAGTTTCTGTTTTTTGTTCGGTTTCTTCTGTAACAGTTCCCTCAGCCGGAGTTTCCTGCGCGGCGGCTTCCTGACGATCCCTTCTGCCCCGTTTCGGCGCGGGCTTGGAAGCGGAAGCTTCAACTTTTATTTCCTGCGCGATAATTGTAATTACAATTTCCGCGGACTGATTTTCGTAAAGTTTAACTGTCGCCTTGTATTTGCCTACGCTCTTAAATCCGTTGCCCGCGAGCTCTATGCGTTTTCTTTCAATCTGGAATCCTTGTTTGGCAAGTTCGTCCGCGATTGTTTGATTCGTTACCGCGCCGTAAAGTTTGCCGTTTGCTCCGGCGGGCATTGTAAGAGAAAGCTCAAGGGTGTCAAGTTTTTCTTTTATTCCTCTTGCGTCCAGACGTTTTTGCTCTTTACGCGCTTCTATTTCCGCCCTGCGACCTTCGATTACTTTAATCATTCTGGGAGTGTAAGGCAGCGCGATTCCTCTTGGGAAAAGATAGTTACGAGCGTAACCTTTCGCTACTTCTTTTACGTCTCCCTCCTCGCCGAGAGTCGCGAGATCCTTGTTTAAAATAACTTTCATACCAAGCTCCTTGCTATCCCGCCTTGCGGGACAGACACTCCGAAAAGTTTTACGGAGTTTTCATTAATATCAGCCGCAAAAAAGCAGCTGTCGCCCCGGAGTAGAGGCTTGCCTGACCACTTTGCAAGCGGTCAGGTCAGGTTAGGCTCTTTTCGCAATGCGAAAAGGACGCCAATTATCTATTATTCCCAGTAAAACCAATGCCGCGAGGGCGAATGAATTTAACGGGCTGAATAATACTACAATAATCAATACGTTGATTATTAAACGGAAAGCGTTTGACTTTAGCGACATCCAGTACATTAATATGCCGATACCCTGCGCCAGATAAATTATAGCGCAAATAGTAAATACATTCCATGCCAAAATACCCAATATTTCAACTTTAAAAATACCGGTTAATACGATTGTCGCCAAAGAAGCGGAGAACGCCCAGATTGTATTCGCGGGCGCGTAAAAAGCCGTTAATCCATGATCCATTCTTTGCCTTTTTATCATCGAAACAACGGCGACCGCCATTTGACGATTAATAAAAAACAAAAAGAACATACTGATTAACGCTCCGCCCCTTAAAAGAAACATCTTAGCGAATTCCGTTAAATGTTCAGGTGTAAATACCTGCGTAAATAACGGATTTTTTATCTGTACTTCAGAATCGCCCGCGCCGAATAATTCTTCCGCTGTTTTGGAAAACAATTCAAAAAATCCGGAAGAAGGGCTGTTAATGTAAACAAGGAAAATAACCGCGCATACGGACGAGGCGATAACAAATCGATATAACGTCCTCATTCCTTTTCCGCCCATTATCCATGTAAATCCAAGCAAGACTGTTGTTAAGTAAAACGCTTCTATCGGCATATTTTTTATACCGTCTATTTTTGAAAACGCCTGAATGACCATAATAACGATATTTGCCGCCGCCGCCGTAATAAATACCGGCATATAAACGCCGGTAACAATTATTACATACCCAAGCGGCGCAAGATAAAACAGCGAAAGAATTCCCGTCTTCATAAACAGCAGACTTATAGTCGTACAAACAAATAATGTAATAATAGGCGAATATTTATTAATACCGGGAAGCCTTTTCTCCATAGTTACGGAGGGGGAACCGTTTTCTTCTTCCTGAAACATTATTTATTCCGCTACATAGGGAAGAAGCGCGATGCTTCTTGCCTGTTTGATAGCCAGGGCAAGGGCGCGCTGATGTTTCGCGCAGGTTCCGGTAATACGGCGCGGAAGAATTTTTCCTCTTTCCGTAATAAACCTGCGAAGCGTATCAGATTCCTTGTAGTCTATCTTCATTTTTTGGGCGCAGAATTTGCAAACTTTTTTCTTGAAAAAAACTTTCTGCCCTTTTCCGCCGCGTCCGCGCTCATCGCCGTCGCGGTCGTCCATCTGCATATCCATTTCCCTGCCGTGGCGGGGATGGGGTTCGGTATCAAAATATCTGTCGTCTGACATAAAAATCTCCTTATTAGATTAAATTTTAAAAAGGTATATCGTCGGTAAAACCGTCGTCTTTACCTGATGATGAAGAATAGCTTTGCGATTCCTGCGAATTGTTAGACTGAGAATTATTGTTATTCTGCCGGTCTCCTCCGCCTCCGCCTGAGCCTCCTCCTCCGCCGCCCAAAAGCTGAATATAATTCGCGATTATCTCAACTTTGGAACGGTTTTGTCCGTCCTGTTGCCAGCGATCCTGACGGAGTTCACCGTCTACGCCTATCATTTTTCCTTTTACAAGGTATGATTGCAAGGATTCGCCCTGTTTGCCCCACAGTACAATGTCAAAGAAGTTCGCTTCGTCTTCCCATTGATCGCCGTTTTTCTTTCTTCTGTTTACGGCGATGGAAAATTTGCAAACCGCCTGTCCTCCCGCGGTGTATTTTAATTCAGCGTCTCTTGTAAGCCGACCGATTAAAACTACATGATTAACGTCCGCCATATACTCCCCTATTCCTCATTTCTTACAAAGAGGTATTTAAGAAGATTGGCGTTAAGTTTAAAAATACGGTCAAGAACGGTAATTTTTGCGGGGTCGGATTTAATTACCAGAAGGACGTATTTTCCGCGTTTTCTTTTTTTAACTTCATAGGCGAGGTCGCGATCCCCGAGTTCATCGGTTTTTTCGACTTCGACTCCGTTGGCGGAAAGGTCGGAAAGCAACTGTTCCCGTCCCGCCCTGTGCTGGTCTTCTTCCAGAGGGAAGATAACCATTAATTCATATTTGCGCATAGTTCCTCCTTATGGTCCTATGGTGTCCGGCAATGCCGGAAAAGAGGTTAGCTTAAAATGAGATTTAAGCCTTAGTTTAGGGTAGCAAAAACATGGGTTAATGACAAGGGGTTTTATAGAGATTTTAGAGAGGTTTTAGAGGTATTTTAAGGCATATTTTGGGGCGTATTTTGCGATTGATTTTTCTTGCTTTTTAAGCGTTTTTTCAATGGATATTATTTTTATTTTTATAAAATAAGAGCTTGCAAGCGTTAAAAAACTTTTAAGAAAGAGGAAATACATGAAAATTAAAATTGATCTAAATCTTTTGGCAATATTTGTTATGAGTGTCGTAGTAATAGTAATTACTCTTTCAATTATAATGGCGAATGTTGCCTATTCCAACGCGCGTAAAGAAAGTTCCAATAATGCCGAGTTGAAGCAATTAAACGTAAACAGCAATAATAAAATAAATTCCAAGGCTCAAATTATTGATAAAAGCGCAGAAGAGACGGACGCTCAAAAATATTTATTGCTGATCATTACACAAAGGGTATTGGAGAGGGTTATAAAAGCAAACGATAAAATCGCTTTTATGGCGGTTTACATGGACGACGGAACAATTATCGCGCACTTTAAGCCGGAACGTATCGGCAGAAACATGTTCGATGCCGACGTTGAATTCAAAGATTATATGCAGGATATATTTTCTGCAATGATCAACAGGATTACCTACAAGGGGATTAGATACGACCCATTGCTTCATGAAAACATGAAATTTATAGTGAAGCCTTTAAAAATTCTTAATTTTGATGAAAACCTGACCCTGTTAATAGGTATGAATGAATCTGATGTGTTGGTAGGAGGCATATTATGAAAAATAAACTATTTATTTGCTTATTAACAACAGCGGTCTTTATTTCTTTTATGTCTTGCGAAAATTTCTTATTTAAAAACTGGTGGGAAGAACAGAAAACTGAGGAGAACAGCGGTCATGGTTCAAATAACGGCAAAGTTGACCCTGTTGTCAGATGGCCCAACGATTTAAAGGCTGTTTTTGGACAAAAGCTTTCTGATATCGCTCTGCCGTGTAACTACCCAAAAGAGACGAAAGGAACCTTTACATGGACAAAACCAAACATTTCATTGAGCAAGATGAGAAAACAGACATATAATATGACTTTTACACCGGATGACACATCACATTACAACGTCGTAACAAAAGATGTGGAAATCACTGTTATAGTGATAAATATGGTTCCAATACCCGCCGGAACTTTTATGATGGGCAGTCCTGTCAGCGAACCGGAACGGTGCTTGGATGAATACCTGCATCAGGTAACGCTGAGCCGTTTTTTAATGAGTGAATATACAGTAACGCAGGAATTGTACGAGACGGTGATGGGTGAGAATCCCTATCATTCTTCCGAAGGTGTGGAAGGAGAAAGCGAAACTCCGGAACAGTTGCCTGCAAATTTTGTAAATTGGTATGATACGCTGGCATTCTGCAACAAACTGAGTATGATTATGAAACTAACTCCGGCATACCGCATTCCGGCATTTAACAACAGTACCGACCCTGCGGACTGGGGAAAAATACCAATCAAGAAAGAAGACCCAAACATAGCGTTATGGGACACTGTTGAAATAGTTCCCGGTTCAAACGGGTATCGTCTGCCGACAGAAGCGCAATGGGAATACGCGTGCCGCGCCGGGACAACAACCGCATATTATACGGGAGATGTTATCAACGAGTATACAGGGTGGTATGATTACAGTACAGCATATTTAGACTACAAAATTTTACATAAGGTTGGGTTGTTACCGGCGAATCCCTGGGGTTTATATGACATGCATGGGAATGTGTGGGAATTGTGCTGGGACCGGTACGACCAAAATTATTATTCGAATAGTCCGGCGAATGATCCAATGGGTCCGTCTTCAGGGATAAACCGCGTTATACGCGGCGGATCGCGTAATATATTTCATTTAGAAGCAATGCGTTCCGCGGCACGCTATTATGTTTTTAGTTATCAAAGGTTGTATTTTCAAGGTTTCCGTCTTGTTCGTCTCTAATATTCTGTAATATAAAAATGATTCACACTGAGTAACTCGTTGCCGCGCAACGGGTTACTCGTGTTAAAAACACCAGGCTCTATTGCGCTATTTGACAAGAAGGCCGGGCGTTCGATGTTTGGGAAGCGAGTGGTTCCCATGACACGTCTTATTTAACAGCAGTATTTCCCGCCGTCAGGCAGGTGGCGCGGACGGTTGCCTAAAGGTAACCTACTGTTACTCTGAACAGTAGATTTTATTTGCGCCGGAACGTGTAGCCGTTATTCATCTACACCCCTTAACGGGGTGCTTTTATTGGTTCGGGCGGACAAGTCGGAAGCCAAGATTGTTGTCCCCGTAGAACGCATTGGCGGATTTTTTCCCTACCTCATGTGTCTTACTTCCGCTGTTACTGTTATACCACCCTGTATCATCACTGCTCATTGGCACTGTTCCCCAGTCAGTAAGATTGGTTTTGCCACTAATACTGTACGCAGGTCTTAATCCTTCCTTTTGTTTTTGATGTGTATAAAAAAAGCCGTTCAAAAAAGCGGACGGCGTTTTTCCAGAGATAGCATGATATATTTCATACCTTCTATTATACCAAGGGGTGCAATTTTTCCTCGTGAATTTCAAAGGTGAAATTATCACTTATTAACTACAGTATAAATTCTAATACAAAAAAACTTGAGGCGCTAAATTGACGCCTCAAGTTTTGCTCAAGAAATCACAGAACACTAGGGAAGAATAATACGGAAACCGATAACCTCCCAATTAGGATAAGTGAAAAAACCGTACCGGTGAGCAGAACGTATAGAATTAGCTGGTGAAGAATAAGATCCACCGCGTATAACACGGTCTGTCCCTGCAGAGGGTCCCATAGGATTAATCTGTGAAGCGCCGGAATAAGAATTACTATACCAGTCCCAGCACCATTCCTCCAAATTACCATGCATGTCATACAATCCCCAAGGATTCGCCGGTAACAACCCAACCTTATGCGTTATCATTCTTGATCCATGAAAACCATCACACCACCCTGTATTATAGTCGACGATATTTCCCGTATAATATGCGGTTGTTGTCCCGGCGCGGCACGCGTATTCCCATTGCGCTTCTGTCGGCAGACGATACCCGTTTGAACCGGGAACTATTTCAACAGCATCCCACAGCGGTAAGTTCGGATCATTTATGCCTTCCGGCGCTTTTCCCCAGTCTAAGGGGTCTGTACTGTTGTTAAAAGCCGGAATACGGTATGCCGGAGTTAATTCCATCATAATACTAAGTTTGTTGCAGAATACCAGCGTATCATACCATTTTACACTATCCACAGGCAGCTGTTCCGGCGTTTCACTTTCTCCATTTATATGGTAAGTATAACAACTGGGATTTTTCCCCATCACTGTCTCGTACAATTCCTGCGTTACCATATATTCACTCATATAAAAACCGTCCAGCGTTACCGGATGCTGCGGACCTTCTTCAGGTCTATACCACGGCTCGCTCTGAGAAGTTCCCATAAGGAAATTTCCGGCAGGTATACGAGCCATATTTAACGAGATAACCGTGATTTCCACATTTTTTGTTGCAATGTTGTAATGTAATGTGTCATCAGGGGTAAAAGTCACGTTATATGTTTGTTTTCTCAAATTCTTCAATAAAATATTCGGCGTTGTCCATGTAAATGTACCGTCCGTAGTGCCTATGCGGTTACAGGGTATCGTTACGGTCTTAAGCTTCTGTCCGGAAATACCTTTTAATCCGACAGGCCAATCGACAATAGGGTCTACTTTGACAATATTTGAATTATCAACGCCGTTTCCGGTATTAACAATTTTGTCGTTTACATTTCCATGTTCTTCCCACCAACTTTTTATTATGGGATTTTCACAAGACATAAAACAAATAAAGAGCGCTGTTACTACTGAACAGATAAATATTTTCTTTTTCATAATAAACCTCCTGGAATAACCATTTAATTAAAATCTGCGGCTCACTTTGCTTTTCTATTTAACGGTGTCCTGAAAAACTACCAGTTCAACGCGGCGGTTCTTGTTACAGCATGATTTATCTTCGGTAACGGGTTTTGCGCCGCCAAAAGCGACTATCATCATTTGTTTTTCATCTACACCCTTTACCCTAAGTTGTTCGGCTACCGTATCCGCCCGCATCTTACTGAAAGATACAAGTCCGCCGGCTTTGCCCGGATTGTTGATAATAGGATTGGCATAGCCTTCTATTCTTACCCGATAATCAGGATGATTTTTGAGCGTGTTAGCTACTTCATTGATTACCTGTTCGTTATGTTTCCTGGTGTCATTGTCAATATTCACGTTATATTTCTCTGCGTCGGCTCCAAATATAATTGATTCAACATTTGCGATTTCATTAACAGGTTCATTTTGTTTCAAGGACACGTTCTCAATGTTTACATTATATTGTTCCTCGTTTGAACTAACCATGGCATAATCAACAACAGTATCTTTTAAAACTATCAGCTCAACACGGCGATTCTTTTCGCTGTAGTTTTTATTGCCGCTAATGGGTCTTGTGCCGCCAAAAGCTATAACAAACATTTGATTTTCATCTACGCCCCTTGCTCTAAGCTGTTCGGCAACTGTATCCGCCCGCCTTTTGCTGAAAGCTATAAGCCCGTTAGCTTTGCTTGTATTACTTACAAAAGGATTGGCATGACCTTCTATTCTTACCCGGTAATTAGGATGATTTTTCAGCATTTTCGCAATTTCATTGAGAACCGATTCATTATGCTTTCTTGTATCGCTGTCAATATTTACGTTATATTGTTCTATGTCCGCTCCAAACATGACGGATTCAACATACGCGATATCGCTGAAAATCAGTCCGTTTAGTTTCCGGGTGTCGCTGTCAATGTTTACGTTAGACTGTTCCGTATCCGATCCAAGTACGACGGATTCAGTATTTGCAACGTCATTAAGAACCGGTTCATTTTGTTTACGGTTGCCGTTGTCAATATTTACGTTAGATTGTTCCGTATTCGATTCAGGCATGACGGATTCAGCGGTTGAAGGATAATTTTCGCAAGAACATTTTTCTAAAGAAATTTTTTCTGAAGAATATTTATCCTTTTCCGTTCTAAAAGGTATTTTGCGTCCTATTGTTATGCTAACTCCCATAATGTGCGGATAGCCTACGCGAATTACAGGCTCAATATGCCAGTCAGAAAACAGCGGCAAGGTTACTCCGACTGCCGCATCCACCAAAAAAGAACCACGACTCTTTGTAACATCATTAAATAATCCATCTTCTCCTCCTCTGTAGGATACAAGCAGTCCTACTCCGCTTTGAATAAAAATATTTACGGGTTTTTCGGGATAACCAAAACGTAAAAAATTCCAGCGCAGATAAATTTGGTTATCAAGAGAGAATATTTTATCGGTGCTGTAATTTATCCCCATTCTGTTTCCAACCATTAACGGCGATGAAATACTGACTTTTGGGTCTACGACAAGTTGATAGGACAAGCCTTTCATTAGAATATCGGTCATTCCAACCCCGGCGTCTAAAGACCAATAATCTTCGCCCTGAATTTCTGTCTGGGCGTACAGTCCGCCGGACAACATTATTAACGCCAATGGCAGCATAATGTGTCTTTTTAAATTAATAAGAATCTTTGTTTTAGACATTTTATTGACCTCTTGTTTTTAAAAATAAAAATAGAAAAACATATAAAATTATCTAAAAATCCAAAATAAAAATCGCAAAATACCCCCAAAAAGCGTGAATTTAATGTAATAGAGTGTCATTATAAGGCTATTAAGATACGGTGAAATAAATTACAATATTGATTAATATACTACAAAAGAGCGGCGCTACCATTCACCTGCAAAAAGTATTTCCGGTTCAAGAATTAATCCTGTCTTTTTTTTAACTTCCAAAGCTGTTTCGTCCACAAGAGCGCGGATGTCATTTGCGGACGCATTGCCTGTATTAATAATGATATTTCCGTGGAAGGGAGCTATTTGAGCGCCGCCGACTTGCCTGCCTTTTAAACCAAGTTCGTCGATAATTTGCCCTGTGGGTTTTCCAAAATCGCGGTTGTTTTTAAAAACGGAACCGGCGCTGGGGAAACGGTAATGCCCTTTTTTTTCTCTGTCTTCCCTGTATTTCTTTATGTTGTCTAACATTTTTTCTTTTTCTTCTTTATTGCACTTTTTTAATTTGAACGACGCGTTTACAATGACGCAATCCATTTTTTGGAAAGGGCTTTGTTTGTACGCAAAATCTTCGGCGTTTTTTTCTATCTTATGTATCGCGTAACTGCTTTTTAATTCATGATCGCAGTTTATAATTTCCGCCCAGCCTAACACATCCGCTATTTCTCTCTCATAACAGCGGGCGTTCATCCAGACAGCTCCGCCAATCGTGCCGGGCATTCCGGCAAAAAACTCAAGTCCGCTGAAACCGGCGGCACAAAGTGTATTAACCGCTTCATCTATGTTTGTTCCGCTTTTAAAAATTATTTCACCTTTATTAAAGTATAAGTTACCGTTTCCATTTTTCCAGCCGCTCATGTCCAGCGTTATGCCGCGTATTCCTTTGTCGGAGACTACAATATTCGCGCCTGCGCCCAGAATAAATACGGGAACATTCTGCGCTCTGCAGGTGTTTAAAATATTTAAGCAAAAATTTCTAAAGCCATCGCTCTTGGGAGATAACAGGCAGTCGGCGGGACCTCCCACTTTAAACGTGGTGTGATCTTTAAGCGGCTCGTTAAAGAAAAAATTTATTTCGCACGGGGTTTCTCTAAGACATTTAATAATTATTTCTTTTATTTTTTTTACATCCATACTTAATTACTCGGTATTTCAATCCCAAGATTTTCCGCCGTTCTTTTTGCCTTTTTTGAAAGACTTTCATTTTTGTCTTTTGTGAGCGTAATTATCTCCTCTTTTAAACCTGTAAGTTTGTTGTTACTCGCCATATCAAGACCGTATAATTTTTCCATTATGCCGCCTGTGCTTAAGAAACGGCGGGCTACGGTTTCTATTTCCGATTTATCGGTTTCGGATACCGTCTCGCCTACAATTTTTAAAA
>Ga0268262_10003431_pt1 | contig 17154 bp, 18 predicted proteins | sample TergutNc150P3_FD_190354 | JGI IMG/M metagenome (GOLD analysis project Ga0268262, IMG submission 190354) | Nasutitermes corniger P3 segment gut microbial community from laboratory colony in Florida, USA - Nc150 P3 (SPAdes) (version 2) | ecosystem: Host-associated > Arthropoda: Insects >... | reverse complement strand
TTTTTTAATTCCGATTAACATTATCACTTTTTGATAAATGCAGGACTCGAAACTTTTTTGCGACCCGTAGGAGCCGTGAGGCTCCGGAGGGTAAACCGGCAGGACGCCGGTTTAGCAAAAAAGTCGGTCTGGAATGAGGCAACAGGATGTTGCCGAATGGAAGGCGAGTCCTGTCCTTGCTATAAAATTCATTCACTTTTAAATAATTTTATTGGGTTAGTTTTTAGATTGCTTTGTCTGTTTAGATTTCGACTTTGATTTGGGAAGATAATAACCTCGTATTTTATTAAGACTCTGAGTAACTGCTACTACCGCCTCATCAAGACATTTGTTTAAAGTGTTAGTTACATCAGAGGGTAATGCTTCCGCAGGTTTAAACAGTTCGTAAGGTTCGATATTCAAGGCAGTGGAAAACTTGACCAATGTCTGGGGAGAAATCCAGCGGTTACCATTTTCGATGTTACAAAGGAAATTAACCGAAATATCAAGTTCTTCGGCTAAATCGGCTTGAGAGAGATTGCGGTTCTGGCGATACCGTTTAATATTGGTACTAAAAATGCCCCTTAATTCCTTGTCGTTCATACTTTCCCTATTGGAGAATATTTAATCCTATTATTAGATAAATATATTGACAAACACCCTATAGAGAAATTATAATTCTCTAATAGAAATTACTTTTTTCGGAAGAAAGTCCGTGGAAGAGAAAGAAATTACAGAGTTGGAGGAAAATTTTATGTCTGGATTAGCAGGGTATTTACCAATACTAGTTATTATAGCAATCATAGTGATTATAGTGATGATTGTAAAAAAAGGAAAAGAAGATAGTGAAGATTTAGTCTATACAGATGACGGTGAATTCCGCCAAAAAAAAATTAATAAAATAGTCAGAGTATCACTACCTGGTGGTTTGATAGGAGCATTAGGAGTAAATCCTCGTTATGCATTGGAACATGTCATTGTAAAACACAATGCGGCAGGGTGGAATTGTCATCAAATTATTCCCCATACTACACGAAATCTTTTCATTATATTATTACAAGTCCTCGTTCTTATAATGACTATTGGATTGTGGACTTTCGGTGCTGGATATTTGCTTTTATTTGAAATGGATAGTTCAAATTACAGTAAAAAAGAGAAGAATGAAGCAGATGAGGAGAAATAAATGAAAAGATTTACGTTAATGGTATTTGTGATGTTCGTTATGTTGTTTGGTGTGATAATCGGGCAGGTTTTTGGACAGTCACTTGATTTACCTTCAGGCGGTCAATTAAAAATAATGGGAGCAAAGGAAGTTTTTTCAAATAATATGTTTGTTGATATTCCTAAAGATAAAAAATGTATAGCTATTGATATATTCATTGATAATACAAATGGAAAATCTGATGTGAAATTTGGTCTTTGGGGTAATAAACTTGTATTTAGAGATTTAGATGGTTATATATATGAACAAGATATTACAAAAGTTAGTTTAGTAGATAAGTATTTTGATCAATTTATTACTTTATTAAAAGGTGATATATACCGTAGTTGGTATGTAATTTTGATTCCTACTAATGTTTCTATTAATGATCTTTCTGTTAGATTTGAGGATACAAATAAAAAAAATTATTCAAATTGGTTAAGAATAAAAATATAGAAATAATTCACTAAAATATACGGAGGAATTATGGGAAACTTTGACATATTTATTGAAGTGATTAAAAAATACGCAGAAGCATACATAGATTTTGAAAGAATACAGAAATCTTCAGATTTTGACTTTGTTCCTGAAATCGGAGACCAGAAAACAGGAGTAATCGGGGAAGCCTTTATATTTGAGTACTTGAAACGGCAGAAACATCCTAATTTGGAGTTTGGTAATCATTCACAAAAAGGGTGGGATATAAAATACCCATTCGGGCTGGCTCCTAATGGGGTTGTTCTTGTTCAGGTAAAAACAGTCTCGGCATTTTCTAAAACAAAAGCCATATCCCCTATACATTTTGCTTCGGATTATTGTGAATTATACCTTGTCTCATTAAATGAAGATTTGATACCTGACAATATTTGGAAGCCAAAAGGGTACAACCCTGCTAAAATAAAGGTTCAAGACGGTGAAGAAGTAGTCACTGGTACGAGAATGCCGAAAGATGAAAATGATAGTGGAAGCGGATTTACTGGGTTGGAAAACATCTTTGAGGATTTTAAGCAGACATTTCCTGAATTGTACTAAAAACCATTCGAGAAACAAATAATTATTGTTCATTTTTTATATTTTTCAGATATAATATAGTTTCAATATGAGCCGGGTTGTGGTAGAGGAGGCTACAATGCCGCCTTCCCTAGTGGCATTTAAGATATAATACTTTATTAGTGATTTGTCAATTATTTTCTCTAAAAAAAATATAAACCTCAGCCTAATAACTCTCCCAAAATCCCCACCTAATATTTAGGGCTGGAAGGCGAGTCCTGTCCTTGCTAATAACAAATTATATAATTTTGTCAAATGTTATTGTATCGGTTATCTTCATTACTAACATTTTCCTGATTAATATTGCTTTTCTTATTAATTTTTGGTAAAATTCATTACAAAATTAATGATTAAAAATGTTAATTGCTTGGTTTCTAAATATGTTATTACTATTATAAATATATGAACATAAAATATTTTTGTGTGGAATTTTTATAGTAACAAAGGAGAAAAATATGAAAATATACAACTCTCTTAGATTTCGATTTGTCGTATTTCTTTCCTTTTTTATTATTGCTACGAGTGTGCTAACATCTGTGCTGGGAATAAACCAGATGACAAAAGCTGTGTCCCAGACTTTTGCCGATCAAGGTATATCTATCGTAGAAAAAGCGGTTTCCATAATCGACGGCGACGCCTTCGAGGCTCTGACAAAGTCGCTTGACGCCGATGATCCTTTTTATGAGGAAACCAGAGTTCAGCTTTTTAAAATTAAAGAATTGTCAGGCTGCGTGTACTTGTACACAATGGCGCAGGTAGACAAAGACACTTGGCATTATATCATCGACGGCAGCGGCGAGCCCAACGACCCGGATAATTTTTCCGCAATGGGAGATCAAGAAGATACCGGCTCCTATGACGACGCTTTCAGGCGCGTATTAATTTCCGGAAAAACTGAAAACGGTAATTTAGCGTATCAGGAAGGCTGGGGGTGGCTGATTTCGATTTACGCCCCTATTAAAAATTCCGCCGGAAAAATTGTGGGTATTACCGGATGCGATTTTAACGGAGAGAATCTTCATAACACAATTGTCGAAAACAGTAAACGGCAGGTAATTATCGGCGTAATTTCTGTGCTGCTTGGTCTTGCGCTTATTTTGCTTTTACTGCGCCAAATTTTTTCTCACCTCGACAAAATCAACTCCATCCTGAAAGAAATCTCAATGGGCGAAGGAGATTTAACCGGAAGAATCGACAATAACAGAGATAACGAAATCGGAGAACTTGCGGGTTACTTTAACCTTACAATGGAAAAAATCAAAAATCTTGTAGGGACAATAAAATATAAAATCAACGGTCTTAACCATACAAGTTTTGAACTTTCCAGCAATATGAAAAAAACTTCCACAGCCGTAGAACTAATTACATCGAATCTTGACAGCATGAAGACCCTCATGGTTAAACAGGAAAACAGCGCGGAAGAAGCCGGCAACGCCGTAGGCAATATTAAAGAAAACATTGACAGCCTTAAAAAAATAATACAAGAACAAACTGAAAGCGTAAATATGTCGTCCTCCGCCATTGAGGAAATGACAGCTAACATTCATTCGGTAACTCAGACGCTGGTAGAAAACAGCAAGAACGTCGCTGTTTTGACGGAAGCCTCCGAGAACGGCAAAACAGGTCTTCAGACAGTAGCGCAGGAAATAAAGGAAATCGCGCATGATTCCGAAGGACTGTTGGAAATAAACTCGTTAATGAACAATATCGCGAGTCAGACCAACCTGCTTTCGATGAACGCGGCGATTGAAGCGGCGCACGCCGGAGAGGCGGGCAAGGGCTTTGCGGTTGTCGCCGATGAAATCCGCAAACTTGCCGAATCGTCGAGTAAGCAGTCAAAAACCACCGCGGCAATGCTGAAAAAAATAAAATCGTCCATAGACAACATCACCAAATCCTCTGACGAGGTGCTGGCGCGCTTTGGAGCTATAGATTCAAGTGTTAGAACAGTTTCCGAGCACGAGCAGAATATCCGCAATGCCATGGAAGAGCAGGAAATCGGCGGAAGGCAAATATTGGAATCCATAGGCAAGTTACGGGACATAACACATTCGGTTAAAAAAGGTTCCGACGACATGGAAGAATCAGGCGAAACTTTGGTCAAAGAAACGGATGAATTTATAAAGATAAGCAAAGAAACGGTAAACGGCATGAACGAAATACTGGCGGGTATTAACCAGATAAACGCTTCGGTGAACCATGTCAACGAAATGAGTTCGGAAAACAACCGTAACTTTGAGTCTTTAAAACATGAAACGGATAAATTTAAACATACATCCGGCGACGAAAAGAAAAAAGTCCTTATTGTAGATGATGATGAAATACATCTTGAAATGGTAAAAACGGTATTACAGAACAATTATGACGTAACAGTCACAAAATCCGGTAAAGAAGCGTTGGGCTTATTCTATCAGGGTCTTGTCCCCAGTTTGATATTATTGGACTTAATAATGCCGGATATGGACGGATGGGATACTTACGACAGAATAAAAGCGATAGGCGGCTTACACGACATCCCGATAGCGTTTTTCACGGTTTCCGACGACCCGAAAGACATACAACACGCGCAAGAAATAGGGGCGGTTGATTACATCAAAAAGCCCTACGATAAAGACGATCTGATAAACAGGATAGAAAGAATACTAAACGATTAGGCGCGGCGCGAAAAAGAGACAAACTGAGTAAAACGCTTCATTCGCACTCCGTCTTGACAAATACACATATCTTGCATTAAATAAAGATAAGCGGAGATTGATAGCTATGAATAATTATGTGATAACAATAGCACGAGGTTTCGGCAGCGGCGGAAAACAAGTCGGGCTTGAGCTTTCCCGCGATTTAGGAATTCACTGCTACGAAAGCCAGATACTTGCGCTTGCTTCGGAGTACAGCGGAATAAGCAAAAACAAATTTGTAAAAGTAGATGAAAAACTGCCGTTGCCTTTCAGTTTTTTGCCAAGACTCAAAGATACTCCCAGTACAGACCATATTGTAACGCCGCAGGATAAAAGATTTATCTCCGCAAAAAACCTGTTCAATATCCAAACAAAAATCATACGCGAACTGGCGGAAAAAGAATCGTGCATAATTATCGGAAAATGCGCCAACTATATATTGCGCGATTTAAACAATGTCATCAGCGTCTACATTGAAGCTCCGCGAGCCTATTGTCTTAAGAATGTTATGGATAAGATGGGCTCTACTGAAGAAGAAGCGCACAGACTTATTTCAGAAACGGACAGGTATCGCGCGGCGTATTTCAAATACTATACAAAAGGACGTACATGGACAGACCCTGTCCTGTACGATATGACTCTTAACAGCGAGCGTATAGGCATAAAAAAATGCGTCCAATTAATTAAAGAATATATAAAAATTAAATTTTTTACTTGACATTTATTTAAAAAATTTGTACATTAATCATGTAAACAGCAAAGGCGCTGTGGGCTCCCTTGTCCGCAGCGCCTTTCTTTTTGCCCTGAGAGGTATTTTGTTGCCGTTGGCGCGTCTCTCTTGAAGATTTCCAAATTAGGAGAAAAGTTATGCAAAAAAGGGGATTAAAAATCGTATGTTTCTTGGTATTGGGAGCGGCTCTCATCGCCGGTTTTACAGGATGTAAAAAAGGCGGGTCAGCCGGTGATACAGTAAAAGTCGGACTTTTACATTCACTTACAGGACCCATGGCGATCAGCGAGATATCCGTAAGAGACGCGGAATTACTCGCGATTGAAGAAATTAACGCGGCCGGCGGCGTTTTGGGAAAGAAAATCGCGTACTTTGAGGAAGACGGCGCGTCAGAACCTTCGGTTTTCGCGACAAAGGCGGAAAAACTTGTAGGTCAGACAAAGGTCGCCACAGTATTCGGATGCTGGACATCGTCTTCGCGCAAAGCGGTAAAATCCGTATTTGAAGAATACAACAGCCTTTTGTGGTATCCGGTTCAGTACGAAGGAATGGAACAATCGCCCAACATCGTGTACTCAGGCGCGGCTCCCAATCAGCAGATTGTACCCGCTATTGAGTATTTAATTTCGAAGGGTTACAAGAAATTTTTCCTGCTTGGTTCCGACTATGTATTCCCCCGCACAGCGAACATGATTATAAACGCGCAGTTAAAAGCCTCCGGTCTTCAAGCGGTTGGCGAAGAATACGCCGCGATGGATCAGACGGACTTCGCAACAATTATCGCGAAAATCGAAGCTTCCTCGCCTGACGTAATCGTAAACACATTGAACGGCACCGGTAACGTATCTTTCTTTAAACAGATGTCGGAAAAAAATTATAATGCTGCAAAATATATGACTATGTCCTTCTCCATTGCGGAAGAAGAAGTCGCGGCAATCGGCGCGAATATTCTTAAAGATCATCTGGTCTCATGGAATTATTACCAGACGACAGATACGCCTCAGAACAAGAAATTTGTAGCAGCGTACAAAGCAAAGTTCGGTCAAAACCGCGTAACAAGCGATCCGGCGGAAGCGGCGTATATCGCTGTTTATCTGTGGAAAGCGGCGGTTGAGAAAGCGGAAAGTTTTGAAATAGATAAAGTTCTTAAAGCTATAAGAACGGGAACCATTTCCTTCCAGGCTCCCGAAGGATATGTCGTAATCGACGGCGGCAACCAGCACCTTTCCAAACCTGTCCGTATCGGGAAAGTCGGTTCCGACGGTTTAATTACGGAAATTTACGCGACATCGGGTCCTGTTGCGCCGGATCCCTACCTGACCACATACGCGTGGGCGGTAAACGCTGGAATAACAAAGTAATTTAGAGTAGGATATTAGGTAATCTGACTGTCTGATCGTTTTGCGGTCAGGCGGTCATACCTGATAAACGGAGTTTTGCAATGGCGCAATTTATCAACGCGGTCTTTAACGGTTTCAGTTTAACATCAATTATTTTACTTACCTCGTTGGGTCTTGCGATAACATTCGGTCTTATGCGCGTTATTAACATGGCGCACGGCGAATTTATTATGATTGGCGCATATATGACCTATCTTACACAGCAGTTTTTTGTATCGTTCCTTCCAAAAAGTATTTTCAGCCTTTATTATTTTGCGGCGCTTGCCGCGGCTTTTGCCGTCGCTTTCATACTGGGAAGCATAATGGAAAGGTTTATCGTGTCGCGGCTTTACGGGCGGGAAATTGACAGCCTACTTGCGACGGGCGGTATTAGCCTTGTGCTTCAACAGGCGGCGCGAAGTATTTTCGGCGCGCAAGGAGTTAACGTAACCGCTCCCTCGTTTTTAACAGGCGGCGTTACTGTGGGCGGCAGCACTTTTTCATATAACAGATTGTTTATTATTTTTTTAACAGGGTTCGCTCTTTTTATTGTTTGGCTGATTTTGTACCGCATGAACTTCGGCAGACAAATGCGCGCGGTCATGCAAAACCGTTCAATGGCTCAATGTTTGGGCATTAACTCCCGCAGAATAGACAATGTTACTTTCAGCATCGGTTCAGGGCTTGCCGGGTTGGCGGGTTGTTCCGTCGCGCTGTTGGGTTCTATAGACGCGACAGTGGGACAGAACTACATCGTTAACTCTTTTATGGCGGTTGTACTGGGCGGCGTCGGAAAATTAATCGGCACTGTTTTAGGATCTCTCATAATTGGTTTTGCGGGTATCAGCATCGAAAGATTTACATCGTCTTCCATCGCGAAGGCGGCGGTGCTTTTGATTATCATTCTGTTTTTACAAAAGAAGCCGCAGGGCCTCTTTACAATACGAACAAGAAGTTTGGACGAATAGGAGAAAGGCAAATGAGTTTTTTAAAAAAACAAGGACGCAGCGTTTGTTTCGCCGTAATTGTAATTGCCCTCGCTCTCATGCCGGTTTTCTCGGACGGTCCGATAATTATCTTTTTAGGAAAATGTATAGCGTTCGCTATTGTCGCGATGGGGCTTGATTTAATTTGGGGCTACACCGGCATACTCAGTCTTGGGCACGGTCTTTATTTCGCGCTTGGCGGTTATTCAATGGCGATGTATTTAAAAATGCAGGCGACAGGCGGCAAGCTGACGGAATTCATGCGAACCGGCGGACTTACCGATCTTCCCCTTATTTGGAAACCTTTCCTTTCGGCTCCGCTTGCTTTCATTCTGGTAATCGCGGTTCCGGCGGCTTTATCATACATAATCGGATATTTTATTTTTAAGAACAGAGTTAAAGGAGTTTATTTCTCGATTATTTCACAGGCGCTTACATGGGCGGCGTATTCAATGTTTATAGCGATGTCGCCGTACACCAACGGAAATATCGGCATATCGGAAATAAGATCCATTCTTGGAAGTATTCGCGGCGGCGCAAATCAGGGAACTTTGCTCACTCTTTTTTACGCCGCGATTGTCATTCTGATACTTGCCTACGCGCTGTGCGTTTTTTTAACCGGAGCGAAATTCGGAAAACTTCTTATCGCAATCCGGGACGGGGAAAACCGAACTTATTTTTCGGGCTACCGCGTCAGTTTGTATAAAACATTTGTTTATGTTATGTCCGCCTGCCTTGCGGGAATTGCGGGAGCAGTCTTTGTAAATTTCAACGGCAGTATTTCCCCGTCCCAGATGACTATCGCTTTTTCCATTAACATGATTATCTGGGTGGCGATAGGCGGCAGGGGTACGATTATCGGGGCGGTAATCGGCGCGCTTCTTGTGAATCTGTGCGAATATAATTTTAGCTCGGGAAGTATAGTTGAAATCTGGCAGTATATCATCGGGTCGATATTCTGCATTACGATACTTTTTTTCAAGGGCGGAATTATCGGGGTGTTCACGCATCAAATCCCGGAGTTGATTGCAAAACTAAAAGGAAGGATACGCAATGCCGCAGGTTGATGAAAACACCATTCTTACAATCAACAGCGTATCGGTTTGCTTTGACGGTTTTTACGCTCTTACCGAAGTAGACGTTTCCGTAAAACGCAACACCGTCCACTTTTTTATCGGTCCGAACGGAGCGGGCAAAACAACGCTGTTGGATATTATCTGCGCGAAAACCCGCCCTACTCTCGGCAACGTTGTATTTTTTCCAAAAGAAAAAGAGAAGATACGCCTTACCGGAATGAAAGAATACGAGATAGCGCGCAGCGGAGTAGGCAGGAAGTTTCAAGTGCCGTCTGTGTTTGTAAATCTTACGGTTCTGGATAACATGCTTCTTTCGTTAAAGAGGCATAAAAGCATTTTAGATTCGATATTCCTAAGTCCGTCCGCCGAAGAATTCGCGCAAATAGACGAGATTCTTGAAAAGGTGGGATTGTCGGAACGAAGGGATGTAAAAGCCGGCTCTCTGGCGCACGGCGAAAAGCAGTGGCTGGAAATCGCCATGCAGATTGCGGCAAAGCCGGAACTCATCATGCTGGACGAACCTGTCGCCGGAATGGGCAGGGCGGAAACAGACAAAACGGCGGGAATACTTGCCGAGATAAAAAAAGAATGTACCGTAATCGTTGTGGAACACGACATGGAATTTGTAAAAATGGCGGCGGACACCGTTACAGTCCTGCACGAGGGCAAGGTGTTGACCGAGGGAATTGTTTCCGACGTGCTAGCGGACAAGACAGTGCAAGCTGTGTACTTGGGCAGAGGCGGTGAACGCAATGCTTGATATTATCGATCTGGACACATACTACGGCGAAAGCCGAATCATCACCAAGCTCAACATGAATATTAAAAAAGGAAGCGTCACCTGTTTAATCGGAAGAAACGGCGTCGGCAAAACCACAACGCTCAAAAGCATTATGGGTTTGGTAAAAACTCCGGCGGGAAAAATAATTTTTGACGGACATGACATAATCAAACTTCCGGCTTACGACCGAGTAAGACTCGGCATAGGCTATGTGCCGCAGGGGCGGGATATTTTCCCGCAGATGACTGTGCGCGAAAATCTTGAATTGGGATTACAGCCGCTTGCCGGAAAAAAACAAAAAGCGGAAATCCCCGAATATCTTTTTGAACTGTTCCCCGCCTTGCCGAAATTCGCAAAACGAAAAGGCGGCGATTTATCGGGCGGTCAGCAGCAGCAACTCGCTATCGCCCGCGCTCTTGCGGCGGAACCGAAAATTTTAATACTGGACGAACCGACAGAGGGGATTCAGCCCTCGATTATTCAGGACATAGGCAGGGCGATAAGGAGAATCAACACTGAAAAAGGGATTACTGTTCTTCTTGTGGAACAGTACCTGGAATTTGTGCTGGAGATTTCGGATCATCTGTTCATTATGGAAAAGGGAAACGTCGTGTTAAGCGGAGCAACCGCCGAACAGGACGCGGAACATATTCAAAAGATATTAACGATATAGGAGGAAGTTATGCACCTGACACCGAGAGAGCAGGAACGGCTTTTAATCCATTGCGCCGGACAGCTTGCAAAAGCGCGCAAGGAGCGCAGGCTAAAGCTGAATCATCCTGAGGCGATAGCCTATATTACATCGGAACTTTTGGAACTTGCGCGCGACGGTCAATCCGTTACGGAACTTATGCGCGCTGGAACCAAACTTTTGGGAGCCGACGACGTTATGGACGGCGTTGCCGAGATGATCCACGAAATTCAACTTGAGGCGACTTTCCCCGACGGTACTAAACTTGTTACCGTACATGAGCCAATTCCCTCAAACGGAAAGGCGCACCCCGGCGAATTTATTTTTGACGGCGAACCAATCACCGTAAACGCCGGAAAGAATACCGCAGAGATCAATGTCGTTAACACGGGAGATCGTCCCGTTCAGATCGGCTCTCACTTTCACTTTTTTGAAGTTAACAAGGCGCTGGACTTTGACCGTACCGCCGCATTCGGTATGCGGCTTGATATTCCTTCGGGAACCGCCGTCAGGTTTGAACCGGGCGACAGCCAGACTGTTCGTCTTGTAAAAATCGGCGGAACGCGAATGGGGCACGGATTGAACAGCCTTACCAACGGCAGTATGGACGACCCGAAAGTAAAAGCCGCCGCCGTTGAAAAAGCGCGCGGCTTGGGATTCAAGGGGGTATGACATGTTTGAAATGACAAGAAGACAATACGCGAGTATGTACGGTCCCACAACCGGCGACAGAATTCGCCTTGCCGATACATCGATCATTATCGAAGTTGAGCGCGACTTAACGGTCTACGGAGAGGAAGCGAAATTCGGCGGAGGCAAATCCCTGCGCGACGGAATGGGTCAGTCATGCGGAGTAAAGGACGCCGACTGCCCCGACCTTGTAATTACAAACGCCGTAATATTGGATCACACGGGAATAATAAAAGCGGACATCGGTATTAAAGACGGAAAAATTTGCGGCGTAGGAAAAGCGGGAAACCCCGACATCATGGACGGCGTGACAAAAGGACTCACGGTCGGCGCGTCTACGGAAATCATCGCGGGCGAGGGCATGATTGTCACCGCCGGCGGCATCGACACACATATACATTTTATCAGTCCCACTCAAATTGAGACTGCACTGTATTCGGGAGTTACAACAATGATCGGCGGCGGCACGGGACCCGCAGACGGGACAAACGCCACCACCTGCACGCCGGGACGCTTCAATCTTGAAAAAATGCTCGAGGCGGCGGAAGGCTACCCGATGAATCTCGGTTTTCTCGGCAAGGGCAACAGCTCTTCGATTAACGCGCTTATCGAACAAATTGAGTCGGGCGCGTGCGGACTTAAAATCCACGAGGACTGGGGCTCCACCGCCGCAGTTATCCGCGCCGCGCTTGACGCCGCCGACAAGCACGATGTTCAAGTCGCGATTCATACCGACACGCTGAACGAGGGCGGCTTTGTGGAAGACACACTCGCCGCGATAGGCGGACGCGTCATTCACACATACCACACAGAAGGCGCGGGCGGCGGACACGCTCCCGACATTATCAAGGCGGCGGCTCTGCCGAACATTCTGCCGTCGTCAACAAACCCCACAATGCCGTTTACCGTCAACACCGTCGACGAACATCTTGATATGCTGATGGTCTGCCACCATCTGGACAGCCGCGTACCCGAAGACGTAGCGTTTGCCGATTCGCGTATCCGCCCCGAAACCATCGCCGCGGAAGACGTACTGCACGACATGGGAATTTTTTCGATGATGAGTTCCGACTCTCAAGCAATGGGGCGAGTCGGCGAAGTAATCATGAGGACATGGCAGACCGCAAGCAAAATGAAAGACCAGCGCGGTCATCTTAACGAAGACAGCGATCGCAATGACAACTATCGGGCTAAACGCTATGTTTCAAAGTACACGATAAACCCCGCCATTACCCACGGCATTGCGGATTATGTCGGCTCTGTGGAAGCGGGCAAATACGCAGACTTGGTTATCTGGAACCCTGCGCTCTTCGGCGCAAAACCGGAAATGATCATAAAGGGCGGATACATAATAGCGTCCAAAATGGGCGACGCAAACGCTTCCATTCCGACGCCGCAGCCTGTGATGTACAGAAACATGTTCGGCGCTTCCGACTTGGCGCGCAAGCGCACATGTATCACCTTTGTATCAGGCGCGGCGGCAAAGAGCGGAATCGGCAAACGGCTGGGGCTTGATCGAATCGTACTGCCGGTAAAGAATTGCCGCAAATTGTCAAAAGCGGATATGCGTTTTAATGACCGCACGGGAGACATAAAGGTCGATCCCGAGACATACACCGTAACTGTGGACGGAAAGAAAGTAACCTGCGAACCGGCTGAAAGCCTTAGTTTGACAAGAAGGTATTGGCTGTTTTAATTATGGTTATCGAAAAAATCTTAGGAAAGAAACCGGAAAACGCCGACGGAAAAATTATTGAAACCGTCCCCTTTGAATGGTTTGAAATGAACAACAAGATTTTAAAAAAAGTTTCTTCAAAGGGCACGGAAATCGGGCTCAGGCTTTCCGAGCCGTTGTTCGACGGCGCGGTGTTGTACGAGGACAGCGAAAAAATTATTTGTCTTGAACTTCTGCCCTGCGAGACAACGCGGGTACACGTTCACAGCATAAAAGAAATGGGGCGCGTATGTTTTGAACTCGGCAATCGCCACCTGCCGCTTTCCATCACAGAAGATTCCGTAAGCACTCCCTATGACAACCCAACCTATGAGTATTTGGAGAAACTGAAGTTTCACTGCGAGCGCGTAACCGAAAAATTTACGCCGGAGATAATTACCCATGGACATGGACACCATCACCATTGAAAGCAGAATAGCCCTGCTTCAGGCGTTTGATCCGCTGTTTCCCACAGGGGCTTACACAATGTCGGGCGGCATGGAAACCTACACGCAAAAAGAACTTGTGCGGGACAAACCCTCTCTTGTCTCATACCTGAAGGCTCAACTTTACATTTTGCCTTACGGCGATTTGGGTATTTGCGCCAAAACAGCGCAAGGCGAAGATTTTATTTTAATGGATAACCTTTGCGCCGCGATGAAACAACCCTGCGAGATACGAACGGGCAGTGAAAAACTCTGCGTGCGTTTTTTGAAAGCGCAGGAGACACTATGCAGCTATCCGTCGCTTGCCGCGTACAGGCTGGCGATAAAACAGGAAAAATGCAAAGGACATTATCCTGTCGCGGTTGGTCTTTTTATTCGCGACTTAAACGCGGACATAGGCGAGGCGCTGGAATTGTATTGCTACAGCCTTATGTCGCAAACGGTAAACCACGCCGTAAAATTAATCCCGCTTGGGCAATCAGACGGACAGACTGCTCTTTTTGAAGCCCTGCGCCTGATCCCCGGCGCGGCGCAAAAGGCAATGGCGGCGGATGTTGACGAATTGGGAGTTTCCGGCTGCGGTTTTGATTTACGCGCGATGCAACATGAGACGCTGCGCGGAAGACTTTATATAAATTAGGCGGTGAAATTATGAGCTATGTAAAAATAGGAGTCGGCGGACCTGTGGGTTCCGGTAAAACCGCTCTCATTGAACGGCTGACAAGAAAAATGGCGGATAAGTACAGTATCTGCGTTGTAACAAACGATATTTACACGCGCGAGGACGCGGAGTTCCTTGTAAAAAATTCCGTCCTGCCGCCCGAGAGAATTGTCGGAGTGGAAACCGGCGGCTGTCCGCACACCGCAATCCGCGAAGACTGCTCCATGAACTTGGAAGCCGTCGAGGAAATGGCGCGCAATTTCCCCGACGTGCAGATTATTTTTGTCGAAAGCGGCGGCGATAATCTTTCCGCGACATTTTCGCCGGAGCTCGCGGACGCTACCATTTATGTAATCGACGTTGCCCAAGGCGACAAAATACCGCGCAAGGGCGGTCCCGGCGTCACCCGCTCGGATTTACTTGTCATCAATAAAATCGATCTTGCGCCGATGGTTGGAGCAAACCTTGAAGTAATGGCAAGGGATTCGGCAAAGGGGCGCGGCGACAGACCTTTCCTGTTTACCAATTTGGTCAACATGGAAGGCGTTGACGAAGTAATCAAATGGGTTCGCAAAAACGTCCTGCTTGAAAACATGTAAGGAATAAAATTTTGAGCGAATTGTCCATAAGTACGGCTTTCCAAAACGGAAAGACCGTTATGTCCGATTGTTTTTTCACCTCTCCTTTTAAAATCGCAAAGCCTTTTTACCGCGACAACGGTTACACCGAAGTTATGGTGATGTGCGCAAGCCCCGGAATTCTAGCGGGCGACAAATACGATATGCGGTTTGATTTGGCAGACAACACAAAAACAATTATCAGCGAACAATCGTACAAGAAACTTTACAACACGGGCGACAGTTTTTCCCGGCAAAACACGCAAATAAAAACGGGAGAAAACGCCGCGCTGTACTATGTTCCGTATCCGGTTATCCCCTTCGCGGGAAGCCGTTTCCGTTCGCGGACGGATATTTTTTTACACCCTTCCTCAAAATTGATCTTCGGCGAAATTTTCACCTGCGGCAGAGACGGCATGGGAGAACGATTCGCATTCAGCGAATATTCATCGCTAACAACCGTGTATGTTGACGACAAGCCTGTGTTTCTGGACAACAGCCGTTTGCTTGGCGGCGGCGCAGTCAAAGACTGCGATGTGGATTTTTCGGGAACGGGGTTTTTTGAAGGATATTCCTGTCAGGGTATTTTGTTTCTTTACGGTTTTGATAATGTTTCCCTGCCTGAGAGCGAAGGAATAGAAACCGCCGTTTCCAAATCCTCGGTCGGCTTTACAATACGCGCGTTAGGAAAGAGCGCGAACAGTTTGTACCGCTTGTTTAACAAATTCAGTAATTATTTGAGAACTTCTTTGCGGTTATAAAACTCTTATAAGCCATTTAAATCCGGTTGAAAAACGGAAGCTTGCGGATAAATCCGCGCCTATATTAACCTCGGCGTTATCGCTGTAATATGACAGCCACGCAAGCTCAAAGTAAGGCGCGATAGCTCCGTTTGGGGTTTTAAAAACAAAGGGGGAGAAATTTACTCCCGCGGTGCCAAATAAACTTGTTCCGCCGGAATAATAGCGCCGACTGCCATTTACCGAAAGAGAAGCGTCGCCAACACTCAACACAGGACCTATAAAGATTCTTATCTTTTCATTCGGTCCAAAGGAAAAGGTTAAAGGTAAGCGAAATACGCCGAGTCCCCAGTCATATTCCGGTCTTAATTCAAGTCCGAAAATCATCTGTTGTCCATACGGAGAAATACTCGCGTTAATACCCACCTGAAAAGCAAGACCGCGAAACATATCGCCGTCTACAAAAAAACCTGTCCAAATCGGCGCAAACGCAACTCCTAATAAAAGCTGCTCGTCTATACTTCCCTGCTTAGAAGAAGCCGGTTTTTTTGCGCCTGCACTTGTACTTGCGCTTGTGTTTGTACCGGCGCTGCTTTTGTTCCCCTTCCCGCCTGTGTCGAAAGTTTCCGCCATCGACGAATTATTATCAATTTTTATATTTGACGCTGTTTCAGGAAAAGCGCGTCCCGCTCCGACAAAAGAATTAGCCCAGTATTTTTCATCAAGGCTGGAATAAATTACTCCCGTCTTTGAACCCGAAGAAGCCGAGTGAATAAAACGGCGGTCTCCCAGATAAAGAGCGACATGGGAAACCTTGCCGGATAGATCGGTTTTAAAAAATAAAAAGTCGCCTGCTTGAGCCTTTTCAAGAGTTGTCTTCTCCGCCCATGAATAAAGCCCGGATGCCGATCTTGGCAGTGATACGTTCAATGCGTTCTTAAAAACAAGACAAAGGAAACCGGAACAATCAAGCCCACTAACGGTCATTCCGCCGTAACGATATGGGACTCCTTCATATTTTTTTGACGTTTCAACTATCCTTTGCCGCGCGTCTTGATAAGCCCTTGCTTTCTCTTCCGGCGAAGCTGTTTTCTTGGGCGCAAGGGCATACCCGCTCTCAAGAGGAGCGGCAAAAACATTAACCGTGAAAAATATCAGAAGTAAAGGGAAAATGACTCTCATTTTATGATTATCGGCTGCTATCCGGCGTAGCTGGATAGCAACATCGGACTGGAAAAAAGTTTCGATTTTTGCTACATTTTGGTTATGGGACAAATTTGTGTCTTTGTAAACCAAAAAGGCGGCGTTGGTAAGACTACCTCGGCAATAAACATCGGGGCATACCTCGCGGAAGCCGGAAAAAACGTCCTTTTGGTTGATTTTGACGCACAGGCTAACCTCTCAAGCGGTATCGGCGCTAACCCGCCAAAGCCCGGAATTTATGAACTGCTTTCCGGCACGGCAACGCCGGAACAGGCGATAAAAAAAACCGCCGTCAAAAAATTGGACGTAATCCCCGCAAGCATCGATCTTTCAGGCGCGGCGGTAGAATTAATCGACCAAAAAGAGCGTAATTTTTTCCTGAAAAAAGTCCTTACTCCTATCAAAAACAACTATGATTTTATACTGATTGACTGCCCTCCCAGCCTTGGGCAGCTGACAATGAACGGTTTAGCCGCCGCGGATTCGGTGCTTATCCCCATGCAGTGCGAATACTTTGCGATGGAGGGGCTTAAAC
>Ga0268262_10003430_pt1 | contig 17156 bp, 14 predicted proteins | sample TergutNc150P3_FD_190354 | JGI IMG/M metagenome (GOLD analysis project Ga0268262, IMG submission 190354) | Nasutitermes corniger P3 segment gut microbial community from laboratory colony in Florida, USA - Nc150 P3 (SPAdes) (version 2) | ecosystem: Host-associated > Arthropoda: Insects >... | reverse complement strand
CGGCGGGGCTTATTCCCGCGCTGCTGCTGTTCGCGGTTACGATTGTCGCCACTACGGCGTCAGGTTTAAACACCTTTAACTATGCCCCGCTTGAAGCGCTGCTGTTATGCGGGATTTATTTTTTTGTCCTTGCTTTAACGGTCATATACGAATATGTCCGTTCCATTAAAGATCACTGGCTTTCCCGCCAGGACAGTTACATGAGCATGGTGTTTGAAAACAGCCCTGACATCATCATGCTTTTCGACAAAAACGGCAAACTGGTATACTGCGCCGACATTTTTCTCAAAAAAACCCATATTGCCAGCTTTGACAGTATACGCAAAACGCATTACAGCGAAGTTTTTTTCCGCTATAAGGAATCCGGCCTGTATGATGAAATAGACAGTTTTTTCAAAACATCGGCGGCGGAAAAAAAGCCGGTTGTTTTTGAGCGGGTAGTAGACATTAGCCGCGACGGGAATTTACTCCATTACGAGATTCACTTTACCCCCATGTACAACAATGAGAATGACTTCCAGGGGGTTTTTATTCTGTTTCATGATATGACCGAAATTATCGAAGCCAAAGAGCGTATGGAACAGGCAAGTAACGCAAAGTCGAGTTTCCTTGCCAATATGAGCCATGAAATCCGCACCCCCCTGAACGCGATTATAGGCATGACCGCCATCGCGGCAAATACCACCGATCCGGAAAGAAAAAACTACTGCCTTGCCAATATTACCGGCGCTTCCAATCACCTTTTGGGCATAATCAACGATATTCTTGATATGTCAAAAATTGAGGAAGGCAAACTTGAGCTTTTCTGCACCGAATTTGAATTTTCCGCCATGTTGCGGCAAGTAACCGGTATTTTTGAATTCCGTCTTGGCGAAAAGAATCAACAGCTTATCATGAATATTGATCCGGGGATTCCCTCCCGTATCATCACCGATGAACAGCGGCTTGCCCAGGTCATTACCAACCTTATCAACAACGCGATCAAATTTACCCCCAATGAAGGAAAAATAACCATTGAGGCGAAACGGATTGATAATAACGAAACTCCCGATATCTGCGAACTGGAACTGCGGGTTATTGATACGGGCGTCGGCATTTCCCGTGAAGATCAGAGCAAACTCTTTAAACCCTTTGTTCAGGTTGATTCAAGCATTTCCCGCAAATACGGCGGAACCGGACTGGGGCTTGCCATTTCAAAAAAGATAATAGAAATGATGCAGGGCGACATCCGCCTTGAGTCGGAAGAAGGCCAGGGAGCGACATTTATCTTCACCATTAAGGTAAAACCGGTACAAATGGCGGCGGGAACCGCCGTAACCAAACCGGACGCGAGTCAACAAATCAACAAGGAAATTTTTTACGGAAAACGAATACTTCTGGCGGAAGATGTTGCGATTAACCGTGAAATTGTCATTGCCCTTCTGGAAGATTTCAATCTGGAAATTACCGAAGCGGAAAACGGACAACAGGCATTTGACCAATTTGCCGCCAACCCTGAAAAATACGACCTGATTTTTATGGATATACAAATGCCCGTTGTAAACGGTTATGATTCCACCCGGATGATCCGCTCGCTTGACCATCCCCACGCAAAAACCATTCCGATTATCGCCATGACGGCCAATGTTTTCAAAGAAGATATAGACCTCTGTCTTGCGGCAGGAATGAATGGGCATATAGGGAAGCCGTTAAACCTGCACGAAGTAATAATCGTTCTGAACAAATATCTTGGAAATCACCATTAATTTCCGATGCCAATTACGCTACATAGGCCGCCAGTTTGTCCCGCCGGCTGATGTTCTGCAGGCGCAGCAGGGCTTTTTCTTCTATCTGCCGAATACGTTCCTTGGTAAGATTGAAACGGCTGCCAATTTCACTGAGAGACATGGGTATCCGTTTGCCCAGTCCATAATGTAAACGGATTATTTCCGCCTCTTTATTGTCAAGAGTACCCAGCAGCTCTTCAATATCATGCGCAAGGGATTTTTTCATCGCTTCCTGTTCCGGATCATCATAACGATTATCCGCCACAAAGTTCCCTAATGATGAAACGCCGGTGCCGGTATCTACCAATTTTTCCAACGATACCACTTCCTGGGAAATAGCCATTATATCCTCAACATAATTTTCCTTTACATTGAGCATTTCAGCAATTTCCTGTACCTGATTTTCAGCATTACCGGCAAGCATTTTTTGCGCTTGTTCAATGTGAATAAGGTTGTTTGCGTGATTGGCAGGCAGGCGGATAAACTTGGACTTTTCATACAAAGCCTTGAGTATCGACTGGCGTATCCACCATACCGCATAGGATATAAAATGGTAGCCCCTGTTGACATCAAACTTCTCTACCGCTTTTATCAGCCCTATGTTGCCTTCATTGATCAGGTCCGCCAGCGGTATCCCCATCCTCTGGTATTTCTTTGCCACAGCGATAACAAACCGCAGATTGCTGTTTATCAGTTTATTGCGGGCGATAATATCACCCTTTTTAGCGGCTCTGGCGGCCTGATCTTCTTCTTCCCTGGTTAACAGGGGAATACGGCTGATTTCATTGAAGTATATACGCAGGATACTTCCATCAGCATTGGATTTTACGGTCTTTCTTTTCTTTTCTTTTACCGTTTTCATAATTGCCTCCTCGTTTACTCATTAATATACAAGCAAAAATCGTGCCAACTGGCGAAAATTTCAAAGAGAAGGTATTTTTTAGGGAAAAGTATACTAAATTGATAATGTTTTCGCTTGAAAGTTAATCGTTTCCCAAACATAAAAGCGGCAATCGGTATTATAGTGGGTCAAAATGACTCAGATGGCGAAAAAAGAGCAAAATGTGAGGAATTTTGACCCAGTGCCTTTTTCGAGGAAGATTCACACAAAGAACACGGAGAAAGGGAGGATCACAAAGAGGTATTAGGGGGTCAGTATTTCGCTTTTACTACCCCTACACTACCGTACAATTTCGCATAACGACATTAGGAAAAAGCGGTGCACCATATGCGTTTACGCCTGCGCTTTCTTTCACATACTTTGATCATTCCTTCTTTCCTGCCCCAATCCAGCGCCGCCGACTTGTCAGCGGCACTAGGAAATTTCTATGTCAGGTACGGTTGCGGTACTTGTCACCATTGCGTTACTTTAATAGATTATTAGCCTCCAAATATGGTTTTAGATCATTAAAAATATACTCCGCCATTAGTTCATACCCTTTTGCATTTGGATGCATACCATCTGCCGACATATTTTTCCATACATCCGGCCAAGAAGCATCAATCTGTTCAATATTATTTGATGACGCAAGTGTATTAAACATATTATCGACTTGATCATTCCATCCTGGTCCTGGATAAAAGCGAATAAGATATATTTTCCTCTTTCCGTCATTTACCATATCAATAATCTTTTGGAGATTATTTTTTGTTGTAGCCAGAGGAATTTTCTGCAAATAATCATTTCCACCAAGTAGAATTATTACAATTCTGGGGTTTTTGGAAAGGACATCCTTTTTTACACGGGCTAAGCCTTGTGCGGTAGTATTACCGCTCACACCTGCGTTTATTACAGGAATATTTACTTTGTTTTGTAAAAATGCCGGCCAGGATTTACTCTTGTCATCTTTACCAACAATAGTAGCATTAGCACCGGCAGTAAGGCTATCTCCAAGACAAACTATTGTTTCTTCACCCGAAGTTGCATTTACTGTTGAATCGCCTGTTGCTGCGTTGCTACTCGCGCAAGCCGCCATTGAAATCCCGATTATCGCAACAAGGGCGATAATCCCGAACACTTTTAATATGTTTTTCATTAAAAACTCCTTTTGCGCTTAATGTCCGCACGACAATTTATATACAGCCTGTACGGGCAGTATTGCATGGGGAAATGAGAAAAAATAATAATTATGGGAATATATGCTTTTGGATTGTTGACACGGTTAGTTAAAAAATGTGTATAATTGCCTGTTGCCTGTTGCCTGTTGCCTGTTGCCTGTTGCCTGCTTGACTTTGGCCGTCATTCCGTCTGTCGCCCTCGGCCTGTAGCATTTTTCCATTAGTGGGGCATTTATTGGGCCTCTCACTGTGCCGCATTTGTGCGTTAACGCCCCTTGACGGGGCGCGGTTGTTGGGGTGTGCCTGTTGCAATTCGGCAAAGTAGACCGCTACGCGGTCATTATAAGAGAATTGTGGTTGCCTGAGGTCTGCTCTAAAAAGCAAAGGAGAATTTTTAACCATAGAGGTTACGGTGGGGATAAAAACACACCGGGCAACTGAATTTATAGCCATACCTACTTAATATAATACCCATCAAAAGAAGAAACTTCAACCTCGAAACACCGCCTTAAACATGGAAAAAACCGCGAATTTGTCAAAACAAGGAAGAATTTCACCACGGAGTCCTGTTGTTCTCCATTCAATCGGCTACGCACCGCTTTTCTAAAGGGTGAAATGAAACTTTTTGCTTTCGTTCGCAGAAAATGTCTGATTGGACACGCCACAACCATCTCCTTTTCTCCCTCCGTGTAACATCGTGGTGAATTTCTTCTTTTTTCATTTTGACTAAAGCTTTTTGCGGTTTCTCACCCTATATAGTGTATGAAGAAATCAATTAAGCTGCCTGAGCAGCGTCTCAACCCGCTCAATGATTTTTTGTTCTACAAAATCATGGGCGAAAAAGGCGATGAAGTACAACTTTTGGGGTTTATTAATGCCGTCCTGGGAAAAACCGGGGCAGGCCGCTTTACTGCCGTGGACATTATCGAAAACAAATCTTTTACGCCGAAAGTCATCGGCGACAAGTCCAGCATCCTTGATGTGCGGGCAGTCCTGCAGGGTAAAACCAGGGTCAATATTGAGGTTCAGGTGCGTAACCAGCACAACATGGATCGGCGCAGTCTGTTCTACTGGAGCAAGGAATACGCGGAGAGTCTGGAAGCCGGGCAGGATTACCGGAAACTGCCGAATGTTATCGCCATCAACATTGTTGATTTCGATTATCCGCCGGTACGCAATTTCCACACGCAGTTTCATTTGCGGGAGGACAATGATCGGGATATGATTCTTACCGGGGCGCTGGAAATACATTTTATCAATATGGTAAAATACCGGAGGCAGGCGAAGAAGGGCGTGATGAACGACCCGTTAAGCCGGTGGATGGCGTGGCTGAACAGGAGAAGCCCGCCTGAGTTAGTAGCGGAGGTGGTGAAGATGGACAGCGCGATACAAGCGGCAAATGAACGGATGGTATACGTAACCGGTGACAAGGAAGCGATACGAGCCTACGAAAGGCGGCAGATGGCATTATCCGATTATAACAGCGCGATAAACTACGCCCGCAGTACAGGCATGAAAAAAGGCCGTCAAAAAGGCCGCCAGGAAAACAGTCTTGACATCGCCCGCAAAATGAAAAACGCGGGAAAACCCTTGAGTGAAATTCAGGAATTCACCGGCCTCCCAGTCGAAACCATCACCCAATTATGACGCATGCCCAACACCCGAAAGACTTCACATTACTTACAACAGTCCTTTTTTTCCTTCTTCCTTTTGTGTTCTTTGTACCTTGGTGATCTTTGTGTGAAATTTACGGGAGCGCCTGTTCACGCCAAACTGGTTTTCCGCCGTTCCTGCCTTCAAAAATGACATGGCTGGTATAACCCGCGTCAAGCAGCGCCTGGCAGGCAATTTGATAATGACCGTCAATATCTTGGACATTGTGTGCATCGGCGCTGATCATAACCGGCACATTATGCCGCCGCATCAGGCGCAGTATTACCGGTGAAGGGTAGGGTTCGCTGAGGTATCCGCGGTTAATCCCGCCGGTATTGACTTCAACCACAAAACCGCCCTCGGCGGCAACGGCAATGGCGCGGACAGCCTCTTCAGCCCGCCGCAGATAGGTTTCACTTTCACAATTAAAAAAACGGTTTGCGGCATTGTTTTTTTTGACGAGGTCCAGATGGCCGACAATGTCAAAACCGCCCAGGGCAAGCATTTCGGTAACCGCATCCCAGTAAGCGTTTACCATTGCCTCTCCATCCCCGGCAAAGCCTTCCCTGACCCCTGTTTCCACTTCCGCCGGCGGACCGTCAACGGTAAACGGCGCTCCATACGGCGGCAAAAGATAATGCACCGAGCCGATGAGGTAATCCAAATTTAAACTTTTTATATCATCGTCTAACGCGCAGCGCAACCCCTTGATGTAATCAAGTTCCAGCCCCAGGTAGACGGCGATCTTCCCTTCCCAGCGGCGGCGGGCAGCGTTAACTTCGTCCATGTACGCGCCCAGCCGTTCATCGGGCATGTGCCAGGTTGTTTTGTATCCGGTTTTTTTTCCAACCGGGGCATGGGCGCTGAATCCAATAGCGGCAAGCCCTTTGTCATAGGCGGCGCGGCACATGGTTTCTACATCGTCTTTGCCGTCACAGAATACCGTATGGGTATGAAGGGAAGAAAAAAGTTTAGTTTTCAGGTTTTTTTACCAGGGCTTTTTCAAGCTGACGCATGCGGTATGCCGAATAGAGTTCTTTTCCATATTCGGTAATTTCCCAAATCTCCTTATCCGCCGCCCCTTCCTCATTGATACATCTGACCAGTTTAAGCATGGAAAAATCCGCCATGATTTTTTTAACCGTGTTGGTCGGGGTTGGATAATCTTTGCGAACCGTTTTATCCAGATCGGGGTTAAGCACCATACCCAGAAAGCGGGAAATCTCAGCGGTGTTTTTCCCCAGGGCCAACTCAGGAACGAGCAGTTTGAAGATGCGTAAGTAACGAAACTGCCGTGAATTTTCCCAATTATCGCCGGACGCATAATAAAAACTCAGTGTTACCTTATTCAGGGCAAGCACCTTTATCGCGTGCTTTAACTGATCCCGCAGTTTGCTGACCAGTTCGCCGTCATCCATAATTCTTATCCGGCGGCGAAGGGCGTCATTTTCGCCGCTCAAGCGGGAAATTTCATTGGCAACCGTCGGGTCTATCAGTTTTTCCGCCCGTACCCAGCCGGGCCGGGTATTTATATTCAATTCCTGCACTAAAAGGGTCTGCGCCTTTTGGCACAAATCGGGGGTATTCAGCCATGTTTCGCAGGGACCTTCCTGGAGTTTTGACTTAAAACTATCCAATTTGTGGATAAGCTCCGGGTCTTGCTCTTTTTTTGCCTGTGTTGAACGGGCTTTTTCGTCAATCACCAGAGCAAGAACCGGTATGCCCTTTTTGGCGGCTATGGAATATTGCGCAACCAAGGGCAGTATTTTCCCGTCCGCGGCGCTGTATTTGTTGGCAACCAGCGCTATAAAGTAATCACATTCTTCAATAACTTTTTGCAGAAGATTCTGGCTGTTGTGGGCAGTATCGTCAAGATAATCCGCCATAACCGGAATATGACCGAGTTCCATGACGATTCGGGGAAGCGCTTTTCGTTCATTTTTTAGATCATCCAGTGTAGAACCGATAAAAATGTGATACTTCATGCTATCAGTATAGGCAAATTCATGCCAAAAAGCAATAAAAACTTATGGACGATATAGTGAATTTTACTTATTATAAGAGAATGATCGGATTTCTTGTAAAAAAAACTTTCTTTGATGTATGGGATAATATCATCCGCATCGTTCTGTTGAATTTGGGGTTTATTTTATCGTTGACAATCCCTATTCTTCTTCCGGGATTCATCACCATTCCCGCTCTTGCCATTGCCGTATTCGCGGCGGGGTATCTATGGTGTACTGTGTACCTTGCCGCCGCCGCCCTTTCGCTCAAGGCGATATCAGACTACGGGATTTTTAACTTTGCCGATTTTTGGGCTAACCTTAAAGCAGGCTGGCCGGCAGGCATAGTATTGGGTTTTATAGGGTTTTTCTTTTTCTTGGCGGTTAAAATCATTATTCCCTTTTATCTGCAGATGAGTTCCCTGATAGGACTGCTTCTCGGGGCGGTGGTATTCTGGACGCTGGCATTGACGCTCATCGCTTTTCAATTTTTTTGCGCAATCCGCGCCCGGCTGGATACCAAACCGCTCAAAGTAATAAAAAAATGTTTTATTATTTTTTTTGACAACCCCGGATTTTCGATTTTTACCTTGCTGTACACCATAGTTACGCTGGCGCTGTCGGTTGTTTTTGCCTTTCTCCTGCCGGGTCCGGCGGGAATACTCCTGTTTTTTGATGAAGCGCTGCGTCTGCGCCTGATGAAATACGACTGGCTGGAAGCTAACCCACCCGCCGAAGGTTCCCCCAATCGGCGGCGCCTTCGGCGGGCTATTCCCTGGGACGCAATTTTAATTGAAGAACGGGAAAAAACCGGAACCAGAACGCTGCGGAATATTATTTTTCCCTGGAAAGATTAAACAGCTAGTTCCTCGGAAGCCCGCCAAAAAACCCTGCTGCGCGTTCTTTTTTGGGGGTATTCCGGGCAACTGTTTTTGCAACCGGAAATTTGAGAAGTCCGCCGGCATCGTGTCCTCTGGGCGACATTTTGACCGGAAACATCTCGTCCATTCCGGGGTAAACCCCTGAAAGGGTATTAAGCTTGGTGACACAAGATGACTGTTTTTCCTCAATAACATCAAGCCTAGCCCTGATAAGAGCCTTCATCCGTTCCAGTTTCATCCACTCATTGTAAGGTCCAATTTCTGTGCCTGCGGGTCCCGCTCCAAATTTATAATAATAATCCCGCAAAACCAGCGCCTCATCGTGGGTAAGCAGCACCTTATTGGGATACAGATACCTGGCTAATCGCTCAACAACCTGCATTTCCAGCTTCAGGGCGCCCGCAATGTCTTTTACCGATAAACTCATTTAACCGCCTCCATGCGTTAGATACCTTAAATTATAGGTTATGGAAATTCGGACTTCAAGGAAATCAAGCAAAAAAATGAAAAAAAATGATTTTTTTTCAAAAATTTTAAACAAAGACGATTTTGAGGGGCAAAAATGAATGTTGACAAACAGATAGTACCGGTAAATACTCTTTTCAGGAGGCATTTATGGCGGATAAAAAGCTGATGGTTGGCGCTACGATACAGGAAGGCATTGCTATCGGGATCAAAAATATTGGGCCGATTTTGGTGAATATACTGCTCTGGGTTTTGACGATTTGGATTCCTTACATCAATGTAGGGACAACAATCGGCTTGATGGCGGGCATTGTTTCAAAGGCCAGCAGGGGCGAGATTATCCCCATAACCGAGATTTTTGACCCCAAATACCGGAAATATATGGGGGAATTCTTTCTGGTCGCCGGTTTGAGCGGGATAGGCATCTTTACGGGATTAATTTTCGGCATTATCCCCGGTATTGTCATTAGTCTTGCCTGGAGTTTGGCGATTTTGCTGGTGGTAGACAAGGGAAAGAACCCTACCAAGGCGCTTGTTTTGAGCAATAATTGTACCTATGGCTATAAATGGAAAATGGCCGGCATTTATCTTCTGACCAGCTTGGTTTTTGGCGTCGTTCAGGGGATTCTGCTTGGTATTGGCGCGGCATTAGACAATGACGATATTATGATCATACTATCTATTATTGTGTTTCTTATCTCGCTTTTTGGGTTTTTTGTAGGTATCGGCCTGCAAGCCAGCATCTACCGGCAGCTTACCGAAGATATTTGAGCCTGTTTCAAAAACTGGATTACTTTATCAAGGCTCTGGGGTTGACCGTAACGCCGTTTTTGTAGACCGTAAAATGCAGGTGGGGGCCGGTACTGAGACCGGTGCTGCCAACATCACCGATACGTTCGCCGGTTCCCACATAAGCCCCGGATTTTACCCTCACCGTACTCATGTGGCCGTACATTGTCCGGTAGCCTGAATGGTGGCTGATAACGGCATAGTTGCCCAACACATCATCCCATCCCACCGCACTGACTCTGCCGGACATGGCGGCGCGTACCGGAGACCCCGCAACCGCGCCAATATCAAGGCCGGAGTGGAACTGGCGGACATTGCCGCCAAAAGGCCACCTGCGGTAGCCGTAAGGCGAAGTGATATAACCGGCTACCGGCCAAATAAACAGATCGCCGTTTATTTCCTGCCGTTCCGTCCAGTCAAGCCGCGCCCCGGGGATAAACAAAACTGTACCGGGCAGGGCCGTATGGGAAAAAAGCTCGTTTGCAAGCTGAATGGCTGTAGCATCTGAACTATATTTTTGGGCGATTGTTTCCAGGGTATCGTCGTTTTTTACCGTATAGAAAATTCCATCCTGGTTGGGTATGCGCAAAACCTGGCCTATCTGTATAAGCCGGGTGTTTTTTATGCCGTTTATCGAAATGAGGGTATCTTCGTTAAGCCCAAAACTGATAGCCAAATCACCAATCATATCGTCTTTTTTTATGGTATAGGCGTTATACAACAGCATTTGGGGCTTTGAAAAGGATTCCGGTTCCAGTACACCCGCTTCCAGAGATGCATCCGCATCGTGCTGTCCTTCCAGGGCGTGTCCTTCCAGAACGGCTTTTTCAGGGTAACTGCCGCCGCCTACGCCGGTTTGCGCCGCTCCCGGCCCCTGCAGATGTGCCTCCGAAACAGCCCCCAATCCCGCAATAGGCAGAAGAAAGTTCAAAGCAAGCGCTCCGCACAGACAAAAAGCGACTGTAAGGCGAGTTATCGCCTGCTTCCGCTCCCGGTACACACGGTGAGAATTCCGAACAAATATCTGGGTGTGCTGCAAAACAGTACTCCTGAACGTTGTTATAAACCTTAAACAAGCCTGCCCTGTCTGCAACAATTTAAGGGAATTTTTGTAGAAAACCCCTTTTTTGCCCAAGACATTATGAAAACGCTCACCATATTTTCGGCAACTTTTTAGCGTACCTAAAAATATCTTATCCCGGCAAATAGAGCCAAAACCCCGAAAAAACATCTTAACGCGCTGCAAAACAGTAGTACTCCTCAATGTTGTACTCGTTTGCGATAATTTAAGGGAATTTTTGTGAAAAAACCCTTTCCTGCGCAGGGCTTTATGGAAGCGCTTATGATATTTTCGGCGGTTTTTTGACATATTAAAATTTTCCTATCCCCAAGTCAGCCATCGCCTTTTTCAAGACCGCTTCGCTTGCCGCTGAAAGTCTGCCCAAAGGCAGCCGCGTCGGGCCGCCGGGAAGACCAAGCCACGCGACAGCCTGTTTAATGGGAATGGGGTTGGTCTCAATAAAGGCGGCTTTGATAAAAGGAAGCAGTTCAAAATGTATCTTGCGGGCCTTGTCAAAATCACCGGCAAGACAGGCCGAGACCAAGGCTTTTACCTTTGCCGGGACTACGTTGGAAATAACCGAGATAACGCCGTCGCCGCCCAGCGCCATAAGCGGCAGGGTGAGGCCGTCATCGCCTGACAGCACATGGAAGGTTTTGCCTTCCGCTTTGCGGGGACCGACAATCTCACGGATCACATCGCCCATCTGGTTAATATCGCCGGATGATTCTTTTACCCCGATTATGCCGGGTATACGGGAAATTTTCTCCATAAGCGGCGTGGGGATATTTCTCCCGGTGCGGGAGGCGATATTGTACACAATTACCGGAATGCCGACAGCGGCGGCGGCTTCAAAGTGCCGGAACAGGCCATCATCATTGGGTTTATTGTAATAGGGGGTTACCACCAGCGCCGCATCCGCCCCCAGGCGTTTGGCCCGTTCGGTGTACGACACCATGTGTTTGGTATCATTTGAACCCGCTCCTACAATGACGGGAATCTTTCCTTTGGCAGCTTCCACCGCGATTTTGATTAACTGTTCTTCCTCATTCTCGTCCAGAGTAGGATTTTCCCCGGTGGTTCCCAGCGGGACAATGCCGTCAATGCCTTCTCCTATCTGAAATTCAATAATGCGGCGAAAACCTTCGTAATCAACTTCCCCGGAATTCTTCATGGGGGTAATAAGCGCCGTAAATACGCCGCGAAATTCTGCCATAATAAGGGAGTATAGTCAAAAAATATATTATTTTCAAGTAAATGGTGGTAATTTCATCTTATCCACGCTTAATTATTTCCGCCGCTTGCGGCTGTCCCGTGTTTTTTTGCGCAGGTGTTCCGCACCGCGGAAAAGGGCGTAAAGCGCCGGTTTACAGGGGTAGTCCCAACTGCCGGGGCGGTGGATTATAGCGCCGCCGAAACCGGTTTTGAAACGGTACAGGCCGGCCATGGGATGATCGGGATTTTCGTCAGGCGGTATGCCGAATAAATCGTACTGCGTACAGCCGTATTCCCGCGCGTCCCGCATGGCCTTCCATTGCAGGGCGTAGGGGGCCATTACATTACGCTTGATGTTAGCGGACGCGCCGTAGAGGTATACCGCCTGCTTTCCGCGGAAAAGAACCACAATAGCCGCCAAAGTATCGCCTTCGTGCCGGGCGGTATACAAATGAAGCCGCGGGGGCATTGCCGCGCCGTTGTTCTGACATTCCGCGAACAGCGCCCGGTAGTATTCGATACTGTGAATGGCAAGACCGTCGCGTTCCGCGGTTTCGGTAAGAAGACGGTAAAAAATATCGATGCCCTGCTCTTCGTCGTTACTTACCGTAACGCCGTGTTTTTCAGCGAGAGCGATATTGTAGCGCCATTTGGATTTCATAGCGGCAAGTATGTCTTCCGGCGGCGGAGTGAGGTCAATGAGAACCGTGTCCGGCGGCTGAATGTCCGCGGCGGCCCGCTTAAACGGCGCGGGCAATTCCGCCGGCATACTTCCCGCTGGATCGAACCAGGGCGGGTCAAAGCGGATAAAGGCCGTTGTCCGGGGGAGGAAAGACCGTAAGACGTGGGCAAGTTCCGCCGCAGCGGCAGCCCGCAGTTGGGGATCATCGGGGAAAGCGGCGGGCAATTCCGGCCCCCAAGGAATGTACGCCATGGAAAAGCTGGGCGCGATACGGCGGCAAAGTACCAGCAGGGATTTAACGCCGCCTTGCTCCCAGTCAACGGTAAAAGTTTTTGCCTGCCATCCAAAACGGGACTTAAAGCGGCCCCACATTGCCGACTGCAAAAAAGAGCCCGCTTCGTTGCAGACGGCTAAATCGGCGCTTGTTATACATTTGATAAATTGGAAGAATTTTTTACCACGGAGTTCACGGAGTTTCACGGAGGAAGAGATGGTTTTCATACCAAAACTCCGTGGTACGCGAACCGTAGGTTCGACGTGTACTCCGTGATTAATTTCTTCATTGCTTAATGTACTTCTCCGTCACTGATAACGCTGGTGCGAACCGGCTTTCCGTCAAGGCAGAGTTTTTTACCACCGCTCAGTACCGCGCTATCTTTAACCGCTATCGGATGTGAAAAGAACGTGTCAATGTCAATTTCAGCAGGAGCCGGTACAGGACTCGTTCCTTCGGGAAGCAGCCGGGTACCGGTAGGAGTATCCCCCGCGTCAAGCACTTCACAGCGTTCGGTGGGCTGACCGTCCGGGCCTGCGCCCCCTTTGTCTCCGGCGGCAAGCAGCATCCCCCGCGATTCAATTCCCCGTAATTTTGCCGGTTTAAGATTGTAGGCGACAATAATACGCTTGCCGAGTAATTGTTCTTCGGTATAAAAGGGAACCAGGCCGGAAACAATAGTCCGCTCCTCACGGGCGCCGCTTGTCCCCTCGCCAATTTCAAGATTGATGACGTATAACTTATCCGCTTTGGGGTGCCGTTCTATTTTTTCAATTTTGGCAACGCGCAGATCAAGGGTTTGTTCAAAGGCGGGGGTTGTTTTAACCTCCGCCGCGGCTTCAGTCTGCCGGTCTTTCTGGCTGCCCGAATACCGTTCCCGCAGAGCGTCAACCAGTTCATCTTCAAGTTTGGCAAAAAGAACTTCGCTTTTTATCTCGCTGCCGGGGGCAATTCCCTCCGCCCTGCCAATATCTTTCCAGGTAAACGACGGCCCCAGCGCAAGGCCAAAAAACGAAGCGAGCCGCGCCGCCGACTGGGGCATATACGGCTCAATCAACACCGCCATATCCCGCGCGATATAGGCAAGGTCGCGGATAACCGCCTCTGCTTTTGCGGGGTTTTCAGTTCGCAAACGCCAGGGCTCGGCATCCTGAAAATATTTATTCGCGTACGAGGAAAGCTCAAAAATCACATGAAAAGCGTCCCGCAGATCGGCGCGTTCAAGTTTTTCCGCTATTGTGGTTTCAAACTTTCGCGCCGTTTCCCATAACGCGGGATCGGGGTTTCCGGCTGGCATCTTGCCGTTATAATAGCGGGTAATGAACGATAAAGTGCGATTAACAAAATTTCCCAAATTTCCGATAAGCTCGCCGTTCACCTTCTCCTGAAAATCCTTCCAGGTAAACACAGCGTCCGATGTTTCCGGCCTGTGGTAAAAAATGTAAAAACGCCATACGTCGGCGGGGATTCCCGTTTCCATAGCGTCGGTGCCAAAAACGCCGATGCCCCGTGATTTGGAAAATTTGCCGCTCTCGTAGTTAAGGTACTCGGTACTGGACATGTGGTGCAGCATGGTCCAGTTGTCACCGCTTCCCAAAAGGCTTGAGGGGAATATCACCGTATGAAAGGGAATATTGTCCTTGCCGATAAACTGAAACAACTCGACATCGTTGGGGCTTTTCCACCAGTAATCAACAAAGTCATGCCAGTCAGAAAATTTCTTGCCGCCGGATGTTACGCGAGTATCGCCTAACCCTTTCGCCACCTCATCGCCGATACATCCGGTTATGGAAATGTAGCCGATAGGCGCGTCAAACCACACATAAAAAACTTTATTCTCGTAGCCTTGCCGCGGCACGGGGATTCCCCACTTGAGGTCGCGGGTAATGGCCCGCTCCCGCAGACCGTCGCGTATCCACGCTTGAGTCATCTGTATCGCGTTATTTGCCCAGAAACCCTGTTCGCTGGCGGTTTTTATCCACGTTTCAAGCCTGTCTTTTATTTTGGGGAGATCAATGTACAGGTGTTTGGTTGATTGCAACGCGGGAGTAGAACCGCAGGCGGAGCAGCGGGGCTCTTTCAAATCGGTGGGGTCAAGGAGTTTGCCGCAGGCTTCGCACTGATCACCCCGCGCCTCGGCGGAGCCGCAGTGGGGGCAGACGCCCCGGATAAAACGGTCGGCGAGAAAACGCCCGCAAGTCGAGCAGTACAACTGCTCGATAGTCTGTTCGCTTATAAAGCCCGCCGCGTCAAGTTTTTTGAAAATATTCTGAGTTACCTCGGTTTGTATGGGGGTGGAGGTGCGCCCGAATTTATCAAAAGCGATATTAAACCACCGGTAAATGTTGTCATGGATAGCGTAATAGCGGCTGCATAACTCACGGGGAGTGATCCCTTCCTCGGCGGCGCGGGTTTCGGTGGCTGTTCCGTATTCGTCGGTCCCGCAGACATACAGGGTTTCGTAGCCCCGCAGCCGGCAGAAGCGGGCAAACGCGTCGGCGGACAGCACCTGAATCAGATTTCCCAAATGGGGAACATTATTTACATAGGGCAGAGCGGACGTAATCAGTCGGCGTTTCATATTGGGGATGGTAGCAAAAAACGGTGAAAAAGTCTATGTGTCGCAGGAGGGAAAAGAAAAATCATTGGAAGATTTATTGCGGAAAATAATATCTAATCGCCCCAAGCAATTATTACCTTAAAGGTGTTAGCCTTAAAATTACAAACGGCTTTGGCTGGATACCCATTTGACGATACAACTTCAAAATCAGGTTTATCGGTGTAAACTTTTCCAGTATGATTATCGTCGTCTCCGTCTCCATTCGCTATATCAATCATTTTATCCATCCACCCACCGGCACTTAGAGTTACATTCTCCCCTATGGTATTATTAACTTTAACAGTATAACTTTGTCTTTCAGTAAAAGTATATACAACATCATTTTCATGGGGATATTTAGTATTTAATAAAACACGCTTTGATGGCTCATACGATACTATATAATCATGGAGAGGTTGGAAATATGTTTTTTCATTTCCTTTTACAATAGTATGGTCAATATTATCTTTGAACTTAAAATTAACATCAAAATTTGTAGATGTATTTTTTATCGTCGATATTCCCGGTTTTTGTTCTTCGATATTACACCCTAAAAACAATAACCCCAAGACAACTACGGCTAAAACCAGCTTTTTCGTAATCTCCTCCCAAGCGGAATTTCGAATCATTGGAATTATTTTAACATATCCACAGCGATAGTTGCAAGTGAAAAAAGGCTTTGGGGGCTTACTTACGTTTGAGGTTGTTCTTTGCTTATACTTGACATTTTCCTCAACATTTTGTACGTTCATATCATTAAAAAACGAGGACTGAAAAGTCCCCTTCGTCTAGCGGTTAGGACACCGGGTTTTCATCCCGGCAACAGGGGTTCGATTCCCCTAGGGGATGTAGCATATGATGGTAATGGTTTTAAAAAAGGCTCCTGACAAACTTAAATTTATATAGGCTATGCTCTTGACAAAAATCAAATTTTACGGCATTGTACGCAGAATCACAGGAGAGTTCAGCAATGACCGGTGAAAAAAAGAAAAAGGCCGTTACGGCCTCGGCCGCTGCGGCCACGACTACTACAGGCGCTGCGGGGGGGCGGCGTTCCGCGCCAAAAATGGATTGGCAGACTTTTGTTGAAAAAATGGAACAGTCCCTTTTGGGGTTAAAAGCGGAGATAATAGAAAACCTCATCGCCGGCAACAAGGATTTTAAGGAAATTGTCGAAGGAATGGATCCCAAGGACTTCGCGGATATCGCGTCCGATGACATAGACAGAAAAATGATCGAAGTTATCGGCTTCCAGGAACTTAAACAGCTCAGACTGATAGAATCCGCCCTTACCCGCATCAGCCAGGGAAAATATGGGTACTGCATTAAATGTGAAAAACGCATTCCGCAGGACCGGCTGGAAGCGATACCTTACGCGCTGATGTGCGTTGAATGTAAATCTGAGGAAGAAAGGCGCAACCGGTAGCCTCCGGTGGCTTCGAGAGCCTCAGCCACCGAGAAGGTAGTCCCTTCGATCCCTGAGGTTCTCGAAGGGTCGAAAGGACCAAAGATAAATACGATTATTCGACTATAGCGATGATGTCGGACATTCTAAGGATCAGGTGTTCTTCCCCGTTAATTTTAACTTGGGTTCCCGCGTACTTGTCATACATCACTTTCTGGCCGGCTTTAACACAAACCGGGTCTTTTTCCGTACCCGGCCCTACTTCAACCACCGTACCTTGCTGGGTCTTTTCCTGGGCGGTATCGG
>Ga0268262_10003429_pt1 | contig 17164 bp, 12 predicted proteins | sample TergutNc150P3_FD_190354 | JGI IMG/M metagenome (GOLD analysis project Ga0268262, IMG submission 190354) | Nasutitermes corniger P3 segment gut microbial community from laboratory colony in Florida, USA - Nc150 P3 (SPAdes) (version 2) | ecosystem: Host-associated > Arthropoda: Insects >... | reverse complement strand
TGCCGATATCGGCTTTCATCTGACCCTGCGTTGAGTCGTATTTTAACTGATAGGCAAAGTACTTTGCATCAGTGGAAAGATCAACCACCGCTACTACGTCAATTTTGTCTTTTCCCAGTAATCCCTGTCCTACTAAGGCCTGGAATACCAAGCGTCCGATACGCCCGAAACCATTAATTGCAATTTTCATAAAAATCCTCCTGAAATACTCAATTTTATAATATAATATACTAAATCATATTATTAGTCAATTGAGAAAAAGAGAGGGATTTGGGTGGCTATAGCCTTAGTCAAGTACCTTTTTCAGGTAGTTTATACCCGGTTTTCTGTATTGAGCCTGCGGCGAGCTATTTACTTACGAGCCTCTTTACCCTGTTCAGCATATCATCTTTATCATAGGGCTTTTTGATATAATCGACCGCTCCTATTTCCTTCGCTTTTTTCATGTCTTTTGGATCGTTTGAAGCCGTAAAAATAGCTATCGGCGTATAGTGTAAATCTCCTATCGCTTTTATTCTGTTATAAGTACTCCACCCGTCCATATCCGGCATCATCAAGTCCAATAATATCAGTTGAGGAACAAGTCCCTGATAGAATAAACCAAGCGCTTCTTTACCTGACTTGGCTTTTTTTACGTCATAATGATCCTGCAATATTTCTTCAACCATATCAAGATCAATATCTTCGTCATCCACGACCAGAATCTTCGGCTTCTCGTTGCCCAAAGTGTCAACAAATTTTTGCGTTTCATGTTTTAATGATTCAAAGTTTTTATTGTTTTCCATGCTCATTTCGTTGACATGGCTTACCGAAACATTTATCTGATTAATACCTTTCAGTATATCGTTCATGCCGTCTACCGTTTCTTTGCTGGTTTTTATGAATCCGTCCGTCTCCTGAACGAGAGTTTCTCCCGATTCAGCCATGTTTTCAGACCCGTTTTTTACTGAGGTCGTTATTTCCCTAAGCCGGCTTATGGATTCAAGTATTTGCTTTCCGCCTACTTCCTGCTCTTCCATGGCATTGCGGATATTCTGCTCATGCGTCGAAACCGTTTTTACGCTTGAGTCTATCGCCCCGAAACGCGACAACACATCGTCGGAAGATTTTGTGATGTTGTCTATGGAAGTTTTTATTTTCTTAAGCATCGTCGCGGTGGTTTTTGACTGCTGGCTGGAAGATTCGGCAAGTTTGCGTATTTCACCGGCTACAACGGCAAAGCCCCTTCCCGATTCTCCCGCGTGCGCCGCTTCTATTGCGGCGTTCATGGAAAGCAAATTGGTCTGGCTCGCGATATTATCCATTACAGAGTTTATTTCCATAAGACCTTCGGAATCGTGGGCTATTTCCTGTATCTCCTGCGCAACTGTCTGGAGTCCCGTTTTGCCGTACTCCGACGCTTCGGTTAACGCGCTGACGTTCTTGCTGTTTTCAACCAGCGTCTGGGTTACCGAATGGATGTTAGCTGTCATTTCTTCAATGGCGGAAGATGATACATTTACGCTTTCGGTCTGTTCTTCTATCATTTTCTTAAGGCTGTCAATATTGACCTTAATGTCGCTTACCGCCCTTCCTGCTTCGTTCGCGCCTGCTTCCTGTTTGACCATGAGGTTTTTCATGCTGTCAAGATTCGAGGTAATTTCCTGAACCGCCGTGGAAGTTTTGCCCATATTAACGGAAAGCTCGAAACTGGTATGGTCAAGTCCGTTGATTTTATATTTTATCGAACTTACAAGATTTCTGATTTTTCCCATTGTAAAGTTAAAGTCGCGCGCAAGATCGCCTATTTCGTCATCTGTCTTTACATTAACGCTCTTAGTCAGATCGCCTTCCGCCACAATTTTTAAGGTATCGGCTACATTGACGATTGGCTTGGTAGATCTGCTAAGGAAAAAGTAAATAATCACAGCCCCTGCCGCTATCGCTATCACAGCCAAAATAACGGTAAATTTTGTTATGCCCCTGACTTCTCTTAAAATATAAGAATCCATCATTCCTATTATTATCGTCCAGCTTGTGTCCGAGTTACCGATGGTAAACGGCTCCATGACAAAATTGCAATTTTCCTTGAAATTAGGATCATAGAAACTTAAATTAAAGGGCCTGCCTTCCTGTATCGCCTTATACGCCTCCTGTCTTTGAGAGCCGTACTCTACATCGACATCAAGCATATTCTTGCCGATTCTTTCGGGTATGAAATGCCCCAGAATAGTCCCGTTATTTGAATACATTACCATTACGGCGAGGTCTTCATTCTCTTTAAGAGTATTCTGTATCGTTGTCTGTATTACATCAATAGCCAGAAGACAACCCAACCCTCCCACTACCTCGTCGGTACGGGTATTAATGATGGGAACCATCATCTTAAACGCAAACGTGTCTTTTCCGTTTACTTTCCACGGCTCGGGATTATCCACGCGATCTTTGTGCGCGTTGGGGCCGTTCAGGTATTCCATAGTGTGTTGAATATCAACGCTGGCCCTGCCTACAATACTGCCTGTTTCCTTGCTGAAAGTCATAGCGTACTGCCCTGTGGGGCTTGAGCCTGTTCTGCCTATGTAGCGCGCGTCCATTCCGTCAAGGACATCGGGTTTCCAGATTGCGTATATCGCGATCATATTGGGTTCCCCTTCAAGAGCGGAACGCAACATATCGTCATACCTGTCGCGGCGCTGAGCCGCGGGGACGGATTCATAATCATTCAATACATTCGCTAAAGTATACAACACCCTTATATAGGCGTCTTCTCTGCCATTCCAATATTCGGCGTATTCCCTGACTTGATATCTAAGGCCGCGGTGGTTAGCCTCAATGCTGATTTTGGACGCTTCAAACAGCAGTATTATGGCAATACTGCCCGCCACGACCGCAATAATGGCAATAACAATAAGGCTCAATTTGATTTTGATTTTCATTTTTTATTCCTTCTATTTTTTCTGTTTTTTTGTATGTAAAAAAGAACTTAGATTGAATAATCGACAAAAAACTGTAAATTGTTTCTTTAGTAGAAAATGGGGGGGGGGTATATATTTATTTCTGCTCTTAATTCTAGGTTTGCGCACATATTAGCGTAACTTAATAACATGTTAATTATTTTACATTCGTCGATTTATTCTGTCAATAAAAATCTATTTTTTAATTGTTTTGAACAAATTTTAAATAAATGTCATTTTAATAAGCGTCGCTTAGATAAGCGATGCTGTCTGATATTTTTCTATCTCTATTGTGGTGGTCCTGCCGTGACCGGGATAAACCTTGATATTTCCGTCCATTTCAAAAAGACGGCGTAGACTCGCAAAAATGTCGTTTTCATTGCCGCCGGGAAGGTCTGTACGGCCGTAAGCGTAGTAAAAAAGGGTATCCCCTGAAAAAAGAACTCCCTCTTCCTTATCCCAAAACGCAATACTGCCAGGCGAATGACCGGGAAGGTGAAGCACTGTTAATGGACCGACAACGGAACCTTCTTCAAGAAGAATGTCCGCAGGCGGTAAGTCGTGCCAAAAAGTGTCAATAAACGAACTTGAGCCCATTGCGGCTTTAATGCTGATGGTGTGGACTTTGTAAGCATCGGGGCCAAGTGAAGAGGCGTCGAGGCGGTGAATGGCGATTCGCGGTTTTGCCGGGCTTAACTTTTCGATTAATTGAGGTACGGCGGCGATATGGTCAAAATGACCGTGTGTGAGTAAAATGTAACTTGGAACAAGACCGAGTTTTTCAATAACGGAGATTATTCTGTCCGCCTCGTCTCCGGGATCGATGATTGCGGCTTCTTTTTCATTTATTGGGTAAATCCAGCAATTGGTTTCGATTGCGCCCACTACCAAGTTGGTTATGTTTTTCGGCATGGGAGGATAATAGCACGAAAGTTTCTTATTTTCTAGTCATTTTCTTTATTGTCGCTTTTTGGTACGGAGTCGTTCCGATCGCCGGAGCTATTTTCAGCCGTTACAGTTGGGTGCGTTTCAGAAATCGTTTTAATAATCTCAGACTTAACCTCCTATTAAATTACCCGTTGTACCGCCGTTTAAAAAACAAGGGCGGCGTTTTTCGTTTTACCGGAGAAATTGATTCCATAACGGACGGGCATACCCTATGGGTAAGGGGTGAAGACCTTACAATTCCGGTTTCATTAAATAAAACCAAATGCTGGCTTTTGCCAGTACATGACGGAGAGGGAATACCCGAGCCGCCGGAAAAAGTACGCTGGAACGATGTTTCCACACTTTCTGAGGGCATCAAGGTTTTTATCGGCGGACAGATAAAAATGCAGGATAACAGGATGAGTTTTGTTTCTACAAAAGAAATGCCTCTTACCGTTATTTTTTACAACTGTCCTGATTCGGTTCTTACAGATGAAATAATCCGCTCTGCAAGAACGCGCAATGAATACTGGAACAACATCACTCCGGTATCAATTGTAATAGGCGCGCTATCGCTGTTTTGCGTCGCCGCCTATTTTCTGAACAGACCCGCTTACCACCTTACAATAATTACGGCGCTGGTCGCCGTTTTTCTGCCAATCCTTCCGATGTTTCCGCCAGGCCTCCTCTTGACGCTTCTTTACCGCCGCATAACATGGCACGCGAGAAAACTCAGGGCATATTGGGACATTGTGCGGCTCCCCGTGTGTTATCTAAAAGAGGGCAAAGAAAGCACAATACTTGGCAGCACGGGGGAAAAGTACGGTTTTGTTAAAATTAACTCGCCTTCGGACGCGGAAGAAAACACTCCGTTTCTTATAACGGAATACGACAAGGAAGAAAATCCCGAATGGCACCTGTTCGGCATATTAACCTCCGAAAATTTATTGCCTAAAAAATCATCCTCCGACCCTTTTGTAACTTTCGGCTTGCTACACGGCTCTCCAAAACAACTCGCATCCCGTTATGCGATAAAGGCATATACAATGGAAGTGCTCGCGTGGTTTTTACTGTTGTCGGGTATAAGCATAAATGTGGTTTTTATTTTTGTAATTTTATCGCTATTGCGGATAATTTAAAGATTTAGACTCAATCAATTTAAAAAATCTTTAACTGCTGATTTATTCCCGCCAGCGCCGACACAGGAAGGACAGCCGTTACCGCAAGGACAGCGGTTTAAGGCCTCGCGTATAGCGTCTAACAGCGGTTCTATGCGCCGCGCAAGACTTTCTGTAAGGCCTGTTCCTCCCGGATATTTATCGTAAATGTAAAGGGCTGGAACGCCGAAGTGCGGATCGCGCACACGTTCGGCAATTCCCAGATCGCGGGGGTCGCAGAGAAGGAAAACCGGCGCTATATTGCGGATAAGGTTACCGGTCCCGTAAAGAGCCTCGCCTGTCCGCTGTTCGTCCATTTCTTTTAATACTTTGCCGCATTCGGTTTCCGGGCCGAAAAGCATGGCGAGCGAACGCGTCTGCATTTCTTCTTCAGGAAGATTTATTTCTCCGTAACCGATATTTTCGTGGGTATGGAAACGTATTTTTTTAAACTTAGTTACCTGAGAGCGGACAAGGACGTCGGACAAAACGCCATCGGCTTCTTTGTACTTTATTTTTTCGTCTTCAGATAAAACTTTAATGTCCGTTTTAACAAGACCGTCGGTAAAATAATTAACGTCGGCTTCGCGGACATGGCATTTGCGGTTTTCAATATCAAGTTCTTCCACCAGATACTGTCGCCCGCGATGAATATACACGGCATTTACAAAGATAAGCTCTTTGGCGCTCGGCCTGTCCATCTCCCCGATTACAGAATTTCTGCCGTCCGTCAAATCAATAATTACCACATTGTCCGCGCTTGCGCTCCGTAGGCTTACCGCTTCCGCAGGATAGGAACGATCCGCCCAGTGCCATTTTTCTGCCGTATGGCGCACAATGCCCGATTCTTCAAGGTACTCAAGAACGTCTTTTGCGTTCTCTCCGTAGCTTCCGCTTTTGTTTTCCAGTTCGCAGTCAAGGAATGGCAGTTCAAAACAGGCACATTTGACATGATCTGTTAAAATGTATGGGTTATCGGGGTCTATGCGGGCTTCCTCAGCGCTCTTGCGGAAAAACCATTCTGGATCATTCATAATAAATTGGTCGATAGGGGCAACGGTCGCGATAAAAACCGATACGGCGGTGCCGCCCCTGCGTCCCGCCCTGCCCGACTGCTGCCAGAAACTGTTAAAAGAGCCGGGGAAGCCCGCAACAATCGAAGCGTCAAGGCCGCCGATGTCTATTCCCAATTCCAGCGCATTAGTAGAAACAACTCCCTGAATATCGCCCTCGCGCAGTCCTCGCTCTATCTCATGGCGCTCGTTGGGTAAAAAGCCGCCTCGGTACGCCTCTACCCTTATGCGGGAATTATCTGTAAAAATATTTTTTAAATCCTCGTTTACATAAGAAGCGGCTACTTCCGTCTTTACTCTGGAGTGCGCGAAAAGTATCGTCTTTATTCCCGCTTTTAAAAGGGCTATCATCCAGCGGCGGCTTTCCGTTACTACGGAATTGCGGATACCCTGCACTTTATCGACAAACGGCGGGTTGTAAAGGATTATCCGCTTTTCTCCGCTTGGCGCGCCGTTTTTATCAACTAATTCCACAGGAAGGCCAATAAGCGCCTCCGCAAGTTCTTTCGGGTTGCCGATTGTCGCGGAACAGAGAATAAACTTAGGCTTTGCGCCGTAAAACGCTGTAACGCGGCGAAGACGGCGAATCACATTGGCGACATGACTTCCCATAACGCCGCGGTAGGCGTGGGTTTCGTCTATCACGATATATTTCAAATTGGAAAAGAATTTTATCCACTTTGGGTGATTGGGAAGTATTCCGGTATGCAGCATATCGGGATTGGAAATGATGATTCTGCCGGTATCCCGCGCGGAAATCCGCAAAGATTCGGGCGTATCTCCGTCATAAGTCGCGATTTTCAGGTTTAATTCGTCAAAATTACCCACAGTTTCGTTCAATTCTGCCTGCTGATCCTGAGAAAGCGCTTTTGTTGGAAAAAGGTACAGGCAGCGCGCGCTTTCATCGGTTAATAGCGCTTGTAAACAGGGAAGATTGTAGCAAAGTGTCTTCCCGGAAGCGGTTGGAGTTACAACTACCACATTTTTGTCTGCTTGCGCCAGCTTATAAACCTCGCTTTGGTGGGAATAAAGCCTGTCTATGCCCTTTTTGTTAAAAGATTTGACAATTCTGTCGTCCAAACCTTCAGGAAATGGGGCAAAAATTCCTTCTTTTGCGGGTAAAAGGCGATTTACAATTATATTAGGAGCAAATTCAGAACTTTCAAGAATTTTATTCAGACCTTCGCGCGCATTCATTGCGTCTATCCTACCCGATTATTGGCAAATCGGGAATATGTTATACCGTTTTTTTATAAATTATACAAAAATTTACTAGACAAAAAAATCACAATAATCTACAATATAGTAAAGGGGAAAAATGTATTTTCTCAAGGGGTTGAGTTATGTCAGATGTTTTGTCAATTATCTTAGGAGGAGGTAAGGGATCCCGCTTATTCCCCTTAACCCAGTTCCGTTCAAAGCCGGCTGTCCCTTTCGGCGGCAAATTCCGGTTAATTGACATCCCCATTTCCAACTGCATAAACGCAAATTTACGTCAAATTTATGTTGTAACTCAATTTAATTCCGCGTCCCTTCATTTGCACATAGGCCAGACTTACGTATTTGACCCTTTTACAAAGGGCTTTGTCGAAATTCTTGCCGCAGAGCAGACGCTTGAACATACCGGCTGGTACGAAGGCACTGCCGACGCTATCCGCAAGAACCTTCCCCACTTTAGAACACAAAATCCGTCATATTATATAATTCTTTCAGGCGACCAGCTTTACAGGATGGATTTAGAAGAACTCCTGAAAAAACATATTGATTCCGGCGCCGCCATTTCCATCGCGTGTACCGGCGTTTCCAGGGAAAACGCAAGCGGTCTTGGTATTCTTAAAGTTGATAAATCCAACCAAATTACCGAATTTTTGGAAAAACCGGGACCTGTCAAGGATATTTCCAATTTTAGGGCGCCGCAGGAATTAATTACGGAAAAAAACAAAGACGACTGCTATCTTGCTTCTATGGGCATCTATGTTTTTAACGCAAAAACAATGGAAGAATGCCTTGCAAACGAGCTTACCGATTTTGGAAAAGAAATAATACCTTCGGCAATCAGCAGGTTAAAGGTAAACGCCTATCTTTTCGACGGTTACTGGGAAGATATCGGAACAATAAGAAATTTTTATGAAACTAATCTGGAACTTACAACGCTCCGTCCGCGTTTCGATTTTTATGACGAGCCAAAACCAATCTATACACATATGCGAAATCTTCCTCCTTCAAAGATGAACTTTTCAAATATGAACCAGTCAATTGCCGCGGAAGGCTGTATTATTACCAATGCCAATATAACAAATTCAATTGTCGGTATCCGTACAATTATCGAAACAGGCTCAAGCCTTAACGGCGTTGTATGTATGGGAGCCGACTTTTACGAGACAGAAGCCCAAAAACTGAAAAATGCTGAAGCAAGAATCCCCAATGTGGGAATCGGACGCGGGGCTATTGTAAAAGGGGCAATCATTGACAAAAACGTCTGCGTCGGCGAAGGCTGCCGGATAGGCGTAGACGACATCAAGCGTACAGACGGTAATTACGGTCATTATCATGTTGTGGACGGAATTATCGTTATTCCAAAGAACACTATTCTGTATCCCGGAACAGTTATTTGATTCGTTTTCGAGCCTTTGCAATAAGTTTTCTGTTTTTTACTTTTTTTTCATGTACAAAAAATTATTCTCAATCCAACAATAAGCCGAAAAATGATAAAAAAGGCGCGTTCCTTGTAAATGTAATAAACAAAGCGATGTTACCCGAAAATATATCAGCTAACCTTATTAAAGCCGCCGATGTTAACTCCTCTTTTGTTTCCGAGATTACCGCTATTTTGCAGACAGACCCGTATTTATGGAAGCTGGTAGACAAAAAGAACGGACTGGGCGAATCCTACGCGCCGAATGATCTTGTCGAGTTAAAAAGCGGCTCCTATCTCGTAAGCAGAGCGGGTCTTATGCTTCGTATGGCCGCCGCCGTTTCACTGGAAGAGATGGCCGCCGCCACAAGAAAAGAAGGGGTAACACTTACAGCGTCATCCGCTTACCGTTCATATTCGTATCAGGTGCAAGTTTATGAGCGAAATGTAAAAGAAATGGGAAAAGAAGCGGCGGACAGGGAATCCGCCCGTCCAGGATTCAGCCAGCACCAGTTAGGGCTTGTTGTAGACTTTGGCTCCATCTCCGACGCTTTTACAGGAACCAAAGAAGAGGTTTGGCTTTCGCATAACGCGTGGCGCTACGGCTGGTCGCTCTCTTTCCCTGAAGGCATGGAAGATGTAACAGGATACCGCTGGGAAAGCTGGCATTACCGCTATGTAGGTAAAAACCTTGCAAAATTTATCAATGACTATTTTGACGGGATTCAACAGTACGCCTTGCAGTTCCTAAAAGAATGGGATTCTAGTTCTTAAACTTTTCCAATTCGCGTTTTACTTCTTCGGCAGTCGCGCATTCTAAAACTTTATCCGCTATTTCCTGCGCCTGTTTTATTGTGGTAGAGCAAATCGCGCGTTTAACAGCCGCGACGGAGGCGGCTCCCATGCTCAGTTTTCTAAGTCCAAGACCTGCAAGAACAGGAGCCGCAATGGGATCGGCGGCAAGCTCTCCGCATATTGACACCGGTTTTCCGTGTTTTTCAAAGGCGGCTGTTACTTCTTTTATCAGCTTAAATAACGCCGGATGAAAAGATTGATAATATGGCTCTACTTCGCTGTTCATTCTGTCCGCCGCGCAGATGTACTGACAAAGATCATTGGAGCCGATACTGGCAAAATCCACTTCCTGCGCGGCATGTTCCGCAATCAGCGCGATGGAAGGCACTTCTATCATAATTCCGGTTTTAAATTCGCCGAAAAATTTTCCTTCTTTTTCAAGCTGTTCCTTAACAGAGGCGATAATCTCTTTTACCCTGCGTATGTCATTAATAGAATTAACCATAGGGAACATTATCCACATATTCCCGTAAACGCTGGCGCGCAGAACAGCCCTAATCTGCGTATTAAAAATACCGGGATTGCTAAAACAAAAACGCAGGGCGCGGTTTCCCAAAAAAGGATTTTCTTCGTGTGTAAAATTCAAATTGGAAAGCTGTTTGTCGCCGCCTATATCCAGAGTACGCAGAATAACAGGGCGTTCTCCAAAACATTCCAGAACTTTTTTGTAAGCTAAAATCTGCTCGTTTTCGTCCGGCAAAATATCCCTGCCAAGGTAAAGAAACTCGGTCCTGAAAAGCCCGACAGAATCCGCGAAAGATGCCGCCTGAAGTTCATCACCGGAAACGCCGGAAATATTTAAACCAATATCTATTTTTGTCCCGTCAGTTGTACATGCATCCCTTGTAAGGTATGTTTCGATATCTTGTTTGTCGCGTCGGTAATCTTCGTATTTTTTTTCATATTCGGCGGCAACTTCGTTATCAGGATCAAGAATTACTTTACCTTCTCCGGCGTTTACAACCGCAAATTGGCCGTGTTTTACGGCATCCAAAAGGCCTTGAATGCCAAACACTGTAGGAATTCCGTAGCTTTTTGCGATAATAGCGGTGTGTGTAGTAAGCCCGCCTTTTTCCGTAATAATTGCCAGAGCTTTGCGCCTGTCCAAAGAAGCCGTATCCGAAGGCATTAAGTCCTGCGCGGCAATAATAACAGGTTCAGATAAAGAAGAAAGCCCTTCGTTTTTATTACCATACCACAACCTTAACAGTAACGTACGCACATCGTTAAAATCCGCGGCGCGCTCGGCAATCAGCGGATCGCCCGCTTTTTTCAGCACTAAAAGAACTGTTTCATAAACCTGATAAATAGCCCAATCGCCTGTCCATTTGTCGTTTAAGATTCTGGACGGGATCTCCTCGTTAATAACAATATCTTCAATTATTTCCTGGTGAGCGATAAAAATTTCCGCTTTTTGCGGATCGTGTTTTTGCACGGAAATTTTAAGCTGTTCAAGCTCATTAAACGCTTCTTTTTTTATTGCAAGATAACGGTCAAGGTGGGACTGTTCTTCTCCTTTTGAGATAAAACTTTCACCTGGAAGAAAACCGGTATTTTTATAAACATAAACCCTGCCAACCGCTATTCCCGGAGCAGCACTCTTTCCATTTAAAACCATAAAGATAATCTGACCTATCTGACCACTTTTGTAAGTGGTCAGATGGTAGATTGCCCAAGTGACAGGTTACGGCCTACCAGCCGTCGACCATGTCGTCCGGGTCACGGTTGTTTTCGGCAAAGAGATCCGTTACTGCGCGGAGATCGTCAAAGTAAATATAATAACTGCCATAGGCTTCTAATGGATCACAGTCAATTCTGAAACCCATAACTTTAATACCCATTTGATTATGATAATGGTAATTCGTCTGAATAACGCCGCTAAATCCGTCTTCAGCCTGCGGAGGAATCGCGACGGTTAATTTCTTCCAGCCGATAAAATTGAGTTTCCCGACAAAGAACTCATATTTTCTGCCAAAGAAGTCCTGAATTAATATGACAAGATCGTGGTTAAAGTTACGCCCCGCAACCCATACCGAAATGGTTTTTGTGATTCCCTCAATTGGAATAGGGCGGGTCGGATAAATTGTAAAACTGTCATGGCCTCTGCGAAGGTAATCTACCCTTGTACCAAGAACAAACTTGTCCTGAATATTTAATCCCTCTTCCTCAGGAATTGGCTCTTTGCCTGAGGGAGCGCCGTTGAACAGCCTTGTTGTCACATAACCTTCGTCAGACGACATGGTAGAACGCCAAAAACCGTCATGTTCAAACTTGTCAACCGATACTTCCTTTAACATTTGTTGCGCGGAATCAATACCAAGTCTTTCCGGGTCTGGAGAACCTATTTCCCTTTGCTGCTGTGCATAGAGAAAACATGTAATTAAAAGGAAAAACGCTATAAATAAAAACTTCTTCATAATAATATCTCCTTACTTGTTCGACCAAAGTTTTTGTACATTATCCGGATCAGCCAAATCGTTACCGTCAAAAAGAGGAACGTGCATATCCGTTAGTACCTTAAACTGTTTAAAATAGATATAGAAATTATCGACTCTTTCGGCCGGCTGCGTCCATATCCTGAATTTTACAAAATGAAGACCGGCATATGAAGGCAGTGTACGTCTTGATTGGGCAATGTTAGTCGGAAGGTCGACCTGAAGGTTTTTCCAGCCGGCATGCGCAATATCTCCCAACCTAAAGGCAAACACGACGCCCCTGTAATCGCGTACAAAAATTTCTATATAGTATCTAAAGTTTGCTCCCCATACCCACATATCAAAATTACGCACTTTTCCAGGTATTGGAATTTCATAAGGTCCGCCGTCGGGATTTTCCGCCAACACAGGATATATGTCTATCCAGTTATATCCCGTACGATCAAAACGGCCGTTAATACCAAAACTCCTCTGAGGCGGCGCGGACTGGTTGTATCCGAAAACAACAACCGGCCATGCTTCCACATAAGCAAGAACCGGATAACTTACATCTTTAGTTTTGGTAATAAATTTGCTGGCTTCGGCTTTCCAAATATATTTGGCATCGGCGTCACCGTTAAAAGTTTCCAAAATCTTTGACTGATAATCAGTTGCGTTATCATCGGCGCTTAAACCTGGAGAAACCATTATACATGCCCAAATAATCAGACAGATAAATTTAAAACTACCGTGTTTCATCCTTATATGCTCCTTACTTTAAGATCCTAGTATTAATTATATTTGTTTGTTTGTTTTTTGTCAAACCCGTCAAACGCATATTTCCCATTATTTGTCAAATTTTTCTTAATTTTCGGACAGTATCCTTGTCAATCGTCTTTTTACCCGTAAACAGGATTTTGGACGGAATTTGGCCTTTCTTCATACCGGCCTCAACCATCCTGACTGCGGCAACTGTCTGAACCAAGGGAGAATCGTTAAAAACAAGAACTACGTCCGGCGGTATAAATTCCGGGTTAATCCATGTAAAAAAAATAACCGGAACGCCGGAGTCTTTGTCCAGATAATTGACGCCATTCCCCGCCAAAACCACACAAGAAACGTCCTGATTATCGGTAAATTGGGAATATGCGGTAAAAAAAGAGGTTTGTAGGGGCTTTCCGGCGTCATCCAACGCCTTTGAAATGGTCTCTTTTGCCTGTATTTGAATACTTGGCTCCAATAATATGGCTAACCTCTCATTTTTTTCACCGTCAAGAATGGCGGCGGCCAGTCCTGCGCGGTAAAAATCGGCGGATATGTCTGTTTTATAGATAAAATAGTCTTCCGTATTGTCACCAATCGCAAAATCGGCCGGATTTTCCCCTTCGGTATACCTGCCTTCCAGCAATACAACCGGAATTTCCGGATTTTTTTCCCTGTAATTATGCGCCACTTGGGCAAACCTAAGCGGAAAAAGTACGCAAAGCGGCCTGGACGAAGCGCCTTCAATAGCTGCTTGAATAATATCATCCCCTGCGTCGTCGGCAACAGAGACAGGTATTACCCTGCGAAACAAGACAATGGATGAACGTACCGTTTCCGACCGGAGCCGCTTTTTGCCGTAAAATTCCGCAAAAGAAAGCTCGGTAACAACCAGTACCGTTGGACGGGAAATAAAGAAAACCAATATTACAATGACCGAAAACGTCAAAGATACGGCAACAGTTATTATTTTTTGGCGCAGTTTCATATTAACTTTTCTTATTATATCACATTGAAGAAAAAGGCATAGGGACACTGTTGACCAATGTGGAAAGAAACAATATATTATAAAAAATACTGTTAAAAGGAGATTTATATGACCAGTTATAAAGAGTTAGGCCTTGTCAATACAAAAGAACTTTTTAAGAAAGCGGTATCCGGCGGGTACGCCCTTCCGGCTTATAATTTTAACAACATGGAACAGATGCAGGCTATTATTATGGCGTGCGTGGAAACCAAATCCCCCGTTATCCTGCAAGTTTCCTCAGGAGCGCGCAAGTACGCCAACCAGAACATTCTGAAAAACATGGCGCGCGGTGCCGTCGAGTACGCGCACGAGCTTGGTTATGACATTCCAATCGTCCTTCACCTTGACCACGGCGACAGTTTTGAACTTTGCAAAGATTGTATCGAGACGGGTTTTTCGTCGGTAATGATAGACGGTTCTCATTTGTCTTACGATGAAAATGTCGCCCTTACAAAAAAAGTCTGCGATTTCGCGCACTCACAAAAAGATTACGTAACGGTGGAAGGAGAGCTTGGGGTTCTGGCGGGAGTCGAGGACGACGTTTCTTCCGAACACAGCCATTACACACAGCCTGCCGAAGTTATTGATTTTGTAGGCAAGACAAAAGTTGATTCGCTTGCGATCTCAATCGGCACAAGCCACGGGCGCGCGAAGTTTAAACCTGAGCAATGCACAAGGGACGCGAACGGGATACTTATCCCTCCCCCGCTCCGCTTCGATATCCTTGAAGAAGTCGAAAAGAAGATACCGGGTTTCCCGATTGTTCTGCACGGTTCTTCATCAGTACCAATTGAATATGTGCACATGATAGAAAAGTACGGCGGAAAACTTACGGATTCAGTCGGTATCCCGGAAGAACAGCTTCGTAAAGCGGCAAAGAGCGCTGTCTGCAAGATCAATATCGATTCAGACGGACGCCTTGCCATGACAGCTTTAATCCGCAAGATTTTAATCGAAAAACCGGATGAGTTCGATCCGCGCAAAATACTAGGACCGGCGCGTGACGAGCTAAAAAAATTGTACTCGCACAAAAACAAAAATGTATTAGGATCGGCGGGACAGGCGTAATACCGTAAATACCGTAGATTTTTTTATTTTAAGTTCTCTGCATTTTTTAAGTAAAAGGAATTTGAGTAAATCTTTATGGAACAGGTTAAGTGGGTCTGGAACTACATGAAGGGGAAAAGAGCCGTCTTTATGGGCGGACTTTTCCTTACTGTTGTTACGGCGTCGATACGCGTTATTAACCCATTGTTGGGCAAGCAGATAATCGACATAGTTATCGTAAAACACGATACAAGCCCTTTAATAAGGCTTCTTGTTACTATGATGATAGTCCAGCTTTCCCGACTTGGGCTTAACTATCTTCAGATAATACTGATGGAGATTGCAAGCACCGACGTAATGACGCGCCTTCGCCGCGACATGTACCAGACTGTTCAATGGCAGGATTATAAATTTTTAAACCGCTTCCCTACCGGTAACCTTATGACAAGGATGACCCAGGACTTAGACCGTCTGCGCCATACTGTCGCGTGGGTTTCCTATCAATTTATAGGAGCTATCGCGCTGTTTGCCGCGACATTTATTTTTTACCTGTTTATAAATTGGAAACTCGCGCTCTGTCTTGTTGTAATTACCCCTTTTATTCTTTATATAAGCAGCAGATTCGTAAAAAAAATCAGGCCGCGTTTTTTATTGCTGCGGCAGAAACTTACGGATCTTGGAACCGCCGTTACGGAAAACATTGACGGCAACCGCGTGGTAAAAGCGTTCGCGCGCGAAGAATACGAAAAAGAAAGGGTTGAAAAGCAAAATGCCGAATTCCGCGATATAAGCTGTGAGAACGCGCTTATAACCGCAAAATACCAGCCGTTCCTTGATACCGCAAGCCAGCTTCTCATGGTAATAATGCTTGTTGCCGGTGGTTTCTTCTTGATCAAGGAATGGATGACACCCGGCGATTACATGGCGTTCTCCTCTCTTACATGGGCGCTTTCCATGCCAATGCAAATGTTAGGCCCCCTGCTTGCCGACCTTGAGCGCTACACTTCCGCAGGACAAATGATCCGCGAAGTGGTTGAAACGCCCAAAGGAATAAGCGATATATCCGGCGCCAAGCCATTAACGCAAAGACCAAAAGGAAAAATCGAGTTCAGGGATATTAAACTTACAATTAACGGAAACCCTATATTGGAAGATATTAACTTTACAGCGGAAGCAGGTTCCACTGTAGGCATACTTGGAAGCACGGGATCCGGTAAAACTTCGCTTATAAATCTTCTTGTGCGTTTTTATGAACCTGATTACGGCGCGGTTCTTTTGGACGGCGAAGATGTCAGACGATACACATTATCATCGCTGAGACGAAAAATAGGTCTTGCGATGCAGGATGTGTTTTTGTTTTCCGATTCCGTAAAGGGTAATATTTCCTACGGCAGGCCGGAGTTAGACGACGAAAGCATAAAAAAACGCGCGGTACAGTCCGACGCGGATAATTTTATCAATGAAATGGCGGACGGCTATAACACATTGGTAGGAGAACGCGGTGTCGGTATTTCAGGCGGACAGAGGCAGAGGATCGCCCTTGCAAGAGCGCTTGCCATAGAACCTGCGGTTCTTGTGTTAGACGACACTACTTCCGCAGTGGACAGCGAAACGGAACACTACATTCAGGAGCAGCTTGAAAAACTGGAGTTTCCCTGCACAAAGATAATTATCGCGCAGAGGATTTCTTCGTTCAGAAAGGCGGATTTAATTCTTGTTATGGACAAAGGGCGGATTATCGAAAGAGGAACTCACGATGAACTGCTTGAAATGCGCGGGTTTTATCATCATATCTGGTCGCTTCAGTACAATGCCGGTCTTGAAGCTTTAGAGGTGAAATAATGGCGCTCTTCAATAAAAAACGCGAACAAAAAACCTCAAAAGAACAGAACCGTTATGACATGGACGAATATCTTGACGAGAAGGTAAGTCTTTTTAACGTAAAGCGCGTTTTGGGCTATCTGATAAAAGCAAAGGGCCCTCTAAGGCTTTCTCTGATATTCAGTATCTTCTCTTCGATCTCCGGCCTTGTAGGACCGCTATTTATTAAAACAGCGCTTGACGAAGCGGTCCCAAACAAAGACATACACAAACTGCTCCTAATGGGCGCATACCTTACGGCGTCGATTATTGTAAGCGTCGCGTTAAGCGCCGTGCGGAACATACTTGTCGCAAAAGCGGGAGCGGGCATTATCCATGATATACGACAGGACTTATTTTCGCATCTGCAAAAATTATCTTTTAGTTTTTTTGACTCCCGCCCGCACGGAAAAATATTCGTGCGCGTAGTCCCTTATGTAAACAGCGTGTCGGACGCGCTTTCCAACGGAATTA
>Ga0268262_10003428_pt1 | contig 17165 bp, 14 predicted proteins | sample TergutNc150P3_FD_190354 | JGI IMG/M metagenome (GOLD analysis project Ga0268262, IMG submission 190354) | Nasutitermes corniger P3 segment gut microbial community from laboratory colony in Florida, USA - Nc150 P3 (SPAdes) (version 2) | ecosystem: Host-associated > Arthropoda: Insects >... | reverse complement strand
CCTTCAGCTAACCGAGGGCGAAAAGGTTTCTGCAATTGTCCCTGTTCGCAAATTTGCCGAAGGATTTTATTTGGTGTTCTGCACAAGGCAGGGCATAATAAATAAAATGAAATTAGGTTTGTTCAGCAATGTACGCAAAATTGGTCTTAATGCAATTACCTTAAACGAAGGCGATGAACTTGTGAGCGTTCTTTTGGTTCAGGCAGAAAACAATTTGATGATAGCAACCAAAAATGGAAGTGCCCTTACATTCCCGCCAACCGCTTTCCGTAGTGCAGGGCGCAATTCAAGAGGCGTGAAAGGCATTCGTTTGGAAGACGATGATGTTGTTATTGGAATGATAGACATAAAGAAAGATTCCTTGATTTTGACAATTTCCGAAAACGGCTACGCCAAACGTGCAAACCCAGAAGATTACCGTGTTACCAACCGTGGTGGCAAAGGTGTTACAAACATAAAAATTACCGACAAAACTGGTAGCGTAGTTTTTGTGGATTCCGTTTTGCCAGATTACGATGTGATAATAAGCACCAAAGAAGGCAAAATGATACGCATAGATTTAGACACCATAAGAGAAACCAGCCGTCAAGCGCAAGGCGTTAAAGCAATAACCCTCTCCGAAGGCGATTTTGTGCGAGACGCCGCCGCAATCCCAAGCGTAGAAGACATTAAGTCAGAGGCTGATGCAGAGAAAGCTGTGTTTGAAAACGCAGTGGAGGTAATTCCATTGGTGGGGTCTAATGATGAGGAAGCCAATGTGCCGGAGGAGCCGCAGAGTGATGATGATATATAGAAAGTTTGCATTCCTTGCAGCCATAGCCTTAATCCTAAGCAACTGCTCAGATTTAGACGTTGTTAAAGCCGATGCTATTCGCTCGTTTGGCGATATATTGAAAATATTGCCTGCTGAGGATTACAAAGGCGATTCCAGTGAATGGGTGCTCACTGCTCCAGATAATGCGGCTTGGTTTTGTTGGAAAAGTCAGGAGATACAAATAGTTGTGGATGCACAGCCTTTTGTTTCTGCTGGGTTGGATTTGAGCAAGCTGGAAAATGGGGTTGTGAATGAAGATATGCTTGTTTATAGTTCGCCACTTTCTGATGCTGGGGAGCAAGGTGCTCCTTTGAAGTTGTTTAAGAAAAGTGCGGAATTTTTCCGTGCTTCGCTCGGTTATCATCCAGAAATGGACCATTACAATATTACCCCCGGCAATGGGAATATATTTGAGTGGGCTAAGGATTTGAGCACGAATGGCACAACTGGCAAAAATCAGGAATTGGATATTGTGTTTGCTCTAAATCCAGAACCGCTCATCGCGGCTGGTGTGGACACGGAAAAATTGGAAGGCTGGACATATACACAAGTTCCAGTTGATATAGATGGCAAGCCTACTAAGGTTTGGAAAATTTTGAAAGCGTTTAACTTGAAATAGTGGGGGTGGAAAATGGAGAAAACTGTACTTGCAGTTGAAGGAATGTCTTGCGAACATTGTGTTAATGCAATCACAAAGGCGGTAAAGGCATTGCCGGGCATAGTGAAAATAGCGGTGGATTTGGCAGCTAATAGTGTTTTGGTGGAATATGATTCCAGCAAAACGCCTTTGGACAAAATCAAGGCGGAAATTGAAGAACAGGGGTATGACGTTGTGTAAAAAATGCGCATAACATTCATAACAAATCCCAGCATTTGCAATCAAAATTGCGATATATGCTTTTCCAAGCAAGCCCCGCTTGACTGGGAACCCACACAGGAAATGGATTTTGCGATTATTGAAAAAGTTGTGAACGCATTTTTGCCGCTAGGCTTAAAAGAGATAATTCCAAGCACCATAGGCGAACCTTTTTTATATTCTCGTTTTGAGGATTTTCTTCTGCTTGCAAAAAAAACAAATGTAAAAGTTAATCTAACCACAAATGGCACATTCCCGAATGGTGGATTAAAAAAATGGCTCCCATTGCTCTTACCCGTTTTAAGCGATATAAAATTCAGCGCGATGCACGGAAAAATCCCGCAAAGCATTTTTGAATTTATAGACGAATGTAAAACAAATAAACCAACAATAACAATACAAGCCACCCTAGACAAAAACGACAAACTAGACGAAATTCCAAAAGGCGTAAACAGAATAAAAATAAACGAACCGTGGATATTGAATAAACAACTAGCCACTAGCCACTCCCCACTCCCTACAAATTCTTGCCCTTTCTTAACCAAAGAAGCCTGGGTCTGGACAGACGGTACATTTCAAGTTTGCCCTAATCCAGATGCTCGCTTTGGAATGAGGACAAAATTCCCTTTTGGTGATTTTGGAAATTTTGCAACCCAAGACCCATTATCAATTTGGAATGGAGCGGCTTATAGAAATTTTTGCAAAAATTACAAAGAAAATGCTATTTGCAAGAATTGCAAAATGCGATGTCTTTCTTAATCTGTTCCTTCAAAGCATCAAGGTTATCAAATTTTATTTCGTCTCTAATCCGTCCAGCAAGTTCAACGGATAATTTTTTGTCGTATAAATCTCCGTCAAAATTTAGCAGATGGGCTTCTAGCCCAACAGGGCGGCTTCCTAGGGAAGGTCTGTTGCCTATGTTTATAACGGCTTTGTGTTTTTGATTGTCAAAAGAGGCGGTTCCAAAATACACTCCGTTTTTTGGCAAAAGTTTGTGGTCTGGCAACTGCAAATTAGCGGTGGGGGAGCCGAGCAACTTTCCTTGTCCCAAGCCGTGCACAACAATTCCGCTAATGAAATAATTTCGCCCAAGCATTGCATTTGCTTGGGCTATATCTCCTTTTTTTAATGCTTCTCTAATTCGCGATGAACTGATGGCTTCGTTTTCAAATAAAACTGGATTTATTTCGTGAATTAGCAAATCGGGAAAAAATGCTCTCAGTGTTTCTGCGCTGCCTTTGCCGCCTCGTCCAAATCTTTGGTCTAAACCGAGTACCCAAATTTTTGTGCCGTATTTTTGTATGGCAAAATCGTTCACAAATGAACGGAAGGGTACTGCGAACAAATCTTTGTCAAATTTCTGCAAAACAAGGGGAACACCAAAATTTTCAATTAATTCCTTTTTTTCTTCATTGGGGGTCAAAAGCTCTGGATGCCCTGGTTCTTGAATTATATGCCTTGTGTGCGGTTCAAAGGAAATTGCGAGTGGCTGAGTGTTATTTTTTTGTGCTCGCATTTTCAGAGCTTCAAACAAAGCTCTATGCCCCAAATGGCAACCATCAAAATTACCCAAAACAATTGCTGTCACGGATTGTAATATAGAATTCTATATTTTAAGCAATGAAATTCAACATATTGGGAAATGTATTTAAATGCTTATGTTTGCTACCACTAATTTCGTATTCGTCTCAGATGCCTAGTATTTCCGACACGGGGCGTGTGGAGTCATTGGGTTCTAATCCAGTGAAGATAAGCCTTTGGAAAGGCATTAAAATTCATTTAGGCGAAAAGGGAATAACCAGACCTCCAAAACCTTTGCCTGCAGATGCCGTGGATATAAAAAAGGCTTATCCAGAAGAGCAAACGGGCTTGTATGTCACTTGGCTTGGGCATTCAACTCTTTTAATGCAAATAGATGGAGTGCGCATATTGATAGACCCTGTTTTTAGCTACAATATTTCCCCAGTTCCATTGATTGCTATAAAACGTTTTCAAAAAGAAAGTCCTGTTAAATTGGAAGACTTGCCTTTTTTAGATGCGGTTTTTATTTCCCACAACCACCGCGACCATTTAGAGAGGCAAACCATTACCGAACTTGCTCCTAATGTTGGGTTCTTTTTGGTTCCTATGGGAGTTGGCAGCATTTTGCGGGATTGGGGAGTGGATTCCGCTAAGGTTCGCGAGTATAATTGGTGGCAAGAGGCTTCTATAAAAGGATTGTCGGGGCAAATGCTGAAATTCGCTTGTACTCCAGCACGTCATTTTTCGGGCAGGGGCTTAACCGATTGGAATAAAACTTTATGGGCTTCTTGGGTTTTCATAGGTTCCAAGCACCGAGTATTTTACAGCGGAGATACTTCTTATGATATTCATTTTAGGCAAATTGGCTACCACTATGGACCTTTTGATTTAGTGCTTATGGAAAATGGTCAATACAGCGTTCATTGGCCCGATAGCCATATAATGCCAGAAGATGGGGTAAAAGCTTTTATAGAATTGAATGGCAAATATATGCTTCCTGTGCATTGGGGCAGTTTTAATTTATCGCTTCACGATTGGTGGGAACCCATTGAAAGAGCTAGCAAAGCTGCACAAGAAAAAGGCATTACGTTGCTAACTCCTCGCGTTGGTCAAACTTTGTCTATAGATGAAAATCCTGAGACTTCGCCTTGGTGGAGAAGTTTTTGAATAAGCGAAAAGCTGTTGAGGCTGTCCTTTGGTTTATTAAAGAAAAGAAATTATTAAATATACCGCATTATTAAATTTACCATTGCATAATTTATAAATCGTTAAAATGGCAATGGTGGTGGCAAAATAAGGGCAACACATACGCACATATAGGGGCAAGGCGCGCCTTGCCCCTACGCAACCACATAAATGCCCCTACGTAACCACATTAATTGATTTCCTATATTTATTGTATGTATAATCCTAAAAAACATCATCGGCATTCTATACGGTTAAAAAATTATGATTATAATGATGGATTTTATTTTGTCACTATATGTTGCCAAAATCGTGCCTGTATATTTGGAGAAATAAAAAACGGAATAATGATGCCAAATGAATACGGAAAAATTGCTATAAACGAATGGTTAAAAACCGAGAGTATTCGTAGCAATGTCAAATTATATGAATTTGTTGTAATGCCCAATCATATTCACGGAATTTTGGAAATAAACCATATCCCCGACACAACCATAACAGCAATAGAGGAAATCACAGCAACCGTAGGGGCAAGGCGAGCCTTGCCTAGTACCTTGCCATACCAGCCCAATCGATTTCAAAATCAAGGCAAGAATACATTATCGTCTATTATTGGTTCATATAAATCTGCCGTTTCTAAGCAAATACACGAAACAGGATTTATAGGTTCAATATGGCAAAGAAATTATTATGAACAAATTATTCGCAATGAACATTCGTATCAAAACGTATCCCAATATATCACAAACAATCCGATGAATTGGCAAAATGACAAATTATATAAAGGTAGGGGCAAGGCGAGCCTTGCCTAATAACCCAGTTTGCCGAACAGCAGTGATTAATTCCATATTTTTTTGCATATTCCGTATTTTTCCATTCATTTTTAAAAATTTCGATAGCAGGAATTACATACAAAATATAAAATGACTAAATTACCATATATGACCCAAAAAGCCCAAATTTTGCCAACCATTTTGCAGGCTTGACGGTGTGGGAGACCTTATGCAAAAGAATTATATGTTAAAAGATACGCCAGAAGAACTCAAAACTGCCGAACTTTGCTTTGAGGCAGTGAAACGGAACGCCCTTGAACTTGAATTTGTGCCAGAAAACCTCAAAACTTACGAATTGTGTCTTGAAGCGTTTGAGCAGTATAGTGATGATGACTGCCGTGTACTTGAATTTATACCAGAAAAGTTACGGACGGCGATTATTCTTGAAGCGTTGGAAGGATGTTATGAGTATAGTTTACTTGAAGAGGTACCAGAATGCTTCAGGACATACGAACTATGCCTTGAAGTGATTAAGAGAAGCGGTGATTCACTTGGATATGTGCCAGAAAATTTACGTACGGCGGAACTATGCCTTGTGGCGGTCGAGAATTATGGTCCTGCACTTTACTATGTACCAGAAAATCTCATAACTTACGAATTATGCCTTGTAGCGGTTAGGCGTAATGAGTTTAAACGAGTATGCGATGCGAGTAAGCATGAGGATCCGTTTTATGATGTTGATTACGAACTGAATTATCGTACCCTTAAATATGTACCAAAAAACCTAAAGACTGCGGAACTATGTCTTGAAGCGGTGAAGCAAGATGGCTATGCACTTGAATTTGTGCCAGAAAACTTAAAGACTGACGAACTTTGTCTAGAAGCGGTTAAGATAAGTGGTGGTTCACTTGAATTTGTACCAGAAAACCTGAAGACGGAGGAACTATGCATTGAAGCTGTTAAGCAAGAAAATTATGCAGTTAAATATGTACCAGATAGCCTAAAGACTGCGGAAATGTGCATTGAAGCGGTGAAGCAAAAAGGTAGTATGCTTGAATTTGTGCCGAGAAACCTAAAAACACCAGAAATGTGCCTTGAAGCGGTGAAGCGAAATGGTGTTATGCTTCAATATGTACCAGAGGACCTAAAGACTGCGGAACTATGCCTTGAAGCGATGAAGCAAAGAAACCGTAATCTTCAATATGAACCACCTTACCGTGCACTTTACTATGTACCAAAAAAATTATGGGGAAATGCAGATTTCTGCCTTAAAGCAGTTAAGTGTAATGGTCATGCGTTTGAATATGTACCAGAAAACCTAATGACTGCGATACTATGCCTTGAAGCGGTGAAGCAAAGGGGCGATAATCTTTCCCGTGTGCCAAAAAACCTAATGACTGCGAAACTATGTCTTGAAGCGGTGAAGCAAAATGGTAGTAGTCTTTGCTATGTGCCAGAAAACCTAATAAAGGAGGAACTATGCCTTGTAGCGGTGAAGCAAAAGAACAATAATCTTTGCTTTGTGCCAGAAAATCTACGGACACAGGAACTATGCCTTGAAGCAGTGAAGCAAAGTAAAAGTAATCTTCGCTATATTCCAAAAAACCTAATGACTGCGGAACAAAGTCTTGAAGTGATGGAGCGAAGTAAAAGTAATCTTTGCTATATACCAGAAAATCTAAAAACGGCGGAAATGTGCAACGAAGCGGTGAAGCAAGATAGTAGTATGCTTAAATATGTGCCGGAAAATCTAAAAACGGTTAAAATGTGCATTGAAGCGGTGAAGCAAGATAGCAGTATGCTTGAATATGTGCCAGAAAATCTAAAAACGGCTAAAATGTGCAACGAAGCGGTAAAACAATATGGTAGAATGCTTCAATATGTACCAGAGAATCTAAAAACGGCTAAAATGTGCATTGAAGCGGTGAAGCAAAGGAGCAGTAATCTTCGGTATGTACCAGATAGCCTAAAGACAGCTAAACTTTGCCTTGAAGCGGTGAAGCAATATGGTAGGATGTTTAGATATGTACCAGAGGAGCTAATGACAGCTAAATTCTGCCTTAAAGCGGTGAAGCAATATGGTGTTATGCTTGAACATATACCAGAAAATCTAAGGACAGCTAAACTTTGCCTTGAAGCGGTGAAGCGAGATAGTAGTATGCTTGAATATGTACCAGTGAACCTAAAGACAGCTAAACTCTGCCTTGAAGCGGTGAAGCGAAAGGGCGTTGCGCTTAAATATGTACCAAAAACCCTAAAGACTGCGGAACTCTGCCTTGAAGCGATTAAAAAAGATAGCTGGGAGCTTGAATATGTACCAGAAAACCTAAAGACCTACGAGCTATGCCTTGAGGCGGTTAAGAAGAATTGCCTTGTAATTCAAATTGTGCCAGAGAACTTAAAGACTATGGAGCTATGTCTTGAATCTGTGAAGCAACATGGTGGGATGTATAAATATGTACTGTTTAAATATGTACCAGAAAACCTAAAAGAAGAAATAAAAAAATTAATGAATATTCGTTAATCTCATTTTATATATTACCCAAATATGACCCCAAAAGCTCAAATTATTTCTAGATAAAACGGTTGGACTTAATCGCATTTACTATATTCCTCCCATGACAAAACACATTCCCAACCGCCTTTACCTTTCAGAAGAAGAATTACCAAAACACTGGTATAACTTACGAGCAGTTATGAAAGATAAACCTGCTCCAATGCTTCACCCCGGCACGCTTAAACCCATCACCGCTATGGACTTGGATGCTGTTTTTTGCAAAGAATGCATAGAGCAGGAGTTGAATGAAACAACTCAGAACATCCCTATTCCAGAGGGAATATTGGAATTTTACAAGGCTTATAGACCAGCTCCTCTTATAAGGGCTTATTTTTTGGAAAAGGCTTTGGAAACACCTGCGGAAATTTATTACAAGCACGAGGGAACAAATACAAGCGGTTCGCATAAATTGAATTCTGCGGCGGCGCAAACTTTTTATGCAAAGCAAGATGGATTAACGAGCCTCACCACAGAAACCGGTGCCGGGCAGTGGGGAAGTGCGATGTCTATGGCTTGCGCATATTTTGGTTTGGATTTAACCGTATATATGGTGAAAATAAGCGCGGAGCAAAAACCCTATCGCAAAGCTCTTATGGAAACTTATGGAGCAAAGTTGATTCCCTCGCCTTCAAATACAACAGAGGCTGGCAAACATATTTTAGAGAAAATGCCAGATACCAATGGCTCTCTTGGCTGCGCAATTAGCGAGGCTATTGAAAAAGCGGTTAAAACCCCAAAATGCCGCTATGTTTTAGGCAGTGTTTTGAACCACGTTCTTTTGCACCAAAGCATAATAGGCGTTGAGTGTAAAATTGCCTTTGACAAATATGGAATTAAGCCAGATATAATAATAGGTTGTGCCGGTGGCGGTTCTAATCTCGGTGGTTTGATTGCTCCATTTATGGGCGAAAAATTGCAGGGCAAAAGCGATGTGAGAATTATAGCAGTTGAACCTGCAAGCTGCCCTTCTTTTACAAGGGGAAAATTTGCTTATGATTTTGGCGATACAGCACAGACAACACCGCTTATAAAAATGTACACCTTAGGCAGCGGTTATATTCCACCAGCTCACCACGCTGGCGGGCTTCGCTATCATGGCATGAATTCCACGCTTTCACAATTGTATCACGATAAATTTATGGAAGCTCGCACTGCAATTCAAACCGATGTTTTTGATGCTGCAATTAAGTTTGCAAAAATAGAGGGCATTCTACCTGCTCCAGAATCTTCCCATGCGATAAAGATTGCTATAGATGAGGCTTTGGAATGCAAGCGTACAGGTGAAAAGAAAACCATTCTCTTTGGCTTAACAGGAACTGGTTATTTTGACATGAGTGCATATATGCAGTACAATGCTAAAACCATGAGCGATCATGTTCCAACAGAAGAAGAATTGAAGCAGGGATTTGCCAGTTTGCCCGAGATACCCCTGAAATAATCCGCAGCGGGCATTCTCTTTTTACCCTCTGCCTGAACTTCCAAAATGGCGAGAGCTCCGTTTCCAGTGCCAGTGAAAACGGTATTTTTTTGGATGGAAATTTCACCGGGTTTCAATGAGCAAGAATTATCAAGGGCGGTTTTTCTTATGAAAATTTTTTGTCCGTTAAGATTTGTGTATGCACCGGGCCAAGGGGTAAAGGCGCACAGCCTTTTGTGAATTTGGATTGCGCTCATTTTCCAGTCTATTATGCCATCTTCTTTTTTAAGTTTTGGTGCTGGGCTTGCTTGCTCGTGATTTTGTTCCAGCGGAGTAAAATTTCTGCTTTGGAGCTTTGCAAGTGCGCAGTCCAATGCTTCGCAACCCGGAGCCACCATTTTTTTCAACAAGCTCTCCGTTGTATCGTCTTGTTCTATTTTTATTTCCCTTTGCTCCAAAATAGGTCCGTGGTCCATTTTTTCGTCTAGCAAAAATACAGTCAAACCCGTTGTTTCTTCGCAATTAGCTATTGCCCACTGCACAGGCGCGGCACCTCTGTATTTGGGGAGCAAACTTCCGTGAATATTCACGGCTCCAAATTTTGAAGCGGCTAAAACTTCTTTTGGCAAAATTGAAAATGCAACAACCACAAAAATATCCGCATTTAATTTTTTCAACTCCTCCGCAAATTCAAGATTCTTAACCGAGGTGGGTTGCAAAACAGGAATACCAGCTTCCAAAGCGGCAACTTTCACAGGAGGGGAGTGCAGTTCCATTCCCCGCCCAGATTGTTTATCCGGCTGGGTTGCAACGGCTATTACATCGTGTTCGCCTTTTGAAAGGTGTTTCAAAAATTCAGAGGCAAACTCCGGTGTTCCCATAAAAATTATGCGCATAGATTGAAACAAGGTAGAAATTTCTACATTCTCCAATATGGCTAAATTCCCTCGTTTCATGCTTTTTGCCGCGTTGTTTTGCTCATCGTTGCTTTTCTCTTGTATTAATAACGATAATGGCAACGAAATGTTGCAGACTTACGCGTACTGCATTTATTCCGCTGATAAATTCTGTACGGAAGGTCCCTATACAAGGTGCCAAGGAGACGGAATACTGAGCAACAACTGCCCTTACGGTTCAAGTTCTTCCGCCCAGCCGCCGAGTTCATCAAGCATACCGCCAAGCAGTAGCTCTAGTACTTCGCCAAGTAGCAGCTCCGTTGTTCCAAGTTCCAGTTCAGTGTCAAGCAGCTCTAGCTCACAGCAAAGCAGTAGCTCTAGTACTCCGCCAAGCAGTAGCTCCGTTGTTTCCAGTTCCAGTTCTGTTCCCACTCAATCTAGCGTTATTCGTGGTACGCCTGTAACTTACGCGGGCGAGACTTACGAGACGGTTGTGATTGGTACTCAAACTTGGATGGCGAGGAATTTGAATTACAATGCTAGTGGTAGTAAATGCTATGGTGAAGGCGGTACGGTATTTGTGGATGGAGTTTACATTAAATTATCAAACACTGAAATACAAGCTAACTGTGGCAAGTATGGTCGTCTTTACGATTGGGCAATGGCAATGAACTTACCTTCTAATTGCAATTCCACACGTTGTACTCCACTAGTAAGTACAAAGTATCAGGGTATTTGTCCTAGTGGTTGGCATATACCTAGCAATGACGAGTGGGAGGAGTTGAAAAGCTACGTTGAGAGCGAGAATGGGTGTAGAAGTTGCGCAGGGAAACATCTGAAATCGAAAAGCGACTGGAAAGACGGCGGCAATGGTCTAGATACTTATGGCTTTTCGGCTCTGCCTGGCGGCAACGGTTCCGATAGCAGTTTCTTCCGTATCGGCAACAGCGGATATTGGAGGACTGCCACCGAGCTGGGTAGCGACCTCACCTTCTATCAGTTTATGTACTTCTACGGCGATGGCGTTTACAGGATTAGCGGCGATGACAGCGACAGCGACAGTAAGAGCCCCTTGCTCTCTGTCCGTTGTTTGCAAGACTAGATTGAGGTAGCAACTAACCCCCCACCCACACAGCCTTCTTCCCGAAAATAGAATTCAGCTTTTTCAAATTCTCCCTCGTTGGGGAAATTTTGTACTTATTCGTTTCCATTTTATATTGACAACCATTATTGCCAGACACATGAAAGCAAATAGAAGCCCCCTTTTCCTTGTTGTTTTCTTTGAAGAAATCATTTATTTTGGAATTTTGAATTTGGTCTAGAGAATCGGAGTGCAATTCAATGTAAAAATTTTTTGCTTGTTTTAGCTTGTCTTCCAAAAATTCAATGGAATTCACCATTAGTTGAGGCTTGTTGTTAAAAGCAGAAGTTATCAGCTTGCCAGAAGCAATAACAAGAGCGTTTTCAACGCTTTTTCCCTTGATGCTTTCCCATTTTTTTGCCCCGCAAAAGGCTTCCAATTTATCGTGCTTGTCTTGCAGAGTTAAAATAGCTATTGTATCATTATTTTTGGTCGGTTTTTCGCTAACATTGCTCACAAGTCCGGCAATTTTAACAAAGGAATCCATTTTCTCTTGGATTTTTGTTTTGTCAGAGAGGTCAAAGTCTGCAAAGCCTCTTATTTCCGCATAATATTCGTCTAGGGGATGGGCGCTTATCTGCGCTCCTAGTGCCTTTTGCTCTTTCATAAGGCTATCTAAAAAAGACCATTCCGCAGATTCTTCCAAATTTGGCTCCTCTTTGGTATCATCGCCAAACAAAGCCATTTGCGCGGATAGTTTTTTAACCTTCCAAGCGGCAGCATCTGTAAGCGCAAGTTCAACGGAGGCAAATTTTTGAGCACGAGTGCCGGGCAAGGAATCCAAGGCTCCGGCTTTTGCTAAACTTTCCAAGGCAATTTTATTTATGGTAACTTTCTCGCATAAATGAAGCCGGCGAACAAGGTCAAAAAGACTTTTGAATTCGCCGTTCTCTTTTCTGTCTTGCTCAATGTCGTGTGCCACAACTTCTCCGCATCCCTTTATTTGCGTTAAACCCCATCTAATAGAACGCCCTTCCACGCTGAATGCTGCTCTGGATTTATTCACATCTGGCGGCAAAATTTCTATTCCCATTGCTTTGCATTCTTCAACAATATTTATCAGATTTTCAAATTTTTCAACGCTCATAACAGCCGCCATATATTCCTGAGGAAAATTGGCTTTGAGGTATGCGGTTTGGTAGGCAACATAAGCATAAGTTGCGGAATGGCTTTTGTTGAAGGCGTAGCCGCAAAAAGGCTTTAAATCATTCCAAATTTTTTGCAGCAGAGGTTCGGGATAATTTCTCTCTTTTCCGTTTTCAAAAAATTCAGGCTGCATTTTTGCCATTTCCTTTTCGTTCTTTTTTCCCATTGCCCTGCGGAGAATATCTGCCTTGCCAAGCGAAAATCCCGATAGCACCTGAGCTATTTGCATAACCTGTTCTTGAAAAACAATAACTCCAAAAGTTTCCATTAAAATGGGTTTCAAACTTTCGTGATAGCAATTTATCGTTGAAGGGTCGTTTTTCCCTTTTATATATCTCGGAATGTTCTCCATTGGACCTGGGCGGTAAAGAGCATTCATAGCGATTAAGTCTTCAAGGCAGCTCGGTTTCAATTCCTGCAAATATCTTCTCATTCCAAAAGAATCAAACTGAAACACTCCAATCGTATTTCCCTGCCCAAACAAATCAAATGTTTTAGCATCGTTTAACGGAATTTGGCTTATATCTAGTTTTTGTTTTTTTGTTTCCTCAATGGTATTCACCGCTTCTTGAATTATGGACAAATTTCTAAGCCCCAAAATATCCATTTTCAATAAACCAATATCTTCAGTATAATGTTTATCATATTGCACAGCGGGGTCATCGTCTGGATCAAGGCGGTAAATGGGAACCAGCTCAGTCATATTGCAAGGTGCTATTATAAGTGCGGCAGCGTGTGTACCAGACTGGCTTATAAAATCTTCCAATTTAACAGATAAAGCCCAAAATTCCTTATAGAGTTCTGAGCGTTCTATTAAAGCGTTCAATTCATCATCTTGTTTTCTCACATCTTGCAAAGTGAAATCATCAAAGCCTGGCAGCTTATAAGGAATTTTTTTTGCAAATGCCTCCACATCGCTTATGGAAAGATCCATCACACGTCCAACCGCCCACAGAACCGCTTTTGCCTTCATTCGTCCATAAGTTATGAGCTGAGTCACATTTTCCTTTCCATATTTGTTTGAAACATAATCTATAAGCCTTTGCCTGTCTTTATCGGAAACGTCTATATCTATATCGGGCATAGATACACGCTCTGGGTTTAAAAATCTTTCAAATAGAAGATTGTAGGGGAGTGGGTCGAGTTCCGTTATGCCGAGTATATAGGCAACTATTGAACCCGCAGCCGAGCCACGCCCAGGACCCATAGGAATACCATTGTCTTTTGCCCATTGAATAAAATCCTGTATTATCAAAAAATAACCCGGAACTTTTATTTGCTTTATGGTGGCAAGTTCCGTATTTACCCTATTCATTATTTTTTCATCGTTAAGTCCGTTTGGATATCTAAGCGGAATTTTTTCTTTAACCAAGTATTCCAGATAATCGTATTCGTTTGCAAATTCCGGAGGACATTCAAAGCGGGGCCAGAAAGTGGAACCCACATTTGTTTTTATGCTCACCTCGCAGCGTTCCGCTATTTTAACGGTATTTTCCAATGCTTCTATATCGTTTGGAAAAAGCGCGTACATTTCTTCTGCGGTTTTTAGGTAAAATTCCTCTGTTTTGAAATATTCATCATTAAATTCAAATAATTTCTTTTTTTGTTCCATGCACAAAAGGGCGGTGTGGCTTTGGGCATCTTCTTTTGATAAATAATGAACATTGTTGGTTACAACGAGTTGCCTTTTATTTTGAGCAGCATATTTTCTCAAAAATTCATTTACCGAAATTTCCTCTTCTATATTGTGATTTTGCAGTGAAAAATAGAGATGCTCGTAATCAAAAATTTTGCATATATTATCTAAAAACTGCCTAGCCCTATTTTCCATATTTCCGCAAACATCGCGCCCAAACCGGCTCGCTAAATCTCCGGCTATGGCTATTAAGCCTGCGTTGTGCTGCGATAAAAAGTCAAGTGATATTGCTGGAATTTCTTTAAATTTTTCTTTGGTGGTGTAGGGTTCGCTGACAATTTTTATCAAGTTTTTATATCCGTCTTGGTTTTCTGCCAAAAGGGTGAGGCGGTTGTAAGAGGATTTATCGTTCGCGTTTGAGTTGTCTGTTTCTATGTATATATGGCTGCCCAAAATTTTCTTTATGCTGGATTTTGCCATATAAAAGTCCAAAATGCCAAACATAAAGCCATTATCGGTGAGTGCCACCGCATTTTGCTTTAATTCCTCTGCTTTTTTGAGCAGAGCGGGTATTCTTACCGGTGCTTGCAGAAAAGAATACTCGGAATGCACCTGTAGATGAACGAAAGAGTTGCTGCTTATGGTTTCCATGTTTTTGTGATATTCCTCATTGAAATTTCGTTGTTATGGGTTAAATTTGTTCTTCAAATTTTTTTATAAACTCTTCTAAAGAATATATATTATTCTCATATAAACCATAGCCCATAAAATTGCTAACAGCAAATTTTATCTTAAATTTCGGGTAATCTTTTGGTTCTATTTTATAAATTTCTTCTTTTAATTTTGACTTTTCTGGGTCATGATTTATCAATATAAAGATGAAATCTATCTCTGATTTAAAACTTTCAATATCTTTTTTTAAACTTGGATTTTTACCGAATAAACCTAGTTCCCTTTTTTGCTTTAAACACTCTATCATATCCTTTCGTAAAATTTCTATATTTATGTCATTTGCCTTTTTCAGATGACCTATAATTCCTGAATCCTTTTCTAAAGCATCATCTCCATATTTTACTTCTATTATAGCTAAATCTAAATTTTCCGCCTTTCTTCTTCTAATGATCTTATCAGATTCTAATTTTACTGCGATCATATCACTACGACTATTCTCCACCGCATATTCTATATCAGCTATGTAGTAATCCGTACTAATTGCATTTGATGAATAATTATTTTCTCTAACTATTAATTGTTGAAATTCTCGCTCAAGTTTAGAATGGGTAATCAAATATTTATCCATAGCTTGCTTCATTTCAGGAAAATCATTTACAGTGATTTTTTTCCCTTCTTTATTTTTTTTGACGTTTTCATCAAAGTAATTTTCCTCGAAGGAAGTGTTATATTCTCCGTTTTTATCTTGTTCTATTTTAACAAGATTCCCACCTCTGTAATAGATGTTTATATAGTTATCTCTTATCTCTAAATCAAGAGTATGGTCATTTTGGACAAAATCTAAGAAAGATTTTAATTTACCTTCTTTTAGGGCTTCCATAAATGTAGGACTTAAACCTCTGGACATATCTCACCTCTCAGTTTTATTTGCCCAACATTAGGCAAATGTTGCAATAATATATAAAAATAATTTCCCTATCCATAAGGAATATTGAAAATACCTTCAGCTTTTAAACTTTCAAATTCGTTAATCAAATCATCTAAAAGCTGCCCACTTACATACCAAATCCCTGTCTTGACGGCCGCCCAAGCCATCATCTCGGCGAATTCGCCACATGGACCAGGCTCTAGCTCTGGCTGTACAGCACGGCAGAACTTGTAAGCCTCGGCATAGGTTATCAAATTTGGTTTATAATTCATAATGAGTCTCCAACAAAGCATTTTCAAAAAGGTTTTTAAACTCTTCTCGGTTTTCTGTGTGAATAGGTACAATATGCCTCGGTTTTATGATATTTGCGACATTTTGAATGGTTTCAACATCGGCGTGACCGCTTGTGTGCAGGTATGTGTAGTTGTATGGTTTTAAAAATTCTATTAACTCTTCATTTTTTGCCGAATTATTTTCATTTAAATAACCTTTCCACATTGAATATATTATTAAACTATCATTACGATGTTTTGCGAAACAGTCGTTCAGTATTTTTTCACCTTTGTCATTGCTGCGGATTAAGCGGCAATAGCCGTTTCTTGGAGAGGATTCATTTGGTTCAAATTTATAAAATGAAGATTTATTGCCGGAGCTTTCGCTTACAATTTTTAGAATTTCCTTTTGATAGCTATCGCATATAAAGGGTCTTTTTCCTTTGAATACGTTATTGTATGAATTATAGAATGCAAAAATTCTGTCTATGTTTGTTGAGGAGCATAAAATAAAAATATATTTATGTCTTGGATTTTTGAATAATTCCTCAGCTTCTCGCATCAGTTCGAATTCTGTTTGTGCTTTTTCTTTTCTTGAAATGTTTGTGCCTTCGCAAATCAGGTAATCTATGTTTTGGGCGTATTTTTCAAAAAAGCCGCTTTTGAGCATTTTTCCGCCTCTTGGTCCGTGCAGGCGAAAATCGCCTGTGTAGAAAATTCTTTTGCCTTTTGCTTCTATTAAAAAGCTGTATGCGTCATAAGCGGAATGGTCTGTCATTAGCGGGGTTACTTTGATATCGCCAAAAGTTAATTTATATCCGGGTTTAAAGGTTTTTGTTTTTTCCAAGAATTCTACTTCTTTTGGGTCTATTAGTTCCCTTTTTGAACTTGCAAGCCGTTTTGTTTTTACCATATTTATTTTTTTGGCTGTTTCGCCCATATAAATATTGTCGGTTTGGGCTTGCGTTATTCTCCCGATATGGTCGCCGTGGTAATGGGTTATTAGCAAATGGCTGTTTTCGGCATTTCCGGTGGTTAAGCCGTCTATGTTTACTTTTGAGTAGTCTTTTTTCTTGTCGCCCGTTAAATCTGCCCCAAGGTCAATAAACACCCTTGCTTTTTCAGTTGAAATTTCCGTTACGCACCCACCTATGTGATTTGCGCCTCTATGAATTGTTATGCTCATTTTTCCTCCTTAGCATATTTAATATAATTGTTCACAAGACTTGACTTAACTTTAAGTTTAACGCCGTCAATGATATTGATGAATGTGTATTTGCCTCTTCTAAGCCTAAACGGCTTTGTTAACTGTCGGCCTATAAACCTCATATTTACCCACGCTGTGGTTGGT
>Ga0268262_10003427_pt1 | contig 17179 bp, 22 predicted proteins | sample TergutNc150P3_FD_190354 | JGI IMG/M metagenome (GOLD analysis project Ga0268262, IMG submission 190354) | Nasutitermes corniger P3 segment gut microbial community from laboratory colony in Florida, USA - Nc150 P3 (SPAdes) (version 2) | ecosystem: Host-associated > Arthropoda: Insects >... | reverse complement strand
CAACTTGGTCGGCTTTGGAAATATCAAATTGTTGCGGTAATTCGTTTTGTATAAAATGTTTGGTAAGTGATAGAATGTTTTGGGTGTTGTAGTATTCATCTTTTCGCTGACGAATATGCAGAAAATCGTCAATCCAATATTGTGCTTCAACGCCTTTGTTGGTGTTATCTACTACTGCAACTACATAGCCATTTTCTTTTTCTATGTTAAATATTAAGCAACCTTTATCTAATTTATTGATATTGATGCCTTTTTCGCTTTCAATTTCAAAGCCATCACCAGAGGGATATACTTTTAGAAAAGTATCTTTATTTTCTGATTTGAATAATCCAACTGCATCAACTGTTTCGCCGTCAATTATGCAGTCTTTGAAATAGACGGTGTAGAATTCTCCGCCTTTGATTTTTGGGTGAACGCTTTGTTCGTATAGGTGTTTGGCGAGGTTTATGGATTGTTTTAAAAGGGTTTCGGGGTTGGCGAATATTTTGCTTACGCAAGTGAATACTTCGTTCATATTTATGTCTATGTCGTGGTGGAAATTGAAGTATTCGGAGGATTTCAAAAATGATGTCACAAAATAATGAACTAATATAGCTTTATCGGTTTCCTTTAATTGTAGAGTTGATTTCGACAAATGAAACGATTTGTTATCTAGTTTATTCCCGATAAAATGAATAACAATATCATTAATGGCTGAATTTTCACAATATATCATATATTATTGAGGCTTTCTTATCAACAAGTAAAATATTTTCCAATGTATTTTTCAAATTCAAAATTTTTTCCCTATCCGTAATGTCTGATATCTGCTTTGAAAAAAGCTCCAAATTATCTGTGGAAAAATCTGATAAAATAAGTTTTGCGTTTTGCATTTTCCCGTCTATTTCATCTCTGCTCATAAACAAAGAATCAAAAATATCATTCTCAATATCGTATTCCCTGTTCAATTCTTCAATATAAGCCCTATTGGTCTTTTCGAATTCTTCAGAAATATCAGCAAAGTCCACAACATAGCCAAAGCGAAATTCTCTATAAGGTCTATTCACCCTTGTGAGAGTCTGCAAAAGATTATGGGCTTTTATTTTTCTGCCTAAATACAATTTTTTGAGCCTTGGAACATCAAAGCCAGTTAGAAGCATAGAATAGACAAACAAAATATCAATATTCCCCTTTTTGAAAGCCTTTATCTGATCCTTTCTGATTTCTTTATCATTCTCATTGTACAAAATCAAAGCGGCAGACATCTCAGTTTCACTCTTATTGAACAATTCAAACATTTTCCTCGCTTGCTCGCTGCTATCGCAAACCACCATAGCTCCTATTGTTTTATCTCTTATTCGGGCTTTTTTAAAATCATCCAAAATATAATTCAGCATAGGTTCTGCAAATTTTTCGTGGGCATATAGTTCATTTTTATTAAGAGTTCCTAGTTTAACCTGCAGTTCTTTTTCAATATCGCGGACAATTTTCCTCGCTTTCTCCTTATAACTAGTTTCTATTTCCTCGCGAAGCAATTTAAGCGTATAACCGTCTCTTATGGAATTATTGTAATAATATTTGTGAATGTAATCTCCGAATATATCTTTAGTTGTTTTTGAATCTATTTTTTTGCTAAAATTTTCATCACCATCATCGCTTTTCTCGTGTTTGTCATATAAAATTAACGGAGTTCCTGTGAGGGCAATTTTTATGGAATTTTTATCGGAATTATATAAATTCGCAAGTGAGCTTCCTTTTGGGTCGTAGCTTCTGTGAGCCTCATCTATAAAATATATCCTCTGTAAGTTTATGTCGTAGCCGCTATTGTCAAAAGCCGTAGTGTCTTCTTTGAATTTTTGAATATTTATCACGGTTATCTTTCCGTTATCTGTGTTCTGCTTAAAATCCTTCTTTAAATCACCTTGGTTATCTATAATATTAACCTTCATTCCTCTTTTGGTAAATTCATCATTGGCTTGGTTTAATAAATCCAATCTATCAACTATAAAATAATATTTCGGCGCAATTCCTTTTTGGCTAAAGTAATTGGTTAAGTATCTGATATTATAAAAAGCGAGTGCCGTTTTCCCGCTGCCCTGTGTGTGCCAAATAATTCCCTTTTTCTTACCCTCGCTTAAAAACTTGCTAATTGCTTTGCTGGCAAAAAATTGAGGATAACGCATAATATGCTTTTCCAAATTTAATTCGCCTTTGTCATTTTTCTCATTTACATAAGCAATGCCAAATTGCAAGAACATTTTAAGACGAGTTTTTGTAAATAGCGATGACAAAATTCTATTAGTCGGTGTATCAGCATTTTTATTTGTCAAAAATTCTGGGCTATGTTTTAGAGTTTGCAGATTATTATCTTTCAAAATTTCATTTTCAATTTGTTCCTCTATTTCCTTAATTCCATCACAAGTTCGCTTTTAAGTTCCTCTCTAAAATGATTGAATTTTACCTCGCTGTTTTTTGCGGTAGTTGCATAAAAAGCCCCTTGCAACCGATTATTCAAATCATTTTTGGCATTATCATCATATTCCATATTATTTGAAAAAACTAGCAACTGCGTGATGTTTATAAATCTGCGAAATTTTTCATTTTTAAATCTATCGTTTATTCTATCCCTTTCAGCCTTTATCCCTTCTGGGTTGTTAGGTTTCTTCACCTCAATAAAGGATAGCGGCAACCCATTTATAAAAACCGTAATATCCGGTCTAAATTCATCCTCGCCGTTTTTGCAAGTCAGTTCCGTACATATATGAAAAGAGTTTTTATTGAAATTTTCCCAGTCTATTATTTTATGCACCGGATTTTCCTCGCCTATCAAGCGTTTGTAAAACGATTTCCCCAAATCGTCTTGCCCAAGTTCCAAAGCTATGTTGCGGAACTCTTTTTCAAAATCATTTTCCGTTGCCTTTTCGTTTATTTCTAAAAATTTCCGCCGAAAAATGTGTTTCATTATATTGGTTTTACCATCCAAGGAAGATTTAATTTCCTCGCTTTTCAGGGATAAATATTCATAACCCAGCCTAGTAAGGTGTATTAGAGCTGGGATTTTCACCCTTGAATTTTCGTTAAATACCATAGATTGGGTTAATATAGCAATTTATTTTCGGCACACTTTTTGCATATATAATCTTGAACTCTTTCTCACGAGGTTTTTATGAAAATCAGTTGGAATATTGCAAAAATTAAAAACGTTTATGGGAATGAAAAGACGTCTCAATCCAAGCCCTTTGTAATCCCTGGGCAAGATGCTATCAAGGCAGACAATAAGAAAGTCACTTGGGGCATAGAAGCTATTAAAGACGTTTATATACCTGATGCTAATAAAAAATAGCGAGCAATTTATCCACAACCATCATATATACATACAAAATTTTATAGCCGAATAAATATGAAATAGGTGCGCCAAGCCCAAGAAAAGGACCGAAAGGGAAGGGTTTTGCCATATCTTTTTTTGCTATAAATCTAAAGGGAACAATCACCGCCAAAGCCAAAAGCGAACCTATTATCAACGCTACATAGGCTAGTTCCGCTCCCATAATCGCGCCAAATCCGGCAAAAAGTTTTACATCTCCAAAACCCATTCCCTCTCTTTTTATAATTTTTGAAATAGCAAAAGAGAACAAAAACAAACCTCCCCCACACGAGGCAATGCCTATCAAGGAATCTAGCCAGCCAATTCCCCCCTCAAAAAAAGACAATGCAAAACCCAGCAAAATACCGCCTATGGTAACCGTATCCGGCAAAAGCAAATGTTTGAAATCTATGGCGAAAATGGGAATTAGAGTCACCATAAGCCAAAATAGGCGCAAACTTTCAGCCATATTTGCATCTTGCCAAGGGTTAGGCTCTGCAATTATAGCGGCTAGGAACCCAAGCTGCATTCCTAAAAATTCCACCAAGGGATATTTAATTGAAATGGGTTCCTTGCAGTTTGCGCATTTACCACCCAAAAACAGCCAGCTCAAAATTGGAATGTTTTGCCAGAGCAAAATTCTGTGTTTGCAGTTTGGGCAATATGAAGCGGGTTTTATTATGGATATGCCGCGTGGCATTCTGTATATTAGCACATTGAAAAAACTGCCAAAACACGCCCCTAAAATGGGGAACAGAATCCATAAGAAAATTCCCTCAAACAAAATCCGTACTCTTGACTTTGGATTTCTTCTTCTCAGCAAAATCTTCAGGAGCGAGCTGGGTTCTCTTTGCCTTGCTCCACAATTCTTCAAGGGCTATTTCCGTGCGGCGCTCTGCTTCAAATAAGTGAACCATAATGTCTCCGGCATCTAAAACTGCCCAGCGGGTGAGTTCTTTGTATTCAATTTTTGCAGGCTCGCCACCTGCCTGTTTGTATGCTTTTTGCAGTTCGTTCAAAATAGCCTGCATTTGGGCGCTGCTCTCGCAGGTTCCAACTAAATACCAATCCACAACGCCAGATAGTCCTTGCAAATTTAAAAGTTCAACATTCTCAGCGCGAAGCTCAAACAGAACTTGAGCACCTATTTTCACGCTTGCTGGGTATCTCTTCATAAACTCCTCTTTTTAAGTACCTTTCTATAATCTTTGCCCAAAAAAATAGTTGCACTTATGTTTCCGCTTAAAGTGTCTTGCAAAACTATAAAATTTTTTGTATCTAAATTCTCTTTCAACTGTTTGTAGCCTGCCCAGTGAGGATTGCGAATGGCTATGATGGTTTCTTCGTAGTTTGTCCATTGCGGGTCTGTTCGTGCTTCTTGAATATCAAAGCCCCTAGCTCTCAAAATTTCTCTGGATTCTTCCGCTGCTCTATCGATTCCGCAACTGTTGTAAATCACTATCTGCCCAGGCACAGGCTCTGGGCGGCCCTCAACAGTTGGCTGCTCTTCCTCGCAAGCAAGGAAAATACTACATATCGCAAAGATTGTGAAGCGCGGCAAAAGCATCTGACCTGCCCAGTTCATATAATCTCTCCAATTTTGCCACATCGCTTTCTGTTCTTGTCACATTTAAGTCTTTGCTTGGGCGAATTAAAATCACTTTGCCTTTTTTTGCCTCTTCCTCTGCAAACTCCAAATTCTTGTTGTATCTAGCAACATAAGAGTTTATCGCTTTTGCAAATCTTGGGTATTTGAAATAAAATAACCTCGATGGATGAAATTTGTTTTTTCTGCGAAAGCCCTCTGGGTGAGTTAAAACAACCACGTTTTTTGAACAGCCTAGTTCCATAGCTTTTTTCAAAGGTATGGCATCTGCTATTCCGCCGTCCATAAGTTTTTTGCCATCGTGCTTCACTATTTTGCACATAAAAGGAATGGAAGAAGAAGCTTTTAGCACCTTTATAATATGCTCGTCTTTTTCAAAATATTCCGGCTTGCCTGTTTCAACATTTGAGCAAACCGTGATGAAACGGGTTGGCGAAGCCAAAAACACATCGGTATGAAAAGGAATGGTTTTGGGAATCTCATCGTATATAAAATCTATCCCAAAATAATTTCCAGTTTTTATATAACTGCCCAGCGACAAATAGCGAGGGTCTTTACGAAACTCCCTCAAAATCCTCAAATTTCTCCCGTGCTGCCTTGAAACAAGGGAACAGCCATAGCCAGCTCCGGCAGAAACCCCTATCACAAGCTGGAATTCTACGCCTTTCTCCAAAAACGCATCTATAACGCCAGAAGTATATAAACCCCTTAAACCGCCACCTTCCAAAACAAGCCCGTAATCCAACATAGTTTTACTCCTGTGGTTAGAAACAATATAGAAAACATTCAAATGTGCGAATATTCCCTCTTTGCCGCCACCTGATAGAACTTATTTTCCTCAGGGCAATAGCCTGTTAAAAGTTTTCCATAAACGCAACCCGTGTCTAGCCCTTTCGCATGAGGAAAATCCACAAGACCGTTAGTAGCCCAATGACCAAAAATTATGGTTCTGTCGGGAAAAGAGGCTTGCTCGTACCACGGCACTCCGTTCCACAGCCTTATGGTCAAAATATCTCTGACGTTCATTTCTTCCAAGGATTTTTTCCCCGGCTCCAAACCTGCGTGCAATAAAATTTCCCTGCCTGTGTCTATCCAGAGAGGGAATTTTGAAACTATGCTGGCAAGCCATTCCGGTTTTTTGACGCTTTCTAAAAAATGCAATTCCTTTAAGGTTTGCTCGGCTTCTGGTTTGTTCAAAATTTGCAAAAGCTTTGCTTCGTGGTTTCCCAAAACGCATTTTATGTTGTGCTCCAAAATAAATTCAACAGTGGCGGGGCTGTCGGGTCCTTTGTTTATTAAATCGCCTGTTTGGTAAATTTTATCTTCGGGCTGTGGCGAAAACTTTTCAAATAGTTCCGCAAGTTCTTCTATGCAGCCGTGCACATCGCCTATGAAGAAAGTTCTGGGCACTAGGCTATTTCCAGTATCAAGTCGCCTCTCATAACAGTTTGCCCACGCTCAACTCTAACGGAATGAACTTTGCCATCGCAGGGAGCAAGAATTTCATTTTCCATTTTCATAGCTTCCAAAATGCCAAGCAGTTGCCCCTTTTTAACCTCTTGCCCTAGCTTTGCCTGCAAGCTGGAAATTTGCCCGGGCAGCACTGCGGTTATCTTTCCGCCTGTTTGCTTTGCCGGCTTGGTTTCGCCGCCATAGTGGGAGCTGTCTATTTTGCTAACATCCACGCTGTAGCGTGTTCCGTTTATATCTACCGAATCGGGGAAGCCGTTGTTCTTTTTGCGCACGACAATGGATAAAACTTTTCCATTTACCATAACAAGCCTAGGCGAGCCATCTGGCCAGGTTTCCAGTATGCGAACTTTTGAAACGTCTTTTTCTTTTTTTATTTCGAAATCCGAGCGCAAGCTGGCGATTTGCGGAATATCAAAGACATTTTTTTGAGTGCGGGTTCTAACTGTGCATTTCATAGGGGGTAATATAGAAAGATTCAATCAACAACAAATTCCCTCAACCCAAGGCTTATGATTTTCTTAAAATTCTCGCTTATGGCATTTAAATCAACAATATCCACCCTCATGCTTATATAGCTCGCCTCAAAGAAATTTTCCAATTCATATTTAATTTCATCTGGCATTTTTTGCCCATTAAAATCTATAGCCAAATCCAAATCGGAAAATTTTTGCGCTGTGCCATCTGCTCTGGAACCAAAAACATATACTTTGGAATTTGTGCCTTCCAATTCCATTTTCAGCAATTTCTTTGCTATTTTCAAATCTTTTTCTTCAATTTGCATAGTCAGTTAAGTCTAATGTTTTGGTGTCTTGGTCGTTCACGGGTGTTAATATAGAAATTATGGGAAATTCGTTTATATTTGCAATACTGAAAATCCTCAAATCCTGTGAAATAAGGATAACAGACATTTGGTATAGATTTTATATATGGGCGTTTCTTACTATTCTGGTAATCGGGGTTCCAGACAAAGAAAAATGCACATTTTTGCAAACAACTGTTTGCAAAATTACGATTTTAGGATTTTTTTCTCCATTTTTTACGTCTAATATGTAGATAAAAGAAAACGGAGGTTTCTATGAAAAAGTATCAGGTTGGCAAGGCTGGGTCTTGCTGTGGTGGCATCAAATTTCTATCTTTAAAGGAGGTATTGCTATGGAACGCATTTTAAATCTTGTATTTACTGCTGATAACGTGCGGATGCTGGTAATGTTGGCATTCGTCTGTTGCGGCTATGTGCTACTTAGCAAGCAAATAGACGACCTAAGGCACAACGACTTGGCGGCTATAAACAAGCGGATAGACAATGTAGAGGTTTCTTTGAACAAGCGAATAGATGAGCTAAAATACAACGACTTAGCCCACTTAAACAATACCATTGAAGCCTTGACTTACGCTTTGGAGAAAAACGGTTCTCTAAAGAAAGAAGACAAGGAATATGTGGATAGCAGACTGGCTCATTAGTTATGGCAGAGGGCAACAGCGAAATTCAGGAATTAAAATCTTCGCTTTCTATAACGGTTGTTGCTAAGAGGCTTGGACTAACGGTTGAGCGAGGGCGGTTTCGTTGTTTTTTCCCGGAGCGGCACGCTCATGGAGATAGAACGCCCTCTGTTAGCATTAATGAGGAAAAAGGTTATTTCAAATGCTTTGTTTGCGAGAACGTTAAAGGAGATGTTATTTCGCTTGTGCAAATGTATCTTGGAGTGAATTTTGCAGAGGCTGTGAAATGGCTTAAAGGTGATGCTCCTTCTATAAAAAGGGATATGCAAAAATATGTTCCTCAAAAAAAACAAAAACTGGAAAATTCAGAGCATCCGAAATTTTTCGCAGAAAAAATAATATTTGATTTTTTAAACTTGCTTTCACCCATACCGCCAAATAGCAAAGCCGCCTGGTGGCTTGCAAAAAGGCATATTTACAAACCCGTTTGGGACAAGGTTCTTTTGCGCTTAATTGATGATTACCACCGCACAAGCCGCGAACTTCTGGCAAAATATTCGCTGGAAGACTTGCAATATGCAGGCTTGTTCAACAACCAGGGAATTTTGAGATATGGCAGGCACCCGATTATAATTCCGTACATAGATGAGCAGCACCGCCCTTTCTTTTTTCAGGCTAGGGCAATAGAAAAAGATGTTACGCCCAAAGAACTGAATCTTCAAAAAGCAATTCCCTTTCCATACAACAAGGAAGTTTTAGACGGAAAACCAGGCATTGTTTATCTATGCGAAGGAGCCATAGATACATTAACGCTCTTGGGGCATAATTTTTGCGCAGTTGGAGTGCCGGGCGTAAATTCATTCAAGCCGGAGTGGGTGGAAATGTTCAAGAACAAAAAAATTATACTATGCCTAGACAACGATGCCGCAGGCAAAGCAAGTGAGGCTCGCATTTCTGCTATGCTGCAGGAGGCGGGTTTGGAAACTTTTTCTTTAGACCTTTTGCCAGAAGGCAAGGATATAAATTCGTGGTTTATCAGTCGCTGATTTTAATCTTCATGCCTGGATAAATCTTTTTATCCAAACCGGGATTCCATTGCAACAGTTGCTGAACAGTCACGTTGTTGTTGCGAGCTATATCCCATAGGTTGTCGCCTTGTTTTATTATATAGCTTGTGCCTTGGCTTGTGGTGCCTTGAATTCCTTTGGGAGTAATTGGAGTGATGGGGTTAACTGGGGTAATTGCCAAACCCTCGCTCTTTTTGGAATCTTGTTTCCCAGGGTCTTGCAGGTAAAGGCGTTGGCCAATCATAACCTTGTTGGTTTGCAAATTATTCCACGTCATTAAACTTTGAGAAGAAATTCCAAACCGTCTTGAAATGGAACTCAAATTATCGCCCCTGCGAACAACATAAGTGCGTGTGCTAAGACCTGTTTTTTCTGCGGGTGGCGGAGCATCAAAGAGCTGCTTTTTTGCGAGTGCCGCCGCGCTTTCCTGTTTCTCTACTTTCTCTACTATTTGCCTCTGTTTTTCGGGAGGATTGGCACCGGCAGGCATTGGAATTATCAGCACTTGCCCAACACTGAGCCTTGAGTTCCTCAAATTATTCGCCGCTTGTATGTCTGCAACCTTGAGCCCAAAGAGCCTTGATATTTGACCCAGGTTATCGCCTCTTTGCACTCTGTATTGCTGCCAGCGCACAAGCTGGGTTTTATCCATTTTTTCGTAAGCCGCCAAAAATTTTTCTCTGTAACCCTTGGGGATTTTAAGCGTGAAACTTTTCAAATTTGGCGGAGTGCACCAGCGCGTTAGCTCTGGGTTCAAATCGCGCATAGTATTAACGCTTGCGCCAACCGCAGCTCCAGCCTTGTCTAGAGGAATGCAGTCTTTTATCGTAACGGTGTCAAAAGGAACTAGGCTTTGCTTTTCAACAGTAAATGAGTAATGCTCAGGGAAATGCCCTATAATGGCGGCAGCCAAAATTCTAGGAACATAGTGCATTGTTTCGCGCGGCAGTTTCAAATCCCAGTAAGAAACTTTTTTGGAAGAATTTCCTTCCTTCACAAGCCGCCTAATTCTGCCCTCGCCGCAATTATAGGCTGCCATTGCCAAATGCCAATCGCCAAATTCAGCATACAAATCTGACAAATAATCCAAAGCCGCATTGGTGGCTAGTTCAGGATTGCGGCGCATATCCAGCCAAAAATCCACAGGCAAGCCATAGCGTTTGCCCGTTCCCGGTATGAATTGCCACACTCCCGCAGCTTTTGCCCTGCTGTAGGCATTCACCTTGAAACCGCTTTCCACAAATGCCAAATAAATCAAATCCTCTGGCATATTGCGCTCTTTTAGTTTTGCATAAATCATGCTGTCTAATGCAGTTTTTCTAGAAAGAGAACCTTCGGTAAAGGTTCTGGCATTCACGGTCAAGTAATGAATTTCTTGCATAACACGTTCATTTATTGTAAGAGGTATCGAAAATTTTGACAAATCCGTGGTATCCAAAAAAACCTCAAGAGCCTCTTTTTCTGCGCTATCCAAAGGGGTTTCTTCAAAATCATCAATGCTTTCATAGTCATTCAGCAGTGAAAAAGTCTGTTCCTGAGTCACTTGGCTTAGGAGCTTTGGATAAAGGCTTTCCAAATCGAATATTATTCGCTTTGGCATTGCAGAAAAATATGCAGAATCCGCCGCTTGCCCAAGAGAATCAGCTCGCTGTTCGGTATAAATTTCAGACAAAGCAAGGTCCAAATAGTATATGGCAGTTTGCATATCTTCTGCCTCTGCGGCTTGCTTGCCAGATTTGTATTCCATCCAAGAGGTTTTGCCTGTTGCTCCCACTGGTTCTGGCAATTCCACCGTTTTTATTGTAGCAATTTTTGGCTGTTCGGGAGCAGTAGCGGCTTCGCCTTGGCGCGCCGTTGAACATGCCGAAAACAAAATAGCTGGCAATGAAAAAATGCAAATTGTTCTAAAAAAATTCACTCCTCTTCCTCTTCTTCATAATCCAGCCCAAGACGGCGAAAATGTGGCTTGTCAAAGTTAAGCTCCTCGTCCAAATTCTCCTCGTCTTCTACTAAATCTTCATCTTCTTCGCCAAGTTCGTCGAATTCGTCCAAATCCTCATCTTGGTCGGACGCGGGCAAAAACCCATCGCTCCCGCCACTTTTAGGCTTGCGGCCTAATTGTAAAGAGTAATTCATAATACTAACCTCCTTTAATAATAACATAGTAATAGAAATACCAACCAATTTTAATATAGTAAAATGTTTTGAATCAAGAACACCCCAAAGAACAGCTAGCGCAGTCTTCTGGGCTGCACAATTGCAGCGAGCCATAGCGAGCGGGATTAAAGCCTATTACATCGCCATCTTCGCCAAATACAAGCGAATTGACATCGGCGCTTACGCCAACAGCGTCTGGGTCAAAGGCTTTGATTCTGCCTTTCGGAGTTTTTATCAGCGTTGGGGCGGCAGGTTCCAGCGATTCCAATTTTCCCGATTCGTAGAGAGAAAAGCCGTTCCTCGTTAAAATATCGCCAAACTCTGTTTTTATGGAAATGGTTTCACCAGGAAAGAGCGTTATACTGCGAATGTTTCCGCCTTGGTAAAAAGCAACCCCGCTGATTATTGCGGTAAATGATGTAAAGGACAAATCAAAGGATAATGGAATGGCAAGGGCTTTCTCATCTTTCTCGCTCCACATTCCGCTGATTTGGCCGTCTAGCGGGAAAAAGCGTTTTAATTCTCCGGTTTCGTAAAATGTCACAAGCTCTGCTGGAAATTCGCCAATGGGTGTTTGAATTTCTTGGACTTCGTTGAGGGCAACTGCTTTCACCATGCCGTTTTTGTAGAACTCAACGGAGTATTTATTTTTGCGGCGATTAGTTTCCACATAGCAAGGAACAAGCTCGCCAACGTGAGTGACAAGCATATTCTTTTCCGAGAGTTTAACGCCTTCCAGCTCACCGCTGGGGTAGCAGACATAACTTGCTACACCAGCAAACACGCCGCACGGTAGTTGAATCGCATTATTTTCCAATAAGTTGAAATTTTCCATTTGAGTAATTTACTTATTTCAAAAACAAAATATGTTCACGCAAAAATGCAAGCTCCTGTGGGAGGTTTCGCAAGGCGGCACGGTCTTTTTTGGGCATTTCCCAGCGAATGGGCTGTAGCTTTGTTCCCTGTTTTCGCACCATAAGAATATTTGTGAAAGTGTCTTCAATTTCATTCACTATCTCAAACGGAAATGAGGCGGCAATATCGGCTTTGTTTGCGGCAGAAGCGGGAACAATGTAATTTGCTCTAATACCTACATATTGCACATTGTTTTGCGCTATGTCAAGTTCTACCCCCCAGTCTGGCACGGAAATCTGTGTTCCTTTGGTTATTGCTTCGGCGATATTTTTGCAACCCGTAAGCCGTGCCGCCTGAACGCTTGCAGGATTTTTGAACAGAGCTTTCTTTTCGGAAACTGGTTCATTTTTGCCGCAATTCATAACAGCGATATTGTTGCTGAGTCTATATACTTCGTCTCGGTTGTGAGATACATATAAAACCGGATTTGGGAAACTCTTGAACAGAGCGGAAAGTTCCGTTTCCAATTCCCAACGCAAATGGCTGTCCAGAGCGGCAAAAGGTTCGTCTAGCATTAGAATATCTGGTGAACCTACGAGAATGCGAGCAATGGCAGAGCGTTGCTTTTCGCCACCGGAGAGCTGGTGTGGGTATTTGTTTAAATGGGCGTGTATGTGGAATGTTTCCGCAAATTCCGCCGCTTGTTTTTCGCGATTTGTTTTGCTTTTTATTCCGGTCATTATATTTTGCAGCACAGTCATATTTGGGAACAGAGCGTAATCTTGGAACAGAAAACCAGTGTTGCGTTTTTGCGGTGGTAGGTTGATTTTTTTTTCTGAATCAAATAGCACTCTTCCGTTCAGTTCAATGTGCCCGCTGTCGGGTTTTGAAATTCCAGCTATGCAGCGAAGAGTCATGCTTTTGCCACTGCCCGATGCGCCCATAAGAGCGGTTACGCCAGCCTTTGCTTCTATATTCACATTCAAAGCAAAACCGCTAAAATTTTTGTTGATATTGCAAACGAGCATCGCTATACCCTAACTCTAGGTCTGTTGAATATTTCAATTAATACCATAAACACGAATGCAATTGCAAGGTTTATCATCACCCAATAGAATGCCATATCGTCTCTGCCGATTTGCCAAAAATACGCAACAGAGGTGGAAACGGTGGCGGTTCTGCCTGCGATATAACCGCACACCATGCTGGTTGCTCCGTATTCGCCAAGCCCGCGCGCAAATGCCAACACCGTTCCGGCAATAATTCCGTGTTTGCAGTTAGGGAGAAGTATTCTAAAGAATATATATTTTTCGGATAATCCAAGCGTTCGCCCTGCATCTAGCAAATTCTGGTCAAAGCTTTCAAATGCGCCGCGCGTGGTGCGATATATAAATGGAAATGAGATAATCACAACTGCCACAATCGCTGCTTGCCAACGCATAGTGATGATTATATCAAACCATTCAAGAAGTTTTGAGCCTGCCATGCTGTTTGGAGACATACTCACTAGTATAAAATAACCTATAACAGTAGGTGGCAACACAAGCGGAATAGCAAATATTGTATCGCATACGCTCTTGAACATTTGCGGCATACGCAAAATAGCATAAGCCGCAAGAATCCCAAGAACGAACGCAAATGAAACTGCAATTACAGTGATTCTAAGAGAGTTATATAATGGAAACAAATCCATTTATTTCACAACCTCAAAACCGATTTTTTTAAACACTGCCATAGCTTTTGGTGAACTTAGAAAATCTAAAAACGCCTTTGCCTCTTGTGGGTGTGCTGATTTTTTCAGTACAGCCGCAGGATATACAGTAGGTTTATGGCTTCCTTTTGGTGCCTGTGCCACAACTTTCACATTTTTTGCCGTTGCCGCATCGGTTAGATATACCACTCCTGCATCCACGCTTCCGCTTTCCACTTGCGATAGCACCTCTTTTACATTAGTGCCTAAAGAAGCTTTGGCGGTGATTTTTTCCCATCCTTTTAAGAATGTGAAAATTTCTTCGGTGTACTGCCCAACAGGTACGCTGGAGTTTCCGATTGCAATCAGTGACACTTTGTCGCCAAAGCAGTCTTCAAAAGACTTAATGTTTTTCTTGCTGTTTTTTGGCACAATCAACACCACCTGATTTATAAGCAAATCTTTGCGCGTTGTAGAGTCTATGTAAGTCGTTGCTATTGCATCCATTTGTTTTTGCCCTGCGGATAAAAACAAATCTGCTTCGGCTCCATTCTCTATTTGCGTTTGCAGTTTGCCGCTAGAGTCAAAATTAAATGTAAGCGTTGCTTCTGGCACTGCTTTTTTGTATAAGGTCGCAATTTCGTTCAACGCTTCCGTTAAACTAGCAGCAGCGAAAACATTCAGCGAATATGGCTCTTTGCTTTTTTTTGCTTCACCTGCAGCCATAGCAAAAGTTGCAAGGGCAAGAACAGCAGCTAAAAACAACTTCACAAAATTAACACGATTCTTTGTCATATTTCCTCCTACTTAAATGAATAGTTGAAAGCTAGTTCAACGCGGTTAATTGTTCCATCCTTAGTTGCCTTAAATTTATCTTTGCCATTACTATCTTTGCCATCCTTGCTATCTGTGTAAGCAGTTGATATGTGCCAATATTCAATGCCTATAAATGCGCTTGGAATGAAGTTATATCTTAAATTCGTGAATATTCCCATATTGCTGCTTATTTTTCCAGGCAGGAGGTCATCATCGTTGCTTATGCTTTCCATTCCAAGTCCGCCGTTGAGGGTTAGGCTTGCAGGCAATTTAATGCCGATGTTTGTCCAAAAACCAGAGGACTTTACGCCGTCTTCGTCTTTGATTTTGGTCGGGTCTAAATCAGACCTACTTAAATTAAGATTTCCGTTGTAACTTCCAAGGTTTTGTCCATAGTAAAATTCTCCGGAAAGACCGAGGATATCCATTATAGGCAAATTCAAGTCTGCATTGAAAGAATAAGATTTAGAAATTTTCTTGTTAGCTTGATTTTCAGTTGTGTCGGTGTTTCTCTGGTGCGCAAAATGCCCGGAAACGCCAAGCTCAAGATTTTGCTTTTTGTCTGCCCAATCTGCGGAAGTTTTGAAACCTATACGCCCTTGCACAGCGGGAGCTTTTGGAGCACTTACTGAGCGGTCGTCAAATGCGGCAACGGCTATTTCCGCTGGTCCAAGTGCTTGCGTTAAGCGAATTTGCGGGGTGCGAGCTGTACCTATATTGCCTGAATAATTCATAGAACCTTCGCTGAGTATGGAAGGGTCGCGTGGGGAAATTACATTGCTGGTTTGACCGAACAAAAGGGTTAAACCAAGGTCGCTGAATTTCACTTGACCAAAAGCATGCCTTATGCGAAAGGCTGAAGCCCCCGGTACGGAGACGGTTGTGCTGGTAACTTTGCCAGCATCATCTTGCTTGACACTCGATACGACAGTCGTATTAGCAGTAGCTCCATTGGGGTTGCGGTTGGCGTTATTGTTAAAATCGGTTTCGATTTTACCGGATAATTCCGTGCCGCCTTCGGTTGGGGAATCAGAAAAATTAATGCCGACTCTTGTGTGGTTCACATTGAGCATTGTACGGCTTCCGCCTTTGCTATTATCTGATGGAGCAATAAGATTCCAGTTATTTTGGTTAGTTCTTAGAACGCCATCTTCATAAATTGCATTGAGCTGTGCGAAGCCGTATAGAGAAATTTTAGTTCCAGCGGCGGCTGCTTTAGCCGGTTCTGCTGGTTTAACTTCTGGTGCCGGTTTAACTTCTGGTACCGGAGCTGGGGTTGGTGGTATAGGCTCTGCAACAGGAGCAGGAGCCGCTTCAGCAACAGGAACTGCTTCTGCTGCTGGAGCAGGCACCTGTGCAAATACGGTCGGAGCCGTAGCGAGTAAAGCTGCAAAAGACAACTTTGTTAAATGAGACATATTCATACTTTTCTCCTCAAAAAAAAAAGGCACGTGTTCCCTCGTATGAGCAACTATTGCCCACTACAAAAAAACACACGCCTTTGTGTGTACGCAATTCACATTCGTGAATCACGTTTCAAAATTAGAAATAAAAAAATAGTTTGTCAAGGGGGGGACGGGGGTAAATTTCATCGTTTACATAATACTGCTGCAAAATGCAGCGAGGCGTTCACATAATACTGCTACAAGCCTGCTGCAAACAACAATAATCAATGAATAGACCACCATACTTTTCTATCGGCATAGGTAAAGTTGTGATTGTCTGTGGATTCAATTATCGCCTCAAAGCAATATTTTCCTGCTTTTGTTGTTTCTTTCAATTTTTCAAAAAACTCTTTTGCGAGTCTTCTCTTTTTCCATCCAGGATGCGGGAGAAAAAATAACCCATTAAGGCGACCAGCGACTTGAGCAGGTGCCTGTGCGAATACGACCGGAGCCGTAGCGAGTAAAGCTGCCAAAGGCAACTTTGCTAAATGACACTTATTCATATTACTTTCCTCAAAGTAAAAAGGCATGCGTTTCCTCGTAGAGGCAATTTTGCCCCTACGAAAAAACACACGCCTTTGTGTGCGCAATTCACATTCATGAATCACGATTATAAATATAGAAAATAAAAAACGGTTTATTAGGATAATAAGCAAAAAAAAGTGAATTTTTTTATATTACTATCATTGTTCACATAATACTGCCACAAAAGACGGAAAGGCGTTTATGTAATACTGCTACGTGAGATTCCGAGTTGTTTATATCGCTGTAAATGTGCTATATGAATTTGGTAAGCTCCTCGACTTTCTTGTATATCTCTTGCACGGCTCCAATTTTTTTGCCAATCGCAAACGCAATAACCTTGTCGCTTCGCCGAAAATAAGCAGTCTATACAGCAACCAGGCAAGCGTTTTTTTATACTGGTGTATATCTCGTCAAGCCCTATTGCTTCGGGAAATTCCTCGTTCCGGCACCCAGATGTATGCAACAACTGCAGTTTGAGATTCTGTGCGGCATCCTTTATCCAGCGGACTATCATCGCCGAGGAACATTTCATAAACTTAGCGATTTTCCTCACGCCGATATTGTTCAGATAGAGATCCAAGGCTCGGCATTTATCGCGGTAGGAAAATTTCCTCACCTTGTCGCTGAAGAATTGCTTGCAACTGCTACATTGATACCTTTGCACTCCTTTGTGCATACCATTCTTCTTGAAACTCGTACTGCCACAATGTGTGCATTCCATTCAACACCCCCTAGTAATAATCGCCTGAACCGCACCATCTT